>WNGP01006117.1_pt1 | contig 10019 bp, 11 predicted proteins | sample 5407671 | NCBI WGS metagenome assembly WNGP01 (sample SAMN13153381, study PRJNA577476) | soil metagenome | isolation source: 40 cm soil or saprolite under Garry oak tree replicate 2 | place: USA:California | collected 2016-06-15
CTCCTGAACTTGCCGCCATGCCTCCTGTAGGCCCCGCGCGGCAATCTGTTGCTCAAGTTCGGCGCTGTGGATCGCTTCGGGGGATGTGTCGAGCATGGAGCGAATGTCCCGCAAGTGCTTCTCCGAGCCGCCTTCCTGGTAATATTCGAGCTTTCGCACGATCACGTACTCGGGAGGCGCAACGACGAGTACCTGGCCTTCCACTTCCAACTGCCGCGCCCGCGCTAGTCCCCAGGCGTGCAACGGATCTCGGCCACTCAGATATACGTCTGCTTTGAAACCGGTCTCGTGGTGAATAATGTTGAAGTGCCCGCGTTGTTCGCGCGCCACTTCCACCGCGATCACCTCTGTCGGTGGACAATAGAACTCTGCTGGCGGGAATACCGCGCGCAGCCGGGCAATGTGCTCGCGCTCAAGCACCACGATCAAATCCACGTCATGGGTGAGGCGCGGCTCTCCATAAATGATGACCGCCACGCTCCCGCTGACCATGTAGGCTATGCCCAGCGTGTTCAACCGCTGAGTGAACATCAGAAAGAGGTTAGCCTCGGGCATACAAGAAAAATTTGCGAACGGCCTGACGGATGGCTTCGTCGGTCCAATCTGGGTGTTCGGCGCGCAGCGCAGCCGCCTTTAGTTGCCGGGCGGAATGATACAGCCGTTCGGCCGCCCGCAATTTCTGCGCCGGCGACATTGCTTGCACGATCTTTTGCGCTTCGCTTTTCATTATGGCATCCGATTGCCACGTTGGTTCACGGACCAATATAAGACTGTTAGCCTGCTTACTGAAAGAGGTTACTTCGGTTCATAGAGAAGGGCGCTCGTCGAGGAGGGCTTTGAGGCGGCGGCTGGTCCGCGGGGAATTGGATGGTCCCTTGGGGTATGGGGCGCAGCGGACCGAATTGCCACACGACCGAGCGAAAGCGCCAGGCTCTTGCGAGCCGGGCGCCTTGTCTCGCGGGTTTTTCGGTAGTTGACCGGGTGGTTTCTTACATCACGGCTGCGCGGGTGCTTTCGCCTTGGCAGCTTCCATCTTGGTCTTCAACTCGGTCTGTTGCTCAGGGGTCAGCACTTCGTTCAGCTTGGCCATTATGCCGGCGTGGAGTTCCTTCATCTTGGCCTTTTTCTGCTCCTCATTGAGCGAAGCATCACTGGACACCGCCTGGTGCTTGGTCTTGGCATCGGCAAAGATATCCTTCACCTTGGCCTTCTGGTCGTCGGTGAGAGTCAAGCTTTCCACCGCGGCCTGTAGTCCGCCGCCGTGCATTCCCATTTCCTTATGCGCGGCTTGGGGCGGGGGCGTAGCCTGTGAATTCGCTAGAGCAACGGGTACGGCTAGCGCCGCAACCATGCCCAACGACACCAATCCTCCCCATATTCTTTCGGTCTTCATATGCGAATCTCCTCAGTTTAATTTGGGCTGAGCTGGAGGGCCGGGGCTCAGTACAGTCCTACCACATTGATTTGCCGGCGGCGACAAGAAAATGTCCGGGTTACTTCTCTTCATCCAGAAGGGCGTTCATCGAGGAGGGCTTTGAGGCGAGCGTAGCCGGCGCGGCTGACGGGAAGGCGCGTGCCGTCGGTGAGAATCGCCAGGCGGCTGTCCTTGCCGTAAGGCTCGATGCGCACGACACGCTCGAGATTGACATCCTGGGCCTCGGCATAGTCTAGCTTTGCGACGGAAATGAGTGTGACCTTGGCGAGGCGAACTTGGGAATCCAAATCGTGCATTCAGTAGCCCGCCACTTTTCCGGCGCCGCGATCGTCATGGCCGCCTTGCAGCCAACCACCGTCGAACAAAATGCCTTCCACGCGCGCGATGACTGCAGGCTTTGTTTCTTCGATGTGATAGCCGGCTTTTTTGAGCAAAGCAATCGTGTCCGGAGAAAGGCCGCGCTCGATATCGAGACGGTCGGGCTTCCATTGATGGTGGATTCGGGGGAAATCGATGGCGTCTTGCAGGTTCATACCGAAATCGATGACGTTCAGCATCACTTGCAAGACGGCGGTAATGATGCGAGATCCGCCGGGAGCGCCTAGAACGAGAAAGGGTTTGCCGCTTTTCAGGACTATGGTGGGAACCATCGATGATAGCGGACGCCTTCCGGGCGCGATGGCATTGGCCTCGCCTTGCACCAACCCAAACAAATTGGGCGAGCCAGGTTTCGCCGCGAAGTCATCCATTTCGTCATTCAACAAAAATCCGCCTCCGGGCACGGTTACGCTGCTGCCGTAACCAGCGTTGAGGGTATAGGTGACGGCGACTACGTTTCCTTGTTCGTCGGCGACGCTGTAATGGGTCGTGTCCGTGCCTTCGTGGCCGATGGGGAGCCCCGGGCTGATCTGGTCGCTCGGCGTAGCCAGAGTCGGATCGATGGATTCGCGGCGCTTTCGAGCGTACCCGGGATCAAGAAGCACTTGGATGGGAATCTTCACGAAATCAGGGTCGCCGAGATATTCGCTGCGGTCGGCATAAAAACGACGCATGACTTCGGCAAGGAAGTGATAAGAGCTTGCGGAGCCGGCCCCGGTCCGCTCGTAGCCGCTGCCGTCCAGCAAGCCGAGCATCTGCAAGATCCCGACTCCGCCGGAGCTGGGCGGCGGGGCGGTGATGATGTGGTAGCCCTTGTAGTCGCCTTCCAGAGGTTTGCGCTCGACAGCCTGGTAATCGCGAAGATCGGCGAGCGTGATCAAGCCGCCATTCTTTTCCATCTCGCGTGCAATGATGCGCGCGGTCTCGCCCTCGTAGAAGTCCTTGGCGCCCTCACGAGCGATTCGCTCAAGCGTGTGCGCCAGATCCGGCTGCCGAAGAATCTCGTTCCAATCGTAAAAAGCGCCGCCCTTGAGGAATATGAGCTTCGAATCAGGAAACTGGGAGAGAGATTCAGCGCTGGCACGAAGAGACTGCATCATCCAGTGCGAGACTGGGAAGCCCTTCGAGGCCAGCTCGATGGCCGGCTGCAGCAGCGCTGCCCACGATTGCCGGCCATACTTTTTTTGCGCGAGTTCGAGGCCGCGCACGGTTCCCGGAACACCAGCGGCTCGCCAGCCAATCAGGCTGGCACGAGTCAACTTTCCATCAGCGTCCAAATACATGTCATGAGTTGCCTGGCGAGGAGCTTTTTCCCTGAAATCGATAAATGCCGTGCGCCCATCCGCCAGGCGAATGAGCATGAATCCACCGCCACCGATATTACCTGCAAAGGGATGGGTCACTGCGAGAGCGAAACCGACGGCGACCGCGGCGTCAATGGCGTTGCCACCCGATTTCAAGACGGCGATACCAACGTCCGCCGCCAGGGGTTCCTGAGCGACAACCATTCCTTTGCGGGCGAACACTGGTTCATGAGCGTCTGCCGCGGACGCCATCAGGCAGAGGCTTACGATTAACGGAATATTGCAAAGGCAGCGGACAGTTCTCATAGGTGCGGATTATAAAGGCACCGCCATCGTTTGTCTCTGTCCCTCTGCGCGTCCAAGCCGGTTGAATAAGATTCCTTGCAAAGTCTTCAAAATCACAATAGCTTAAGCGGCGAGCATTGGGAGATTCCGCCTACAAACTAGAGTCCTCGCGTTGCCAGGAGAGACAGGATGACCGTATCGGTGGGCAGAAGTGCCGGCAAGAGCGCCGAGCGATGGCGTTGGGTGCTTTACGTGGTGCTGGCGATAGCCGGTGCGTTGGTGACTTTCGTCGGCGCACGGGCGCAGCAGAAGGCCACCGACGATGCCACCTTTCGGAAGCTAATCGATAGCCTTTGCGTGGCATGGAGCGCGGGAAATGCTGACGCTCCGGCGAAGTTCTACGCCAAGGACAATGGGCTGGTCTTCTACGACGTCGCCCCCTTCATGTACCACGGCTGGAAGGAATACCACGACGGAGTGCAGAAAGAAATCCTGGACAATGTCTCGGAGATCAAGCTGACCGCGGGCAAGGACTTGAAGGTCACCCGCCGGGGCATGATTGCCTGGACGATCGTGCCCATGCATTTGATGGAAAAAGCAAAGAACGGTAAGACTACGGAAATGGATCTCCGGTATACCGGGATTTGGGAAAAGCGCGGCGCCAGTTGGGTGCTCGTGCACGACCATCTCTCGGCGTCGGCGCCCGACTAGAGTCTTGACGAAGAGGGCTGGGCGGTTCGCCTAGCACGCAAGAAATGTTCAAGACATTTTGGTACTACTGGAATGCAGCTCGTGGTTATCGATTCAAGCCCTGGAAGAGCCCCTATATACGGTGGCGCTTTGAAACGTTCCTGGGAAAAGAAGCCGCCAATTTGACCGCCCGCAAGTTCTTCCATCTTGCCTGGAAGTATCGCGAGCACATGGAACGGTTCGTGGACTGGGCAGCGGAGCGGCGGCGCTTCCAGCGCCGTCGCCACGCCTGAATCGCAGGCACATTCCCCCAAAAAACTTGCAGCACCCGCGCGAGCCTCTCTGTCCGGAGGTATAATGGTGCGTGAGAGGAGGATCCATGGAAGAGTTGAAGATCCTCCAAAAGACGGAACAGCTTTATGAGGCCCGTTGGTGGGAAGCGGAACCCAACGGGCGAGTTCACTGCTATCTTTGTCCTCGCCACTGCCACATCGGGCCCGGCCAATCAGGATTCTGCTTTATCCGCGTCAACCAGGGGGGGGAGCTCTATAGCCTGGGATACGGCGCTCCTGCCGCCCTGCAGGTTGATCCCATCGAGAAGAAGCCGCTGAATCATTTTCTGCCGGGCACGCGCGTCTTCAGCATGGGGACGGCGGGCTGCAACATGGGGTGCTTCTTCTGCCAAAACTGGGACATTTCCAAATCACGGTCCGATCAAGTCCGTTCGCAGCATGTTCCCCCGGAAGATGTGCCGCTTCTGGCGCTGAAGTACGGTTGCGATTCCATCGCGTTTACGTACAACGAGCCGACCATCTGGGGCGAGTACGTCATCGACATCTGCAAAGAAGCCAGGAAACATGGCTTGAAAACGGTGATGGTCACGAACGGCTATATCACTTACGACGCCTTCCACGACATTTACGATCACATTGACGCCGCCAACGTCGATCTGAAGGCCTTCACCGAGAATTTCTACGGGAAGATTACGCTGACGCACCTTCAGCCCGTTTTGGAGACGCTGGCGTGGCTGAAGAACGAAACGAGTGTGTGGTTCGAGATCACCAACCTGATGATTCCCACGTTGAATGACGATCCTGCTGAAACGCGCAAGCTTTGCGATTGGATCCTGACGCATCTAGGGCCGGACGTGCCTTTGCATTTCACCGCGTTTCACCCGGACTTCAAGCTGCAGGACAAGCCGCGGACGCCCGCCGCAACCCTCGATCGGGCCCGGCAGATCGCGCTCGAAGCCGGTCTTCATTACGTTTACGAAGGAAATATTTACAGCGATGCAGCGAATACGTCTTGCCCGAACTGCGGGGAATTGCTTGTGCGCCGGTCGTGGCACGAGGTTCTTGAGAATCACATCAAGGATGGCGCATGTCCGAAGTGCGGCCTATCGATTCCCGGTGTCTGGATGAACGATGCTAAAGGGAAGGGCTGGCTAAAGCACGGTTCGTCATCGGGGACGAAAGCCTACACCCATTTGAATCTGTAAGTCTTACCTCTCATCGCGGATGAAAGTCATAGAAGCCCGGCCCGACGCGCATTCCATGATGCCACGCGATTGGAAAGGCCCACCAAACTAGAGTGCCCAGAATCCCTTGCCCGAGAGTAAGAAGAAGGATGTTGCGCTCGCGCGAAAACAACCAGGACATCGCAAAGCCGCCAATCCAGGTAAGCGGGACGAGCACTGGATTCGGCCAATGAAGCGCGGCAAAAATCGTGCCCGCCATCAGCGAAGCGCGCACCGGACTGTCCGTTGCGCCCAGAAGACGATTGGTTGCGTAGGAATTCAATCCCACTTGTTGAAGCAGGCAAAATGCCATGTAGCCGAAGAAATGTTTCGGTGTCAGGAGATGGTCGAAGGACCGGTGCAAACCACCGAGAGCCAGACCCACAACGCAAAGCCCGATGATGAAGGGTACGAACACAAATGCTGAGCGTTTAGCTGCGTTCCAAAAATTGTCGGCCCTCCATCCAAGCGCTTTGGGAGTGTCCTTGTGCAGCGCAAAGCTGGCTGCCAGCCAAACGGGAAACACCATCCACGATGACCAAGTGGAAGCCTGAAGCTGCCAGATGTACCACGCAACGTAGGCGCAGAATGCGAGGGCCTCGAGTAGATTCAACAAACGGAAGGGGGCCGTGGTCATAGGTCCGCTAATCCACGGGGCGTTCCTGATCCGGATGGCTGAGATCGAGGAGCTGCAACGCGCTTTCAAAGAGCTGATCGATCTCTTTTTCCGTGACTTCGCGCGGGGCGAGCAGGTCGTTCAGGTCGAAGTCCGGGAATCCGCGAATGGTCACGCGCGCCGGCAGAAGCTCCCGCAAGCGCCGTGAATCGATGGATCCCAGCTCACGGATTTCCTCGAAAACCACGCGATGCAGCGGATCATCAAACACGATGGGATCGAGCAATTTGCAGATCTCCGAGCGTGTCCCGCTCTTGATCAGCACCGAGCAAAGAAATCGCAAGGTGTTTTTTTGCAGTTGAAATTCGTGAGCCGTCCCTTTTCCACTCATAATCAGTGAGATGATATTGGCGAGGATGAGGTTGTTTTTTTAGGAGCGAGCGGATGGGGGAAAAACATCGGGTCGTGATTCTGGGCGGCGGATTCGGCGGGTTGGCCGCCGCGCAAAAGCTGAAGCGCGCGCCGGTTGATGTCACGCTGATCGATCGCCGGAATTTTCATCTTTTTCAACCCCTGCTGTACCAGGTGGCCACCGGCTCGCTTTCACCCGGGGAAATCGCCGCTCCCTTGCGCGGAGTTTTGAGCCGCCAGAAAAACACGCGGGTTCTTCTGGGCGAGGCGGTCGACGTTGATCCGCACGCAAAACGCGTTTTGTTGCGCGACGGCGCGGCATTCGAATGCGACACTCTCATCGTGGCAACGGGAACGCAGACCTCCTACTACGGCAATGATTCTTGGAGAGAGTGGGCGCCGAGCCTGAAGTCCGTCGAAGAAGCCACGGCCATCCGCCACAAGATTCTCTACGCGTTCGAACGCGCCGAGCGCGCGGCCACTTTGGAGGAGGCGCGCGCGTGGCTGACGTTTGTCATTGTTGGAGCCGGCGCTACTGGTCTCGAACTCTCCGGCGCACTCGCGGAAATCGCGCGGGAAACGCTGCGCCACGATTTTCGAAGGATCAATCCGCAAGAGGCGCGAATTATTTTGATAGAAGGCGCGCCCAGAGTCCTGGGCCCTTTTCCCGAGGATCTGTCGGCCAAAGCGGAGAAGTTAGTGACGCGCCTCGGCGTGGAAGTGATCAAGGGCATTATGGTGACGAACATCGACGCCAGTGGTGTCACGTTCAAGCGCGGAGAGACGCATGAAACGCTTGCGGCCAAGACCGTGCTCTGGGCCGGAGGCGTCGTGGCCACGCCATTCGGCAGGAAACTTGCCGAGCGCACCAGCGCGGAAGCGGATCGCAGCGGCCGTATCAAGGTGAATCGCGACCTGACGGTTCCCAACTTCCCGGATATTTTCATCATTGGCGATCTCGCTCACGCTGTTGATGGCGCGGGAAAGCCGCTTCCCGGTGTCGCGCAAGTCGCCATGCAGGGCGGGGCGTACACGGCCAAAGCTATCCGTGGACGTTTGGAAGGGAAGAAAGAGCCGCCTCCATTTCATTATTTTAATAAGGGCGAGATGGCCGTGATCGGCCGCGCGGCTGCGGTGGCCAATGTTTTTGGCATCCACGTTTCCGGGTTGCCCGCTTGGCTGATGTGGCTCTTCATCCACCTGATTTATATCGTGGAGTTTCAAAGCCGCATTCTCGTGTTCGTTCAATGGGGATTCGAATATCTCACGTTCAGCCGCGGCGCGCGCCTGATCACCGGCGAAGCCGCCACGGATTCCCTCGACCAGGCAGGCACGATGGGGAACAAGACCGACGGCATGTAGTGCTAAAATCTCTACTTCTCGGGACTTGATTTTCATGTGCCAATTGCTTGACAGCAAGAGCAGAACTCGAACTTGACGGAGGGATGAGGAGTAAAGATGAGCGGGAACGGGCTTACATTTCGAAGACATGTGGGCAAATCCGGAATTCTTTGCGCAGCAATCCTTTTTCTCGCCGGCCTATGGAATGCACCGGCTTGGCCGCAGTCTGATTCTCCGGACGCGGCGATCGAGCGTGGGCACAAACTGTTCGAGCAATCCTGTGGATTCTGTCACGGCCCCGACGCCACTGGCGCTCGCGGCCCTGACCTGCTCCGCTCGCCACTTGTGGCGCATGACGTGAAGGGTGACAAGATCGGCGAAGTCATTCGTCTTGGCCGCCCCGACAAAGGCATGCCAGCGCTGCCGCTGACGGATCAGCAGGTGCTCGACATCGCCGCCTATCTGCACGCGCTCGCCGCCCAAGCGTTAAGTTCGTCAGCGGTCCCAACGAAGTATCCTCTGGAGAAGCTCCTTACCGGCAATGCCGAAGCCGGAAAAACGTATTTCAATGGAGCCGGAGGCTGCCAGGGCTGTCATTCCCCGACAGGCGATCTGGCCGCCATCGCCACTAAGTACTCTCCTATCGATCTTCAGGCGCACATGCTTTATCCCGAAGGTAAGCACAGCATCGCTGTCGTCACGCTGCCTTCTGGCGAGCAGATCAAGGGACCGTTGGTGCACTCCGATGATTTTGTGATTGCGCTACGAGATGCTTCCGGCTGGTATCGGTCATTCTTGCGAGACCAGGTGAAGGTCGAATTGCAAGATCCACTGGCGGCGCATCGTGAGCTGCTTAACAAGCTAAAGCCGGCGGATGTTCACAATCTTTTTGCGTATCTCGAAAGTTTGAAATAAACAGCAAGCGTCGGGAATCGAGAAGCCCCAAGATCAGAAGACGGGAGCAGGAATGCTTTTTCATGTGCGCAGAATGATCGGGAGCACTCATGGTTGTGACAATCCTTTTGCGACGAGTAGACGCTTTTCGTTGAGCACTCGGCTAGTGCTAGTCGGCCTGCTTCTATTCGCGTCGAGTCTGCAGACGCCGTTGGTCGCGGCGCAGGGCCTAGACCCCGCCGCTCTTCTAAAGCCCGCAACCGATACCTGGCCAACCTATAACGGAGACTACTCTGGCCGGCGTTTCAGCACGCTCGACCAGATTAACGCTGGAAACGTCAGCTCGCTCACGCTTGCCTGGGCCTTTCACCTGCACGCTCCCGCCATTAAGTCGACTCCGTTGGAAGTGAACGGCGTTCTTTACTTCACCGTGCCCGAGAACGTTTGGGCTGTCGATGCCAGGTACGGACGCGAGATCTGGCATTACCATCGCGCTTCCGAAGGCGACCACATCGGCCATCGCGGCTTGGCCATGTACAAGAATTGGCTCTACTTCACTACCCCCGATGCGCACTTGGTCTGTCTGGATGCCAAGGATGGCACCGTTCGCTGGACCGTCGAACTGGCCGATCCCAAGCTTGGCTACTTCTCGACGATGGCGCCTCTTGTGATTCGTGATCACGTGATCGTCGGACTCTCCGGGGACTCCACGGACATCCGTGGTTTGCTCGAGTCTTTGGATCCCGACACCGGAGCAATCCAATGGCGCTGGTACACCGAGCCAGATCCCGGCCAGCCGGGCTCCGAAACGTGGCCCAAAGACACTGACGCCCTTCTCCACGGTGGCGGAATGACGTGGATGACCGGCACCTATGATCCTGAGATCAATTTGGTCTATTGGGGAACCGGCAATCCTAACCCCGTGATGGCAGGCGAAGGGCGCACCGGTGACAATCTCTACACCTGCTCCATAGTGGCTTTGAACCCTGACACTGGCAAGCTCGCCTGGTATTTTCAGCCCTCACCCCACGATGTCCATGACTGGGATGCGGTCCAGACGCCGGTACTGTTTGACGCCGAGTTCAAGGGCAAGCAGCGCAAGCTTCTCGCGCAGGCCAGCCGCAACGGGTTTTTCTTTCTGCTCGATCG
>WNGP01033554.1_pt1 | contig 10019 bp, 12 predicted proteins | sample 5407671 | NCBI WGS metagenome assembly WNGP01 (sample SAMN13153381, study PRJNA577476) | soil metagenome | isolation source: 40 cm soil or saprolite under Garry oak tree replicate 2 | place: USA:California | collected 2016-06-15
AAGCCACCTCGCTTTCATCGCCCTGCGTATTGCCATACCGCTTTTGCTTCTTCCGAACCTCTTGGATAAAGTCCCGCTGTTTCGACTCCAGGTACTCAGGCCCAGCTTCAGAAAGCCAGTGCAGCATCAAGGAGACATCAGCATCTTGATCGACATAGTCACCACCGAGCCAGGCCGCCAGGGTGGAGATATACCCAATAGTGGCCGCTATTCCCCGCTCGACATTCTTTTCGCGGATACGCTCTCGCACCAATGGCCCAAGTCCAGGGTCAGCGTCCTCAGCGAACGCACGTTGCACCACTACCCAGGCGGGATGGACAAGCCAACGTGAACGGTTGCTATCCTCATTGGGCAACACATACCGCAGCCATCCATCAGGCAAACCATCCTCACCGCCAGCAATACGACCCGCCGCATATTCCCACAAGCGTTTCATCTCACCGAGGAGATCATAGGCCCATTCAATGCCAACCTGGTGCAGAAATTCCCGCTTGAAACGAAACTCGACCCGCCATACAGCAGCCGTTTCATCCCATCCATTCTTGCGCCAGAGATCATAGAACCAGGTCTTACCCGACTTCTGTTTAATCTCTAACGTTTTGTTGTAAATGCTGCATGAAATGGGAGCCTTGTGCTTACTAAAGGCCAGCGTCGAGACACGATGACAATCCAGAGCAACACTATCAGCGCCGTAGATTGCCTCATTCTTGCGCACTCTCGTCACGAACTGTGTTTCATAGTTGCATTGCGAGAAGTCATAGCCGACCACATCCGCGCAGAGATGCACTTCCGACAATTGCAGGTGAATGTACTCACCAAAGATCGACATAAGGAAGGCATGCACCTTGCAGAGCGCATCGCCACACCAAGCTTGTGACCAGAGGTATTCTGACGAGAAGCGCACCTGTGCAACGATATCATTGAACTTGCCACGCGAGACCGCTATGTTGAGCAGCCGCGAGGTGAGCAACCATCGCCACTGTTTACCCGCTCCGTGTGGTTCGACAAACAGCAGCACATCCTGAAAAGCCCAGTCCGTTGCTACTGCCGTTTCGACCCGTCGCGCTTCCCCTTGCAAGTAGTCCAATTCTTGCAGCAACTTTTCATCAAGCTCTTGTTTGACAGGTTGACCCTTGCTATCGGAGTAGCGCACATTGAGGATGAGGGTATCTACTCCATACCCAACCAGATTGATACATTCTTCCATAGGCTACACTCCTTTCTCGCCGCACACAGAAAAAAGGAGAGTCCGGCGAGAACTCTCCTTTCCACTCACTGGATTACCACAAAGGTAGAGCTTTAAATCGAGAGCGACAGCAAAGAAGGCAGATGTCCATTTATGAGTGAAATGTGACATAGTGCTCCTTCAAGGAAAATCGCACCACTCTGCCTATCTCTCATATTCAAGCATTTGAATATTTAGAGGAATTTATTGTAAAAGAGAGATTTGACAAAAAACACAACTCCATATTTCTACCTATATCGCTGAATAATCGTTGGAAAGTCGAAAAAAGCTTGACAAACATACATGTATATGCTACTCTCATGTTTTGGGATGTGCTGTTTATCATCCCCTCGGGTCTCTGGGAGAGATTGTCCTGGGTTGTACTGCTCACAATCCTCTTTTGGGTAGACGCCTCGTAGTGCATGGAGCAATCCCCTGTGGATAGAAGCCTTGTAGTGCACGGAGTGCTCAGTAGTGTATGTATGTAGGCTTTTGACTGTATGTATTTCCATTGAACTTTGGAGGTTAATCATGCGCCCAGTAAAGTATGGTATTGCTCTGTTGTGCGCGCTGTGCCTGCTCGTCGCGTTCTCGCTGGCAGCCTTTGCCCAGAGCCCGCACTTTATCGGCACTCCCACATGCACGAAGTCCGTTAGCACGGGTCTGACCTGCAGCGGGAAGGCGGCCGGACTGGGGAACGGTCCGACTGCCGCGTTCCTGACAGCTGACTCAGTGACGGCGACCTATGAGTGCGTGAACAAGGGCGGGAACGTCGCCCCTGGCCAGCCCGTTGTGACGCAGAACGTGACCGGCCCGACCCAGACGATCACGCCTCACAACGGCCAGATCACCTTCTCGCCGAACATTCCACCACCGACTCCACCGAGCGCGGCGACCGAGTGTCCGAACGGGAACTGGACGGTCCGCCTCACGTCTCTCACGTACACGAATGTCGTGCTGCATATCCAGCAGCCCCCGGGCACCGACGTCCTGACCTTCTCCTTCGGGACTATCGATCCGTAGTCCGACCGTTGAAGGGCAAACCGCGGAGAGAGCCGCCTTGTGCGGCTCTCTCTTTGTCCTTCTGACGGTCTCGGAGCGACAATCTGCCGCAACACTCGGGTTCCGCGTGAGCGGGCGGGCCCATCGGGGCAGAGTCTGTTCCTCTCAAGGAAGGCCATCAAAACAGTTCTTCAATCGGAAACTCCCTTTAGAGAACTCCCCTTATTTCCTCTCAATCCTGGAAACTCGATCACCTTCACTGTCCTGTTAACCACATCGAGCACATTTACCTTAAGGGGCAGAATAGACCAAGGCGAGATAGTTCAGATGCGTGATCATTCAGATGAACCTCACAACGAAACTATGTATCAGATGATGAAGGGAAGATGAATTGATGATGCGAAAAAAAAGGCGTCTTTATTCATCCCTTTCAGATTTAGATAAACAAAAAGCCAAGAGCATGTATTTAGAATGGCGCGGTTTACTTGCTCCGCGCCATTCAAGCGAATTCGCGTTCAGCATCACCAGCTGGACACTCTATATCCCACCAGCGATGACGTGTTCCATCAGGAGCCGTCACCGCCGCGCTTCCAAACCTGGCGAAGACCAGAGGTTCGCATCAGCTGCACCACAGCAAGCGAGGCAGCTTCCGCATCCACAAAGGCAACATAATCCGGCCACCAGGAGTACGGTGTGAGCCACAGAGCCACGTCATAGCGTTGCATTAAAACACCTCCCCTGTCAGGATGCGATGCCAGAGCGTTTTAGCACTCACCTCATGCCAATAGCAGAGAAAATCAAAGAGATTGCCGCCACGTTCCCATACATAGCAGTACCAGCAAGAGCCACCCGCCCGTTTTGGCTGATAGACTCGCAAAGAAGGATGACTATCCTTGCCATCACTATGATGCTCTCCAAAGGGACAACAGCCCAACCCACGCCGATCAAGTGAGACGTAGCGACCAATCACCTCAAAGGGGTTTTGTGAGGCACACCAGGCCTGGATAGTGGTTCCAGAAGGCACAGGTACGGGAAGGGATGCCGTTTTTGCTAACGATTGGGGTGCGTCGTGCCCCGTCCCGTTCGGCGTTGGAGGGAGCGTTTCGAGATCAGGCACCAACGCCCGTTGTAGTCGCGGCAGCCAGGCTAACGACTCAGAGACACCCCGAGCCGTAGGAACCAGGTGCAGCCGCCCGTCATCGTGCCAGGAGAAAAACCAGTAACGGCAGTTGGTCCGCCGATGCACCCCCAAAGGCAGCCGCACCAGCGAGCCATACTCCCGTGTGCCCTCATCTTGTTTGGGAAAGAATTCGACACCAGCAGGACAAGAGGGCAGGAGCCAGCGCCGCAGCTGGGAGGCAGGCACCAATCGTGAGCAGAACACCCACAGGTGAGCTCCCCGCCGCGAGCCTTCCAGATAGGAGGGGATAGCACCGGCACGTAACCGCCGCTGAACCTCGACGAGCGTTTTGACTCGTTCAGAGAGATCAGGATGCTCACGATCATCGTCAAAAAGGGCATAGCGGCACATGCCACGCTCATCAATGACGTAGGTGCCAAGGGTTTCGACACCTTGCAGGTGTCCGAATAGCGTGCTATAGGTCAAGGGGCGAGCCGCCCGCAGGTAGCGCCCGTCCGCCTGCTGGACGGCGTAATCATCGCGACGACTGACAAACAGGTTCGCAAACAGGCGTAATGATTCTTGCTTCATCTTTCCCTCTTCTTTCATTCAGCCAGCGGCCCCGCCCGAGCGACACCCGAAGGCGCACACCCAGGCGAGGGCGGCTAGCGCTTGGCGCAGAAAGAGTTAGGAGGTGCGCTCAATGCGCCGCACTTTGATCTGCTCGATCATGGGCACATCGGCGGCTGAGCCAGGCAGCGCGTCCTCTGGCGTCACCGTCGCGGACGGGAGCGCGCGCCGTTTGGCATCGGCGATCATGCTTTGAGCGTGCAGGCGGTCGAGTTCCAACCAGACCTGGTTGCGCTGGTCTTTCATCTGCAAGTCCTGCCGCTCTTCCGTTTCGCGCCGCGAGGCGGCGGACTGGGCTCGTTGGATCTCCAATTCCGCCTCGTTAATGTCGCGGATGGCCTGGGCGCGCACGCGCTGATCAGCCACGAACTTCTTGAGCGACTTGAAGTTCATCACCGCCAGGAACAAGAGGGAAGCCACATCCACCGCAGGCACCATGGCCACGCGGAAGATCAGCGCCGCCAGCCCCGCCGTGTTGTGCAGACCGCCCACGTGCAGGAGCGCGATAAACCATTGAGCGAGACCGGAGGCCAGCGAGAAGAGCAGGAAGGAGACCAGCGACCCCACGAACTTGGGCGCATAACTGCCATCCGTGGTCATCTTGCGCAACGCCACCGCACAGGAAAGCGTCATCATGGCTAACGCGAACTCACCGGCCAGGGCCACCGTATGCGTGCCCAACGACCAACCATCCACCAGGTTGAACGTGCCCCCATAGGCGTCGCCGATCTCTTTGCCCATGGCATAGGCCACCACCAGCGGCAGCAGGTAGGAAAGCCCCAGGAAGAACCAGCGCACCAGCTTTTCAAGCGGGGACTCACGATCTTCGTCGAAGGAGTCGATCAACTTGCGATCCGTGCCAGGCGTCTGGTCATCGTGAGCCTCCGCGCTCCCACCAACAAAGTGATTGAGCATCCACGTCCCAATGTTATTGACCATACCCATCGTATGTTCTCCTTTCTGTGTGTCAGAGCGGCAGCCCTTGACAAGCCCCATATTCACGCGTGACGGTCACCTCGTCGGCAACCTTGTAATAGTGACCATTGCCCACAATAGCCCCGTTCATCACCAGTTGCACCTCAAAGAGCGTGGTATCGGGGAGTGCGGCCACCATATCGCGCAGTTCATCAAAGGTGCGAGCCATGCCGACCAGGACAGGTCTCGCTTGCCGATCGGGTCGAACCGAGAGCGAGGCATACCCAACTGGCGTCAGGTAGCGCCGACCAGCTTTGCGCCGAAAGCGACGATCTGAGCTCCGGTGACAGCGTTGACAGAGCACCATGGTTTCAGCATCCTTCTTCCAGGTTTCATACTGGTTCCTGTGAGCGATGGAGAGATAGACCGTGTAGTCCTCTCCTGTCCTGGTGTTTTGTTGGACCGAGCGGTGTCGAACCCCACATTCCTCACAGCAGAAGCCCGCCTGTGCCAGCTTGGCGCGACGAATAGCACGCCACTGGGGCGGGTAGAGCACAGTTTCAAACATCCTGCACCCTCCATCCGATACACATACAACAAAGCAGCCAGGTCAGGAGACCCCGACCGGCTGCATGAGAAGACGAGACGGCAGAGAGCACCGCATCTCTGCCGTTTAGAACGCGCCCGAGAACCGTGGCAGAAGCGCGGCCCAGGGCGAAATACAGGTACAGGTACAACAAGATCAGAATGATCACGAACACCAGCCAAATCAGACGCGCAGATCTCATGTGCTTTCCCTCCTGGCACTGCCATGGCCTTAGTCCTCATCATCCTTAGGCAGGCCCATATCACGCACATTGGTGATCTGGGAGCGAATTTGCATGACCTTGCGGCCATCGGCCAATTCACGGGGTCCCGCCGACTGCGAACGAATGGTCACCTTGACTTTGTGATTGATGAGATCAGCCCCTTGCAGATGCGCGTACTGCTCATCATCCGAGCGCACCTGGCAGGACCAGATGTGTCCGAAGCGGGTGTCATTGATCTCGATAGAAAGGAATTGCCATTTCTCGCCCTTGCGCTTGCCCTCTTGCACCACGCCTTCCACCGAGCGCAAGCCCTGGACGATACCGGTTAATGTCGCTGCCATAGGTCAAACTCCTTTGTTATGAAACTGCATACACGTGAGTGAGAAAGCAGCCAGGGACCCGACCCACACCGAGGGAGCCGAGGAACCGAGCCACTACGAAACCGAGTGATCAAGCTCGTCGCCAGCCAACTTCATGTTTGCAGACATGAACCAGCATCCCTACACACAACGCGCTACGAACACGCACGACACCAAACGCACTACATAACAACTATATAGGCCCCCTCATCGTTATGGTCAGAGGCAGGCGCATACACGGGAATAATCTGTTGAAGCGTCACACAGGGGCACTTGCGGGAGACCTGACCGCTGACGTAGCCATCCTTGATAAGCCGGTACCAATCTTCATAACCCGCTTGCCACGTCGCATAGGCTCGATAGCCATCAATGCAGCGGTAACCCCATGAGCAGCGAATATTGCCGAGCGAGCGCGTCACCCGCGCAACCCCTGTTGTCCCGAACGAACTTTCATGCCAGAAAAAGGCGAGAGCGTACTCATCAGCAATACCTGAGTTCCGACTGAGATCATAAAGCGCTTGCCCCGTTCCAGCAGCCGGAGAATGATAGGCCTCAAGCACCCGATTGATGAACGACGCCGAGAGGGCAGGAGGCCCAAGCACCGACGATAAGAGCACAGCGGGAGCAGGGGCAACGGCACGACCTCTCAAACCAGGGAGCAGCGAAAACCCCAGGAACAGCAGGAAAACAACCAGCAACACCACAACGAACCGACGGAACATGGAACCCTCCTGTAGCAAGGCGAACCTTGACAGGCCAGAGCCTTCCCCCCACAATAGGGGGGAGGAACCTAGCCACCACGAACCCGAGTGATCTAGCAACTCACCAGCTGGTTCATGTTTGCAGACATGAGCCAGCCACCCACCTGAACACCCTACACACCAATGGCTTGCCGTTTGAAACCCCTCACCATCGCCACCATCCCAACCTCAGTGACAAGCGCCATCACCTGAGAACAGGTGAGCGCCCGAAACGAGCACCCATCTAAGCGTGCCATCACCGACCGCGCCCACCAGGGGAGCGGCAACCACTGCTCATACTCCCAACAAGCCCTACCGTATTTCTCGCCATCCACCCCATAGACATGCCCTGTCATCTCACCAAGCCAGCGAGCCAACGGGGAGTCAAAGCAGGCCGCAGGTCGTTCAAAGGTCATCTCACGATGAACCTGCAACCAGGCACCAAACGCCTCTTGTTCGATATCCGATGGATTCATACCAACGCCCCTTCCATACGAACAGTGGGCACCCTGAACCGAAGAGATCAGCAATGCCCACCAGCCAGCCAACCACACAGACGCACCACAAAAACATCCTATGAAGCCGAAAGCCAGTCCCTACGCCCTTCCTTCATCTGTGACTTTTGCAGTCTCTCTACACGGTTGGGAACCATACCAGTATCATCTCTGGAAACCTATCCCCTTAGCCTTGCGACCTGTGCGAGTATGCTCTCGCTGGCAGCCCATACGTCTTACCACCAATGTAGCCCGTAGTCGGTACTCATCCGGCGCGGTTGTAGGGTATTCTGTTGTCACATGGTACCGAGATGCGCTGCTTACTTCGCCTTCACAGCGACTCACTCTCTGCCGTGTACCCGTCCGAAATTGGAATTTTTAATATGTCCTATCTGTTATTAATATTACCATGGACATTTCCAAAATGTCAACAATTTCCGCTTTGACATTTTGGACATTTTAAAAGCCGTTATATGGGCTTTTCAAAATGTCAGAAAATGTCTTATAATTCAATCGAGGGATTAGTATGAAAGAGGAGTAGTCAATGGAAGCCCTGTACACATCAAGTGAAGCAAGAGACAAATTAAACATCTCTACAAGCACATTTAAACGGCTTATAGACACTGGAAAAATACGCAAAGTAACAGCCCCGAACAAGAAACATGGGATGTATGTCAAAGCAGATGTTGATAAGCTAGCAGAAGAGATGCGGCCATATGCGCAACTCACAAGAAACCGAGGGAAACAAAATGGGAGAGAGAACAAGCTATCTACCACCGTGGACTGGCAGCAAATAACCGATCTTCCCGCTATACTGAAATTAGATCTGAAAGTTTATAAAGAGAACATTGTAGGCGATATCGGTTTATATATCTCGTGGGAGAGAAAGAACCCTCATATTACGCTTCTCTCATTTGAGAGCAGTAACAGAGAAAATGTATTGGCCTATGTAAGCCTTGTACCTCTACCAGAGGAAATGATACTTTCAATCTTGAAAGGCGAAAGAGAAGAGCTATCCATAAGTCCAGATGAGGTCGAAACCTACGAGCGTAAAGGTGGATATACCTTGCTTGCAGAAAGTGCCGTTGTCCATCCCGATTACCCAGAGCAATTGACCAACATTTTAAGAGAAGTACTGAACTTTTGGTGTGAGCAGTATCCGGACAGGTACATAGAGAAAATATATGCTCAGGCGGCTTCTGAAGCAGGAGATATTCTTGTCCGCAAGTTATACTTCTCGCCGTTATACGACCTCTCAGACGATGCATATGTTCTAGACCTGAGAAGGCCAGGCGTATCGAAGCTTGTTCAAAGGTTTCAGGAATGCATTGAGAATAAGCAAAAAACGTTAGAAGTGTTAGAAGCGTAAAAAGCACTTCCATTGTGAGAAGAAAGAAAAAGATACCCTGGGTCCCTACTCAACAACGAAGTAGAGTCCTTGGGTATCTTGTTGTCGTCAACCCCAGGCAGGAAGCCACAGCTTTTAGACTGCCGTGCTTCTACAATAACATAAGAGGCCGCTCGATGCAATAGTTTTCGAGATGCCACTTTTTGCAGGTGGTTGTGTCTTTATAGAAAGCGATAGTTAACTAGTACTTTATGCTCAACCTCCTTCAGGTCTCTTCCAAAAAGCTACGAGTAGTATGACAAGCATCGCGCTTTTCGGAAATGGTTGAGGTAAGAAATTGAGCGAATACGTTTCTGCACAATCTGATCAGAACCATCAATGGCTTGCCATGAAGGCCTCAAAGCAAGCAACCATCAGAAAAACCAATCAAAATCATATGCCCATCAAGCTCTTCTTCTTCTTCCTGCTCAGGCTAAGTCACCCACATGATGGCGGCGTATTCTGGATTTGCATAAATTGCAAACCGCTCTGATGAGGATATCCGGGCATCGGTCTCCTTCCCGATATCCCTTTACTCCTTTCTTGACGAGTCCTGTCCCGCCACATTTTCGGCAGGAGTCAGGATGCAGCAACCATCCCAACTTACAGGTAGGGCATCCCATCACTTGAACCGGCATCATACATCTTCTTCCCGATCAAATTGGATCGTCGTGACGACGAAAGCGCCAGCTTTTGCAAACTCTGATGGAGAAAAGGAGATCGCTGCTTTCCTTTTGTCAACGCCTGCGTCATGTTGGCTCATCCTCACATGTGAGGAACAGATAAGCGTATGCAAAAACATCTACACAGTGCCTTTGCTCCAGATGTCATTGCAAATTGCGAAGAAATAACTCTACAATTCCAAAATCACCCCATTCGAGGGAGAACCAAAACCATTATAGCACAGGTTGTCTTCCTCATAAACAGAAAACGGACTGTCTGAGTGCGACAAGAACGAGAGCGAACATGAGCGAACAGTCGGGGTTAAGTCCCCCCTTCGGCACCCCGGTAAATAACCAAAGAAGGCATCAAAGCAAGCAACCATCAGAAAAAAACGATCAAAATAATATGGCCTCAAGCCCAAAAACCGGAGAGACACAACACAGCAAAACTGTTTACCAATATCGTCTCAATCAGCCTGTCAGGGGCAGAGAGGGCTACACCTTTACCTCGAAATACCCCAGTCGTTCCAGGGCCATATACGCGGCAGCTACCTGTCCCTGGACGGCGAAACTTCCATCGTGAATCAATTGCAGCAGTTCTTTTGGAGACACAAAGAAATTTTCGATGACCTCTACGGGATCGACCTTCTGTTCTCCTGTTTTACGTATGTTGCGC
>WNGP01006120.1_pt1 | contig 10017 bp, 9 predicted proteins | sample 5407671 | NCBI WGS metagenome assembly WNGP01 (sample SAMN13153381, study PRJNA577476) | soil metagenome | isolation source: 40 cm soil or saprolite under Garry oak tree replicate 2 | place: USA:California | collected 2016-06-15
ATCGGTGTAGATGGTATCGATATCCCCGGCGCGGCGGCTGAAATCGATGCTATTATAGCTGTTATTGAGCCAGTTGACACGCCACTGGTATTCATGGCCTACCCAGCCCATAGGAGTGGGTAAACCCGTGAAGGCTGAGATACGACCATAACTGCTATAGTCCGGGCCAACAGCCTCTACGATAACGGGATCACCACTGACATGATTGTTGAGCCAGCGAATGGCCGCATAATCACCGGAGCTATCGTAATCACAATACAGCGGGTGGCACGTTTGCAGGTAGGCTAACCCATCCAGGCTATTTGTGTGATGCGCGTAGTGGCCGGTGCGCGCATAGGTGCCGGCCAGCGGATACACCGCACCCGCCAGCAGCAGCGCCAACAATGCCACGCTCCAGACGGCTCCTAAGAGGCGCGGCAATTGATACCGCTCACGGGGCGCAGGTCCGGACTCAATTTCTTCTTCAGCGAGTTCGCTGCCATCGCCGAACCGCACGCGGCGCTGCACTTTAGATAGCAGGGCGGCAGGGCGGAAGCTCTCCAGGATAAAGTAGACTCCTGCTCCAGAGCTGATAGATAGCAGCGCCCAGGCCTGGAAGTAGAACTTAAACACAGTATTCATACGTGGGTAGTTGCCTGCAAAGACATCTTTCAAGAAGAGGACTTCGCAGCCCGCCACGAGCGCAAAGGCCACCGTGCCCAGCAGCAGGGTAAAGGCGCGCGGGCGATCATGCAACTGGTACAGCACCACTGCTATCCCCAGCACGGTAATGATACCTGCCACTACCAGGGTAGCGCTGTTGCGTAACGAAACAAATGCAACCAGCTCGACCACTATAACGAGCAAGAGAGACACAATACCCAGGCGTTTGCGCCAATTGTTGATAGGAGGCGATACCCTGGATGAGTCTGCTGCTCCGTTGGTAGAGCCGGTCACGAGACGGCGTTTTAAGGCACTGGCTAACAATAATGAGAGGAAGACAAACGCAAACATGCCATAGATGAGGACTTCGTTACCCAGTGGAGAGCGGTCTGCCGGATTCACGATACCCAGGCCCTGCGCGGGTGAAATGAAGCTGATGTAGAACGGCACATATAGAAGAAATGAGAGAGCGGCGACATTGGCTGCTGCAATGAATACGTTCAAGGCAAGTTCTACGCTGAGGCGCGACCGGTGAGCCAGCCACTGCTGTAGTGCGATGCATACGATGGTAAGGCCGAGATAGGTGGGAAAATCCCAACCATTCATGGTGAAGAGGCCGCCGAGAATCACTGCTGTTGTTCCCAGGGTGAGCGGCAGGCGCCAGCCACGCCCATAGACCCAGATGCCCTTGCCGTCGCGTTCCAGGAAGAGGTTCAGGGCCAGGCCTATGGCTAGAATGGTGAAGGCCAGGGCCAGGACATGCGCGTGAAAGCAGGAGAGTAAGAAGCTGAAGGCGGGAAATTCGTTGATGGTCTTATCGATCACGCGCGTTGGCTGCCAGAACCAATCGAATGTCGACCAGTCGCCATGATCATGCCACCACTGTTGTGTGGCAGCCAGGTTGCCCAGCACCTGGCCCATCAACATGGTCAGCAGTCCATAGGGGATGGCTCCAAGCAGCGATGGATGGGCTGTACCAGGTGACACGGAGGAACTACTGCCGGCAGAGCTTGCTTTCATTCGCAGGTGCCGTGCCCAGGAGACGATGTTGCAGGTGACGCCGAAGAGATTTACGGCGGTCAGGCCATAGAAGATGCAGATACCGGTATTGAAGGCGATGGAGGGTGATTGACCGAGCAGTTTTGCCAGCACCGCTATCGTAAAATGGGCATAATAGTAGTAGTTGATTGGATAGCCGGAAAGCCACATGTCATTGGGGGGGAAATGCGGGCTGCGCATAATAGCCGCGATAAAGCCCTCGTCCATGAACATCTCGAAGGAGTGTATGTCCGGCACATATGAGCGTATCCAACCCAGCAGGAAGACCATGCCCAGGAACACAATCTCGCTGGCCACGATGTAGATGAAGTTGACGCGCACCAATTTCAAGATGACCTGGCGCGTGCGGGCGAAGCCTATCAGGCTGAAAGCCAGTATAACAAGGAGTACTCCCGCGATAAACACCTGGCTGAAAGGGAGTACATGGAAATACATCAGGGGCAGCCAGGCACAAAAAGCCAGTAAAGCCAGGCTAATTGCCTTACTGAAGGCCCAGCCACGATCAGGGAGGTTATGAAACACGGTCACTGTGAGCGGCAGGCAGATGAATCCCAATACTTCGACCAGTGCCCACATTTGTAGTAGTTCAAACATGCATATTCTCTAAAAAATATCAGTCACTTTTTGAACACCTATACAATACTATAAACACGGTCTGGACACAACAATTTTGCGATTATAGGTAATGACGTACTAACTGCCTGGAGCGTTCCTCGTAGAGGCTCCCTGTAGGGAAGCGGGCGGTAAAAGAAAACGCCTGGGGTCTACCTCCATTAGGGGAAACGAGCGGGCATACCTGTCCCCCAGACAGGGTCCCATAAAGGCCCTCCCATCCACTCCTCCCCACCCTCGCCCCTACGGGAATGGGGGGACGAGCGGGAACCGAATTTCTCGTGGAGTTCGTTGCAGGTAACTTTACGCCTGCAAGCAGTTTGTGCAAAAGCTGGTCGGGTGTATACGGGTACGGATTTTCACGCACGAAGATATGTACCGTGGGATGATCGAATACGGAATAGCTTTCATCGGCATTGCTGTCATCAAGCGTCACACCAAACAGGTTAGGGTGGTTCTCGAACTGCGCTGCCAGGTAGAAACCCAGTTGCCCGCTAAAGAGCAACTGGTAGTAATGGATGGTCAATGGGTAGCGCTGCGGCAGGCGGGGAATAGACTTATCCAGTCGATCGGTTGCCATGGTAATGCAATCGATATTCGGCAGCAGGTGCGCAAGCTGTTGCGCTTTCTGAAGCGTATCATCGCCGTATAAATCCAGGCCTGTCTGCACCTGCCCACTGGCATCAGGATAGGTGGCCTGGACGAACTGTGAGGGGTCGTTATTACCAACGGGTATGGGCAGCGGGTCATCCCACTGTTCGTAGGTCAGCACGCTTCCCGGCTTCAAGTGGCTATACATCCAGAGCGAGGCCTGAATACGCGTATTGGGCTGGCTATAGACGTTCAAGAGCGCCAGGCCCTGAAACGCGGTTCCGGCCAGGACAAGCACAGTTGCACCAATGGGAAGAGCTGCCCGGGGAAAACGCCTGTTTATTGCACCCTGGTGATAGAGTAGTGCTGCCAGGAGAGCGGCGGCCATCAGGGTCAAGAAAGGGTAGATGGGCAGCATGTAGCGCATGAACTTGACATAGAAACTGCCAACAATGATGTTGTAGGGGACTACCCAGGCCAGGATGACAAGCCACGGGCTGTCAAGACGCTTCAACAGGTGCCAGAGGAGCCAGCCAAACCCAACGAACGCGGTCAGGCCCAGCATGAGCCCTAACCCCCACAGCACTATATTCTGCGCCTCATAAAGATAGGGAATTGTGCCTACAAACTGTCGTACATAGGGTAAGTCCAACAATCCACGTGCCAGGTCTCCTTGTGTGGCTACCTGCTCGCGGAAGTTTGTCCAGTCGAGCAGCGCATAGGGCATAGCTATAAGAAATACCAGTCCTGCAGCAGTCAACGAGGAGAAGAACATGCCAAGGGACTGGAAGAGGCCATGATGGCGCCCACGCAGGGCGACCGCGACGAATAGCGGGACGATCAGGGGCGCGGCGCTAAATTTTGTGGCGAGAGCCAGGCCATAGCCAAGGCCAGCCAGCAGGGACCAGCGTACAGGGGTGCTGCTATCCACCAGGGCAACACATGCAAGCATGGTGAGTGTGACAAAGAAGAGGAGCATGGTATCGACAGCGTAGAAGTGAGAGAGTTGCAGTTGAAATGGAGTGAAGGCCACCAGCGCTGCCGCGAGTAAAGCCAGCGTCCAGGCCTGTTTCCGTTCAGTCGTGTGATCATCCGCAAGCAGTAATCCCAACCAGCCCGTCAAAAGAACTGTACCGCTATCGAGGATGGCATTTACTACGCGGCCAAGCAGCGTGAGGTTGGCAAAGCTACCCAGAGAGGGGAAGAAGCGTGTGAGGATATTGCCCAGGATAGCCAGGAGGTAGAGGGGAAAAGAGCCGTAGGCGAAGAAGTGCGGATTGAGCGGCGAATTTCCCGGGTCCAGAAACTGGGCGAGGCTATGCGGCCAGGCGAGCATCGTTACGTGGAACATGATCTGTCGCTCGTCTGGATGAAAGCTATTGCCTTGATCCCAGTTTAAGCCATACAGGCGCAAGGCAAAGCCGAGCAAAGCCAGGCCAAACAGGGCAAGCAGTCTCCAGTAGTGAGTCTTTTTCACGATACTTTATCGCTTCCTCCCATAACTATTCAGGTGCCTTCCTCGTGCCGCCTCCGGCGGCAGATGAATGAAGGATAGAGGAAGCGGGGACACCCCGCGCCCCGGCAGGGGCACACCAACCCCCAGATGGCGTCTGCGTCCCCTGCACCCCTTGCTGCGACTTATGAACGGCTTGTGCAGCACCCATGCTGGCCGGCAGGGGGACGCAGTTCCCCTGCACCCCCTGCTGCATAGGTACTTCTCCTTCGCGAGATGAGGCGGGATGATGATTACCTATGCCGTGGGTTTCTGGCCCCAGACGGTGATCAGATACCAGAGGGCGCAAAAATCATCCGAGGCCATCTCAATCAATACCTGCTGGTACAACTGCTCCAGTTCTTCTTGTGGGATGAAGCCCATCTTACTTAGAAACGGCTGTAGCAACTTAAAGGCAACCATCAAGTCTTTGTAGACGCCATCATGGGCTTCTTCTCCCGAGGAGTAATCGATCACATGTGCCCGTTTTTTAATGTTTTTGCAGCCTGCTTTGCGCAAGAAATGCCCCAGCATAGGTGTGACGGCGGCACCGCGTGCCTCTGGATTGAACGTGCGGCCAGCTAAGTGGCCTGCACGCACAGCCATCCTGGTTATTTTTTCTAGCGCAGGGCTGTTGCTCGTCCCAAAGTCATCGGTTTCAGTCAAGCGGATGATGCCGCCAGGGCGCGTGATGCGCAGACATTCTTGCAAGAATGCTGGCCAGGAGGCCGGAAGCATAAACCCGGCGATAGCACGAGCATTGACCAGGTCGAAAGAAGCATCCGGGAAGTCAAGAGGTTTCAGGGCACTCATTACCTGGAAACTCGCATTTTCGAGTTTCTGGACCTTCGAGCGCACACGAGCGTACTCAATCATCGACTGGCTGATGTCAATTCCTACCACCTGGATATCAGGATGCTCAAAGGCCATGTCCAGCACCCAGCCACCTGGTCCACAGGCAACATCCAGTACACGGTGAATGCCGCTAAAATCGGTTTGCTCGGGGAGCAAACCGCCCATTGACCTCGTGGTAAGCTGATCTTGACTCACCAGGCGTGCCATTTCGGCGGCGCTCTCGGCATCTATTACATAGGAACTTTCATTCCTGGGCTGCTCTGTTGGTGTTGACATCATAAACCTCTTTTCAGCCTGCTTATCCTTGCTCGTGATTTGCATGAGAGGATAGCCGTATTAGCTCGCCTTCCAGTTGTTGCCATGCCAGTTGCTCTGCTTGAACACTGTTGATTGGTCCATTTTTCCTGGCAGTCTCTAGCATAATATGGTAGACACGCTCCTGGAAGGTAGCTAAATGTATCCTTTGGATGTCATATTGAGGCATTACACCCAATTTTATACGCTCTAGTTCATAGAATTCTTCCGGCGCGAACGCCAGGACGAGCAGGTCCGCATAATTCTGAATGAGCGTGAGTCTCTCCGGGGTGAAGTAGTTGGGCCGGGCGCTAGAAACGAGCAAGCATCCGGCGACAAGATTTCCGCGTAGAATGGGATGAGCGGTTGAACTCTCCTCCCATTCTGCTCTGTGTGCCGGGAAAAAGCCTTGATCTTCATTGAGATTCTGGATCGTGATGGAACGCCCTGTGGTAACAACATACCCGGCCATAGATTCTGCTCCCAGAAGGATGGCTTGCTGTTCCAGATCCCTGTTCCAGGGAGGTATCCCACGTCCCATAACTTCGCGCAAACTGCGGACGATATGTTCTTTTGTGGGGGGCATACATTGCACTACAATGACGGCCATGCCCTGTCGCCTGGGAGCCAACTGTTCGAGGGCCTGCTGCACGATGATGTCGCGGATCAGCCAGGAGCGCAGGGAAGGAGTTAGCTCTGCATTGGCTTGAAAGACACGCGCATAAAATGTGGATGGAATCTCGTCCGCTGTTTCATCGTTGGTTTCGACTGTTGAGGAAAACTCTTCGAATTCGCTAGCAATCAATGCAGGCAGAGAGGTACGGTACTCGGGAAGCGCATTGACCAGGTGGTGCAGGTTGTAGAGACGAGGTCTCGACTCGTTATTTGCCCAGCGCACTAAAGTGAGCTGGCTTACCCCTAACTCATCGGCCAGTCGCTGTCTTTCTTGTGGATCTCTAATCACCATCTCCAGCAAATCGCGCCACGTTTGGGGGTTCTGCATATGTTCGACCTTACTCGATGCTTGCATTGCCGGTCTATACGCCTTCCGTGCGGTACGTTTATGATAGCATGTGGAGCCAGAAACGTCAACGATTGGTCTATTGCAAGGCAGGGCTTTTTGGTGTACCCGTTGCTCCCGTTGTACTCGCAGGGCCGCGCCCTGCTCCAAAGGACGGAGGGTGTGTGCTGGCATGGCTGCTGTGCAGCCATGCCAGCACACACCCTCCTCGTGAGCGACCCGCGTGCGGGTCGCGAGCATATCGGGCATACTATGCAGTTCAGGAACACCAAAAAGCCCTGTATAGCAAGGCAGAGCTTCGCAAAAGTCGCAAGGCTCAGCGAGGACTGGCCGCCTGCGGCGGCACAAGAAGGGGAGCAAGCACGTGGTGCGGCGGGCCGCACCACGTGCTTGCTCCCTGTGGGGGTGGGGGACACATGGACGACTTTTGCGAGGTCCTGTCTAGCAAGAACTTTGGGTAACACTTTACTGATGGCGTTCAATCACCGGCAGAACCAGGTGTGATGGATAGACCTGGCTATGGTACACGCGGTTGATTGCCTGCACGAAGTCTTTTTCTCTTTCGGAGGCAATCATGCCACCTGTGTTGCTATTCCGATCGAAGCGCGGGAAGTTGCTGCTGGAGACCTCCAGGCGGATACGATGGCCCACGAGAAAGACATTCGAGGTCGCTTCCAGATCGATGTGCAATTCATAGACGTGGCCCGGCTCCATAAGGGCAGGTGAGGAGAGCGACTGGCGATAGCGTGCGCGTAAAATGCCATCGCTGAGAATTTCAGCACATCCATCCGGGTGGACATCGACCAGTTTGCCAGTGAAATCGGTATGGCGAGCCGAAGACGACACGTAAAGCACCAGCTCAATCGGGCCAGTCACCTCCACGGGCTGTTCAAGCGGTGGGGTGGTGTAACAGAGCACATCCTCGCGGGCCTCGACCTGGCGTTGATCTAACGGTCCCACACCTTCTAGCATATTTTGCGAAGAGACGGCACCGCCCACCGTCGGGACAGGGTCACGCGGGTCGTAGCGATAGGTATCCTCCGGCTCCTGGTCCGCTCGCGCGGTCGAGTTCTTTCTGTGGTGTTACTAACTCTTCGCTTCATCCCTGGCCGATAGACGGTCTGGCTTGAGGCGCAATTATGACTTGCTAAAAAATGCTCGCAGTTCTTTGCTAATGCGCTCTGGGGCAGTATCATTTGGCCCATCATGATTGAGGCCTGGGTACTCAATGCGCTCGACATGCGGCAACGTTTTACTTAACGCGTCAAGGGCTTCACGCAAAAAAGCCGGGCTTTTATCGCCGCCCTGCAAGAAGACTTCTGCGCGCATGGCCTTGAAGCTTTCGAGGCTATTGTCCATTTCTTTAACAAGTTGCTGGTCAAAACGCAGCGTGGGGATAAGCGCTTCCATGGAGACATCATCAGGTTTGAGTGCCTGCTTGTCTCTACGGAGCGCCAACGTTATGAGCGGCAGAAGCAGCCATCGCGGTATAAAGGTGAATGCCCAGCTTAGTTTCAACCCTTTGATAGCTGTAATCATTGCCGAGGCCACCTTGCCCTTGGCTAATTCACGCTCATACCTGGGGACCCATGACATGGGTACAGAGCCATGCACAGAAAGTGGCGGCTCGTACACGGCAACTTTGCGGATAGACGGCAGGGTCAGCGCCGCCTGGAGGGCGATGAGCCCACCAGAACTGTGACCAAACACGAAGTGCGCGCCTGTCTTGTCAAGGAGGGTGTCTACATCCTCACATTCTTTTGCTATGGAATACTGGTCGCCGTGCGGCCCACTCAGGCCACGCCCCCGCCGATCGGGCACATACACCGTAAAAGTATCCGAAAGCGCAGCCGCCAGGCGCATATAGTGCTGCGAGGCGTTCATGCCACCATGCAAGAGGATAACGCCAGGTCCGCTCCCGATTTGTCGATACCCTATCGTCGTAGCGTCTGACGTGACCGAATCAGTTGTATATGATGTTGTTGAAGTGCTCAATATAATATTCCTTTTAACTCTTGACTCTACTGTACATTTTATGATGCGCGTGTTAACTAACCACGCGCCGCTGGAAGAGCTTGAGACCGCCCCACAGGGCGAGGATGAAAGAGGCGCAGAGCGCCAGCAGCACCCAGCCGAGCGCGAGCGTTTGCAGCGCCTGCCCGTGAACTGGCGGGACCATGGCGTAACGCATACCCTCGGCGGCGTAGGTGAGCGGGTTAAAAAGCGTCACGACTTGAAACCACTTGATTGCACCGAGCGAAGCCCAGGGATAGAAGGTACAGCCGGTAAAGATCAGCGGGGTGAGCACCAGCGCGAAGATCAGGGGGAGCACCTGTATCGGTACCGTAACGCCCAACAGCAACCCGAGCGCTGCGCCCGCCAGAGATGTCAGCACCATCAGGCCGATCAAGACGCCGAGCAGATCTGCACGCACCTGGTAACCGCTGCCCAGCACCCAGAAGGCCAGTGGGAAAATGAACGCGCCGCCAATCAGCGCGCGCAGCGCAGCCAACAAGACCTTCTCGACGGCCACCAGCGCGATTGGCAGTGGCGCAAGCAAACGATCGTCGATCTCACGAATGACGCCCAGGTCTCGCGCCAGATCTACCGCCGGGAATTGTAACGCCGTCAGGAACACTGTGAGCGCCACGATCCCTGGCAGCAGGAGCGTTGAGAAGCTCGCGTTAGCCGCGCCAATGGTCGAGAGCACCTTGCCGAACACGAAGAGGAAAAAGAGGGGCTGGATCAGTGTTTGCAGTAAAAACGTAATCGCCTCCCGCCGCATCACCAGCAGGTCGCGGCTCACGATCGCCAGAAAGGCGGTCAGCGTTGCCCTGGCGTTGCTGCGCGGTTGAAACCCGTGCTGTTGAGTAGAAGGGATGGTAGTGCTCATGAACGTAAATTCCTCCCTGTGAGGTAAATGAACACATCTTCCAGGCTCGGTCGCGTGAAACGCAGATCGAGCAATTCGCCCTGTTCTTGAATCACTGCCTGAGCGGCGCTGGCGAGCAGTGTGCCAGCGTCCGCGCTGGCGTATAGCCGGAAGACAAGCGTTTCAGGCTGGCCATCCTCGCGAGATTGCCCAGCCAGTTGCTCTACTTTCGTTACTCCCGGCAGTTTCCCAAGCGCCGCGCGGAACCGTTCGTCCTGGGTGCCAGTTGCTCCATCTTCCGGCGCGCGTCCGGCTACGACCATTTCAGGAACACGAAGGCGCAGTTCCAGCATGGTGCCACCGGGGATCAAGCGTTTTAAGCCGTCAGGGGTATCGAGCGCCAGGATACGCCCCTGATCCATAATCGCAATGCGTTCGCAGAGCCGGTCGGCTTCCTCCATATCGTGCGTGGTCAGCACGATGGTGACGCCCCGTTCGGCCCAAGCAGCCCGAAGGTCTCGCCGCGCTGCACACTGAATGAGATATCATCCACCGCGTTATGCTGTGTGCGCGGATAGC
>WNGP01006122.1_pt1 | contig 10016 bp, 5 predicted proteins | sample 5407671 | NCBI WGS metagenome assembly WNGP01 (sample SAMN13153381, study PRJNA577476) | soil metagenome | isolation source: 40 cm soil or saprolite under Garry oak tree replicate 2 | place: USA:California | collected 2016-06-15
GGGAGTTCGCCGCGCTCCAGCAGGGTAAAGGCCAGTTGAATGCTTTCTTGCGTATGCCGTCGCAAGGTTTCCGTAAATGCTACTTCTTCACGGCGTGCCGAACCGAAGTAGAAGATGTAGCCGCGCGCAATAGGACGATGGCTCATTTCTTCCAGACAGAGCGCCTGGGCACACAACTGTACGTGGTCGTTGAGCCATTCGCCCATCTTGCCTTTTTTGTATTCAATAGGCGTCAATTGACCATCCTCTTCTTCTACGACGTCCGCGAAGCCGCTCAGGCGCAAATGCTCTGACCAGACCCACACCCGCCTGAGAGTGGTCACCCCATCTTCGGTTGTAGTGCGGCCGCTGTCGCTTCTTTCGTGACGCATCTCGCCCTCGACGACGTGGGCATTGTCCAGAAATTCGCTCAAGGCACATTCGTAGTAGAAACGGCGCGGGCAGTATTCCAGCGCGTTCAGGTAGGAGATGGAGAGTGCATCCAGGTCGTTCAGGTCAACGTTGTCTTGCAAGGCCGTTCCTCCTCATACCAGGCGCACCTGGCCCATGCCCATAGCAGTTTTATAGCCAACGCCAGTATAAAAAGCCAGGCCAGCCAGCAGGCGCAGCTGCTGGCGCACCGTCAATGGCGCCTGCGGCGTTGTGGCCGTATCGAGTAGGGGCGAGGCTTGCCCTCGCCCTGGTGCCGCCAGCGACCCTTCCGGCGTCGTAGCGTAATCGAGTAGGGGCGAGGCTTGCCCTCGCCCTATGGCTTGCCCTCGCCCTGGTGCCGTCAGCGGCATTTCCGACGTTGTGGCGTAATCGGGGCCGCGCAGGTGATACTTGCAGCTGCCGGTAAACCCTTTTTGCGGGTGATCAACGAAGCTGACACGGTGCGATTGCAGGTGGTAATCCTCGATGACCATACCTTCGTCCTGAATGTATTGCTCGATTTGCTCCTTGTGTACAAAGGTGGCCAATTCAGGGGGCGCCAGCTCCTGCCAGCGTCGCGCCAGGCCTGGAAAGACGTACCTGGGCAGCGGCAGGCGCGCATAGTAGTTACCGTATATTTTGTTGATAGGGTTGATCCTGTTGAAGGTGGTTAACGAGGCGAACTCCAGGGTGAGAGGCTCGGGATCGCCCGGCTTCCAGGTTTTAGCCTGTTCCACCAGGTCGGCAAAGGATGTGAAGCCTGACCACCCAGCAGAATCTTTCGGATCGGCGATGACCTGTTCAAGCAGGAGGGATTGTTTGCCGACATGCATGAAAGGCTGTTCCTTCGACCCGAACGCGGTCATATTGAAGCGCATGATGGAGTCATAGAAGAGTGCGAACAGTTCACCAAGCAGCAGGGTGACGCGCACGGTATAGGTTTTCTCCGGGTCCAGCGGCAAGTGTACGTTGTCGCGTTCCATCTGGCGCATTCTCGGCTCGGGCAGCGGAAATTGCAGGCTGGAACAGGTGAAGAGCCTGCGTTTGCTGCCGTCGTGCAGCATGGCCGCGACCTCAGGCGCGGCGGCTCTGATCCAGTCGAGCCACGCGCCTTGTACCAGTTCGCCCGAAAAGGGCATGATGGTACCCCGCTCTACCGGCCGCAATTTGAGGACTAGCGCGTAAAGCCTGGCAGGCGCTGTGGTAGTATTTGATGTATCCATGAAATTTCCTCTCGTTACGCCCACAAACGTCGATGGCGTTCCGGCTGGTAGGACATATTCGCTGGCAGCCCGACCGGGCCGGACTTGCTGCCCTCTTCCGTCAAATCGTAGTAGTCGCCGGAACAGTAGGCCTGGGTGAGCAGGCTGGCCGGGGCCATGGCTACGATGTTGCAGTTCTCCGGCGGCTGCACGAGATCGAGGGGATTCAATGCCCCAACAGCCCGGTAGCTGCCGCGCTTGAGGCGAGCTTCCTTCTCAGATTTGACTACCAGATGTGCCTTCGCCATCCATTTGCCCAGGCGAATCCAGCGTGGCAGTGCCGGCTTAGATGCACTCAGCACAAAAAATTTAAAGGTGCTCTGCGGAGCCAGTTCCTTCGCGCGCCCAAAGACCACCTGGTTGGAACTGATCTGCGGCGTGAAGTTGTAGTAGTTCACGTTAGCCATCTTGAAGGTGCTGAACGAGAAACTGTAATGCAAAGGATATGCCGGAGTGACATATATTCCCTGCTCGTTCAATACCTGCAAATCTTCCTGGTAGCGCGGGACCTGGACAAGGTTTGCATAGGGTGCCTTCACCAGGCCGAGCGCATAGGTAAGCCCATAGTTGTGCAGGTACTTTTCCGTCTCGTAGAGACGCCCCATCTCGCGCGAAGCGTAGAAGAGAAAATCATGCAGCTCCAGGTGATAGACCGTTACAAACATGGCCTGCTCCTACTTCCTGGCTTTGGCATCTTTCACCGGACCAACGCCGTGTTCTATGGCATAGCGGTTTGCTTCAGCATTGGCCTGCGTCAACACTTCTTTCAAGCGTGCCTCGTCGCTGGTGACCTGGAGGGTCTCGCGCAGGATCGTTTCCAGGCGCTCGCCTGCGAAGGCGTGAAACACTACGCCATCCTCACTCAGCAGTTCTGGTACGACCGCCTCCATGGCGCCGCGCACAGCATCGCGCAGGAGTGGTGTTTTGGCCCGCTGCTCTGGCGGTAAGTGATCGTAGATGGCCTGGGTCAATTCAAGATTGGAGAAGATCTCGCCATCGGCAAAGACAATGCCGGTGATGATATTCTCAACCGTGCCGGTGCGTGTATTCTGCGCGCCGTAACGCCGGGTGCGCAGGATGTTGTTCAGCACGTAGATAAATTCGGCCTCGGTCGGGTCCTTGATCGTCACTACCGAGGGGAAGTACACCTGCGGCAGCACGTAATCCTGCTCCCCGAGGGCAGTGCGCATCTTGCCGTCTTCGCTCATGGTACCATTTTCCGACGGGGCATTGAAGGTAAATTGCTGGTGTGACATGTCATAGCCTGTGATGGAGAAGGCCGAATCGACCAGCACCTTGGAGCGCTCGGACCCCTCGTTGCCAATGGCGAAGCCGTAGTAGATGCAGTCAGGGCAGCGCTTGCAGAAATCCTTCGTATTATACTTGCAGTCCTCGACCAGGCCGTAGCGCCGCAGCAGCTCGCGACCCGTCAAACGTTCCGGTGTGGATTGCTTGCGCTTGAAGAGCACGATGCGCGTAGTCAGGGACTGATTTTCCGCCTTGCGCCCCAGGCTGACGCGGCTGATATTCAGTTCGCCATCCGTCTGGAAGAGCGCAAACGAATTGGTTTCGCGCAGCATGATAACGTGCGCATACTTGCCCATTGGCAGTTTAGGAATCTCCTTGTGAAACACACCATTGGATGTGAGACTCTGTAAAAACATGGGAATGATACCCCTTCTTTCTTCTAATCAGTTACGCCACAGGTTCTTTCTCTGTGTCCTGCTCTTCTTCTTGCTGTTGCGCTTGCTTCTCTAGAGCCCTGTTTGCCCTCCTCCACTGAGTGTAGTACGCCTCGCAGCCATCCTTGAAGCGGTTGATGCGGCTTCGCAATATACCCCGTTCCTCCTGGCAGTAGTCGACAAAGACGTGCTCATAGAAGTAAGAGATGAAATCGTAGATTGCATCTGCTTCTTCTGTCTCAATATCTTCCTTCTTCCAGAAAACAGCACGCCCTTTTGCCTGCCGACTCCGTACACGATCTAACCAACTTTTCATCTCACCCTGTATCTGCCAGAATAGGTCCTTCTTATTAAAATTTTCGAAAGGGCTGTTGATGATGGCCTTGGCGACGATGTCAATGGGTCTGAGTATCGAGTACGACTCATCACCATAGACGCGGTAAAACTTCACATAGCGATCAACACAATGTTGAATGTTACCCAGGTCTTCCTCTGAATCCATGTCAGGTTCCTCCTTCAATTTCATGTCTAACAATTTTCTACAGATAGCTGGGCCTAATATCTCCTTGCAGACCCGCCTGTAGATTCCGATATAGTCTTCAGTACCACTTGCAAAGGGCCGACCTCTGCGCTCCTGCTCACGGAGGTAACTGAACACATACATTGGGTCAGTCTCTATGTTTCGCACAATCCCACTTAGATGCTTCCACTCAGGCCGACCTCTCTCAGCATGAGTCTCTATATTCACCTGGTAGATATTGGTGAGCAAGCTCAGTTTCTCCAACACCTTGTTCACTCGCACACGGTTCTTATGCGCGCCCACCCCATCCAGTAAGCGACCCAGGTAGGGATGCGGCGCGTCGAAGACGATAGTCTCCAGGAAGTCATGCCCTGAAGAGAAAAGCGGGAGCAGCATCTCCGAGATCACTACTTTGGCCCCCGTCACCAGCGGCAACGCCAGCGCAAGCAATGCCGGCATCGCCCACGACGCCGTATCGTTGTCATCCTTGCCTGCACGCATCCCGAAGAATCCCATACTGGGATAGCTACCTGTAGGGTATTCATACTTGATGTAGTTGCTTTCTGGGATACTGCTTTTCTGCTCACTCGTCGCTTCTTCATCAACAGCATCGCCCAGGTCTATATCATCTCCTTCCATCATTTTGTCGAGATCAATTACCTGGAGATCCGGCTTCGCCTCTTCGGGTGGAGGCTCAAACACATCTAAGGTAAGGACATCGCCCACTGTGACTTCTTTACCTGCCAACTGTCGACGTACCAAGAAGAAGTTGATATTCCGCAATTGGTTGAGGACCTCTTGTACCATGCTCCCTGTCTCGGCAGTGAAGAAGTAGTTTGGATAGACCGCTATATATTTTGTCTTCATTGCCTCAAACTTGCTTCCTGTGAGGCGCAGTTGTCCCTTTTGCAGCAGTTGACGGAGCATCAACTCGAGCGCGCAGATAGCACACACACCACCCGCGTTCGTCCCTGCATAGAGCGGAAGCTTGTTCTTGTATACCCACGGTTGGAAAAGAACCGCATTATCCGCCTGTTCCTCGGTAGGATAGGCACTATTGCACAGCGTACAGATCAGTTTCCTTCCTTTGCTCTTACCCTTTGCGCTCATATACCCCTCTATCTCGCCATGGAAGTTGGGCAGTGCTCCACCGGGGCGCAACACCTGTGGCACTTCAACGATGCTCTCCAGGTAGCCCAATAGATAGCCCAGGTAGCGTTGACGAGCCTGCATCTGTTGGCTCAGTTCTTTCGCTGCAAGCTTTAGGATGAGCGTAAAGGTTGCGTAGAACGTGTCACGTAGATTGCCTTCGCCTTCATACGCCGTAATACCAGGGTGATCGCGTAGATAGCAAGCTCCCAACCAGAACCAGCGATAGTCCACACCGCCTTTATTGGGGATGGTTTTAGACCGCTCCCAGTACGGCTGTATCCCTAGAGCATTGACCACCTCTTGCTCTACTCGCTTGCGGAGAGCATCCTGCGTCTTATCAAGCATCGCTAATACCGTGGCGAAGACCACCGAAAAGAAACGGCTCACCATGCTAGTGCGCACATCGGGCGCGAAATCCATAGGGAGATCAGCCGCAATCTCACCGTTAAGCTGCATCTGTCGCAGTTTGTCCAGTGGGGTTGACGTGACATCATTAGTTGTGCGAATAATCGTGAAACGAGCAAGCAGGTCCAGGTACTCCTCAAGGCTGAGGAATTCAAAGTAATACTCAGGATGTTTTGCAATACCCTGGATGCTGAACTTAAAGCCTGGTGCATCATTCTTAATGCGTGTTGCACATGCGGCTTGTAGTTGCTCCTTGACCGCCCCCACAATATCCTCCATCGTGATCGTCATATGCAACGACTTGCGGGCAATATACACCACCCCATCTGAGAAGAACAGGTAAGGCCAGATGCCTTCACGTTGCCCTCCGCTGGTGAAAAGGTGGACCATTCCGTTATTGACGACACCGGTAAACAGCCCTCGCACCTCGCGCAGCTGGTGATAGCTAAACACCAGTTCATCTTTGCCCAGATCAGCCAGGATCGTCTTTAGGCCACTTGCTTCGAGGATGGTCGCAGGAGATGTCACAGCATAAGCAATCTGATCGGAGTAGGTACAAAACCGCCTCAGCAAGGACAGACGCGCTTCAGCTAACTCAAACCGCCATAGAAATGTAGTAAGGTTGGTCCCCCAGACCTGTTGTGTGTTGACGACCAGAAAGGTGATATCTTCCATATACGCAGCAAATTCGGGGAAAAACTGCTGGACTCTGCATTGCTCTAACTCATCGGTGATTATCGTCTTGGCGGCATCGATAGCCGCACGATCCCGCGTCAAGATGCGGCGTAGCCCTTGCTTCATCTTGTCCACATCGTGCATCAGATAGGACAGGATGTACACCCGGCGTTCGATATCTGAAAATGTCCGCAAGCCCTCCAACTCAAGCACATACATCAAACGAAGCGAAGGAAAGAGGCCATTCAGTTGATGACTGAGCATACTCTGATCAGCATTAGCCTCAAATTTGCGCTTCGTCTCCTCATCCAACCAGGAGTCCTCCTGGTGCTCGCCCCCCTTGGCAGAAAGCGTCACATATCGCTCTACCAAAGCGGAAACCATCTGGTCAATGAATGAGCGCGTCACCTGGTCATCCGCAGGTACCGCTCTCTTGAGAAATTCAAGTAAAAACACATATGCTCCCTTCACACACGTAACAAAAGAAAAAACTGCATCAGCGTAGTGCGCCTTTGAATATCCTGCCTTCCTTTCGTGAAGCAATAACAGCATCATGGCGTGATCACCCACTGTCTTCCAGAAATGCAGTTCGGACTCAAGCAACAACGCTTCCTGACCAAACGCAATGTAATACTTCGAGCCCATGCTGTCCTCCACCTGATGAATTTGAAACAGTGGCCCTAAACGCAAGCGTTGCTTGAGTTCCTGCGCCGTTCTATCGCTCAAGATACAAACAAGCTTCCGCCTTGCCAGGCTGTGGTTGACCTCTCCCAACCACGTTGCCTGCGGCTCCAACACTTCGAAGCCCGAGGAAACGAGTAGCTTATGTAGCTCGTTATTCAGTTGTGCAAGGTCGCAATTGAGATAGAGGCGTAATGTGCGGCGTTGTGGTGGATAATTCAGAATTTTCAGATATAACAATTTATCCTGAAAGTCCCGCTCATCAAGTTTTTGTCGTCTCACCTCCTTCAGAAACTCATGTTTTTCCATCACCTCATATTCCGTATTAGTGAGCAGGAAGAATAGATCATAGGTCTGTAAATGGCCATCTGTATCCCATACTCCACATGAAAGCGGACTCTGTCCACGGAAACTCGCCAATTCAGCCAGGATCTCTGGTCTACTCTGCTTGAGGCCCCAATACAGATTGCGTGCGCCCTTCATCGCCTGTGAGGCCGGTTTACCCGTTCCATACAGCTGTTCAAAGTGATTGGTCAACGCCTCGGTGAAGGCTGTATTCTCATCATTCGCTGCATCCTTCCCTCTCAGTTGCTGCAACTCTGCCAGCACCTGGGCAGCCTGCACCACACCCCAACGTCGTGTATAGCGATCAAACGTCGCCTCGGTTGGAAACACTTCATCCACCAACGTATTGAAGTGAAATCGTTCTACCTCTGCCTGATCCTGTACATGCAAAGCAAACCTTTCCAGCACAAAACGGGGCACGAGGGCATAGGCACGATATATCCCAAACTCCGCATGACGTCCCAAACGACCGAAACGTTGAATAAACGTCCCACTATTAAATGCCTCGAACACGAGATAATTAATGCGGAAGTCGATCCCGATATCAACTGTCGAGGTACCTACCAGGATAGTTTTGCTGAAAGAATCCTGTCGCTCCTTTGGATTTGTCAGCCCCGTATTCTCACCAATAGAGATGCCGTATGGTTTCTCAAGACGGTCTTGCAGCAGCGCTACGAGACGACGGGCTGTAGCCACTGAATTGACCAGGATAGCTCCCTTTGAACCAGGGTGTTGTTGGAAAAAGTCGCGGATATCATCCAGGTGTTCCTCAATCCACACTTCTGTAGTCTGATCCTGGTTCACCTCGTGTAACTCCAGGTCACATCGCTGAAGGATACGCCGATAGCCCGCCACCTCTGATGAACGATAGTTGCCCGTGATAGTCTTGGAGCGCATCCCACCTCGTGCAAGCAACATATTGAACAGCTTACTAGGAGTTGCCGAAAGGAAGAGAAACTTCTTGCGCTCCTTGGACTTACCCTGGTAGAGCGTATGCAGATAGCCTAGCATATTGGTAACAGAAATTACCTGCGGCACGTCAAAGACATGAAACTCATCAAACAGAAAGTACTGGAAGTGCGCCCCCAGCTCAAAGGCCAATTCCTTACGTTTGTGAGACCAACCATATTGTAGACTCATCACAAGGTGAACTAGGTCGGGATTCGTCAGCAAAATTTCATTGTTGCGAATGAGTTTACGAACCTCTTCCAAGCGTTCTAAGATATCATGAATCCGCATCAACTCTGTAATTTTCGCACTATACATCGTGTCATAGGATGGTAAAGGTCTTGCGAGATCCTGCCTGTATCCAGAAAGTGCGGAACACTGATCGCGTATCAATTCGTTGGTTGGATACATCGCTACGACATGTTTATCATCCAAAAACGTCGGCAGGAGGGCAGCCAGACTCTTACCATCCCCCGTCATAGCCGTATTGAAGATCACGTCAACGTTGGGATCACGAAAGGCCTCCAGAGTCTCGACCTGGTGTTTGAGTAGCTGCATGCTACCGATCGTCCAATTTGGATCAGAATGCTGCTCTGAGTAAACGGGCTGGATGCGTAAACGAGTAGGAGCCATAACCAACCTCCTCTTTAAATTCGACCTGGAAGAGCAGTAACGGGACATGTAGTACCGCTCTTCCTCTGCCAACTTGAACCTACTTTAATCGGCAACGACGCGTATGCTTGTGGTTACGAGATGCGCGTTTTTTCACCAGCGTTTTGCCAGTGAACAGTACAGTAAGAACGACTTCAAAAATCTTCTTACTTCGGTAGAAAGTTGAGCGCGATATCCCACGCTTTTCGCAAAGGTGGGTGATGGCAGTGTTTGCCTCAAGGCCATCCAGGACAAGTTTCAACTTGTCAAGATTCGAGATTGTTCGCCCAGGCATTGCGCCTCCTTCTGAAGGTGCTAATACACGCAAAGCATAGTCAAGTACTACGCTTTTCAGAAAGAGTACTCCATTTTCACCGCCATGTCAACTAGCCAATGCATATAACAGTGAGGGTTAAAGCATATAAAAGTAAATGTTATATAGCATCGGGATAGTTTCTCTCCCCTCATTGCCTAGCCTCCTTTTTTGTGCTAATATAACTACTGTTAGATGACATGCGCGTCTGCGATTGAAACAATGCTTATAAAGTGAGAGTTATTAGCTTCTTCCCATTTGGGTTTGTCTCACCGTGCCGCCCTCAGGGGCGGCCACTATTTTTCCTCCTCATACAACCGGTACACCGCCTGAGCATTCTCCCGCATCGCCTCCACTAGCTTCTCCGGGCCCAGCGCCCTCACCTGCTCGCCGTAGCCCAGCAGCAAACGCCGTGCCCACCAGATCGATTTCGCGTACCCTTCGACAATAGCGCCCTGGTCGTTTTCCAACATCGTAACCTGCTGCTCGCGCAGGCGAACGCTCAGGCTGCCGTGCCGCGCCAGCATGGGCGAGACCCAGTAACGAATTTTGACGCCCGGGCGCTGGCGCCCACCGGGCAAATAGCGATCCTCACTCCTGCGCAAAGAACCGGGTCGGATGCGATCCACGCGATAGTCAAGGAACGTGTTCAGGTCGCGCACATACCCAACGAAATACCAGTGCCCGTCGCGGTACTCCAACTCATATGGCTCAACATGTTCGTGCCAGACCGCCTCGGCATCCGCACTGTGCCCCAGCGGGATATAGGCAAAGGAGACATAGGCCGCCTCTTCCAGCGCTCGATCCAGGCCAATGATGGTCTCACCATGCGCACCATAATCGACCACGGGTGACAGTGGCAAATGCACCGGCTGCGCCCGCCGCTGCCGCTTCTGCGCTGCCAGCCGGGCGCTTCTCTCCGTAAAGAGCCACTGCCAGCGCTGCAATAAATGCTGCACGGCTTCAGCATA
>WNGP01006533.1_pt1 | contig 10016 bp, 10 predicted proteins | sample 5407671 | NCBI WGS metagenome assembly WNGP01 (sample SAMN13153381, study PRJNA577476) | soil metagenome | isolation source: 40 cm soil or saprolite under Garry oak tree replicate 2 | place: USA:California | collected 2016-06-15
TCACGTCCTCCTTCGGCGAAAGAAATCCAGCAATGCCTCGGTCTCCATCGTATTGAGCACATCACCAGCGCTCAACCAACCCTTGCGGGCAACGCCTATACCATAACGTATTACATCTAATCCGGCAAGCACATGGGCATCAGGATCGATAGGTATCTTCATGCCCCTGTCACGCGCTCGTTTGACGAACCGCCAATCCATGTCCAACCGCGAAGGGTGGGCATTGATCTCAATACACACTCCATGCTCGACCGCGGCATCGATTACCGCCTCCATATCCAACGCGTACCCCGCCCTTTCAAGCAGAAGGCGCCCGGTAGGATGCCCTATTATGTCAACATAAGGGTTCGAGATAGCGCGCAACATCCGCCGCGTCTGTTCCTCTTGCGACAGATTGAAATTACTATGAATCGACGCCACCACAAAATCAAGTTCCGCCAGCACCTCGTCCGCGTAATCAAGTACCCCATCCTTCAGGATATCACACTCCGTTCCTTTCAGAATACGCAGGTCTCCGGCAAACTCCTTATTTAAATGGTCGATCTCCTCGTGCTGGAGGCGCAGCCTCTCTTCCGTCAACCCGCCTGCATACGCGGCCGCCTTACTGTGATCTGTGATACCCAGGTACTGATATCCGCGCGCGATACATTCCTCGGCTATTTCGCGAATAGTATTCTGCCCATCGCTCCAGGTTGAATGAACATGCAGGACACCGCGCAGGTCGCTCTCCTGCACCAGCATCGGCAGCGTGCCATGTACCGCCGCCTCTATCTCACCCATGTCTTCACGCAGTTCAGGTTCGACATACTCCATGCCCAGCGCCGCGTAAATATCGGCCTCAGTCTTACATGGAACAGGCTCCAGGTTCGGCTCTTTCCCCTTAAAAAGTCCATAATCGTTAATCGTCATGTTCATGCTGAGCGCGCGCCGCCGCAGCGGAATATGGTGCTCTTTGGAACCTGTAAAGTGGTGCAGCGTAGCAGGAAACTGGCTATCTTTGACCACGCGCAAGTCCATCGCGATGCCAGTGCCCAGCACAACGCTTGATTTTGTCTCGCCTTTCCCCGTGATAGCCTCGACGGATGGCTGCCTGGTGAAAAAGTCCATGATCCTGTTCCTGGCTTTTTCATCGGCATCATCGGCAACGCTCGCCACCATATCGATATCTCCTATCGTTTCACGGCGCCGGCGCAGACTCCCCGCCACCTGTAAACGCACGATCTCCGGCAGCTCCGCTAGCGCGCTGCGGATGCGCTCAGCCTCCTCCTCTGCCACCGGATACAGGAAGCGGTCAGCATGTTGCGCCAGAAAAGCGAGGCCCTGCATGATGTTATCCTGCGTCTTTTTACCAAAACCCGGCAGGTGTGCTATCTTATCCTCGCGGCAAGCCTGCTCCAATTCGGCAATACTATTAATATGCAACTTGTCGTAGATAACATTGATTTTTTTAGGTCCGACTCCCGGGATGCGCAGCATCTGCAACTTGATCTGAGGTGTGCTGGCACGCAGTTCGTCATAGAAGGCCAGGTGCCCCGTATTCACCAATTCTTCGATACGCTTGATAATAGTTGATCCCAGTCCAGGCGTCCCCTTCAGCTTGCCGGTACGGACAAGTTGCTCGATATCACCATCAAGCGCATTGATAGCGCGCGCGGCATTTTCGTAGGCGCGCCCCTCGAACGGATTGCTGTCCTCCTTCAAGGCCAGCAGTACCGCGACCTCTTCAAAAATAGCGGCAATCTGATTCTTATCCATTCAACCAATCAATCCTTGTTCTGACGCTATATTAACTGATACGCATATCAAAAAATTCGGGCGGGTGCGAGGTCACTTCAAAGGGATCGCGTCCCTTCAGATCGCGGTTGAGGTACCTCTTACAATCGAAATGCACCAGGAGCCAGCAGTACATCTCCGTCGTCACAAACACCGCGTCCCACGGCTTCTCCGTCCCCATATCCAATTGCTTATTACACACAAAGCAGCAGCCCAGCCCGGCTGCAACCGCTTGCTCGAACCACTCGTAGACAAACTGGTGAAAATCGTCTATGTTCATCATATCCAGGCAGGACTCTGGATAGCCGAATAGCACCGGGTCTGGACATTCCCGGAAGTCTTCATGCGCGCGGCTCAATGCAATGATCGGTGCCTTCACCGACACCTTGATCTCATCATACTCCGGCTCTTCCGCCGCTGTAACCACATCGTGCAGCAGCAAGCCTTCACGTGCAAACCAGCTTAACAGTTCGTTTCTCATATATTTGTTCTAAATCACAGATCTCAGATACCACTGTATCACTGATATCGGTCGACCGCAAGGGCCGCCCAGCTTACCTTTTTGCCCTCTCCCACAACTCACCCCACTCCTCGTCACCGTACGAAGCGATTGTACGCTCCTCCTGGCGGATAATCTCCTCCACCTTTTGGAAACGCTGGCGAAACTTGCGATTAGCTCTGCGCAGCGCCTCCTCCGCGTCAATATCGAGCCAGAGCGCCGCCTTCGCCACCATAAAAAGAATATCCCCCATCTCTTCGCGCCGGTGTTCTGGCGAGGTAGCCTCTTGTAGCTCCCGTATCTCCTCCTGCACCTTCTTCAGCAGATCTTCCACACTGCTAAACTCGAAGCCAATACGGGCGGCGCGCTTCTGGTACTCCTGCGCCACAATCAGCGCGGGAGCCGCCAGTGGCACCCCGTCCAGCACGCTCTCCTCCTTCACATCCCTTCCCGCCGCAATGCGCTCCTGTTTCTTGATCTCCTGCCAGTTCACCAGTACCTGCTCAGCCCCGCTCACCTCGGTCCCGCCAAAAACATGGGGATGGCGGCGAATCAACTTGGCGTTCACATGCTCGAAAACATCGCTGATCGCGAACTCGCCCTCCTGCCGCGCAATCTCGGAGTGCAGGTACACCTGCAACAACAGGTCACCCAATTCGTCCGCCAACTTCTCCATATCGTTCTCTTCCAGCGCCTCCACCACCTCGTAGGTCTCCTCGATGACATAGCGGGTCAACGATTGGTGCGTCTGTTTGCGATCCCATGGACAGCCATCCGGCTCCCGCCGCAAACGCATAGTAATGTAGCGCAGCGTCTCCGGCAAGCGCAGTGCCGTCAACTCATCGACTGGCGGCACATACAGCGTGCTGAGGTGATTGGCAAGGCTGGTGCCGCGATCAAGTTCGTACAGTGGCAGCGTAACCACCGTCTCATCATCGCCTACGCCAGCAGCCCTCACCAGCTTCACCGGCCACTCGTCGGGATAAACCTCGCTCAAAACCAGCTTGACCGCGCTCGCCAGTCGCCGGTTATAAACCTGCCCCACCAGCAACGGCAGCGTCGGAATGATCTTCCCTGCAACCTCGTCATCACCGAGAGCCGCCAGCGTCGTCGCGTCGAACAGTTGCGTCCCTGCCTCCAGCGGGTCCAGTTCCAACACCGTACAAACAGGCTCCAGGAAAGAGACCCCTGCCACGATACTGGTGCTCAAGCCCCGCTCTCGCGCCAGCGTTAGCACCCGCTGCACCGAAGCTTCCCCAATCAATGGATGGCCGGGCACAGCGTAAATCACCAGCTGCGCCTCCGCCAGCGTACAAACCTCCTCCGCGATCTGCTGGTACAACGTCTCCCAGTTCTGCGATTCATCATAGTAATGATCAAACGACTCGCAGCGCAGTTCCGTAATCTCCGCCCTCAATCGTTCAACAGTTGGATGTATCAACGTGCGAAAGTACACCGTCTGCCCCGCAGCTGCCGCCTGCGCCACTACCGCATACGCCTGGAGCGTCAAATCATGCCACTCTCCCGGCCCCAACCCCACAATAGTTATAGATGCTGCCATATTAGTATTCAGTCCTCTCAACTCGCATAGTGCTTTCACCTAGTGTAGCGGCACAACCAAAACGTGTCAAATTGCCAAAATAAAAAAGCATTGTCTTACAACAAACTTCGTGTTATGCTTCTAGTAACACATTAATTGTTGCTATTCCTCAACTCGAGCAACAAAGGGAGGTCATCAATGGTAACAAGAGAATCACAATTACCCCTCTGCCCTGTATGCCACAAGGCAGATAAAGTAAAGAAACTGGAAGCAGCATACAACGAAGGCCTTGAGCGTTTCGCTCCCCCACCTATGCCCGGCAAAACAGTATCCGTGGTGCGCTACATGGTATCCAGCATGATACTTGTCGGCCTCTTCATCTTTTTAATATTGGTTTTGGTGGGCTCGGAATCATTTGGCCAGGGATTTAGCTTTGTAGAACTGGTGCTCGTTTTAGGTGCAACCGCCAGCATCATCGCCGCCCTCGTCCTCTCCTACATCGCCTTCACCAAAGTAGTTCGCGGTGACCAGGAGGCCTCCAAACATTACGCTGACTGGGATCTCGCCATGGAACGCTATGGACGTCTACGCTATTGCTCCCGCGACAATGTTGTCTTCGATCCCCAAACTCAGAGAACAGTCTCCGTAGAGGAACTTGCCTCTCTTATGTCAACAGAGGCCAAGAGCCGGCAGCAAGCCTCCCAACAATCTACATCCCTCGCCCATTAACAAACATCGTATATCCCGAAATTTACCGACAGGCTTGAGAAGCGGCTCCGAAGGGACACTTGCGTCGCCCCGTTTCATACCCGTAGGGGCGGGAGTGGTGTGGTGTGGAGTGGGGACGCTTGCGTCGCCCTGGCGGGAGGGGGAACGCGTGCACAGGAGCAGGACGGGGGCTTTCTCCTTCATAATTTGACCCCTTTGAATAGCCTCATCCGTATTATATATAATGACCATTATCATAGGCAAAGCTTGCCATCCTTGACATTGCTGAGATAAAATCATGTTAAATATATCTATGCAAAAGCGCAACCCAACGAAAGGACATTCAAAAAGTGGAAGCACTACTATGTGAAACCGACATACTCACAAAAATCTATCGAGACGTGGAGCAACGTTTCGCGGGCATCGATGACCTTGCTCATGGATGGGAACACGTAAACAGAGTCTACCAGCTGGCCCTATATATAGCCGAGCAAGAGGGAGCAAACTGTTTCATCGCCGGTACGGCGGCACTCATGCACGATTTGGGACGCACAGTGCCTCAAAGCGACACTGCACATCACGCTGATCTCTCAGCCGACCTTGCCGCCGAGTTACTGAAGACATACCAGGTCCCTGACGATACGCAGGAGGAAATTTTACACGCCATTGTTGCCCACAGTTTCAGTCGCGACATCGAGCCTCGCACATTAGAGGCGTGCGTAGTGCGCGACGCCGACCGGCTCGACGGACTTGGAGCGATAGGTATCACTCGTTGGGCCATCACAGGCACGATCCGTCGCAATGCACAGACCAGGACGTATCACCCCACCGACCCCTTCAATGAGCAACACACGCCCGATGACCACAGCTACATGCTGGATCACTTCTATAGCAAGCTACTCAAACTGAGCGACTCGATGACCACAAATACAGGCCGCCTCCTGTCACAGCGGCGGACCCTCTTCATGCACTCATTCTTAAATGAGCTGCGTAACGAATTAGAGATCTAGGCTTTGCCATCTTTGTCTTTAATCGCTGTCAATTGTTGCGCGTGCATCTGATCGTGAAGCGGCAGTATATTCACCAGCTGATAGAATTTGCGCTGCCCCCAGGTATTATGGCGAAATGGGCGTTCCCAGGACTCAGGAGATAAAGTAGAAAGGTACTCGAAAATCTCTTCACGCCGTGCGGCCATACCACCTAAAACAGCCTCAAGCGAAGCGGGAGGTTCAGACGCGTTCGTCATGCGCGGCGCCTCCTCCTCGGTCGCCACAACCATCGGGTTATCCTCGCTCTGCACCAGTTTCAGCTGTTCCAGGGCGAGTCCATCAGTAATATAAAGGTGATTGGCCAGTTCAATTGGGGACCACTCTCCATCGGCCGGGCGTTTTTTCAGTTCACTCTTATTAATTTTTGCCAGTTGTCCCAAAAACTCTATGCGCGCCGCAACCATCTTGCGCCGTACTTTTTCATAGGGATTATCAACATTAGTCATCTAACTTCCTCCAGCCTCCAGGGCGACCGCAAGGGTCGCCCCTACTATACACGGGCTTGACAAGGCGATACGTCGTATAGTAGGGGCGACCCTTGCGGTCGCCCTGCCTCGTGTCGCCCTGCCTCGCGTCGCCTCGCGGTCGCCCTGGTTTTCTCTTTATTCTTCAGGCGACACAAGTCGGCTATATAAACGCTCCAATTCATCCTGATTGTTGAAATGCAGTACCAGCGTACCTTTCCCCTTCGTATTGCACCTCAGATCAACCTTGACCATCAAAGAGCTGCGAAAACGCGCCTCCAGATCATCTAACTCCGCTCTCCGGGCGTGAATAGAAGAAGAGGCATGATTCTCCATGTCAGCGCGTTCCACCGCCTTGATTCGTGCCGCCAACTCTTCTGCCTGCCGCACATTCAATTTGAGGGCAATAATCTTGCCCATGGCGGTAATCTGATCCTCCTCGCGTGTGATACCGATTAATGCACGCGCATGCCCCTCGCTAAAATGCTCCTGCTGATTAATAAGGGCATCTCGTACCTTTGGTGTTAACTGCAGCAGGCGAATTGAGTTCGTAATCGTTGAACGATCTCTCCCTACCTCTTTGGCAACCATCTCCTGCGTCAGCCCAAACTCCTGGATCAGTGCCTGGTAGGCAAGCGCCTCCTCGATGGGATTGAGATCGGCGCGCTGGATATTCTCGACCAGCGCAAGCTCCAGCATCTGCAGCGGCGTCACCTCTTTAATGACGACCGGCACCTTGCTCAGGCCCGCCAACCTTGCAGCTCGCCAGCGCCGCTCACCGGCAATAATCTGGAACTGCACAACGTGAGCCGCCTCTTCCTGCTTTACCTCTCTCCGCTCAAGCCATGGATCAACACCCTTCTCCCCTTCGAGCTCCCCATATGAATCCAACCGCGTGACAACCAGCGGCTGCAACAGCCCATGTTCTTTGATCGAATAGCTCAGTTCCAACAATTTGGGATCGTCTTCGCGAAAAATGCGTCGCGGCTGGCGCGGATTGGGAATGATACTATCGATAGCGGCAAATAAAATAGCGTTCTCGTCGATGCGTGAAGGTTGCTGTGCCGGAATCACGTCAGAGGCTCCCGGCATCAAAGCATCAAGACCACGTCCCAGCCCAAATTTGTGTTTAGCCACGAGCCATAACCTCCTCTGCTAGCGCCCGGTACGCCAGTGCTCCAGGAGAAGTTGGATCATAATCAATTATCGCCTGCCCAAAACTGGGAGCTTCACTTAAACGCACATTGCGATTGATGATCGTTTGAAATGTCTCTTTCGGGAAGTAATTGCGCACCTCCCGCACAATTTCACTGGCCAAGCGCGTGCGTGGATCAAACATCGTCAGGATCGCTCCCGCGATATAAAGTTCAGGATTGAGCTTGTTCTTGACAATACGAATAGTATCGCTCAACTGGCTCAAACCCTCCAACGCCAGGTATTCACACTGGATAGGAATGAGCACCCCGTCAGCAGCAACAAGGGCATTGACGGTCAGTAGCCCCAGTGAAGGAGGGCAATCTATGAGGATATAGTCACACCGGTCGCGGATAGGCATAAGCGCCTGTTTGAGTTTCTGTTCCCGTGCGATTGCCCCCACCAGCTCGATCTCCGCCGCCGCCAGGTCCACTGTACAGGGAGCCACCACCAGTTCACGACGTGGGGTTGGCACAATCACATCAAAAATACTTATCTCCTCGGATTCTTGTACCAGTAAATCGTAGATTGTATGATCTTTGAGATGCTTCGACGCCCCGATACCACTGGTCGTATTGCCCTGCGGGTCAATATCGACGAGCAACACTTTGCGGCCCGCGGCGGCGAGGTAGGTCGCAAGATTGATTGCAGTGGTGGTCTTACCAACTCCCCCCTTCTGATTCGTGATTGCGTATACTCTAGACACAGGCTGCTTCCATACCTTTCATCTAACCTTGCTAACCGCTGCAAGCAGAGGCCATCCACAGGATCCCCTACATTATGGTAAAGACATTGTAACAAATGCACGATAGAGAAGCAACAGGTGAAAAAGCTCCCCTCCACCTCCGCTCACCCCACTAATCTCCCTCGCCCAATACGCAGCGCAAACAACAGCCCGAAAGAAACCGCCAGTAGCACCACAGAAAGCGCAACCGCCGTATCCAGGTCACTTTCAGCGGCAATATACACAGCAATAGGCATCGTCTGCGTCACGCCAGGAAAGTTACCGGCAAACGTAATGGTAGCTCCCAGTTCCCCCAGCGCGCGCGCCCACGCCAAACCAATCCCCGTCAGCAGTGCGGGCCGGATCAGCGGCATAACCACGCGCCGGAACGCGTAAAATGGAGAGGCGCGCAGCGTATAGGCAGCCTGCTCATACCGCCTATCCAACTGCTCGAGCCCGGCCTTCGCCGTATTGATGAAAAAAGGAGAGGAGACAAACATCTGCGCCAGGATCACCGCCGGCGTCGTAAATGGAATCGACAAACCGAGGGGAGTAAGGTAGCGACCAATCAGACCAAAGCGCCCAAAAGTAAGCAACAAAGCCACCCCGGCAACAACGGGAGGAAAGACCGTAGGCAAAGTCACCAGCGTCTCCAACAGGTTATGGCCAGGAAATTGCATGCGCGCCAGCACATATGCTACCGGCAGGCCAAAAAGCACCGTCAAGAGCGTGCTGATACTGGTCGTGTAGATACTCAACTGCAAAGCCTGGAGCGCCTCCGGCTGCTGCATCGCAGCCCACAGCAGCCCCGGCGGCTCATGGAACAGCAGCGCCACCAACGGCACGCTCAGAAAGAGAAAAAAACATCCTGCCAGGACACCAACAAAAATCCTGGCAGGCCAGCGGGACAACAACAAGCTTTTGCTCATAGCAACACACCCTACGGGTTGAAGGCAATAAAATGATATTGCTGCAGCACAGCCTGCCCTTCTGGTGAAAGGATATACTGTACAAACGCTCGAGCGTCGTTGCTGTGCGCCGAGCTTTTCGTGACCGCGATAGGATACTGCGCGATGACATTGAAATTATCAGGAATGTCAATCATCTTTATCTTGTTGCTGACAGCAGCCGTCACATCCGTCACATAGACAAAGCCTGCATCCACCTCACCCAACTGCACCTTGTTTACCACAGCTTTTACGTCGGTTTCCTGCGAAACAAAATTCGCCTTGACTGCGTTCTCATACGCCGGGCCATAATTCGACGACTGCGCCATCTTGGCCAGCACCTGCAAACTGTACTTCCCCGCCGGCACTGCTGGCGCCCCGATATCGATCTTCACACCCTTCCTGGAGAGATCTTTCAAAGTATTGATATTCCCCGGATTGGCCGCCGGTATAATCACCGTTAACCTGTTTTTGACGAACACCTGCGAGTTTCCTACCAGACCCGCGTCAACCGCCTTCTGCATAGTTGTCTGGTCCGCCGAGGCAAAGACATCCGCCGGCGCGCCACTGGCAATCTGTTGCTCAAGTATCTGCGACCCCGCGAAGTTCAGCTTAATCGTAATATTCGGGTGCGCCCGCGTATACTTGGCAGCGATCACGTTAAACGACTCCTTCAGCGACGCGGCCGCAAAAACATTCAATATCGTTACCGCCGGTGCCGTTGTCGCTGTACTTGTCGTGGAGCTCGTGGATCCCCCACAAGCAGCAAGAAATAAGGTACAAAGCAAAATGAAGAGCATCAGTGCATGTCGGATTGAATATACCATACCTAAATAGGGCTGTACAGACCTTTACTCTGGTGATTCCCCAGAAGTCCGCCAGGCCACGTGAGGCAGGGTGGCTGGACGAATGTGCACCAGAGATCCTTCGCCGCGCTCAGGATGACAAAGCCCCAGGCTGTCATCCTGAGCGCAGCGAAGGATCTCTCCGTCCGTCTCGCTAGACCCAAAGCTCGCGCTCAGAGCCTGCCCTAGAGCGCAGCGAAGGGGTGACACGCATGATCTCCAAATGTCTAGGCTTCATTGATGTTTTCTTATGAGACCTGTTCTTTCATAGAC
>WNGP01007330.1_pt1 | contig 10013 bp, 7 predicted proteins | sample 5407671 | NCBI WGS metagenome assembly WNGP01 (sample SAMN13153381, study PRJNA577476) | soil metagenome | isolation source: 40 cm soil or saprolite under Garry oak tree replicate 2 | place: USA:California | collected 2016-06-15
TACTCTTTTTCCTTGACTCTACCCGCTTCTGCTTCCCTTGTCCAGTTGTCCATACCAAATTTCCCAGCAGATTCTTGAATTCGTTGTAGGCAATCAGGCAGCATATTCTTGCTGCCAGAGCGAGTCGTAGGCGCCGTTGAGAACGGAGGTGCGCAGAGGCAAGAGAGCATCGATGCCCTCAGGCGTCCAGCGCATCCCAGAGCGTTTGGCACGGGTACTGACAATGGTTTTGCAGGCGGCTTCAGCGATGCCGCTGCCCAGGTGCATCCCTTGAGCACGGAAGACGGGATAGCGCATGCGCTGGGCGTGGGTGGTAAAGTAGTCCACAGCCCGCTCGGGACAACTGCGTGCTTGCCCTGGTTCCGGTGCAATGGGCGGCAACGCCTCGATCGCGGAAACGAGAGCTTCACTCTGCCCCTGTTCGAGGAGCGAGCACGCCTGGGTAGCCCAGAGCGTTCCCGCTGCTGTACCGTGGCCAAAGACAGCGTGAGCCACCTCCCACACATGTTCTTTGGCATGATAGAGATCCACGATCTGCACGGCCCCAGGAAAGTGTTCAGCGGCCAGATTCCAGATCCAGGGCGCGCCGTCGCCAATGACGACCACTTGCTGGGCTTGCTCCAGCCCGCCGTGGAGCGCTAGCTGGTAGAGCAACCAGCCAAAGCCACCCTTGGCGGTGCGGCGAGCCACATAGCGCATACTGTCTGGCTCTGGCGTATCTACAGACACCCCAGGCACTAACTCTGACCGCTTGGGTCCCCGCTCTGCACGAAAGACCGCTCCAGCTTTGATCTCACGATACACGTCACCTTTGCGTTGCCGTTCCTCTTTCTCCATTGCTACGCTGCCACGGCGCATCCGTGCCAGCACCCCATCCAATTCGATGTAGAGTCGCTCGATCTCCTTGCTCTGCCGCTCCTCTCGTCGTTGACTGCGAGCTTGCTTTGCCTGCGCCTGCAAGCTCTGCACCTGCCGATCTTCTGCACTAGCCAGCGCTTGGCCCACCGGGCGCATTAAGCTCAGGGCTTGCCGTGCTGACATCCCGAGCGGGACATGCCGACACAAGCTCTCTGCTGCTTCCTCAAAGGTCAAGCGTCCACACAGATAGCTAATCTCGCGTTGCACCCCGCTCGTCGTCCGTCGCTCGTGCACTCCCCACAAGGCGTCATCGGGCGCTTCACCGTGCGTACAGCCCGTATCTGCTGGGGGCCCCTCCAGGCATTGGTAATACGGGCGCACGAACGTGACTGACCCCACCAAGGTGAGCAGTTGCTTGGGACGTTCTCCCACTAACCGCTGGCGATGTCCGCAACTCCCTTGGCGCCTGGCTACTGGGCGCTGCTCACGGAGCCGGCTGTCGAGGATCCCTTCCAATAACCTCCTTCCCATCTGCTGGCTCGTTTTGACGACCTGCTCTTCCAGATGCTCCAAGTCTCCTTCGCTCAGGTCTTGCACCTGCGCGAACAACCCTTCCAGTTCTTCTTGAATCGCTGCTCTCACGGCCTTTTTCCTCTGCTCATTCGTTTCCACTTGGGGAGTCTCCTCTCTGGTCTGCTTTTTTACCGCTGAGGATACTCCTTTTTCCCTCGCTTGCCTACAACGAATTCATACACCCTGACTGAATTGTCTGTATGACGACACAGCTTGAAATAGTGTATGATAGTAGTATTGTTCAACTTTCCGCTCTTAGCAATTCGCCCGGGTTCTCATCTTTCGAGCAAAGGAGATAGGCCGTATGACCGCTACAAAGACCAGCTACGCAACATGTCCGCTGTGTGAAGCAACCTGTGGACTGGAGATTGTCACTCGTGATCGCGAGATTATCTCTATCCGCGGGGATGCCCAGGATGTTTTCAGCCACGGCTATATCTGCCCGAAAGCCTATAGCCTCAAGGAACTGCATGCCGACCGGGATCGCATTCGCGAGCCTATGGTACGCCGGGGAGACAAATGGCTGAGCGTGAGCTGGGACGATGCTTTCGCCGAGGTTGAGGCTGGGCTGTCTCCCCTCCTTCAACAACACGGCCGTGATGCGCTCGCCATCTATGCCGGCAACCCGAACGCGCATAACCTTGCGAGCCTGATCTACCTGCCCGTTTTACTCCACGCAGCGGGAACGCACAACATTTTCACTGCATCAACGGTTGACCAGATGCCCAAGCAGGTAGCGGCCGGGCTGATGTTTGGTACAATACTTTCTATTCCTGTACCTGACCTGGAGCGCACCGAATACCTGTTGTTGCTCGGCGCCAACCCCCTTGTCTCGAATGGCAGCCTCATGACGGCTCCCGATATGCGCAGTCGCTTGCGACGTTTACGCCAACGCGGGGGCAAAGTCGTGGTGATCGATCCATATCGTACGCGCACAGCGCAAGAAGCCGATGAGCATCATTTTATCCGGCCCGGGTATGATGCTCACTTCCTGTTTGCCATCGTCCATACGCTTTTCGCTGAAGGACTGGTGACTCCAGGAAAGCTCACCGAACACATCTCCGGCCTTGAACAGGTGCGCACACTGGCAGAGCCTTTCACACCTGAGCGTGTGGCATCAGCTTGTGATATTGATGCCGGCACAATCCGCGCTATCGCCCGGGACCTGGCTGCAGCACCGCGTGCCGCCGTCTATGGCCGCATTGGCACCTGTACGCAGGCGTTTGGGACACTCACAAGCTTGCTCGTAGACGTGCTAAACATCCTGACCGGCAACCTTGACCGGGAGGGAGGCGCAATGTTTCCAAAGGCTGCTGCTGGAGCCCGGAACACAATTGGGATTCCCGGTAGAGGCCGGGGGGTGCGTTTTGGACGTTGGAAGAGCCGCGTACGTGGGCTACCTGAATACTTTGGCGAATTGCCGGCCTCTTGTTTAGCCGAGGAGATAGAGACGCCTGGCCAGGGACAGGTCAAGGCCTTGCTCACGCTTGCGGGGAATCCCGCGCTCAGTAACCCCAATAGCCAGCGCTTGCAGCAATCATTCAGTATGCTTGAATACATGGTAAGTGTGGATATGTATCTCAATGAGACGACACGCTACGCTAATGTGATCCTGCCACCACCTCCCACGCTTGCTCATTCTCACTATGACCTTGCGCTCTACCAGCTAGCTGTCCGCAACGTTGCCCACTATTCGCCACCTGTCATCGAGCATGAGCCGGGGACATTTGACGAATGGGAAGTGTTCCTACGCCTGGCAGGCATCCTCGCGGGGCAAGGGCCTAGGGTTGACCTTCACCTCCTCGATGATCTCAGTGTGACACAGCTTATCCAGCGCGAGGTAGCAACAGCGGGGTCGCGTGTCGAGGGCCGGGACCCGGGTGAACTCTTTGAGGCTCTCAAGCCTCGCTCTGGTCCAGAGCGTATACTGGACTTTATGCTGCGCACCGGTCCCTATGGTGACGGGTTTGGCACACGAGCAGGCCTGAGCCTTGCTGACCTGGAAGCTCATCCGCATGGTGTAGACCTCGGTCCTCTCCAGCCGCGCATCCCAGAGGTATTGCGCACGCCATCTGGCAACATCGAGCTGGCTCCCCAGCCCATGGTAATGGATGTGGAGCGACTGCGCATCTCTTTAGAGAACAGCCTGGCCAGGGAAGACGGGCAGATGCTCCTCATAGGCCGGCGCGACCTTCGTTCAAACAACTCCTGGATGCACAATCTCCATGTCCTCACCAAGGGCAAAGAACGTTGCACGCTCCATATGCATCCCAATGATGCCGCACGTCTCGCGCTGGTTGATGGAGAGGCCGCACATGTCACTTCGCGTGCCGGCACAGTTGATATCCCCATCGAGGTGACCGAGGCGATCATGCCGGGAGTCGTCAGTATACCTCATGGTTGGGGTCACAACTTACCCGGAACAAAGTTGCACATTGCCACCGAACACGCCGGGGTCAACACGAACATCCTGATCGATGAAGAGGAGGTCGATCCGCTGTCGGGCAATGCTGTTCTCAACGGCGTCCCTGTGACAGTTGCAAAGGCCTTCTCGCACGAATCCTCAATCTAGCTTCCGGATACGATTGCGACGGGGCGCACCGGTGAGCCCGTCGCCCCCCGCATCTTGAGTGGAAGGCAGACAAAGGTAAACTCGTAGCGCCTGTCCTGAGCAAGCTCCTCCAGGAACAGATTCTCAATAATATGGATTCCATGCCGTACCAATAGGATCACATGACCAGGAAGCGTTACTTTGAGATCGGGGTCAACTGCGCCAATCTCGTCCCACGCCATATTGTCGGCTCCCACCGCCTTGACCCGCCGGTCGGCTAACCAGAGAGATGCATCAGCAGTCATTCCAACTCCTTGTAGGTATGCCTTCGGGTCTTGCCACAGCGCACCATTGCCGGTGCGTACCAGTACGACGTCTCCCTCCCCCACTGCTACTCCCTGGTTTTGAGCTATCGCTTCTAGATCGTTACGATTGATCGGCCTTCCAGCTTCTATCCGGTCCACACCTCTGTGACGCGCGGCATCAAGCAGGATTCCGCGCGTTACGAACGGAGCTATCGTTTCCACTCCCAGTTCTGTAAAACCGCTTGGAGTTTGCACGCGAGCATCAACCTCCCGTCCACCATAGAGGTGTAAATCTTCGGCCTGGTGGCAAAGGGCATCGATATGGGTACCTGAATGCTCCGTCATGTACATGGAACCGGAGGCACCAGTTCTTGCTTCTCCAGCGCCTCGCTCGTGATGGCGGTGGAGCGTGTAAACGAAGCCTGGCTCGTGAGCAGGGTGAACAGGAGCACCGAAGTAGCGCGGCTGCTCAAGATCGTAGATACGAGCATTGGGTATCAAATTCATAGCAGTCCTCCACAAAACTTGACGCGGCTAACAGCAACTAGCCTCCAGACATTTGGAGAGAAGAGTTCCCGTGAGAGGCCCTTCGCTGCGCTCAGGGTGACATTACTTGAGCGCTGTCCTGGCTGTCATCCTGAGCGCAGCGAAGGATCTCTGCGTCCGGCGAACCAGACCCTTCGCTGCGCTCAGGGTGACAGGCATTACCTCCAAATGTCTAATTAGCCTCTGACGATCATACCAACATTATGCAATATTTCGCGAACGCTTCTACAGCACTGACTGACGCTTCGGTTGTATGATATTGATATCTCTCGCGTAGCGAAAAGACCTATCCATCATGTACGGAGGAGTTCTGTGAATCAAGCTATGCTCATCACACCGAGCCGGCTCAGGGATTTTTTCCTTCCGCAGAGTATTGCCCTTGTAGGCGCTACAGATGCATCGCGCTGGTCCGTCACAACCTTCGAGAATCTGAAGAACTTTGGCTTTCCCGGCCCCATCTACTGCGTCAACCCCCATCACGCGGTAGTACACGGAGAACCGGCGGTGAAACGACTAAGCGATATAAGGCAGCATGTCGATCTCGCCTTTGTTATGGTACCCACTCCCCTCGTTTACCCGATCCTTGAGGAGGCCGCAGCGCTCGGGATTCGCAATATCGTTATCCTGACCTCCGGCTTTGGTGAGGTGGGAGCCAGGGGCCAGGAACTGGAACAAGCGCTCCTGGAGCTCATACGACAGCACAACATGGTCGTGCTGGGACCAAACGGGAATGGATTCGTCAATGTCGTCAGCCAGACAATGCCCTATGGTCTGCCCATCCAGCCTCCCCTGGTGAAAGGTCCGGTGGGCGTGGTCTTGCAGAGTGGAGCCCTGGCGAGTGCAGTTATTACGCTGGCGCAGGCACGGCATATCGGGTTAAGCCTCCTGGTATCAATGGGGAACGAAACCATGTTCTCTGCCACAGACGCGATGGACTACCTCATCGAGGACGATGAGACGCGGGTCATTGCCGTCTTCCTGGAATCGATCCGCCATCCCGCCACTTTCGCGCGCATAGCACAAAAAGCGCTGCAGCACAACAAACCGGTTGTGGCACTCAAGGTGGGCAAAAGCGAGATTAGCGCTCGTGCTGCTAAAGCCCACACGGGGGCACTGGTTGGCAATGACGCCATTAACGACGCAGCTCTCAAGCAGTTGGGCATCATTCGCGTTGAAGCCCTGGAAGATTTGCTTATCACAGCCGGGTTTTTGGCATACAACAGGCCCCTCCCAGGACGACGTATGGGACTCGTTACACCATCTGGTGGCGCTTGCGATATCCTCGCTGATCGCGCAGACGAAGAAGGTATCCTGCTACCCGATTTTGCTCCTGAAACAGTACGCGGATTGCAGCAGATATTACCTGAGTTCTCAACCATCCACAACCCCCTGGATGTCACAGGCTACATCGTTGTAGACCGTACCTTGCAACAACGGGCATTACAGGTAGTGGTTGAAGATCCCGGGCTCGATTTTATTGCGTACCTGTCCGAACCACCTCGCGTTGAACCGCCAGCGCCGCTTCGAGCAACGTACCTGGAGCAGTACAGGTCCCTCGGCACAATGATCCGCCAGTCTCGCATACCAATCATCGTTCTGTCCAACACGAGTATCGACCTGACGCCTTTCGCGCGTTCTATCTCAGATGATGCAGGCATACACTTTGTTGGAGGCATGGAGCATGGCATGACAGCCCTGAGACACGCTTTATGGTGGTACCAAACGCATCAACGGGCCTCAGCGCGATCGCAGGAGGCGCCTGATGTCGTACCTCCCATTAGTTTACCAGAACCACCTTCGGAAACCTGGTCCGAATTTACAGCGCGCAATTTCTTACAAACGCATGGCATTCCGGTCGTGCCAGGAATTTTGACTACCAACGCGCAGGAAGCGGTGGTTGCAGCACATGCATGCGGTTTTCCAGTTGCACTGAAAATCCAGGCCAGCACCTCACTGCACAAAAGCGACGTAGGAGGTGTTCTGCTCAACATCTCTAGCGAGGAACAAGTGCGACAAAGCTTTGATGCGATCATGCGCAATGTGAGCGGTCACGTTCACAGCGAAGCCATTGACGGGATACTGGTTAGCCCCATGCGTCCTGCAGGGATCGAGTTACTCGCCGGTATCATACAAGACACTGCATGGGGGCAGGCGTTAGTCGTTGGATTGGGAGGTACGTGGACAGAGGTCTTCAACGATACGAGCGTGCGCGTGTTGCCCATCCAACGCGACGAAATCAAAAAAATGTTGGCCGAGTTGCGAGGCGCGACCCTGCTGCAAGGTATACGTGGGCAACCGCCAGTCAATATCGAAGACCTCACAACTATTATCTTCCGCATCAGTCAAGTGGCTCAGGGATTACAGGATCAGTTGGACGCGCTGGAAATTAACCCGCTGCTGCTGCACGGCTCAAGCATTGAAGCGCTCGACGTTTTGATGACATGGAAGAAATGATCCACGAGCATCCTTTTTTCCACCCGCTATAACGGCAGCCTCTTAAAAAGAGGCTCGGGTATGCTTTTAATAATTGCCATGATTGGGCGCCAAAACCACGGAAGATATACAACCTCTTTGCGCTTCATCATCGCCTCATAAATGCCCTTACCGACCTTACCCGGTTGAGCAAACAGTAGGCCCTTTCTCAACGAGGCTGTCATGGGGGTGTCTACGAGACCCGGCTTGACGGTGACCACGGTGACGCCGGATTTGGACAGGCGGCTGCGTAAACCTTGCAGGAAAACAGTTACGCCCCCCTTAGCCGTTCCATAGACATAGTTGCTCCTGCGGCCACGGTCGCCTGCTACCGATGAGACGACGGCGATACAACCACGCCGCTGTTGCTCAAAGTAGTTGGCTAAAATAGTCAAGAGGGAGATGACACTGGTAAAGTTGTTTGTCAATTCTTCCAGGGTCTTTGCTACACTCTGCTGGCATAATTGTTGATCGCCCAGCGTGCCATGAGCAATCAAGACCATGTCGAGACCGCCGAGGGTCTCTATGGCAGTCTCTATCATTTGCTGGTGCCGGTCGAGGTCACCCAGGTCTAGCAAGCATGTTTCCGTCCTTTGCGCGCCGCGTACCTTGAGGTCGTTAGCGACATCCTCGAGTTTACCGGCACTGCGACCGGCAAGGAAAAGCTCTGCGCCATCCCTGGCGAAGAATTTGGCCGTTTCATAAGCAATAGCCGAGGTTGCCCCTATTATCAATATTTTCATGTTACAATGCCACCAATTCTTGAGATTGAGTTCTGACTGTTGTTACGCGCCGCCAGAAACTTGAGGAGAAGTGCGGATCGACGTATTGCGTAAATTCTTTCCACCCTGGGAAAAACGCCTGGAAGCTCTCGGCGTTCATACGTGCATCTTTGGCAGGGTAAACTGCTCCGCCACTCTGCTGCACGATCTTGTCGAGTTCTGCTAACAGTTCCAGTGTTTTCTGACCGCCATAGGCAAAATCCAGGGCCAGGGTCAACCCTGGCCGCGGGAAGGACAGCATACCCGGCGATTGGATGTCGCCAAATTTTTTGAGCACGGTCAGAAATGAGCCTTCGCCTGAACGACGGATACGACCGAGAATTTCCCTCATAGCTGCATTTGCGTTTTCGAAGGGTACGACAAACTGGTACTGCAAAAAACCTCGTTTGCCGTACATGCGATACCAATCGTGTATGGAATCGAGCGGATAGAAGAATGGATCATACGGAACGATTTTATGTACGCTTTTGCTAAACTGGGCATGGTAAAAGAGTTCGTTAAAGGATTTCACGGTCAAGCTATTAAGCACAAACGAGGGCAAGTTGAACGGCAAGGCCAGTGGCAAGCGCTTTTTCACAGGTTTGGAGGCCAGTGTTTTGGACTGGTTGTGATTGCCACGCATGAAGATACCCCGGCACAAGTTCTTTCCGCCGATCAACAGATCCACCCAGGACATAGTATATTCGTAATCCTGGTCCGACCCGGCTGAAATCTCGAAGAACTCGTCGAGCGATTCGAACCGGATGTGATCCATATCGATATAGGGGTTCACGATGGGTTTCAGGCGAAACTCGGCCCAGAGGATCACACCTGTCAGGCCTAACCCACCAATAGTTGCGCGGAAAAGCTGGCTATGCTCTGCGGGAGAACAGGTGAGGCGTTCGCCATTCGAGCGCAGCAGTTCGAAGCGGGTGACGTGGCAGCCGAATGTACCGGCCCTGTGGTGGTTCTTGCCGTGTATGTCATTGGCAATGGCACCGCCAACCGATACAAACTTGGTACCAGGTGTGACCGGCAGGAACCAGCCGCGCGGGGCCATGACCTCGAGTACCTCCAGCACAGTCTGCTCAAGCCTGGAGAGATCCGGCAGTTCGCTGCGCCAGTAGACCGGTTGAACCTGGCTATGTTCAACTTTGGGATAACGTCCCCATGATTGGGGTTGTTTGGGTTTTCCTGGAGAAAGCATATATTATTCTATACCTCTGTTGAGTTTTCCATTTTGTTTTAGATAAGTGAGTGCTGAACTTGCCTGGCTACACTGTTAATATAACGTACTTAGCAAAGGCCCGGCAACGAAATGAGCCAATATATGGGAATTTTGTTTACCAAGTCTTCCCGGTACATCTCTAGCAGCTTGTCGGAGAGAAGCAGGCCCTCTCGGTCTATGATGGTATACTGAGAGCATGAGTAGAACGTTCAAAATTGCAACTGGCCGTGATCTCCATCATCCCGGTTGGCAACAGCGGTTCACACCGCTCCCCGATTCGCCGCCCGAGGATGCAAGCACCCAGGTCAAGATAGCGTACAAGCTCAGGACGGTGTTGGGCAAAGCGATCTATGGGGCATGCAAATGCACCGTCGAGCCGGTGATCGGGATCATCAAAAAGGTGCTGGGCTTCCGCCAGTTCTCCTTACGTGACACACAGGCTGCCGCGGGCGAGTGGTGTCTGGTCTGTTTGGCCTTCAATCTCAAGCGCTTCCATACCTTATCATGGGCGTAAAAGACGTATCAATCACCTTGGGCCGCTTTCGCCTCCGGCACGTAGCGCTCCGCGTGACCAAGTGGGGTAAACCAGAAGGTGAACGCAACCAGAAAGACCAGCAAACCAACACCGCCGTAGACCAGGCCCACGTTCCCGGTCTGCGCAAGTGCCAGGCCGCCAAGCAGCACGCCCAGCGAGCCGGTTGGCCAGGTCAATACTCTTG
>WNGP01013981.1_pt1 | contig 10013 bp, 8 predicted proteins | sample 5407671 | NCBI WGS metagenome assembly WNGP01 (sample SAMN13153381, study PRJNA577476) | soil metagenome | isolation source: 40 cm soil or saprolite under Garry oak tree replicate 2 | place: USA:California | collected 2016-06-15
GATAGCTGGGCAGATCACCACGTTCCTCAGCAAGGCTCGCAAGGTGGAGCCATGCCCGCCAGCAAATTCGACACCGCAGCTAAGCCGGACAGATAATCAGTTAGCCAAGCCTCGCTAGCCCTCCCCGATTTGCGCCCAGAAGTCTATCCACTTTCCCTCATCCCCACTGCTGATCGTTCCCCGCCGGATACGTTACGCCCACGCAGGCGCGAAGCAATTTCCTGGCACGACCGCCGTGGTGCAGCGCGATGCGCCGCTGCGCAACGGCCCCGCTCACCGGTGTTACGATCCCGCTCGTTCACCTGCGCTTCACCCCGAACCCGACCGATGACCGCCCGCCCGCCAACCCCGTCGCAGCACGCCGGCCGCGTCTGGCGCTTCGGCGACAATCTCAACACCGACGTACTCGCGCCGGGCGCGTACATGAAGTTCGGCATCGAGGAGATCGCGCGCCATTGCCTGGAGGCGGTCGAGCCGCGCTTCGCGAAGGAGGTGCAGCCCGGCGACGTGTTGGTCGCGGGGCGCAATTGCGGCGCGGGTTCGTCGCGCGAGCAGGCGCCGCAGGCGCTCAAGCATCTCGGGGTCGGAGCGCTCGTCGCGGAATCCTTCGCGGGGCTTTTCTACCGCAACGCGCTCAACTTGGGGCTCCCCGCGCTCGTGTGCGCGGAGGCGAAGCGCATCCGTGCGGACGACCTGCTGCGCGTCGATGCCGAATCGGGGAGAATCGACAATCTCACCACCGGCGAGACGATCGCCTGCGAACCGATTCCCCCGCACCTCATGCAGATGATCCGAGACGGAGGGCTGCTGCCGCATCTGGAGAAGCGGCTCGCACGCGAGCGGAGCGCGCGGCAGGCGGAACCTGAATGACTCGTCCCTACGATCTCCTCGTGAAGAACGTCCGCGTCGTGCGCCCGAACCAGAATACGGTCGAGCTTCTCGATGTCGGGATCAAAGCCGGAAAGTTCGCGGGGCTCACCCGCGTCATCCGGCCGGAGGACGCAAACGAAGTGATCGACGGAAAAAATCTCCTCGGCTTTCCGGGCTGCGTGGACGCGCACATGCATATCGGCATCTACCGGGACCTCGCGCAGGACGCCGTCTCCGAGAGCAAGGCGGCGGCGATGGGCGGGACGACCACGAGCCTCACCTATTTCCGCACCGGACAGTACTACCTCAACCGCGGCGGGCCGTACCGCCAGTTCATGCCCGAGGTGTTGCGGCTCTCCGAAGGGAACTACTGGGTGGACTACGGCTACCACCTCGCGCCCATCGAGGCGGGCCACATCGACGAGATGGAATCGCTCCTCACCGACTGGGGCGTGCCTTCGTTCAAGATCTTCATGTTTTACGGCGGCTACGGACTGCACGGCCGGTCGTCCAGCCAGAACGAGTTCCTCATGATCGGCCCGGAGGAGCGCTACGACGTCGCGCACTTCGAATTCATCATGCGCTCGGCGCGGCGGCTGATGCTCGCGCGCCCGGAGATCGCCGAGCACATCAGCGTGAGCCTGCACTGCGAGCTTGCCGAAATCCTCACCGCCTACACCAAGATCGTCGAGCGCGAAGGCAGGCTGGACGGCCTGGCCGCCTACAGTGCCGCGCGCCCGCCGCATGCGGAGGGCCTCGCGATCTGGATCGCCTCCTACCTCGCCTACGAGACCGAGTGCCTGAACATCAACCTGCTGCACCTCTCCTCGAAGAAGGCGATCGATGCCGCGCTGATGATGCAGAAGATCTTTCCGCACATCCATTTCCGGCGCGAAGTGACGGTCGGCCACCTGCTGCTCGACACCGACTGCGCGTGCGGCGTGCTCGCCAAAGTCAATCCGCCGATCCGCCCGCGCGCCGACGTCGATGGATCGTCAGCGATCACGCCTGCTGCGCCACCGAGCAGAAGTACAGCGCGCAATTTCCGAAGGACATCTGGCTCGCAAGATCCGGGTTCGGCGGCACCGAGTACCTGCTGTCCGGGGTGCTGAGCGAGGGACGCAAGCGCGGCATGGGCTACAACCACATCGCCGAGGTCCTTTCCTGGAATCCGGCGCGGCGCTACGGGCTGCTCGCCAAGGGCGACATCGCTGCGGGGTTCGATGCGGACCTCGTGCTCGTGGACCCGGACGAGTCATTCGTCGTCCGCGCCGCCGACTCGGAGTCCGCGCAAGGCTACACCCCGTTCGAAGGACAGGAGTTGACCGGGCGCGTGAAGACCACGTTCCTGCGCGGCCGGCCCGTCTATCGCGACGGCAACATCGTCGGCGCACCGGGCGGAAAATATCTCAGAAGACCGGCGAAATAGCACGCAGCGATCGGGTCCGAGAACCCTGCATCGCGGCCGTCCCCTCTGGTCAGCCGCTGCGTTCGCGCGCCGCGCGGATGGCGCGCCAGACGCGCTCCGGCGTCGCCGGCATCTCGATGTGGCTGACGCCCAATTCCGCGAGCGCGTCCACGATCGCATTGATGACCGCAGCGAGCGCGGGCGTCGTGCCGCCCTCGCCTCCGGCACGGATGCCGAGCGGATGCGTCGTGGAAGGAACTTCGCTCAACTGAGTGGCGAGGTCAGGAAGCAGGTCGGCCCGCGGCATCGCGTAGTCCATGAAAGACCCCGAGAGGAGCTGTCCGTCGGCGTCGTAGCGGCATTCCTCGAGCAAGGCCTGGCCGATGCCTTGCGCGATGCCGCCGTGGGTCTGGCCGTGGAGAATGAGCGGGTTGATCGCGCGGCCGACGTCGTCGACCGCGGCAAGGCGAACGACTTCCACGACGCCCGTTTCGGGGTCCACTTCCACTTCGCACACCTGGCACCCGTAGGGAAACCCGCCGACACGAACGGTTTCGGTATGCGCCGCGGCAAGCGGGCCGCGCAGGTCCCCGGGCACACCGTTCCCGAGCGCGGCTGCCGCGACTTCGAAGATCCCGATCGAGCGATCCGTTCCCCTCACCGTGAAAATCCCTGCGTGGAATTCGATGTCCGCTTGCGCCGCCTCGAGGACGTGCGCGGCGATGTTCTTTCCCTTTGCGACGACCGCTTCCGAGGCTTTGCTCACGACGATGCCGGCAAGCCGCATCGATCGGCCCGAGTGCGACCCGCCGCCCTCCGAGACCACGTCCGTGTCGCCGGTGACGAGCCGCACGCACCCGAGAGGAACGCCGAGCCATTCGACGAGCAGCTGCGCGAAGCTGGTCTCGTGACCCTGGCCGCTCGAGAGCGTTCCGATCACGGCATCGACGCGGCCTTCCGGCCGCACGGTGATCTCCACGCGCTCGGTCGGAAAGCCCGAGGTCACCTCCACGTAGTTCGCCATCCCGATGCCGCGCAAACGCCCGCGCCTGCGCGCGCAGTCGCGTCGCTCAGGAAAACCGCTCCAGTCGCCGAGCGCCAGCGCCGCGGCCATCGCTTTTCCGTATGCGCCGCTGTCGTAAGTGAGTCCGAGCGGATTCGCAAAAGGCAGGGCCGATTCCGGGATCAGATTGCGCCGCCGCAGCTCCACCCGGTCGAATCCGTGATGCAGGGCCGCGAGGTCGATCAGCCGCTCGAGGACGAAGATCACCTCGGGCCGGCCTGCGCTGCGATAGGGCGTCGTGGGCGGTGTGTTGCTGAGGACCGCTAGTGCGCGCACGTGCGCGGCGGGGATCCGGTACACGCTCGTCATGAGCGACGCGCCTTTGGAGAGTGGCACGTGAGAGGCGGAATGCGCGCCGGCGTTGCTCAGGTTCGAGGAGCGAAGCGAAAATTCCCCTGCGCGTCGAGTGCAAGTTCTGCGGCCACGGTCAGATCGCGCCCCTGGTAGTCGGAAAGAAAGGCCTCCTGGCGCTCGCAAGTCCATTTCACCGGGCGGCCCAGGCGCTTCGCAGCCCAGGCGACCAGCGCGAACTCCGGAAAGAAACTGTTCTTCGTGCCGAAGTTGCCGCCGACGTCGTGCGCGACCACCCGCACCGCGTCCTGCTCGACGCCGAGGATCCACGCGAGTTCGCGCTTCTGGCGCACCACGCCGCCGCTGCCCGCGTGCAGCGTATAGCGATTCGTGGCCGCGTCGTAGGCGCCGACCGCGGCGCGCGGCTCCATCGGTACCCCCGTCACGCGCCGCACCCAGGTCTCGAGCCGCACCACATGCGCGGCACGAGCGAAGGCCACCTCGGTCGCCGCGGGATCGCCTACATCCGCATCGATGCACACATTGGAGCCTCTTTCCTCCCACACGAGTGGTGAGCCGGTGCGCCCTGCGGCTTCGGCGTTCGCTACCGAGGGCAGCGCCTCGTAGTCGATGCGCACGAGCTCCGCCGCGTCCTTGGCCGCCTGAACCGATTCGGCAACGACCATGGCGACCGCCTCGCCGACGAATCGCGCCTTGTCCGCTGGCAATGCGTAGTGAGGCGCGATGAAGATCTCCGAGCCGTCGCGGTTCGCGAGACGGATGTCGGGCGGGCTCAGAGAAAACGGCCGGTGCGGAATGGCCCTCAGGCCGTCCTTGAGGAAATCCGCGCCGGTGAGCACGGCGAGGACGCCGGGCGCGGCGAGCGCTCGCGCCGGGTCGATTCCCGCGATGCGCGCGTGCGCGTGCGGCGAGCGCACCATGACGGCGTAGGCCCGGCCGGGAAGCTCGAGGTCGTCGCTGAAGCGGCCGTTGCCGGTGAGGAGGCGCGCGTCCTCCTTCCGGAGGACCGGCGTTCCGATTCCTGCGTTCACGATGGGGTTGTCGTCACCGTTCCCAAGCCCCAGCGGCGAGTACTAGGTTCCCCCGGCCTGATAGACGATTTTTCCGCCGACCAGGGTCATGGTGGGTTTGATGTCCCTGATCTGCACCGCGGGCACCGCGAAATAGTCGCGGTCGAGCACCAGCAGGTCCGCGTATTTGCCCGGCTGGATCGAACCGAGATTGCTTTCCTGGAAGATGAAGCGCGCGTTGCTGCGCGTGTGCGCGATCAGCGCCTGCTCGCGCGAAACCGTCTGGCGGTTCACCTGGCGCCCGCCGACCATGCGTCCGGTCACCGCGAACCAGAGCGTGTAGAAAGGGTTGGAGGTCGTCACCGCGGTGGCGTCAGACCCGAGCCCCCAGACGATGCCGCTCGCCTGCACGCGCCTGAACGGAGGCATGTCCCACGCGCGCTCGCCGTGCACCTTGTGCATGAGCGCGCCCTGGATGAGCGGCCGGCTGTGCAGTCCCGCGACCATGCCGAGCCGCTTCATGCGCGCAAGCTGCACGTCGGTCACCTGGTCGAGATGCGAAAACGCCCAGCGCAGCCCCTTGATCGGCTCGACCTTGTTGATCGCTTCGAACTCGCCGAGATAGGCATCGATCGCGTTTTCCATCTCGACGTGGGCGTTCAGGAACATTCCGCTTTCGGCGATCGCCTGGGCGATGCGGCGCACTTCGCGCATGTCCTCGGGCTTGACGACGAAGTCGTTGCGCAGCAGGTTGGTCGTGGCGGGCTGATAGACGGACTCGCCCCAGCCGATGTTGTCGAAGGTATCGCTCCCTTGGAACGGCGTGTGCTGATGAATTTCGGCGATCACCTTGTCCACTTCCAAGGGCGTCGCGGGCTGGCGGATCGTGGTCCAGAACGCGCGCGCGTTCAGCTCGCCGCGATCGGCGAGGGCCTTGTAGGCCTCGTAGTGCTTCTCGCTCACGCCGCGCCCGCCCGCGTCGTACCAGGCGGTGATGCCCATCGCGTTCAGCCCGGAGACGAACTTGCGAACGTTCGCGAGCCACTGCTGCCTGTCCGGAAGGGGAATCCTCGCCGCGACGTAGGCGACGCCGCCCGCGCCCCGCACGACGCCGGTCGGGTTGCCGCCTGCGTTCTTTTCGATCCGGCCGCCGCGCGGGTCGGGGGTGCCTGCGTCGATCCCGGCCGCCTTCAGCGCGGGGGTATTGAGATAGCTCTGGTTGTACACGGCTTGCAGCACGACCGGGTTGGCTGGCGCGATGCGGTCGAGCTCCTCGAGCGGAAACCCGCGCGGCTCGTCGGTGAACTGCTCCTCCGACCAGCCGCCGAGCGTCACGATCCATTCGCCGGGACGCGCCGCGCGCACGCGCTCGGCGAGCATTTCGAGCGCCCCTTTGCGCGAAGCGACCCCATCCAGCCGCATCTCTTCGTGCTCGGGCGCGCGGATGAAGTGGGCGTGATTGTCGATCAACCCCGGGATCACGGTCTGCTTCTTGAGGTCGATCACCTTCGTGCCGCGGCCCTGGAGCTCGAGCACATCGGCATTATTGCCGACCGCAACGATGCGCTCGCCCCGGATCGCGACGCCTTGAGCGATGGTGAAACTGTCGTCGACCGTGACGATCCTGCCGTTCACGAAGATCGTATCGGCGGGGTCGGCCGCGAATGCGGACGCAATCGCGGAAAGCCACAGGGCCGCAACAACGCGAATTGCTTTTTTCACGGAGCGCTTCTCCGAACGAGTAGGTCTCGAGGTTTCGAGGCCCGCGGCGACGGCCAGGCCCCGATCAAGGGGCGAATATTGTCGCCTACTTTATCTGTTCGCACGACTTTTTATATAAAATCGCGATTCACAGGAGGTCACGCATGCCGAGAGCCGCGCTCGCCCTGCTCGCCGCCTTGCTCGCATCCCAGGGCGCGGCTCAGGACTATCCATCGAAGCCGGTGCACGTGTTCGTCCCCTCCAGTCCCGGGGGCGCGTCCGACGTCGCCGCGCGGCTGGTCGCGCCCAAACTCGCAGAGGCGCTCGGGCAGCCGTTCATCGTCGAGAACCGCGTCGCCTCCGGCGGCATCGTCGCCACCGCGCAGCTCGCGAAATCGCCCGCGGACGGCTACGCGATCATGATGACTTTCGACACCTTCGCCTCCAACCCGCACATGTACAGGGAGCTGCCCTACGACGTGGTGAAGGATTTTGCGCCCGTCATGCTGCTCACGCGCTATCCGCAGATTCTCGTCGTGCATCCGAGCCTCAAAGTGAAGACGGTCCCCGAGTTCGTCGCCTATGCAAAAGCGAACGGCGCGAAGCTGAACTACGGCTCGGCGGGCCCCGCCTCCTCCAGCCGTCTCGCATTCGAGCTCCTCAAGGAAACGGCCGGAATCGAGCTGGAAGCCGTCCATTACAAGGGCGGCGGGCCGGCGATCAACGATCTGGTCGCGGGCACGGTGCAGGTCATGCTCATCCAGGCGGGCGGCGCGATCGGGCAGAACGTCCGTTCGGGCAGGCTCGTAGGCCTGGCCACGAGCGGCCGGCAGCGCTCGCCGCATTTCCCCGACCTGCCGACGATCGCGGATTTCTATCCCGGCTTCGAGACGACTTCCTGGGTCGGGCTGATCGCGCCGGCGGGCACGCCGCGCCCGGTCATCGACAGGCTCAACGGTACGCTCGCGAGAATCCTCGCCGTCCCGGACATGAGGGAGAAATTCGACGTGCAAAGCGCCGAGATCGTCGCGAGCACACCGGAGCAGTTCGGAGAACTCATCAAGTCCGAGACGGTGAAATGGGGCAAGGTCATCCGCGAGAAGAACATCCGGGCCGACTGAGGCGGCGGGCCTCGATCCACTAGCGGGACTAGCCTCTCACCCCGAGTTCCTCGCCGATCGGCCGCCCGGGATAGTGAAACGCGATCGGCCCGTCGGGCTGCGCGTGCATGAACTGGTGCACGTAGGGATCCTTCGAGCCGAGCATCTCATCGGGGGTTCCTTCGCCCGCGACCACGCCGTCGGCGATTACATACACGTAGTCGACGAGCTTCACCGCCTCGCTCACGTCGTAGCTCACCACGATGGAAGTCGCGCCCAGCGAATCGTTCAGCTGCCGGATGAGATTCGCGATCACGTTGATCGAAATGGGATCGAGCCCGCCGAAGGGCTCGTCGTACATCGCGAGCATCGGATCCATCGCGATCGCGCGCGCGAGCGCGACGCGGCGCGCCATCCCCCCGGAGAGCTCGCTTGGCGTCAGGGCCTGCGTGCCGCGCAGGCCGACTGCGTGCAGCTTCATCAGCACGATCCTGCGCAGCACGCCCTCGGGGAGCTCGGTGTGCTCGCGCATCGGGAAGGCGATGTTCTCGAACACCGACATGTCGGTGAAAAGCCCCCCCGCCTGAAACATCATCCCCATCTTGCGGCGCAGCGCGTACAGCTCGTGCGTGTCGAGCTCATGGACCGTTTTGCCCGCGACCTTGACGGTGCCGAGGTCCGGTTTCGCCTGGCCGCCGATCAGGCGAAGCAGGGTCGATTTCCCCGAGCCGCTTGCGCCCAGGATCGCAACGAGCTTGCCGCGCGGAATCCTGAGGCTCAGGCCCTTCAAGAGTTTCCTCGGACCGTAGGAGAATTCGACACCGGAGATCTCGACGAGATTTTCCGTGGCGGAGTTCATTTCGACTGTCATTCTGCCTGGAGCAGCGCCACGGTGCCCAGCCCCCCGTCCGCGCAGATGCTCACCACCGCCCGGCTTCCTTTGGCCATCGCGGCCAGCTCCTTCACCGCCTGCGAGAGGATGCGCGCGCCGGTCGCGCCGAACGGATGGCCGAGCGCGACCGAGCCGCCGTGCGGATTGAGCCGCTCCCACGGAAACTCGCCGGGGTCCGCTTCCACGCCCGCCTTCTCGCGCCGGAAGCTCGCGCTCTCCAGCGCGGCGACGTTGCACAGCACCTGCGCGGCGAACGCCTCGTGGATCTCCCACAGCGCGATGTCGCCGTAGGCGAGGCCGTTTCGCGCGAGCATGCGCGGAATCGCGTACGCGGGCGCCATGAGCAATCCCTCGGTGAAGACGTTCACCGCCGCGACCTCCCAATCGACAAGACGCGCGCGCGGGACGGACCCGGGCAGGCGTTTGATCCCCGCGCCCGTGGCCACCCACAGACCCGCGGCGCCGTCGGTGAGCGGCGATGCGTTCCCCGCGGTGATCGTGCCCTTGCCGCTCTTTCTGTCGAAAGCCGGCTGCAGCTTCGCCAGGCGCTCGAGGCTCGTGTCCGCGCGCGGAAAACCGTCGCGCGACATGCCTTCGACCGGAACGATCAGATCGTCGAAGAATCCGGATTTCTGTCCTGCGACCGCCTTCTCGTGGCTGGCAAGCGCAAGCTTGTCCTGGGAATCGCGCGCGACGTTCCAGCTCTTGGCCATTTCCTCGCAGTGCTCGCCCATGCTCTTGCCGGTGGCGCGGTTGGCCACCGCAAGAATGTGCAGGCGGATGTCGCGCGCCCGCAGGTTCTTGAACAGCGCAAGCCGCTGCAGCGTCGAGCGCGCCTGCGAAAAGCGCCTCAGCCAGTCGGAAAAATTCTGCGAAAGCCCGATCTGCACGCGGCTCATGCATTCCACGCCGCCGACGAGCGCGAGCTCCTTGCCGCCGTGCCCGAGCATTCCTGCCGCCTCGAACGCCGCGACCATGCTAGTCGAGCAGGCGAGCACCGTGGAAAACGCCGGGATGGTCTGGTCGAGGCCCGCCTCGATCTGCACCTCGCGCGCGATGTTCGAATAGCCGAGGTTGGGGATCACCGTTCCCCAGACGACGAGGTCCGGCTTCACGGCGGACTGCGATCCCGTCATCGCCCGCACCACAGGCAGCGAGAGCTCGACCGCATCGAGGCGCGCAAGCGGGCCGTCCACGCGGGCGAACGGGGTGCGCAAACCGGCGGCCAACCAGATGGCGTGACCGTTCATGGTGCCTCATTGTAAGGCCGGCCCGGTTCTTACGACTCGTGCAGACGCCGGCGGGAATTCCCATCCGGAAAGCCGGTCTATACTGCGGGCAACGGAGGTGATGAAAAATGGATCGTCGCAATTGGTTGAGAGGCTTGACGGCACTGTCTCTGGCGGGTTTCGGTGCCGCAGGATGGGGACAGAAGCCCGCGAAAAAAGGAGCCGTGAAAGTGGAAGACCTGCAAAAGAACTGGAAAACCCTGCTGGCCGAAGGGGCGGACGTGGCCCCGAGCACCGAGCCGCTCAAGCTCCCGGACGCCGAATGGAAGAAGCGACTGCCGCCCGCCGCCTACGACGTGCTGCGCCATGAAGGCACCGAGCGGGCCGGGACGAGCCCGCTCGACCGCGAAAAGCGCGCGGGGGTGTTC
>WNGP01006128.1_pt1 | contig 10012 bp, 7 predicted proteins | sample 5407671 | NCBI WGS metagenome assembly WNGP01 (sample SAMN13153381, study PRJNA577476) | soil metagenome | isolation source: 40 cm soil or saprolite under Garry oak tree replicate 2 | place: USA:California | collected 2016-06-15
TTTGCTATTGATCAGGCCCAGCTCGTGTTGGTAGTCGCCGATGCGAAACTCGTAGTATGCCCCCGGGCGCCCGAAGTAGGGTTCGATCCCCAGCAGTTCGGTATACCAGCCCTTCGCCGCCTCCAGGTCGGCGGCCCAATAACTGATCGTCGTGAATCCTTGCAATGGGTGTGCGTTGCTCATAAGAGATTCTCCTTGATGTTCTAGCACTCTGATTGATTGCTTTTAGTATACCCTGCAAGCAGGACAGAATCGATCCTCCTTTGAGCGCATTTCCTCCTCTCGAAAACTAGAAGCAGCGCGTTTTTGCGAGAAACAAGGGACACAAGATGCTTCAAAATCGACTTGCAATCTCTCTGTGAAGCATCTATTAGCCGTCTGCCGACGAAAAGGAAGCGTCCTTTGTAAAGCTTCTTTGCTCCTGTCTCTCACCGTCGTGTATGCGTTGCAGAAATTAGGCCAGCACTGGTCTGAGCAACTACCACAACTCGAAATCGATCTGTGAAGTAAAATGTGCCAATGCACTTATGAAGCATAATACGCGGGATTTTGCCATAAGAGTCTGAAAGTCACAGCTTAGTATAGCACACGACCTGGCGTATTTCATGCTCTCGCCGCGAAGGCTCGGCGTACGGAGGCGACGAACAAGGCCAGAACTCCCTGCGCCTGGTGTAAGGATACCTGGAGAAGAGGAAAAGGGATATTCCAGTGTGCCAGTGAGAACGCGAATTGATATGATTGGTTCATACAGAGCTGAAAAAATGAACGAAGCTCTCAAGATAACCTCATCCTTCACCAAAGCCGCGGAAGACCCATAATGATTCCCGCTTCGACGTATAAACCTGCCTCTCTTCTCCCGAGGTTTTCTGCCGTCCTTCTAGAGCCCTACCCCGTAGCTATGGATGAGCGATCTGGAGTCACTTCATTGGAGTGGAACAGATCGTTGCGTATCCCTTGGGAAGAGCCAAGTTACTTGGCGAGGTACAAACCTTCATGTCTGTACAGTATAACGTAAAGTGACAATCTCTTATTTTATCTTTTGAGTGCGTTTCCAAAAATACCATTGTGAGAAGTTTGCATTAGCTGCCTAATAATGAGCCGTTATATACAATACTCCTTGATAGTCACGCTCCACATCAGTAATAATTGGTTCAAAATAACAAAGTTTTCTCATTGATATAGGATCAAAAATGGTAGTTAACACCAATTCTCGAACAGAATTGAGCTTGAGAAAGCGTCTTGTTCGAAGATTCATGTTCAGGCGGTAAACATGAATCTTCGAACATATTGCAAGGCCAGAACGACACGTTCTTACCAATAGGGGAGGATATCACGAGGAGAAACACCCGCCTGTACAAGGCGTCCCACCAGATAGCCAAGGGAAAACTTTTTGCGATACGGTATGACTTCAGGATGTTCATTCCAGCTGAGCATGCTCTCTTCCTTTTCATGCCTTCGCAGGATCTCCGCAGCATATTCCATGCGTTTGGGAGTCCCCTCGACCAGAAAATAGTCGTAGAATAAACCGAGTTGGCGTTCTCGTCCCAAGCTCCGTCGAGGGATATGGCGTTGAGGCAGAGACCCCCAATCCAACCCGCATGCAAAGCACGTAAACGGCGACACCTTCCCTGAAAATGGCCAGAGTGCCACCCCGCATTGGCAGGTGTTTCGCAACTCCATGCGATGAAGTGGACAAAATTGCAGATGAGGCCACATCAGGGTCCGTTTGAGAAGGCGAGTGTGTGCCACACATGCTGGACAGAGATGAAACGTGAACTGTGTGCTCAAAAGCCTTCCATGGGGATGGTGAGTGCCATACAAGTGTGCCAGCTCAGAGTGGTAGGTGGTGGCAAAGAGTCGTTCTTCGGGAATGAGAAGGAACTGGGCAAGAGCTTCAAGAATGGCTGCCGGGACAATCATCAGCCGAGGTTTTGGGCCGAATCTTTCAAGTTTCGAATGCTGTCGCAGATAGCGAAACGTGGTACCACTGCTCCACCCATTGACTTCATCACAGCGAAGTAATACCCCTGGGAACCACTCATCGTTCAGTGGTGCCACCCGATGGGGAAAGGTCCTCATCCAGACGGGATTGACTTGCGACAGCCCTTGCATTAGCTCACCTCACGCGGCAAATCAGGCTCCTGGAATGGGCTCCCATCGAGATAGGTGATCTCATCACGGCGCAAGATCATCAGATCTGCTATCTCTTGGAGGATCGTCGCATTTACATCGATGGCCCCTTGTTCGTGTGCACGACGCAGGCTACTTGTCACCAATCTGCTCAAATGATCCATGGTTACTCGTCCCGTGGCATCTGGATCGAGGATTGGATTGGTCAACCAGGTGAAGATGGTCTTCGCCCACCGGCGTAACTGTAAGCCAGGCAATTGACAGTGGTAGAGATCCTCAAAGGTCGTCAAGATCTCGCCAACTTCCTCTTCGGTGTGACCAGGGACAAGATGATAGGGATGTTCCGTATCCATGCGGCGGCGGAATTGCCGCCAACGGATCTCGGGACCAGCAAGGACTTCCCTGAACGGGATGACATTTCCACTGACAGCAGCCACCAGACACAGACCGACTTGCCGCTGATAAGGTGGGGCGGCTAGATTGTCCGTCAGTTCTTTGAGCAACGCGAGGTGATCGAGCGTCAACTCCTGCGCATCATCAATCAGGAGACACTCAACTTCCTCACGTGCCATTTCTTGCACGAGCCAGACGCGAAGGGCGGCCCCAGTCATTCTGGGAACAATGCCAAAAGCGGCGGCGAGAGCCGTTGCCAGAGCCAGTTCTCGTGCCGAGTTTGTCGGAGCGCGGATCGCCAGAAAGGGCAGTCGAGTGATGCCCGTCTCTTCTTTGCGGGCCCCGCTGTGCAGCACCAGATCTCCAATGCCCCACGACTTGCCACTCCCTGGTAGGGCTGCGCTAATATGCCAACTCCGATTCCGCCAGGCATGCCGTAAGAGTCCTTGAAAACGCCGCTCAAAGGCCGTTTCGAGAAAGTCGTCCTGGACGACAAACGCGGGGCGATGATGCTCAGGTGGATGAGGCGTCATCAGCTCTCCTCCGTTTCCGTACAGGTAAATGGACCGTTGGCCGACCTTGGGGATCGTCTTCTGGGACGGCTGGGGGAAGAAATCCTGTGCGTTTTGGAGAAGAGGGGAAGGATGAGGATTGGTGCTCTTGAAGCGCCTGTAAGGTTGCCTGAACATGAGACGGGTGAATCTCTTGACGTTGGAGGTCCAGTTGGCGTTGCTGTTCCAATCTCTTCCTTTCCAGCGAGAGGATACGGGCCCCAGCAGTGGCTGAGGCTCGGATACGTTGCCGGCCTTCCAGGCTTTTTGCGGTCGCTTCTTTGGCCTGTTCTTGATCTGCTCTCCGCACTGCTTGCGCTTCCCAGACACTGACCCGACGCCCCATCAATTCCGTGCAGTATGCCTCTCCAACTAACTCCCCGTCGAGGAACAGGTAGATAACGGAAATATCGTAGGGTAGGCACCCGCCGCCTTGCAGTATTTCTACTGTAGGTTTGCGTGTGCCCCCCACCGAACCGGACTTGATAGATTTCCCATCATCCGGCTCTCCAGAAGTAGTTAATTCGTGTTCTTGGGGATTTTCACAGGTCTTCCTGCGTGGATGTTTCTGTGGCACGGCCAACATACTACCAGCGTTTTTCGCTTTCGAGCTGACATCACTTTCATCCAGAGCGGCTTCTCTCGTCGCCCTGGCTGGTCGAGGTCTTTGAGTGCCCTCACATGATGGACTGTAATCTGTTCGTGTGATCTGCATAGCTCACACGTATCAGCTAGCAGCCTCTTTTCTAGCTCTGATCGTGAGATGATAACGGCTGGTGGATGGTCGTTGAGGGCTGCGTCAGGTTTCCTTGTGAGTGGAATTCCTCCCCACTTTGCTATCAGTGGCTTCTTTGCTTCACGTGGTATCACGACCTGAAGACCTTTGTATGGTCTGCCGTTTACCATATGAGTGACCTGGAACTTCTTGTACACTTGAGGCACGGTGAGCTTGAGTTTCGCTGCCAGTGTCTTTGTGAGGGACGTTTCCATGATCCATTTCAAGCGGTTGAGCTTGTAGAGGTCATTCGCCAGTTGATAGTATTCGACGAGTCCCCGATACTCCGACTGATATTGGGCCACAATAGAGTAAGCCGTATTGTTGGTCAATTCCGGTCGGTGGATCGGTTTTCCATTGCGAAGATATTTTTGGCATTTCTGTTTCAGAACATCTGGTGGCACACTCAATTTGACTTTCCCGTTCGCATTCCTTTTCTTTCGTCCTGTCGTGCGATAGGTATTTTCTTGCATAATTGAGATGTGGTAGCCCAGGAATCGCGCCGTCTCCGTCTTTGCGTGAGTAATCAAAGTCTTTTCCTCAGAGAGGGTCAGCTTGAGTTCCTCCTGCAAATACGCTTTGATCTGGCTTTTGATTACCTCAGCCTCCGCCTTCGTTCCGATGTATCCGATGCACCAATCGTCAGCGTACCTCACATATTTTAACCGTCTGTAGTCCGGGTCTTGGGGGTCGAAGGCGGGTATTTGTTGCGCTTGTTTGCGCAACTTCATCGCTTCTTTGCGTTTCCCTTTCTTCCTCCAGACGTAGGCGAGACTGGTTAATCTATGATAGGGTACATTGTCTCTTCGCTTTTCGCCTTTGGTGGACGCTGGTATGAGTACCTGCTCGACATACTTATCTAATTTGTCTAGGTAGATATTACTGAGAACGGGGCTACATACCCCGCCTTGCGGCGCGCCGCTGAACGTGTTCTTGTACCGCCAATCTTCCAGATACCCTGCCTGGAGGAGTCCTTGAATGAGTCGAAGAAACCGCCCATCGTGGATTCGTTCAGCCAGGGTATTGAGTAAGATGGTATGGTCTAAAGAATCAAAGCACGCTTGTATATCTCCCTCGATGAACCAGACACTTCCGAGCCATGTGTGATCTATTTCTCGTAGTGCCGTATGGCATCCTCGATCTTCCCGAAAACCGTGTGAATGATCGGAAAATCCAGGGTCGTAGAACGCCTCAAGGATGAGTCGTATTACTTCTTGGAGCAGTTTATCCGACCATGTGGGCATATTCACAGCACACTACCCCCTTTACCAAACCGTCTGTGGAATGGGTGACGGTGACCCACCCTCACCATCCTCTGCATGGCCAACGCGTGCAGCTCATCCGAGTCCGACGAGGGCCAGATCCCGACCTGATTATCCGCATGCCCGACGGCTACCACGGAGCCATCGCAGCCAGCTTGACCGACTACGCAGGTTCTTCTGATCCCGATCTGTGCACCACCGGACCTCCCCTGCTCTCGATTGAGGGATTGTGGCAGATCGCACGATGGGTCAGGCAGCAGCGTGAAGATCAGGCCCAGAGAGGAGAGGATGAGATATGATACAGCGAATCTCTTGTCATGTGGTTTGGGCGCATCAAGGAGGTTGCTGCATGTCCCTCCCCTTCTCACCTGATCAGGAACAGAGCACGCTGGCTCTCGTCTGGGCCCACCTCTCCTCTGACCTGCAAACCCGCGTAATCGGCCTCTTAGCACAATTAGCATTGAACGTGGTTGTAGCGCGTTCCCCGAACCAGTCCAAAGAAGAGGAGGCTCGCCATGTCGAACCAGCACCAGATCCTCAAAATCCGTCCTGATCATCTGAGCAGACAAGCGGTGATCTATATCCGCCAATCGACCCTGTTGCAAGTCCGCGAGAACATCGGCAGCACCACACGCCAATATGATCTGGTCAAGCGGGCGCAGGAGCTGGGCTGGGAACAGGCAGGCATTGAGATCATTGATCAGGATCAAGGCCAATCCGGTTCCTCGACCATCGGACGTGATGGCTTTCAATGGCTGGTCGCCGAAGTAGGACTGGGCCATGTAGGAGCGATCCTGAGTCTGGAAGTTTCGCGTCTGGCGAGATCCTGCAGCGATTGGTATCGCTTGCTGGAGATCTGTGCCCTCACCGATACACTGGTCATCGACGAAGAGGGCATCTACGATCCAGGCGCATACAACGATCGCCTCTTGCTTGGTTTCAAGGGAACCATGTCGGAAGCCGAACTCCATTGGCTGCATCAGCGGCTGCAAGGAGGCAAACTGACCAAAGCTGAACAAGGAAAACTGCGCTTCCGCCTGCCCAGCGGATTGGTCTATGATCCAGTGGGCAAGGTGGTCTTTGATCCTGATGAAGCGCTTCAAGAGGCCATTCGCCTGGTTTTCACGCTCTTCGAGCATTCCACTTCGGCGCTGGCTGTCGTGAGCCACTTCGCCACCCATCACTTGCTCTTTCCCACGCGCCATTGGGGTGGAGCCCGTGCAGGGGAACTGGAGTGGGTTCACCTTTGTCATGGGCGGGTGCTGGATGTGTTGCACAGCCCGCTCTACGCTGGGGCCTACGTCTACGGACGAACCCAGACCCGCCGCCATGCCGTGCCCGGAGAAGAACCGCGCATCAAGGGGCGAACGCGCCGGGTGAAACTGGAGGACTGGCCCATCGTCTTGTTGGACCGGCATCCCGGCTACATTAGCTGGGAGCAGTTTCGGCGCAACCAGCAGATCCTCTCCGACAATCAGAATACCCCAGCCGCTGCTCATCGGGGAGCGGTGCGTGAAGGCTCTGCGCTTTTGCAAGGCATCGTCCTCTGCGGCTCTTGTGGACGTCGGATGACGGTTCGCTACCAGCGAGATGGCGCGCTGGTGATCTACGAATGTAGCCAGACCCATACCCAGTTGGCGGCGAAGACCTGTCAGACCATGCGGGGCGACCGCATTGACCAGGTGGTGGCTGAGTGCTTTCTGCAAGCTATCGAACCTGCCCATCTGGAGGTAGCACTCTCGGCCCTCACTCACTTGGAAGCCCGTGCAAAGCAGCTTGATCAGCAGGCACGCCGACAGATTGAACGAGGGCAGTACGAGGCGGATCTGGCTCGTCGCCGCTACCATGCGGTTGACCCGGAGAATCGCCTCGTCGGGCGTAGCCTGGAACGGGACTGGAACGAGAAACTGCTGGAGGTGGATCGCCTCGAACGGGAATATCAAGTTTTGCCCAAGCCAGCGGCTCTGATGCTCTCGGCTGAGCAACGAGACCAGATCTGTGCCCTGGCTGCGGATCTGCCAGCCCTTTGGGAAGCCCCCACGACCACCAACGCTCAGCGTAAGCAGCTCCTGCGGTGGTTGATCAAAGACGTGACACTTTCTAAGCGCGGCAATGTCATTCATATCGACCTTCGATGGCAAACCGAGGCTCACACGAGCTTGGTCATCCCCCGTCTCAAAAAGTCGTGGGAAGTCCGTCAAACCAGTCCGCAGGTCGTCGCTCGGGTGCGGGAACTGGCTCGGACCCACACGGCGACCCAGATCGCGAACCTGCTCAATGAGGAGGGGCTGTGTTCGGGGCTGGGAAGCAGCTTTACGGCCAGCAAAGTGGACTGGATTCGTGCCGCCTACCAGATTCCCCTGGCTTGCCCTGAGGGGCCGGGCTTCTGTCCGACCGGACAACGAGGCGATGGGCGCTACTCTGCCCTGGCGGCAGCAGAACTGCTCAACGTCAATGTCTCGACGATTGCAGATTGGTGTAACGCCGGGCTTCTGGAAAGCATTCGCGCTCACCCTCATGGTCCGCGCTGGATTACCCTCACTCCAGACATCATCGCACGGCTGCGCAAGCCAACGCAACGACATTGGAAACGTCGTCGGAGTGGAAAGGCGCGACAGAACGTGGTAGAGTAAAACGAGGAGGGTGGGCTGGGGCTTCTGGTCCACCCCGTCGGCGATCATCGGTATCCCGAACATCGCCTGGAAAGAGAGGCAGTATGAAACCCATATCGGCATTGAGAGCGGACGCTTCTTCGTCGAGTTTTTCTTCTCGATGTAGACGCGCCGTGTCGGTGTCCAGTGATACCGCTCGAAGCGGAGAGCTTCAATGATGGCGTCAATTCTGGCAATCGACATCTCATCCACTGTTTCCGGGGTACTGCCTGGCGTGAGAGCGCCATCATTCCTGTAGAGTTTGCCGTAAGCCGTGAGGAACAGTTCACGATTGAACAAGAGCCGATAGACTCGTTCCAGCGGCAGTCCCTTTTTCCCTCGTTCTCGAATGATTTCTAGAATGGCTGCGGCCTCTCGCATCACGCGCACCTGACCTTTCTAGCTATCCATACTTCCTGCTGCCCTTCCCCATGTAATTGGCTTTCCCAATTTCAAAGTACTATGGCAGCTCCGTCGCCATGAGCCTCGCGGCTGGTAGGCGATCCCATGTTTAGGCATGTGAAACGTTCTAGCGTGACGTAGGTACCTGTTCGTTTCCTTGAATGAACTCATTGTTCATCACTCATCGGATGAAGCCTTATCTCTCTCCGAAGCGACTAGAAAGATATTCCGATGACCCCGCTCTGATGCGCTGTTTGGTCGGGGAACCTACGATTAGACCGTTGGAAACTTAGGTTCAGCAAACACAGCTTTACCATATCACGCGGGTCTTGCACAGCGCGCGCCTAAGCGCCTTCGGTACGCCTGCACTTTCAGGATATGCTGTTGTCCCTTTCAGGTTTCCCATCCGGGTAAATCCCGTGACCCAATGATGTTGACTTCAATCATTCCTCTCTGCGAGAGGGATTTCACACGCGCCGACATGGCGCACGCGCCGGTCGTAGTAGATATCAATTTCTTTGCCACGCAGTCGATTGAGGAGCCCTGGACTGACATATCGACGCCCCAGGAAGGAAAGCCCTTGACTGGTAATGGCATAGCGTCCATTGGCTCTGTTCCGACGATTGGCCGCTTTCATAAGCAGCAGCTTCAAATCGTCCTGTGACCCCATCCAGCGAGGCACTCCCTTCTCGCGAACGCTTGCCTCCCACAAAGCGATGGGCGTTTGTCGCCGCAGGTCATTCCATTCCTGCATGTAGCCGTCAACAATGGCCTGAATGAACCATTTCTCCAGCATATCCAGGGTGATCCCTGCTTTTTTCGCCTCCCCTGTACTGTCGTAGGCGCCACGGTCGGCTGGGGTAGCCTTGGTGGTCCCTGGAAGACGATGCTCAAATTTGCGGGTTGTCCAGGTAAACAACCCCTCCACGGTTCCTTTCGCTGATGGAGCGTACGGGGGCGCTTGCTCAGTCACGATCCCTAGACGATCCACCAGGACCTGCGTGGCCCGTTCGGAGGTAAAGATCTTGCCTCGGTCGTGGAAAATGACCGCTGGTTTGCCGTAACAGGGCCAGGCATGCTGGCATTCGTAGAGCGTGACCAGGCGATCTTTCGGCTCCAGGGCCTGTTTGATCAGTCGCATGTAGTCTTCCTCATTGAGGCTATCGAAGGACAAAACGGCCCCCAGAATGGCTGCGGTTTTGACACAGACGAGCACGGCTCCATGGACTCGACGGCTGATCACTGTGCCATCAGCGGCCACGACCAGGTGGTCCAGCGTATGCTCGTCCACCTGGCAAATATGGGCAGGATAGGCCACAGAGAGGACAAAGGAGGATGGCGACATGCGTTCTCGTGGCGGATGTTTGAGTCCAGAGCGAGCCTCGGTGACCTGCGATTCATGCGCAATCGAGCGAAGAAAGTAGTGCACTTGTCGGTAGGTGGGGGCCTGAACAAGAGTGCCTTCCCGTTTGCTCAACTCGTCCGCCAGGCGAGTGACGCGCACATCTTCGTACACCGCCATCATGGTCGGGCGCATCTTGTGCGTGTAGAGCTTGCGAATGAGCGTCTGAAACTCCGGGCGCAAAGCCCGCTCACGCTGGTAGGCCGCATTGGGAACACAGGCAATCTGCCCCAATGCTTTCGTCCGCTGGACTAAACGAGAGAGGGTAGAGGGAGCCATGCTCTGGGCGAGCGCAACGCTGCGCACCTTTTGTCCTGAGAGGACAGCCATGACCGCTGCCAGATTGCGATGGAACCGAGCCTGGGCGCTCGCACTCGGGAGCGCAGAAGCATCAAAAGTAGGTCCAGGAATGACTCCTTGAATCTCCAGTGCTCCCTCATCGTCTG
>WNGP01012801.1_pt1 | contig 10012 bp, 6 predicted proteins | sample 5407671 | NCBI WGS metagenome assembly WNGP01 (sample SAMN13153381, study PRJNA577476) | soil metagenome | isolation source: 40 cm soil or saprolite under Garry oak tree replicate 2 | place: USA:California | collected 2016-06-15
CTGCGGTTGGAGTCGTGATGTTCGAAGGCAGTGATCGTCGCATACCAGGGTTGGTTGTTTTCGGATGCGGCGCAGCTCTGTTCGCTGGCGTACTTGGACGTGTCGCCGACGAGCGGTCCGTTCGCGGCCTGTTCGTCGGAGGTTACAGTGCTCGTCGGCGTAAGGGGAGTTACTGCCGAGTTGCTGCATCCCGCCGCGATGAGGACCAACACCACGAGGAGGGCCGCGACGAGCTTTTGCGAGAGCCCCCGTCGGCGGGAACCGGGTGTAGTCGAGAGAGACCTCATGATCATTTGATGACGAAGCGAAAAGCCTGTTCGAGGACGATCCCGCAAAGCTTCTTCCAACGCGACTCGTTGTGTTGTAGCACTTTCGCCTGTCTCCATGGTGAGTTGATCTTCCATCAGTGTTCCCTCCAAGTGTGCTAGTGTAACAAGCTATGCATATGATCTAAGGGTTAGCAATCTCCTCAAGCCGCATATATACTACATTGAATTGCTCACCTAAAAATTATACATTTATTGCATTCTAAATGCAAGAGAGGGCATTTCCACCAAACTCAGCAAAGGAAGGGAAACTGACTCCAGACGAGGCTAGCTCCCTAGTCAAAGGAGTCAGTCGATGATGCCTACGATTGTCTGTGAACAGGCACCGATCCCACCCCCATCATAGCACCACCGAGAAGTCCAAGCTCAGGCCCAGCGTGCTCGTGCCTTGCACCTCAATGCCCTCAGCTGAATAGGTATTTCTACTGTTGTATTCAATTGGTTTTCCAATTATATTCTTCTTTGGGGGGATACGTCCAGGTCTTTCTGCGTAACTCCAATTCCATAGAAAGAGGAGCTTTCCAATGATGCATCGTTTCAGCTTCCGTCGTCGCTTGCTGCCAGCGGTCCTGTTGGCCGCCCTTGTCGTGGCCACTCTGGCGGCCCTGGTCGGTACCAGGATCACCACCACCCGTGCCCAAACCGCCTCCGCCCCACAGGCCCCCCTGAGTGGATGTCGGGGAGCGGTCTGCTCGTTCCCACTGGGGGTGAACCCGGGCCTGCAGCCCGGTAAGCCTTTCGCCTGCCCGGCCATCCAGAACGCGCAGGCGAATATCCACATCACCAATCGGTTTGTCACTGGTGCGCAAAACGATAACATGGTCTTGACTGCCAGTGGACTCCCCCCGAACACGGGCTTCGATATGTTCCTGGTCGAGCATTCGCCGCTCGATCCGGGCACCTTCTCCGGTTTCGGCTTTGGCTGGTACCAATCCGACCTCCAGAGCAATTCCGACGGCCATGCCGAAGTCACCGTCCGGGGCATCTTCGATAAGGAGACCTTTATCGAGAACCCGGCCGACCCGTTCAACCCGATCCATACCTTCAACGTGGGCTTCTGGTTCGGCTCGCCAGACGAGGAGGCGAAGGTCTGTCCCAGTGCAACACCTGCCAAGACGCCCTTCAACGGCGAACAGAACGCGGGGCTGCTGGCGATGATCACCCAGGGCGAACCCTTGCAGTTCGTGAAGTAACCGTCGGCGCAGGCGTGCAGAACCAGCGGCGTTCGCAAGCTTGGCAAATACACAATTATATGTTACCAAAGACTCTTTGGTCATGTATAATATACTCTTTGAGGTAAAGAGAGAGGAGTATTATTCTCAGGTATTTCCTCCCCCCATACCTGGGTACATATCCCTCTACCTGTTCTGCACAACTGATTCTTGCGCGATCAGCCTTTCAGAATGGCACATGTTTTTGACAGTCCAATAGTGGCTCTCCGTCACATGAAGTGAGCCCGCTTGCTTGGATAGGTCCTCTTCTATTGCCAACGAGAGCAGACAAGCGAGAAACGATCGAAAGGAAGCAGAATCCCGGTCATTGTCCCTGTCTCGGCTGGCATCAGTTGCCGCGAAAAGAGCAAAACCGGGAATCCCCATCGGTAATTATACCGGTGTGTGATCGCGTTCCTCCTGCTACACTTTGAGCAGGATGAGGTGTTCACCTCTGAACGAAGTGAGAGGAGAGGCCTGCCATCAGATGTGTTTCCGTTGAAAGGAGAAAGAGAGCCCCAATAGTTGACCACTTCCCCAAAAACGTTAACCGAAATTCCGACCACCCTCGGCTCTGTAGCATTTTCCGTGACCCAATTGGTGTTCCTCGTTCAGCCCTCTTCCCACCACCGGCATTGATGGATGATCCTCGTGTCCCCGGTTGTCTGAACCAGGGCCGGTATGGTAGGATGCGTTGCAGGAAGAAGAAAGGAGCTCACCATGTTCACGGCAGAGCAGCGCGACCACGTGCGTCAGCGCGTCCTGGCACTGGCGCAGAGCGACCTACGGGTCACCGCCGGTGCGCTCACCGGCTCCATGGCGTTTGGGGGCGGGGATCGGTGGTCCGACATCGACGTGGCCTTCGGGATCGCCGAGGGCATTACACCTGAGACCGTGCTTGAGGACTGGACGGCTGTGTTCGCGCGGGAATGGGGCCTGCTCGACCATTTTGACCTCCGCTCCGGTACGAGTGTCTATCGCGTGTTCCTGCTGCCCAGCGGTCTGGAGATCGACGTGGCGACGACCCCGGCAGAGGACTTCGGCGCTCGCGGCCCCAACTTCCGTGCGCTCTTCGGCCCCACTCACCAGCTCGCGGCCCTGCCGCAGTCGAACGCTTCCTTCCTCATTGGACTCTGCTGGCACCACGTCCTGCACGCCCGAGCGTGCATCGAACGCCACAAGCCCTGGCAGGCCGAATACTTCATCAGTGAGATGCGCCATCATATCCTCGAACTGGCATGCCTGCGCTTGGGCGAGAACGCCTTGGAGGGGCGCGGTTTTGATCGCCTGCCCTCCCGTGTTCGAGAGCCGCTTGCCGAGGCGCTTGTCCGCTCGCTCACAGAAGCAGAGCTACGCCGGGCTCTGGCTGTGGCGACTACTTGTCTGATCGCTGAACTGGAGGCATGGGATTCTCCGCTCTGCGCTCGCCTGTCGCCTCTCCTGCACGAGTTCGGTGCTCCCCAAGCCGAGGCCCGCAAGCCCAGTTCAAGGAACCTTTTTTCGTCAGACCCCCGCAACTCATGCGCCAAGATATCTGAGAGATGCGCCAAGAAATGCTTGAAACAGATCGCATTTCTGGCACATCTCAGGTAGACGCGGCTTCTGGTTGGGGAAAAAGACACGCGATTTTTGCACGCTTCAAGGGAAGATGGTCATGAGCATGACCCCCGAAGTGAAGGATGCCTCTGGGCGCGAACCCCAGATCAGCTTCACTAGTGTTGTTGCTTCATCGTGAACGGTTAGGCAAATGATCCTGTTTTGACTTCTCCCGCACGTTTGAATGTAGCAATAATCACTCTTTTCCCATACCGAGTGTCACAGGAAATATCTTAAGCCAAAATTCGTCGACTACATCATGTTCCATAAGTGTTTGGATTAAATTCCAGCTACCATGCACTTGTAAGTCAGGACCATCTTGTTGTTTGAGCTTCTTCATTTCATCTACAACGTTGCCCTTTAAGAAGACTGACTTTTTCCACTCATGCGTTGTAAGCGTATTCGAAACAACATACTTTGTTGCATTGTTGATGCCAGATCCTTCATCTTCATGATATGGCCAATAAGATGCAAATATCTCAAATGTTTTTCTCCCTAATAACAGATCAAAAGGCTTGCTCATTTGCTCAGTCATTACCTTGCCAAGAAATTCATCAAAGTACGAAACTGTCCATCCTCCATACGTAAAGCCACCACTGTCGTCTTCACCTGGTCCTCCAGGTGCTTGCATTACGCCATCAAGCGTAAGAAAAGTTAGGACGATAATTTTTCTCATAAAGTACTCCTTTCGTTTCCTTTCTGAAGTGTCGGTCAGGAGAAGCGTGTCTTACCCTGTCAAATAAACGATGAATGTCCATCGATCAGTATATCATGCTTTGAAAATACAGTGGAGGGAATCAAGTGACTTTTTGGCTAACATTTTGAGAGAACACAAGGTGGTGTGGCAAACTTTTCAGAATCTTCCTCACATTTGGGGAATACTGCTTGCTAGCTAAAGAGGGTGCAACCATCGGAACAGCAGGGGTTCAGGCTTGGGTTAGAGGCGCATCTGGTGGGTGCGGTGCCTCTTCTGATGGCGATGCCAGGATCGGTTTGTACGAGAGACGGCCCCTGGTGAAGACAACGACGAGCACGGCGGTCACAGCGACGACACCGCTGGCTAAATAGGTGACAACTCCAGTAGTATAGTCTGGAATGAATGTGAGGCCAAACTTTGCAGTCGTTGCGTCAAAGCTCGAGTGGAACATCCCCACCAGTAGCACACTGCGATTGGTGTTGTTGTAGAGCCACATCATGACGATCCGTCCGAACAGCTGAAGGATCGCCAAAGCGCCCAACAAGCCGAGGGCGAGGGGGAGCTGTGCGAGGCTTAATCCTTCGTCGACCATCAAGCCTGGCAGATGATACAGCGCAAAGGGGAGCGTGACGATGACGCTGGCCTTCAACGGCCCGTGCCGCTCTTGCAGCCTATCCTGCAAGAACCCCATCCAGCCGATCTCCTCAGGACCATTGGAGAAGACGATAAAAAGCAGGAGCTGTGGCACCACCACCGTGAACAGCAGCGGCCACTGGTCCAGCAGCGCGTGCAGAGGTGCCAGCCCAAAGAGCGCGCTCGCGCACACTACCACCCCGATGGGCACGCTGAGCAGCGCGAAGAGGTACCAGCGGGCACCGACGCGCCACCGGAGGCACCGACGCGCCAGGTCGCGCACGCCGGCCCGGCCGTGCATGGCCCCCACCACGAGGAAGGCCGGTACCGCCGACCCGAAGATATGGCCGAGCGGGGCAGAGAGGGCCTGATCGAATGGCCAGATGTCATTCCGTGTCAGAACCGGTGGCAAAACGATCGCGATGTTCACGGCATAGACCATGACCAGGAAGGCCGCCACCGGATGGCGGGCCACCAGACTCCGGAGTGCGGAGTGGGGAGCGGGTTGCGGTGTCGCAGTAGGTGTAGACATGATCAGTCTCCTTCGGAAATCGTGTCCTCAACCGTGGAATGGAGATCCGGAAAAGCCTGGCGGAAGAAGGTGAAGGACTGTTTGAAGCCCACCAGACCAGTCGGAAATCCAGGTGGGGAAGGGACGTGCTTGACGGAGTCAGTGCTGAAGAACGCATCTGCTCGGTCGATGGGTCCTGGAGTAAGGAACTCTTCAACAGCACGGCTAGCCAGGGCCTTGTTCTGTTCTCCAGACATGCCAGCTCTTCCTTTCTCCTGTGCACAGGTGCGCTCAACTGTAGTATTCCGTGAAAACGACAAACTATCGGGAGACTTTTCCAAAAGAAGATATAACAGCAGGATCTTTGGCAAACAACTCCTGCTGCACAACAAGAATAAGACGAGAGCTGTTGCTCCCGCTGAAAGGAAGGTTCCTCCTCTCAGTTTCTCTGGGCTTTTGAGGAAGCAGTTGCCAACGCCACTGTTTTAACGTACTACGCAGAAGCATAGCCCAGCTCTCTGAGTTGAACCTGTGAGCACACTGAGATGGAGCTGAGAAAGCGAGGAGGCACTGTTCTGGTAGAGGAGTGAAACGTTTGGACAGAGTTTCAGGGCATTAATAACTGTGCCCTTCGAGATGAGGACGAAGAGCGTTTTTTCAGGAAGTGAGCCTTTTTGCCATCGACACATCTTGTTAGTTATCGTTACGTGTCCATGCCCTAACCATGAGAGAACACAAGGAGGGTAATGCAGATGGAAGCGTGAAAGAGAGTACAGGTATTGTGGGTGGGTCCCTTTTTGGGCTCATCCTCACATTTGGTACTGGTGGCGAAGTCAATAACACTGCTTATTCAAGCTTGAAATCATCAGATGCTTAGCATGAAATTCGTCGCACACCTCGACCACTATCACGTCACATGAGCGGTTCGGTGAACGGGGAAGTGTTGTCAATCCAGCGATTGAACACGGCCAACCCACCCGTACCGAACCGAGCGCTGCGCACCTCGATACGGTCGAGGAACCAGTCGGGACCGTTGCCGTTGTTGTCGCGCTGCACGGTTATCGACTGCAGAGTCCCGAGGTCGTCGGTCGGTATCGTCACCCAGTTCCAGTCGTCACTCTCCATACGCTTGATAAGCTCGGTGTTCACCGTCTTGCTCGCCGATCCGGACGATCCGTTCAGCGTGAAGGTTACGTTTGCGTCAGTGCCGGCCATCCACTTGTCGCCGGTGTGGACATGCAGGCCGTAGCCGAAGTTAGCTGGTTGGAACGGATTGTCGGCTCGAGCGGCCAGCCGGATCAGCGGATTGAATTCCGCCTCAGCTGCGATGGAGCGCAGATCGGCGACGTCGTCGGTGATCGCGCCGTCCACTCCGATGCGGATGTACTCGCGCAGCTCGTCGTGAACGTTCACCGTCCATACGTAGATGAACTTGGGACGGTCGGACTGCGCGCGGATCCCGCACGCGGCCTCCAGCGTATAGCGGTAATACGGCCCGAGCACGAAGTTGACAAAGCTGATTCCGTTGCCGTAGCCTTGATGCTCCACACCGCGGCTGGTGAAGTAGTTGGCCACAGCGCCGGGGTCATTCTCAGCGTCGATCATGAGGCCCTCGCGTGGACCGAGGATGTCCACGATGCGGTCAAAGAAAGCGGCCTGGTTGTTATCGCGGTTGGCGATAGAGATGATGACGTTGAGATCATTGTCGAAGGTCAGGTGTTGGCGGATCGCCATCAACAGCTCGAAGCCATGATCGGGTGAGGTCACTTCAGACTTGCAGTCGAAGACGACGAGCGCGAGCTGTGGGTTGTCGAGTGCCAATTGGTGCACCGCGTCGAGGTAATCCACGAGTTTGGATGCGGATGGCTCACCAGTGCCGTGGCTGATGCAGAGTAGGTTAGGATTGTCCTCATATACCTGCACGTCCGGCTCCAACCCGTTGGCGCCGTTATTTACGTCGTCGGTGGCCTCGGCCGCGGTGTTGGGATTGTGGCCGACGACATAGAACGGGCGGGGCCCGAACTTCGACGCGCCTTGCACCACGACCCAAATCTGCAGGCTTGACATTCGTCCGCAAAGGCGCTCCAGGGCGGCGATTCTCTCATCCACGACGAGTGGCCGATTGAGGTCTACGACCGTCACCAGATGCAGCGCGTCCGCGTCGGCCGAGCCGAGGAACTCCAGCGCGCTACCCTTGCCCGCGATCGCGTAGACCTCCACCACAGCACCTGGCACGGCAGCTCGCACTCCTACTGTGCGATCCCCCTCAATGATGGGCCCGAGCACCTCCACCGGTCGCGGCTCCTGATGCGCCACAACCGGATAGTCGACAGAGTCCACGCTAGTATCGCTGCACGCCCATTGGCGCACGAATACGCGGGTGCCTTCGATGAGCAACGGTGTCACGCCGATCACCACATTCGTGTGCCGGGCGAGCACCTGGTCGCTGATGGCGATATCGCCGAGTGGGCTGCGCGCGAAGACCTGCAGCATCGCGCCACGGTGGGCGTTCGTCACGCTCACCGAACCGGTGCACGAAAACAGCGGTCCGAGCACCTGCGGCGCCGGCACGTTGTCCTCATGCGGATCCACGGTCACCGGAACTGCGGGAGCGCTCGTGACGCCACACACCTCCTGCGTAGCGCTCACCGGGTCGCCGGTCAGCGGCGGCACCCGGCACTCCAGCCAGGTCTGTTCCGGTGGGGCAGCGCCGTCGTACACCTGCTGATTCGCGGCCAAGTGGACAGTCGCGCCGGGCCGCAGTCCGGTCACCAGCACTACGGTCGCGCCCGCGCACAGCGGCGATTCCACGTGGGGCGCGTCGACTGGCTCCAGCTTGCCGACGGTGATAGGGTCGGACGTGACCTGCTGTCGTTCGCAGCGGACGTCCACCTCCTGGCGGATATTCAACTCATCGTCCTGATCGAGGGGCCGCGACAGGACGAAGCGCAGCGCGCCGCGATCGAAACCCGCTGAATCAACGGTCCCGGAGCGACGCTCGATCGTCACCGTCGCGCCGTCGAAGACGCCTTTGACCTGTACGGACGCATCGCACCCGCGCAGGGGCGTCTGGATCAAGGGTGGGGGAAGTGGCTGCCCGGGCAGCCCGGGGAGGTCGTCGGCCCGTCGGCCTACGTCAGGACCCGGCGCCAGACCTGGCGTGGACTGATGCGCCACCACCCAGCTACCGGAGGGGATGGAGCTGGTCAGTCCGAAACGCGCTACGCCCTCGTCGGCCTTGCCTATGCCGAGGACTATTGCATCCCCGAGGAGCGTGACATCCGCGCCGGGAACGGCCCCGTCGATCCACACGAACTTTCCACATGCGTAGAGATGGGTGGCCACGTTCACTGGGCCGAAGTCGGCACTGCTCGTCGGCGCAGGCGCCACCGGCATGCCCTGGTTGCCCGACGGCACGTCGCTCTGATCACCGCCGAGATGCTGCACCGCGTAGAGGAATTCCCCGCGCGATAGGGTGGTTCCGGCGAGCAGCGGGAAGCGTTGCTCGCCGGACGTGGCGATCCCTTTGGCGACGGTGCGTGAGCCGGTCTCTACTGTGACTGTGGCACCGGGAAGCTGGCCACGCACGAGCACCGACGAACTCAGTTCCGACAACGGTCCGACAACGACCGGTTGCATGAGAGCCATGTCACCTCCTGATAAAATACGGTGACCCCCTGATAATCAGAGGTCTGTGACTGGGGCGCCAACCTGCCCCTGGTCCTCGACACCTACCAAGGATTCAGTTACCGCTCGCGTCAAGGTTTAGAAAGCGTGGCGAGTAAGTGGAACACCGTCCCTAGTTCCGGGACCCAGTCCCGCGCCAACGCGTGAGGCAGTGCCTATCGGCTAACGAACAGCCAACCTTTTCAGGCTGCTCCTCAGTCATGCTGGCGTTCATCCGTCCGGCTCAGGCGTTTCAACCCCTCAAGCGGTCGGCGGCGTCTTCAGCCACTGCAAGGTGAGCAGGTGCTCGACCTCCGTTTCTCCGTTTCAAGCGTCATGATGCTGTGCCTCAGAGAGGAGCATGAAAATGGGCTAGAATAGACCAGGCAGTAGCGAAATGAGATCGATGAGATTTGGTACGCCAAGTCCGTGTTTTAAACTGATCCAGGCACCTTCACCAGAGCTGAGTGTCACCACGGGGCAACCCGTGAGTACGTGTAGGAAACTTGTGGTTCCTTAGGCGCCTCTTATCGCCACCCTGTCATTCTCCCCTGCAAGTATAGCAGAAAGGAAGGTGTAAAGACAATGAGTCCGCTGTGTTGTATGCCCGCTGTACCGGGCTGGATGTGTATTCATAACTCTGCAATAAAGAATCACCAAATTATTTGCAAAAAACAGCTTGCCAAACGAGCAAATGTATGTAAGATAGAAGAAGAGCGCCTGTTTTTGTAGTGTGATCATCAAGGCAGTTCCCTATGGATCGCGCCCTCGCCGCAAGCGCTCGACGCGAATCCTGGTTATCCAGTCTCTTTGTGGACAGAGGAGACGTGAACTCTTGCGAAATGTTGTCAAGAGAGGAAGATATACATGAGGTAAAGGTGATGCTTGTGGAACAACGCGGAATGAGAAGATCCGATCGCAAAGCGGAAAAACCACACATGCCCAGGCGCATTGCCAGCGACGTGACACTGGAGCGTGACGTCCCAGTACCCATGAGCGATGGCGTGCAGTTGATGGCGAACGTCTTCCACTCGTTCCCACCGAGGCGCTCGCCGATTTTGATGTCAGTCACGCCCTACGGCAAAGACACGCTGCCCGATCGGCGGGGGATGCTGCTCATGCGCCTTGCGGGCACGCGTTTCGGCCATCTGGACTGTTCCGCGTGGACAGGGTTTGAAGCGCCCGATCCGCTGTTCTGGGTGAGGGCCGGCTACACCGTCGTACAGGCGGACGTCCGCGGCATGCACAAGTCGGAGGGGCGCGCTGGCGTGCTCTCGGATCGGGACGCCCAGGACTATTACGAGCTGATCGAATGGGCGGCCAGCCAATCCTGGTCGACAGGCGCCGTCGGGCTCCTTGGCGTCTCCTATCT
>WNGP01006133.1_pt1 | contig 10011 bp, 9 predicted proteins | sample 5407671 | NCBI WGS metagenome assembly WNGP01 (sample SAMN13153381, study PRJNA577476) | soil metagenome | isolation source: 40 cm soil or saprolite under Garry oak tree replicate 2 | place: USA:California | collected 2016-06-15
CCTCTTTTTTACCTTCGGCGGTGCAACACCCGCAAATAACATGGGAGGGGATATCCGGCGATATTGTAGATAAGATACAGCTGTCATCACATTTGTCAGGCAAACACCATTTTTCAACGCTGCTGGCAGCCTACGCAGTGGGAAGGCAATGCGGCGTCGATACGGGTGAGATACAACACGCCCTGGCAAACCTGCATCCCATGCCGGGAAGGTTCAACCCGCTCCCCGGTATACATGGATCGCGGCTGCTCGATGATACGCACAACGCCGCTCCAGCCTCGGTGATCGCCGGATTAGAAACAGTCAAAGCGCTTCCCGCGGGTACTCGTATCGCGGTGCTGGGCGATATGCTGCGCCTGGGTGACTACGGGGAGGAGGCGCATCGTATGGTCGGAAAGGTCGCCGCCTCGTGCGTCGATTACCTGGTCGTGCGCGGCGAACTTGTGACCCTCGTCGCCGATGCCGCACGCAAAGCAGGATTACCCGAAGACCAGGTAATCATCACCTCGACCCACGAAGACGCAGCGCAGGTGGTACGGCAATTGATTGTAGGGGCGCGATTCAGGGGCGCATCGGTATCTGGAGAGGGCGCGATGAATCGCGCCCCTACGATCTATATCAAAGGTTCTGAAGAGACACGCATGGAGCGCGTGACCGAACGTTTGATGGCACAGCCAGAGCAGGCACACGATGCGCTGGTGAGACAAACACCGGGTTGGAAGCAAATTGTAGTCACACGTCCAACACGTCCCACCTGGGTTGAGATCGATTTGAGCGCCATAGCCAATAATACGAGACAGATTGCCGCACTGGTCGGGCCACAGGTACGTATCCTGGCAAGCCTCAAGGCCGATGCCTACGGGCATGGAGCCTTGAAGGTGGCGCGTACGGTGCTGCACAATGGCGCGAGTATGCTGGGTGTGGCGACGGTGAGCGAGGCAACGCCACTACGCGAGGCTGGTATCAGCGCGCCCATCCTGGTATTTGGCTACGTTCCACCCTGGCAGATGCGCGAAGCCGTGCATCTCGAATTGACCATCACCCTCTACTCGCTAGAGGCCGCCCAGGCCGCTTCGCGTGCGGCCCTCGCGCTCCGAAAATCGATTGCGGTGCATGTCAAAGTTGATACCGGCATGGGGCGGCTCGGCATACGCGCCGAGCAGGTTGACGAGGTAGTACAACTGGTGAAGGGTATTCGAGAACTGCCTGGCCTGGAACTTGAGGGCATCTTTACGCATTTCGCCACGGCTGATAGTTCCGATCAAACGCATGTTCGCTTGCAACTTGCGCGCTTCCAGCGCGTATTGCAAGTATTGGGAGAGCAACACCTGCGCCCACCATTGGTGCATGCCGCCAACAGCGCGGCTATTCTGAGTCTGGCCGAAGCGCATTTCAATATGGTGCGCCCTGGCATAGCGCTCTATGGGCTGCATCCATCGGCCGAGGTGTGCCTGCCAGAGGGATTTCGCCCGGCGCTCTCTTTCAAGACCCAGGTGGCACAGGTCAAAGTTATTCCCGCCGGAGAATGTATCAGTTACGGCTGCACGTTCTATACGGAGCGAGCGACTACCATTGCCGTACTTCCAGTGGGATATGCCGATGGCTTCCGACGCGCACCGACCAACTGGGGATATGTGCTCATTCACGGCCAGGAAGCCCCATTGTTGGGCCGCGTCTGCATGGATCAGTCCATTGTGGACGTGTCGCATATTCCACAGACGCGCGCCGGTGACGAGGTGACCTTGATTGGACGCCAGGGAAAGGCCAGCCTGACCGCAGAACAGGTTGCGGAACGCCTGGGTACCATCAATTACGAAGTCGTGTCAGAAATCCTGGCGCGTGTGCCACGTGTTGATTGATCCCGCGATAATGAATTTTCAAAGATAAATCGGGCATAATGTCTGTAAGACTGGACGGATGAGGTTGGAAAGCTTTGTGCTGTGCGTTGCCCACCATGCCCTTATGATTGGATCTTTACAGGCAAGAGGAAGACCAGCATGCAAACGGATACTACGGATTCTAAAGAAGGTTTTAACGAACCATGCGAACGCTACGCAGTCATCATTGCCAATCCTATATCGGGCTTTCTGCTCCACAACACGCATCGCGTTCATGAGACGCTGGCGTTTTTACGCAAGCACGGCTGGAGGGCCGAACTGTGGTTTACACATGGGCCGGGCGATGGACAATCACTGGCACGCAAGGCCATCGAGCAAAACGCCGCCATGGTGATCGCGGCAGGGGGGGATGGCACCATCAATGACATCATCCAGGCATTAGCGGGCAGCGAGACAGCGCTGGGCGTGCTTCCTACCGGCACGGTCAACGTCTGGGCGCGAGAAATGGGTATTCCCCTGGATAATGCCGGGGCGCGTGAGGTGCTCCTGCATGGGCAAACGCGCCGTGTTGACCTGGGCTGTGTGAATGGACGCTATTTCCTGCTGATGGTCGGCATCGGTCTTGATGGGGAGGTCACCCAGGCGGTCGAGCGCAAACCACTAAAACGCCTGGGCATCCTCGGTTATGTACTGGCGGCATTATGGTTTGGCCCAGGCTACGCTGGCTTTCCGGTGATTGTGCGTCACAAGGATTATGTGGTGAAAACACGCGCGGTGCAAATCTTTATCGGGAATACGCAGTTATATGGGGGAGCTCTCACCTTCACGTGGCGGGCAAAATGTGACGACGGCCAGCTCGATCTGTGCATTGTGCGCAAGCGTAACCTGCCAGGGCGCATTGTAGTTCTAGGGGATTTTATTCTACGACGCGAGCAGCGCCGCATCTGGGTGCGCTACGACCAGTTTACCTCGATCACCATCGAGACGCCGCATCCCATCGCTTTCCAGGTGGATGGTGATCCAGGCGGTCACACCCCGGCAACCTTCAGCGTCGCACCCGGAGCACTGAAGGTTGTTGTGCCGCAGAAGAGGCCAGCGGGGCTGTTTTCCGAAGATTTCTAGTCTCCTCAATGGGTATTATTAAAATGCATATTGTTAAAAACAACATTGACCGCGACAATCGCTGCAGAGACGACACCTAAAGCAACCAGTCCAATGAAGCCGCCTGGCGAATTTCCACCATCGAAGATGATAGCAACTGCTCCTATGAGCATGATGACGGAGACGATTGCCAATGCCAGGCGTTGACCGGCACTGGCGCTTTTATCCGAGGCCAGGGTGGTCGGCATCGAGAGTTTTTGCCCGGATGAACCCATAAACGGGTCGCGGAACCCCGGTGAATAACCTGCGTCGTAGCTGTTGTCAAATTCAGGCCGCTGGCGTTCCTGTCCCGCTTCATCATAATGCATCTGTGACATGATGGCTTGCTCCTTCGCTCTGGCATCTCCTGTTCGATATTCCTACCATACCTACGCACGAGAAACACCCGGGTTGCAAAGATGTACGTCACAAACAATGCATGCGATGAAAGAACCTATTGTCCGGCAACTAACCCAGGCTGCGCGGGGGATGCTACCGCCGGTTCATTCTCACCGCCCATGCGGCGGCGTGCCGTTTCGCGGCGCCCTATGGCGGGGACGTGTTTAGTAGCAGCAGCCAGGCCAAAGACGGGCATATTGCCATAAAGAGCCTCATATTTGCCTGCATCGACAAGGTATGTCTCGTGGAAAATGCCAACAGTGCCATCCGAGCCGATGGTTTTATTGAAGCGCCTCCAGGCTTCGAGATGCGGATCATCCTTATCCCTGGCAAACTTCTCCAGGTCTTCAAAAGAGCGCCAGTATTGTACCGTGACGACTCCACGCAAATTGAAAAAGGTCTGCGCGCCGAGAAAACCCTTTTCAGGATGCTGATACAGAGTACGAATCATAGGTGCCATTGCCATAGCAGTTCTGAACCATTTGCGAAATGCAAAGAACTTGTTGACGCGCATGCCAATGATGAAAACAACGAACGGTTCATCGGTCGAGGCGGTGAAACGCCCTGGGATAACTTTAGCCATTGATAGATGTTCCTCTCTATGGGTATGATCTGCGTTTTTCACTGTTTTTGTTGTTCAGCCAATGCTTGCAGCGTTGCAAGTGTTTCCTCGCACCAGGCCAGTAAAGCCTGGCAGCGCCGTATACCATAGCGTACAGTGATTAAAGGATAATACAGGTCAGGTTGATTTACTGCCCCGGCCTGCAAGTAGTGCTCGATGCCTTGATATTTCTCCAGCAGTTGAGATTGCAACACCTGAAAAGCCTGCACATGCTCAATATTTTTGGCAATCGAGTTATGCTCGCCAAAGAACAACTTCAAAAGCAGTTCGTTGCGTTCAACCGCATTTTCGATTGGTTCAGCGAGCCATTGCTGTAGCTCTTCCTTGCCCTTCGCCGTCAGCGTATAGACATAGCGTTCAGGTTTGCCCTCCTGCTTTTCCGCGTGGCTGATTGCAAGTCCTTCGTCCACCAGCTGCTTCAGCATTGGATAGATCTGTCCGTAGCTCTCGCTCCAGAAGTTGCTGGTACTCCGCTCCATGAATTTTTTCACGTCATAGCCAGATCCCGGACAAATACTCAGCACCCCCAGCAGCGCATACCTACTTTTATTTTCTTTCGCCATATGGCATCTCCTAGATATATATCTGATAAATATATACCATAAAGATATATAAAAGTCAAGGTGTTATCTTCAAACTTGACTCGCCGATCTTGCAGGTGTTGGGAGCATTGTTCCCAGTGCGCTGGGCAATGGCCGGATTAGGCTCATCGGTAGGTTTGCATGGCGATAAGCTCGGCGTGGATGACTTCGCCTATCAAGGGACGCATTATACCTCACTCAATCCCGCGACAGCAGTTCCAGGGGCGATGACGCACCTCTTAATCGTTTGGGGCGCATTGGTTCTCACCATCGTCGTGCTGATGGTTGCCATTGGGCTTTTCCTGAAACGGAAAGATGTTAGAGCGTAGGGATGCAATGAAGACAGAGACCTTAGACCGCCCAGGGATATGTTTCCGGGATCTCGGTCTCCCCCACCTCCCATTGTGTTGTACGATCTATTAGTGTTTGCGCGCAGCAACGGGTTTTTCTTGTTCAGCTCGAGAGAGCAGATCGTGAACTTCTTCGTCCGATGTTTGCGAGAAGTCCTCGTACCAGTAGCCAACTCCGTAGAAGGGCTCCGGTGTTTGAGCGCAGACGATCTCGTCTACCTCTGCCCTCAATTCCTCGCAGGTCGAAGGAGCCGCTACCGGCACGGCAACGACAAGACGAGCGGGATGCTGCTGTCGCAATGCTTCTGCGGCGGCAAGCATGGTTGAACCGGTCGCAAGACCGTCATCGACGAGAAGCACGATGCAACCGGTCACGTCGGGCGGGGGACGATCCTCACGGTAGAGGCGTTCTCGCCGTTCCAGTTCCCGCTGCTCTTTTGCGACAACCGCATCGATCACCTTCTCAGGGATATGCAACATTCGCACGACCTCTTCGTTGATCACACATATCCCTCCCGTTGCAATAGCGCCCATCGCCAATTCCTCGTGACCTGGGACGCCAAGTTTGCGCACAACAAAGACATCGAGGGGGGCCTGAAGTGCCTTTGCCACTTCATAACCAACTGGCACACCTCCACGGGGGAGTGCCAGCACCAGCACGTCCTGGCGATGAGCGTATGCGGTGAGTTTCGCGGCTAGCTCACGCCCGGCTTCATATCGATCTCGATAGATTGTTACCATGATGTTTCTCTCAACCTGGTTTTTTGCTACGAATTTCCGCATATGCGGCTCACTCCGTGAAAGCACTTATGCCGCGAGGTAGCGTGTGAACCACTGGCTTGCCAACTGCGCAACCTTCTCCAAGGTGCCAGGTTCTTCAAAAAGGTGTGATGCTCCGGCAGACTCAAATTGCCTTCAAGCGTGATATTGTTTTCGACCGGCACTTGATATGTTGCCTGGTTCCATCCCGGTGTTCTATCCATACATGCCCCGGCGCGGGTACCCCTCCTTTGCAGATAGTATGACCAGCTTTACCCTCACCGTACCTAGTATAGGTCGTAGATGCGACTTTGTCAAGTATTTATGTTATCTCTTCCACTATTTATAAGAAACAAAAATATATTTCCTATAGGGAAAAAGGGGATAAGCTCAGAACGGGTCTATCTGACTTCGCCTAGCCGTTTTCCAGAGATGACTGATCTGTCCTGCAGGGTGATATCTGCATTGGAGGCATATTGATCCCGTTTTTTGATCAGTAACCAGGCTTTCTCTCCCAACCGTTTCTGTCGGATGAGCACGAATTCCCCGCGCAATTTTTCTCCGAACAGCAGAAAACGGAGCTCCCCCTGGTTGAGCTGTGCTCTAACCAGCTGCTGCATTTCCTCTTTGGTTTTCCCCGCGAGGGGTCTGTATGTTCCCTGATCCCAGACGATGACTTCTCCTGCTCCATACTCACCCTCTGCGATCACCCCTTCGAAGGTTCGATACTCCAGGGGATGATCTTCCACCATGATCGCCAGCCGTTTCTCTTTTGGGTTCAGCGATGGGCCTTTCGGCACTGCCCAGCTTTTCAAGACGTCATCGAGTTCCAGCCGAAAATCGTAATGAAGACGGGAAGCCTGGTGCTTTTGCACCACAAAGACGAGAGAGTCTTGCGTTCCCTTCATCTGCCCTTCTGGTTTTGGTTCTTCAGGCACATTCTGCCTCTTGTTAAATGCATCGGAGTTCATATTTACACCTGGCTCCTCTCATTGGGAATGGGTCGATGATCCTCTGAAAGTTCTTCTTTACCATGCCCTTAGATAAGCTGAAAAGCTATGCTATGTGCTGATCCGTAGTGAGTACTGGTGCGAAGAGATCGCCAAGTCGCTGGACGCGCTCGAGTACCACCTGGGGGGTCAGATCCGCGGGGTGAATGTTACCAGCATCCAGTTCTTCCCAGGTGATCGGCGTGGATACCGTGGGATGAGGAGTGCTGGCGCGCAGGGTGTAGGGGGCTGCCGTGTTGCGACCTACGCTGTTCTGTCCAGGGTCAATCGTGACATGCCCTCCCCGGTGTGTCGAACCCTGAGCGATGGCAATCAGATGCGGATAGGTAGTAGCGAGCTGCTGCCCCACCGCTTTGACCCAGCTACGTACACGCTCGAAGGTATACCCGGCTGCTAACGGCACGTAGATATGAAGCCCGCGCCCACCGCTGGTCTTCGGATAGGCAGTGACTCCTGCTTGCTCGAGCTTGTCATGGAGCCGCATTGCTGCCTCCCGAACGTCAGTGAAAGACGCCGTATCGCCGGGGTCCAGATCAAAAATGGCCTGATCGGGCTGCATGAGGTCCGGAATATGGGAACTCCAGAGGTGGAATTCGATGGCCCCCCTGTTGGCGAACCAGATCAGGCCGGCTGCATTGTCGATCAGTGGCAAAGGGACCAGGTGCGCGGCCGTCTTGGGACGGTACTGGGCCCTGCGGAGCCAGTCGGGGGCAGAGTCAGGGCAGTCGCGCAGGTAGTACGATTCTCCAGAGACACCTTCGGGGAAAACGCGCAGCGTCACCGGACGGTCTTTGAAATAGGGGAGCGCTACAGGAGCGATCTGCCGGTAATAGTGCAGCATATCGCCTTTGGTGAACCCCGCCGTTGGCCAGTAGAGTTTCTCAAGGTGCGAAACCTGTACCGCCTGGCTTCCTAGTTGCCACGTTTCAGATGAGTCGCTCATTCGGATGGACTTCTCACAATTGTTGCTGTTGTCGTTTTCACTATGCTCGCCATCTTATATGGCTCTACTAAGCAAGATTGCATTGTTCTCATGGTATATTTTAGGCAGTATGTCAAGAGATGTAGCGCCCTGAAGCAACTCGACGAAAAGAAAGAGGAACATCCTGTGGAATTTGCACACCTTGCGCACACCTTCGAAAAACTGGAAAAAACCAGCTCCCGGCTGGCTTTGATTGCGATTTTAGCGGAGCTGTTTCGTTTGATCGACAGCCCGGATGAAATAGAAAAGGTCTGCTACCTCCTTCAGGGAAGGGTGGCGCCGTTCTTTGAAGCCCTTGAGATCGGCATGGCAGAGAAAACCGTGGCCAGGGCCATTGCCATCGCCTATCACAGCACTCCGGAGCACGTTTTCACGTTGTATGCTACGCCTGGTGATCTGGGACTGGTTGCAGAGCAGCTCAGGAAACAGGCAGGAATGGTGTCGAACGTCTTACGTGTAGAGGATGTGTTTCAGGCGTTGAAAACCATTGCACAGGCATCAGGGAAGGGAACGGTCGAAAAACGGATTGCGTTGCTCGCTGATTTGCTCAGACAAGTTGACAGTTTGTCGGCGAAATATGTCGTGAGAATTGCAGTGGGAAACCTGCGGCTGGGCATTGGCGACGCGACCATGCTGGACGCGTTGGCAACGGCCAAATTTCACGATACACACAAGCGCCAAGTTTTGGAAGGGGCCTATAATAAAACATCAGATCTCGGGCTCATTGCCAGGACGTTATGGGAGCATCCCAGGGAGGAAGATGCTTTACACGCGGTTGCACAATTAGATGTCCAGGTTGGGAAGCCGATCCGTCCGCAACTCGCGGAACGCTTACCCGATGCCGAAACCATCATCAAGAAAATGGGGGTGGTGGATGTGGAATATAAATACGATGGATTGCGCACGCAGATCCATAAAGATGGGCAGCAGGTGACCATCTTCTCGCGCAACCTGGAAAACATGTCACAGATGTTCCCGGAAATTATTGAAGGAACTCGCAAGCAAGTACCAGCGGACAGCGTCATTCTGGATGCAGAAGCCCTCGCCTATAATCCAGCATCGGAAGAATTCCTGCCATTCCAGGAAACAAGCAGACGACGGCGAAAACACGACATCGAAGCCATGGCCAGGCAAATGCCGCTGAAGGCCTTTGTGTTTGACATCTTGTACAAAGACGGAGTGTCGCTCCTGGAGAAACCGCTGGTTGAACGCATGAAGATTCTCGAGGAAACCATTCAACCTGACGACGTCCTTGTGCTCACCAGTCATCAGATCGTGAGGGATGCCAAAACGCTCTCGCTCATCTTCGAAGAGGCCATCAGCAAGGGTTTGGAGGGCGTAGTGGTCAAAAAGCCGGACAGCCCTTACGAAGCAGGCGCGAGAAATTTCAACTGGGTGAAACTCAAGAGGCACGCAGCTGGAGCATTGCAGGACACCATCGACTGCGTCCTGCTGGGATACATTTTTGGCAAGGGCAAGCGCGCGGCACTCGGGGTGGGCGCACTGCTCGTGGGGGTGTATGATAAGAAGCAGGATATGTTCGTCACCGTTTCAAAAATTGGCACGGGTTTAACTGATGAAGAATGGCGGAGTATCAATGAGCGCACCAAAGGACTGGTCGTCGATCACAAGCCGGCCCGCGTCTTCTCATTGATCGAACCAAGCGTGTGGCTCGAGCCGAAAATCGTCGTCGAAGTGTTGGCAGATGAAATCACGCGTTCGCCTATCCATACTGCTGGAAAAGTAGGAGATGAGCCGGGATATGCGCTGCGATTTCCACGGCTCGTCGCATTTCGAGAGACGGATAAAAAGCCGGAGGATGCAACGACCGTGGAAGAGTTGATTGAAATGTACCGAAGTCAAGGCAAGAAGTAGTGTGAGAGTACCCGGAAAAAGGAATGAGAAAAGAAATGAATAAGGTCTCACCACCCCCTTACGCAGGCCCACCTCCCGGATCGCCTGAACAGGTAAGAGCCATTATCGCGGAACTGCGGCGCCTGTACCCTGATGCGAAGACTTCGCTCAACTTCTCCAACCCACTTGAATTGCTGGTGGCCACGCAGCTTTCGGCACAAAGTACTGACGAGCGTGTGAATATGGTCACGGCTGATCTGTTTAAGAAATATCGCCGCGTGGAGGATTACGCGACGGTGAGCCAGGAAGAACTGGAAAGGGATATTCGATCAACCGGCTTTTACCACAACAAGGCGAAGAACATACGCGCCGCCGCCCAGCGCATCCTGACCAACTACGGCGGTGAAGTGCCGCGCACGATGGAGGATCTCTTAACGCTGCCCGGTGTGGGACGCAAAACCGCCAATTTGGTGCTG
>WNGP01018610.1_pt1 | contig 10009 bp, 9 predicted proteins | sample 5407671 | NCBI WGS metagenome assembly WNGP01 (sample SAMN13153381, study PRJNA577476) | soil metagenome | isolation source: 40 cm soil or saprolite under Garry oak tree replicate 2 | place: USA:California | collected 2016-06-15
AGATGCAACACATGATCGCGCGTGGGCGCTCGCTGGGGATGATCGCCATCATCGTACTCTTGAGCATCCAGGGTATACTCGGGCTCCTCTTCAGTCTGCCCTGGCTGGCAGACCTGCTGGCCCCGGGCCGTCCCGTCATCGTGACTGGTGCCGCCATTTTCACGGGCCCGGCAGCCGGCATTGCCCTGGGAGTGGCGCTGGCATCGCCTATCATCGCCTGGGGACTGTGGATGCGCAAGCGCTGGGCACCGCAGCGAACCGTGCTGCTCGAGATTCTCAGTCTGGGTGTAGGTGTTCTTGCATTCACAGCACCCGGCATCAACCGGGGGTTACTATTCGCCAGCTTAGCCATTGCTGTGCTGATCTTGCTCTGCTGGTCCATTGATCCCAGTGTACGCGCGCTGTCCCATACCTAACGCAGAGAGACCTGCGCGCTGCCAGGGAAAAGGAGCGATACGGCCACAAGCTAGCGCCGGAAATGCAGAACAACTGTCGTCTGAAATCAGTAGCATCAATCGAATAGAGAGGAAGAGGCACATGGAGAGTACAACTTCTCTAGCGAATTCACGTTCACAGAGCCAGGCGAGCAAGGTCGGCGCTGCAAAACGGAGGCATCGTCGTCTGCGCTGGGGCATTGCCATCACGCTCTGGGTCGCCGGCTTGATTCTCCTCGCCGTGGCCTCCGTACTCACCCATAACCATCCAGGCCCCTGGCCGGGCGAAGTCGCATTCAGTCAAGCCGTCCAACACCTGCACTACTGGCCCTGGATCCCCCCCTTGCTTGACTTTATCGGCGTGTTCAACAACCCGACACCGACAGGGATCATCCTGGGCATCCTCTTTGTGGGCATGCTCATGTTGGGCTGGTACCGGCAGGCCATCTTTTTCGCGTTGACCGTGGGCATCGGCAATTTTCTTGATACACTCATCGGTGATTACGTCGTGCGTCCACGCCCCTCGCCAGATCTTATTCGAGTCGATGTGCCGCTCAAGTATAATAGCTTTCCCTCAGGGCATTGCTGCCATATGGTGCTCTTTTACGGCTTTCTCTTGTACTTGAGTTTCAGCAAACCGGTGCACCAGTGGCGCTACCGCTGGGTACTGATCCCCTTGCAGGTCTTTGCCGTGCTCAACATGCTGCTGATGGGCTATTCGCGCATCTATCAAGGCGAACACTGGCTCAGCGATGTCCTGGCTGGCTATCTTTCTGGCGCTCTCTGGCTAGCACTTTTCATCTGCTTGTACCAGTTGACAGCGCACATTGTGGAGAGACGACGTGCAAAGCTGAGCGGGCACGCTACACAAAAGTGACCGGGAGTTCCCTCAGCCCCCGGAAGACCCGGCTTGGTGTCCACTCCAGCGCCTCCGTTTCCAAACGCAGTGTCTGCAAGCGGCGCAGGAGTGTGCTGAAAGCGATCTCCCCCTCGACGCGTGCAAGCGGCGCGCCCAGGCAAAAATGGATACCGTGACCGAACGAGAGATACCGGTTTTCCCGCCGGCGCAGGTTGAGTTGGTCCGGCTCGGCAAACTGTGCAGGATCTCTATTCGCACCTCCCAGGCATATAAGCACTTCTTGCCCTGCACCGATGTGCTTGTCACCGATCTCCAGAGCCTCCTTGGCGCGGCGCGAGGTCAACTGGACAGGGCTATCAAAACGCAATAATTCTACGACTGCTGCTGAGATCAGCGCGGGATCATCCTTCAATTGCTGGAGTTGATCTGAGTGCTGGAGCAGCGCCAGCGTGCCATTGCCGATCAAGTGAGTAGTAGTACCGTGACCGGCGGCAAGCAAGAGCACGCAGTTCCCAAGGAGTTCATCCTCGCTAAGTACATCGCCCTGTTCCTCAGCGCTGATCATCGCCTGCAACAGGTCATCCTTATAAGCAGTGTGCCGCTGCCTGATGACCTGGCGAAAATACTCTATGAACTCCGATACGCCTCCCAATGCCTGAAAAATGTCTTCAAGGGTGAGATTCCCGCCACCGAGAAGTGCTCCAAATTGCCCTGTCCACTTGACGAACTGATCCCGGTCTCCCGGCGGCACCCCAAGCATCTCTGCAATCACGATGACGGGCAGCGGATAGGCGAAATCCCTCATGACATCCATCTGCCCGCTGGCCTGTACTGCGTCCAATAACTCATCGGCGATCTGCTGAATGCGGGGCCGCAAGGCATCCACTACCCGCGGTGTGAAGGCTTTGGCTACTAGGCTGCGCAGGCGCGTATGGTCTGGTGGGTCTAGAAAGAGCATCTGCCGTGTAAGGGCACGGACGGCCGGCCCCAATGTCTCTAGCATCTCTTCAGGTATCCAGGCTGTGTCCGCCATGAATCCTGTAACAGAAAACCTCGGATCGCGCAAGGCGGCCATGACTTCGGCATGCCCTGTGAGTACCCAGCCTCCTATACCTTCATCCCACAGCACTGGATCCTCCGTACGCAACTGCTTGTAAAGCGGATACGGGTTCGCAATATATTCGGGGCGTTGCCCATCGATAAAGCTGAGTTTGGTTTTGCTGTTCTCTGACATCGCGCACCTGCCTTCAGATGTGGGTAGACATGCCTCTCTAAATGGATTCGTACAGGTCTGAAGACTCACAAGGGGTATCACTGCTATAAAGAAAGACTATTATGAATACCTTTATAGCGGTGACACCCCTCGTGGGTATTATTTTAGCTTCGCGTGTCTATCAAAAAGACCTTCGCGTACTATTCATACTGATGAAGGTCTTCGTCAGGCTCGATCTCGTCGTCCTCCTCAACATCTTCATCCTCATCGTCATACTCGTCCAGGTAACTCACTTCCGGAATGTCGGTCGAATATGACTCTCTCCTGATCTGGATAGTTGGGTGAATGGCAGGGAAAGGACTCAATCCTCCTCCCGGCTCAGCCGGACCCTCCATCTGCGGTTCGTAAACTGGCATGCCCTCGCGTACCAGCACCTCTTCTCCCCATGCCATCGACTCGAAGCCCAGGCGGCGCAGGTCCATCACCATGCCAGGCCAGGTATCTTCGGGATCAATCGCCCACCAATCCAATCCCATGACGTTTACAGGCCGAACTCGCAAAGGCCGGTTAAGATCGCCCAGATTAGCCAGTAACGTAGCACGTTTCTTCTCGGCTTTTTTCATTGGCAGGAACCGTCCCTTCTTTATTCGTACAACACCTACAGCGTTTTCCTTCACAGGTTTCTGATGATTGTTCGATCAAAGAACTATTCTTTCTCAGACTCCAAAGAAGGAATACAATGCTTATCCATATTCATAAACATACCACATGAACTATATACTATGCTAGTGGTTAAATAACTCGAACAGCTATAAAATACATTCCTGATTATAGTACGCAAAATGATACAACATGTATAACATTGACACATTTCCACAAGGCGTAATGGGAAACAAAGGCTTGATGGAATACCACCTACATGTTATCTTGTAGGCATGGAAAGAAGGTCTGCGAAAGACAGTAAGATGATTGCCCAGGAGCGACGCCAGCGCATCATCGAGGATATCGAAACCAGCGGCATCGCTGCCGTGCGAGACCTCGCACAGCGCTTCGAGGTCTCACACATCACCATCATGCGCGACCTGCAGGAATTAGAGCAGGAAGGCTTGATCCGGCGCGTTCATGGCGGCGCTGTCAGCGTGCGCGGCGCCAGCTATGAGCCGCCTTTCATTGCGCGTGAATCCCAGCTTTCCCCGGAGAAAAAACGTATCGCCGGCAAAGCTGTAGAAATGATCGCCGACGGCGACAGCATCATCCTCCATAGCCAGCTCCATTGACTCCAAAGGCTCCCATGTGTTACGCCACCGTGCCAGGCTCACTCGTTGCAGGTGCCGCCTGTAGCACCTTTGGCCGCGTTACGAGCATCCATATAAAGTAGATCAGGCCGATACCGAACATCACGAGAGAATAGACCCATGGCGCGGCAAACGACGAGTCACGGAAGATGGAGAGTTCAAAGAGCAGCCAGATGATCGCTAGAACGATGATTGGCCACTCCCAGGCTCCCAGGCTGAATCCACGCGTCTCCGGCAACTTGCGCCGCGCATAAATGTACAGGATAACCGTTGCCAGGTAAATGATCGCCGGCAGCAGGGTTGCCGCGCTGAACAGGTAACTCAGCGTGCTGCTCTGGCTGGGAACAAGGATACCCAGCAGGGCAAAGGCAGCCAGCACTATCTCGATCAAAACGCCACACAGCAATGTCGAGGCGACAGGAGTACCAGTTTGCCTATTTACTTGCCTGAACAGTCGATAACCGGGGAAGCGCTCATCTCGTGACATCGCCCAGGTCAGGCGCGAAACCGTAATGAAGATCACCAGGCCGCACGCGAAGATCGAGAAAGTCACGATCACCAGGAAGATGTCGCCAACCACGGTGCCCAGCATCTGGGTGACAATATTCGCAACCGGCGTTGCCGAAGCAGTCAGCGCCGCTATGTTCTGAGACGCCACGTTAAGAGCGATCAGGAACGCAAAGCCCACAATACCGCTCAAGAACACGGAAAACCACATGGCGGTGGGCACGGCTCGATGGGCATCCTGCGTCTCCTCGGCGAGATTGGCTGCCGCCTCGAAGCCTACGATCGTGAAAGCTCCAAGCAAGAACGCCAGCATAAAAGGCCCGGAGGAGGTCCAGGATCCAAGCGTGAACCACGGCGAAGGGGCGCTGCCCGTGCTGAAAAGATGACCTGGTTGCAGCATTCCGCGCACAGCGCCCACGATCACTAACAATAAGGTAAGCCCAACTATGCCAACGATCTCCGTGCCGACCGCAGTGTTATTAACGCGCGTTGACCAGCGGGTGGAGTAGATGATCAGCAGCATCTGCAGCAATACTACGATTGCTGTAGCAAGCCACGCATTTCCGGCGGTCTCGGTATAGCTGAAGAGGCTGGGCAGCACTGCCGAGGCTACGGCATAATCGACTGCAACCACATCCACAATCAGAAAGATGAAAGAAATCCAACCGATCAACCAGCCAACCTTGGGATTCGCCAGTCTCGACGTCCACTGGTAGGAATACCCCGCCACTGGCATACGTGATGCCAGCGCCCCAAAGACCAGGGCCACGAACAACTGACCGACGATAACCAGGGGCCACGTCCAGATGCCCAGGGGCCCACTATTGACCAGTACATAACCATACGTAGTGAAGATACCGGTGGTGATGGAGATGAATGAGAAGCCGACAGCGAAGGAAGCAAAGCGCTTGAGTTCACGTCGAAATTCTGGCCTGTACCCATATTTCCTCAGGGCCTCTTCGGCGTAGCTGCTTTGCTGATTATCAGTGAGCGACATAGATCTGCTCCTTTCGAATAGGTCGATATAAGGTCAGATTAGATTCAGGGTCTGCCGGGATTGTTGAACAGCTTCGAGATGTTGTCCGCAAATTCCTTTGTGAGTCGCTGGGAAGTCGAGCGGACAATTGCCTCGCCCAGGCTAGCCAGCCTGCCAAGCATGGTGAGATCCATTGCGTACTGGACGTTTGTCCTGGCGCCCCAGGGCCTTCGAGCGGATGGTCATAAATTGCACCTTGACCGTGACCATTGCCTCGTAATGGGTTTTGTCCAGTTGCCGCGCGTTTTCGCATCCTGGTATGACCCGGCAGAGCTGCACCGGATCCACGAAGATGCGCCAGACCTCCTCCTGGGGCGCGTCGACGGTTACTGCACCTTTCAATTTCATTGTGTACCTCCAGCGAGAAGCGAAGCCACCTGCTACATTGAACGTACTCATACGTGATTACAAGTGCGCTCTTTGTTGTTCCTGGTTCATCCCCAGAAGCCTCAAAGCGATTACTTTTTTGGTCTTACTCCAGGTCCCCAGGCCGTTTTCCGTCTGGTCGTAGCCACTACCCCAGACGGCATGTTCAGGTTCAGGCCGAACATGCGAAGTGCCTCACAGACAATGTTCCAACTGGCGTTCTCGTCTCGATCCCCAACATAGCCACAGTCAGGATTAGGACAGACGAAGACACGATCCGCAAGGGCGAGATCTGCTTTGCGCGCTCCACAGCAATGACAAAGCTGACTCGACGGGAAGAACCGATCCACTTTCAAGAGCATTCCGCCCTGGCACGAGACTTTGCTTTCCAGCAAATCGAGCAACTTACCTACCGCCGCATCCGAGAACGAGCGGGAAAGGCAGCGATTGCGGATGAGTCCTTTGACATGCAAATCTTCTATCGCAACAATGCCGCTGGTCTTCGCTATCTCCATGGTCAGCTTATGGAGCCAATCCAGCCGCATGCAGGCAATTTCAGCGTGCAGCCGCCCCAGCTTCTCTTTCGTCTTCTGCCAGTTTTTACTACCCTTGGTGCGTCGTGCCAGTTCTTTGTTCAACCTACGCAGCTTTTTCAACTGATGCGTAAGCGGTCTTTGGTTCTCATACCACCTGCCATCAGAGAGCGTTGCGAGTCGATTTAAACCAACATCGATACCCACAGGGGGCTTTTGGTTAGAGATCATTTCATCGGGCATTTCCACAGTAATCGAGACAAACCACCAGGACGCATTTTTGGAAATGCGGGCGGAGAGGATTTTGCCTTTGAAGCGCAAGGATTCAGCCATATTCACTCGGCCCAATTTGGGTACGTCGATCCAATGATCGCCCACGGCGAATTTATCATTGGCCAGATAGAAAGACTGGCGAGAGCGTTTCTTGCTCTTGAACTTGGGATAGCCAGTCTTGCGGCCTGCTTTGCGCCCCTCGAAGAAGTTTTTGAAGGCAGCGGCCATATCTATAAAAGCTCCTTCAACCGCGCACTTCGTGACGTCGTAGGTCCAGGGAAACTGTTCTCTGCGCAGCGCGTGAAACTGGGTTCGGAGTTTGAGCGCTGACGGCTTCTCTCCCGCTTCGTACTGCCTCTTCCACTCGGCCAGCGCCCAGTTAAAAGTATACCGGGCCGTGCCAGCGGCTTTTGCGAAGTAATGGGCTTGTTCAGGCGTGGGGTTGAGCCTGATCTTGTGCGCTTTGATCATCGGCAATCGCTTTCTTCAAGGCTTTTCGGTAATGGCGTAATCCGTACAATTCCCATCGCTATCGAGTCAGCATGGTCAAGCGATGGCACGGTGACTGTGCCAATCGCGTAAATTCCCTGCACATTCGTTTGATAGGATGAGTCTACCTGAATAGTACCATATGCTTCTGTTATTATCCCGCTGCCCTTGAGCCAATGTGTATTTGCCATCATTCCTGCCCCATAAACGAGCGTATCTGCTGGCAAATCGAAAAGCCCTCGCTGCCTGTTCCGCTATCCTGATGAAAAAGTGAAAAAGCATCATCCCGTAATGAGTTGATAACTCACAAGCTTGCTACCTTTCACATTCACCAGCGCAGCACGCAAATTGCCGTCCCCATATTCGCTTCCAGGATTAATGCATGTCGTTCGACCCAGTTTGGCCACTCCTCGCGACTCGTGAACATGCCCGTGTAGCGAAACCAGCGGCTGATATTGCTCGATTGCCGCGCGCACAGCCTTGCTCCCAACCGGCCCTGTCGCGATTTCCCCCCCAGCCACCACCGGTTTGAGATTATCGTCAAGCAGTGGCGCAGTGTCGAGTCCCGTTGCATAAGGTGGTACGTGAATATTGAAGATGGCCCGCTCGGGAGCGTGTAGCCGGCTGGCCATTATATTAATGAAAGAACCAAGCTCCTCGTCAGGGATGTCACGCGGCGCGTGCCAGGGTGTTGTGTTCGCAAAGCCTGCGCTCACCATCTCGTGTTCGTCATCAAGCATGACGACGCGGCCCTCGGGCATCTCAACATAGGGGGATTGCTTCAGCACTTCGACGATCTCAGGCTCATCATCGTTGCCAGCATCGATAAAACAGCGCACGCCGCTTCCACGCAGCCGCTCCTCCGCGATAACACACCAGCGCTGCACGCTCTCCATCATCAAACGGCTGAAGAGCCGGTCAACGAGGGTGCGGTCGGCCTCCATTGCTGCCACTTCCTCAAGCGTTGTGCGGAAAGGATAGGCTCCCGCTTGGCGAACCTGGCGTTCGAAATCAGCAACGGCATCCTCTGATTCGAGCGCAAGTGTCTGGCCGAGGAAACTTGCCCGGTAGCTGCTCCCGTTTGCCTGGCTCACGATAGGCACCATCGCCTTGCCGGTAATATCACCACCGAGGATCAGTACACCGGCCTGAAAAAACTTCGCGGCATTGATAAACTTGATAAAACAACGCTCCGACCCATGAATATCGGTAGCGAAAAAGATGGTAGTCTGCCGGCTCACATAACACTCCTGTCCTTGCACGACCCTAAAACATGATGGCTCCGCCGGTCACGTTCACGGCCTGGCCCGTCATATACGCTGCGCGCTCACTGAGCAGGAATACTACAACGCGCGCCACGTCTTCTGGCTCTTCCAATCTTCCCAGTGGAATCGCCCGTAGATAATCCGCGCGCACCTCTTCCGGTGTAATACCACGGAGCGCCGATTCCCAGAGCACCTCGCGTTCTTGCATAGAGGTGCGTACGTAGCCGGGACAGACGCAATTCACGCGGATACCGTCCGCCGCCGTTTCAAGGGCGAGCGCCTGCGTGAAACCGATGACCGCGAACTTGGATGCTGAGTAATGTGCCAGCAGCGGCGCGGCTTTCTTGCCGGCCATCGAGGCAGTATTCACAATAGCGCCGCCTCTCCCCTGCCTGAGAAACAGGCGCGCTTCGGCTTGGCAACAGAGAAAGATGCCCTTGGCGTTCACATCCATGTTGAAATCCCAATCATCTTCGGTCAGGTCAACCACCTTTGCCATCGAAGAGACCCCGGCATTGTTGGCGGCCAGGTCCAGGCCCCCTAAGCGATTTGCCGCGTCCTCGATGCGTGCAGCTACGTCGGCTGCGCTACGCACATCAAGCTGCCCGGCCAGGATACGCGCTTCTGGACGCAGTGCCTGGGCCTCCGTCGCAACACGCTGTGCTGCCCCCGCATCCAGGTCAGTAATGTAAAGATCGACTCCCTCGCGCACCATTTCAAGCGCAATGGCGCGGCCAATTCCCATGCCCGCTCCCGTAATAAACCCGCGCAAGTTTGCTAACAGCATTACCGCTACCTCCTATGCATACAATCAAATGATCTCTTGATATGCACTAATTGCTCAACCCGTCTCCTCAAGCCGGCCAAGTTCTGGTAAGTAGGACTGTAGCCGCACATAAAGCCCGCGATAGAGTGCAAAACCTGCTTGATAGCGATCAACAACAGCGCTTTGCGGCCGGTAGACCGGTCCTTGAGAGATGAAGCGAGTGATTTCGTTCCAGTCCGTGAACATTCCCACCCCCATTGCAGCTACAAAGGCAGCTCCTAGAGCCGAGGCAGCCTCTCCGGCTACCACCTGCACCGGAAGGTTCGTCACATCCGCAGCAATCTGCATCCATAGCTTGCTCCGGCTTCCGCCATCAGCAGCGCACACGCGCCTGATAGGTCGATGCGCCTCACGCAGTAAAGCGAGGTGGTGCGCGAACCCATAGCAGACGGCTTCAAGTACGGCGCGGTAGAGATGCGCGCGCGTATGGTGCAACATTACCCCGGCAAAGACACCGCGGGCAGACGGATCAAAGATAGGTGTCTTCTCGCCCAGGAAATAGGGCAATACGATGATCCCCCCGGCGCCCGGGGGAATAGCTTCAGCTTCGGCGTCCAGAGCTGCTAGAGGTTCCCCTCCTGCCAGCTCACGCGCGAACCATTTCACTAAAGAACCACTGGTGGCCATGCAGCCACTGATGAGCGTGAGACCTGGAATATCGTGATAATCGAAGTAGAAATGTGGATCGGGTTCAGGGCGCTCGGCACAGTAGAGAATGTCGCCAGCGCCTCCAAACTTCAACAATACATCGCCATGCTGTGTCAACCCCGCAGCCAGCGCCGCCGCTACGTGATCGGCACTTCCGGCAACGACTGGCGTGCCCGCCTGTAAGCCGGTCTGTAGTGCAACCTCCTTGCTGACGCCTCCCACTAGTTCCGTCGGCTGTTGTACCGGTGGCAAGATCGCTTGATCT
>WNGP01031337.1_pt1 | contig 10007 bp, 7 predicted proteins | sample 5407671 | NCBI WGS metagenome assembly WNGP01 (sample SAMN13153381, study PRJNA577476) | soil metagenome | isolation source: 40 cm soil or saprolite under Garry oak tree replicate 2 | place: USA:California | collected 2016-06-15
TGCCGCCGCGCAAGATCGTGGCGGAGCTGGACCGCTACATCGTGGGCCAGGAAGTGGCGAAGAAGGCGGTCGCGATCGCGATCCGCAACCGCTGGCGCCGCGCCCAGGCGCCGGAGGACATCCGCGACGAGATCCTTCCCAACAACATCATCATGATCGGGCCCACGGGGGTGGGGAAGACCGAGATCGCGCGCCGGCTCGCGCGCCTCGCCGGCGCGCCGTTCCTCAAGGTCGAGGCGTCGAAGTTCACCGAGGTCGGCTACGTGGGGCGCGACGTCGAGTCGATGGTGCGCGAGCTCGTCGACGTGGCGATCAACATGGTCCGCACCGAGCGCGAGGACGATGTCTACCCGGAAGCGGAAACCCGCGCCGAGGAGCGCCTGCTGGACATCCTCCTCCCGCCTACCCCGACCCAACCTCTCCCCTCTCCCCTCTCCCCGGGGGAGAAGGGCGAAGGGAGAGGGGAAAAGGCTCCCCTGTTCGTCGTCTCGTCGAAAGGCGACGTGACCCCGAAGACCACCGAGGCCGACGTCGAGGCCCAGGAGCGCCGCCGCCGCACCCGCGAGAAGCTGCGGCAGCAGCTGCGCGACGGGAAGCTCGAAGAGCGCGACGTGGAGATCGAGGTTCAGCAGCAGGGCTTCCCGATGCTCGAGATGATGCAGCCGCCCCAGGGCATGGAGGGGCCCGACTTCAACTTCACCGAATGGCTCCAGGAGGTCATGCCGAAGAAGAAGAAGCGCCGCACCGTGCACCTCCACGAGGCGCGTCGCGTCCTCGTCGACGAGGAGCTGAAGAAGCTCGTGGACATGGACGACGTGGTGAGCGAGGCCCTGGACCGCGTCGAGAACCACGGAGTGATCTTCATCGACGAGCTCGACAAGATCGCGGGCGACCGCGGCACCGTCGGGCCCGACGTGTCACGCGAGGGCGTGCAGCGCGACCTGTTGCCCATCGTCGAGGGCTCGACCGTCCAGACCCGCTACGGCTACGTGCGCACCGACCACATCCTCTTCATCGCGGCCGGCGCGTTCCACATCTCCAAGCCGTCGGACCTGATCCCCGAGCTGCAGGGTCGCTTCCCCATCCGGGTCGAGCTGCAGCCGCTCACCGAGGACGACTTCGTCCGGATCATGACGGAGCCAGAGAACGCCCTCACGAAGCAGTACGCCGCGCTGTGCGCCGCCGAGGGTGCGACCCTCGAGTTCGCTCCCGACGGCGTGCGCGAGGTGGCCCGCATCGCCGCGAAGGTGAACGAGCGCATGGAGAACATCGGCGCCCGCCGGCTCCATACCGTCCTCACCACGCTGCTCGAGGACGTGCTGTTCGCGCTGCCCGACCACCCCGAGAAACACATCGTGTTCGACGCGACGCGGGTGCGCGAGCGCCTCGCGAAGATCGCCGACGACGAAGACTTGCGCCGCTACATCCTCTAGGTAGAATTAGCAGTCGAAGGCTGTCATTTTGGCTCACCCTCCAGGGTAATCCATGGCGAAGCGCGATTTCCTCGCCGTCACCGACCTCACTCGGGACGACATCCTGCGCCTGTTCGACCTCGCCGGGCGCATGAAGGCGGGGGCCTACCGGGAGACCCCGCTCGCCGGCAAGAGCCTGGCGATGATCTTCGCCAAGTCGAGCACGCGCACCCGGGTCTCCTTCGAGGTGGGGACGTACCAGCTCGGCGGGCACGCCCTGTTCCTTTCTTCCCGCGACATCCAGCTGGGGCGGGGCGAGCCGATCGCCGACACGGCGCGGGTGCTGTCCCGCTACGTCAGCGGCATCATGATCCGGACCTTCGATCACGCCGAGGTGGAGGAGCTGGCGCGCCAGGCGACGATTCCCGTCATCAACGGGCTCACCGACCAGTCGCACCCCTGCCAGGTGCTGGCCGACCTGTTCACGGTGCGGGAGGCGCTGGGGACGTGGGAGGGGAAGCGGGTCGCCTGGGTGGGCGACGGGAACAACATGGCGAACAGCTGGATCGAGGCGGCGCAGGTACTGGGGTTCGAGCTGCGGCTGGCGTGCCCCGAGGGCTACGAGCCCAACCGCCGGATCTTCGACCGTGCGAAGCAGGGGGGGGCCTGCATCGAGGTGACGGAGATCCCCGAGGAGGCGGTCGAGGGCGCGCACGTCGTGAACACCGACGTGTGGGCGTCGATGGGCCAGGAGGCGGAGGCCCAGGCGCGGCAGAACGCCTTCCGGGGCTACACGGTGGACGCCGAGCTGATGAAGCTCGCCGCTCCGGGGGCCATCTTCCTCCACTGCCTGCCGGCGCACCGCGGCGAAGAGGTCGCGACCGAGGTGATCGAGGGGCCGCAGTCGCGCGTGTGGGACGAGGCGGAGAACCGGCTGCACGTCCAGAAGGCGCTGCTCGCCACCCTGCTAGGATGAAGCGCACTCCGCTGCACGACATTCACGTGAGCCTGGGCGCCAAGATGGTGCCGTTCGGCGGCTACGAGATGCCCGTGAGCTACGCCGCGGGGATCGCGGCCGAGCATCGGGCGGTGCGCGAGGGCGTGGGCGTGTTCGACGTCTCGCACATGGGTGAGTTCGAGGTCACCGGCCCCGACCGCAACGCCTTCGTGCAACGCGTGACGTGTAACGATGTCGGGGCGCTGCGCCCCGGGCAGGCCCAGTATTCCGCGATCCTGACCGAGCAAGGCACGTTCCTGGACGACTGTCTCGTGTACCGGTTCGAGGACCGGCTGATGATGGTCGTGAACGCCGCGAACATCGCGCGGGACTGGGAGCACGTCGTGCAACAGAAGCGCGGCGCCAACGTGCGGCTGCGCGACATCTCGGACGACACCGGCCTGCTCGCGGTGCAGGGCCCGGGCGCGGAGGCCCTGCTCGCCCCGCTCACGCCCGTCGGGGTGGCGATGATCCCGTACTACCACTTCGCCGAGGGCAAGGTGGCGGGGGTGCAGTGCTTCATTTCCCGCACCGGGTACACCGGCGAAGACGGGTTCGAGCTGTACTGCCGCGCGGCGGACCTCGAGAAGCTGTGGCACGCGCTGGTCGGGGCGGGGCGCGCGGAACCGTGTGGGTTGGGCGCGCGCGACACACTGCGGCTCGAGGCGGGCTATCCGCTGTACGGCAGCGACATCGACGCCACCGTGACGCCGTACGAAGCCGGGCTCGGCTGGATCGTGAAGCTCGAGAAGGGCGCGGCCTTCACGGGCCTGGCCGCACTCAAGCGCCAGCGGCTCGAGGGCGTGCCGCGACGCCTCGTCGGGTTCCGGGTGAGCGAGCCCAAGACGGTCGCGCGCCACGGCTACCCGGTGTTCCTGGACGGCGCGGGGATCGGCGTCGTGCGGAGCGGCACGGTGACGCCCACCGTGAACGCCGCGATCGGGACGACGTATCTCCCCGCTGCGCACGCCAAGCCGGGGACGGCGTTCGAGATCGAGGTGCGGGGCAAGCGCGCCGGCGCGGAGGTGGTGCCGCTGCCGTTCGTGCCCCATAAAACCAGACGGATAGTCGGTTAGACGGGTAGACGGGTAGTCAATGCGCATCGGGATACTGACGGTGTCCGATCTGGGCGCCGTGGGGCAGCGGGCCGACACCTCGGGCGACGCGATTCTGGAGTGGGCGAGCGGGCGCGGCTACGACGTCGTAGTGCGCAGCGTGGTCCCCGATGAGACCGATCGGATCGCTGGGAAGCTGGCGCGCTGGGCGGACTCGGGCGAGGTGGACGTCGTCCTCACGACGGGCGGGACCGGGCTCACCGCGCGCGACGTGACGCCCGAGGCGACGGAGGCGGTGCTCGACCGGCCTGCACCGGGGATTGCGGAGGCGCTGCGGGCGCAGTCGGCGCCGGCCTTTCCCCGCGCCTGGCTGTCGCGCGGCGTGGCGGGCACGCGCGGGAAAACGCTGATCGTCAACCTCCCGGGATCTCCCGGGGGGGTGAAAGACGGCTTGGGCGTGCTGGAAACCCTGCTCGATCACGCCGTGGAGCTCGTGACCGGTGAGCGAGTGACGCACTGATGGCCGACCGCATCCTCGTCACCACCGACGATCTCGAGCACGCCGTCCGCAGCAACGCGGGCCTCGAAGCGGCGGGCTTCCAGACCACGGTGGCGTCGCTCGACGAGGCGCGCCAGGCGGTGCGAACGGGCGCCGCCCAGCTGCTCACGCTAGCGCGCGACCGCTCCATCTCCACCCTCGGATTGGTCGAGCAGACCGAGCCCGACGCGAAAGGCTTGGCCCGCCGGCTCGGCCTCACGGCCTACCTGACGAAGCCCGCCGACCCCGCCGAGGTGACGGCCACCGTGCGGCGGCTGGTCGAGCGACGCCGGCTGCAGCAGCGCACCGGGATCATCGGGGAATCCCCGGCCATCCAGGAAGTGCTGGTCAAGATCGAGCAGATGGCCCCGGTCAGCTCCACCGTGCTCATCGAGGGGGAGTCGGGCACCGGCAAGGAGCTCGTGGCGCACGGCATCCACGACCTGTCGCCACGCCGCGGCAAGCCGTTCATCGCGGTGAACTGCGCCGCCATCCCCGACACGCTGCTCGAGAGCGAGCTGTTCGGGCACGAGAAGGGCGCCTTCACGGGGGCGGCGGAGCGGCGGCTGGGCCGCTTCGAGCTGGCCGACGGCGGGACGATCTTCCTGGACGAGGTGGGGGAGATGGCGCCGGCCACCCAGGTGAAGCTGCTGCGCGTGCTCGAGGACCGCACGTTCTTCCGGGTGGGCGGCACCCAGCCGATCAAGGTGGACGTGCGGGTGATCGCGGCGACCAACAAGTCGCTCAAGGAGGAAGTCGCGCTCGGCCGGTTCCGCGACGACCTGTTCTACCGGCTCAACGTGCTCGCGATCTACCTGCCGCCGCTGCGCGAGCGCAAGGCCGACATCCCGCTCCTCGTGCGCCGCTTCATCGCCGAGTTCGCCACGACCCACGACCGCAGCTTCCGCGGCATCACGCCCGAGGCGCTGCAGATCCTGGTGGACGCCGACTGGCCCGGCAACATCCGCCAGCTCCGGAACCTGGTGGAATCGATGGTCGTGCTCGCCCCCGAGGGGGAGATCGGCGCGGGCGACATCCCGCGCGAGATCCGCGAGCGCGGTCGCGGGCTGCCGGTGCGGCTCGCCGGCGCGACCCGCGACGTCGCGGGTCGGGAGCTGGAGTTCATCTTCCGCAGCCTCGTCGAGCTCAAGCTCCAGGTGGAGGAGCTGCGGCGCCGGCTGGAGGAACGCCCCCAGCGAGTCGAAGTGATCGAGGTCGGCCCCGGGTCGAGCGTCGCCGCGCCGCTGCCGGTCGAGGTGGAGGGGGAGCCGGCGGCCGAGAAGGAAGGCGAGGTGGTGTACCGCGCCGGCATGACGATGGCCGACGTGGAGCGCGCGGCGATCGAGGCCGCGCTGCGCGACACCAAGGGCAACCGCCGCAGGGCGGCCGAAGTCCTCGGTATCGGCGAGCGCACGCTGTATCGCAAGCTCAAAGAATACGCGATCGTGTGATTTGACAGCGGCCCGATCCGGGCCCATGTTACGACGCCCTGTTTCCCCTTCTGTGACCGCGCCGCAGCGCCCCGGCCGTAGAGTCCGTGGACTTTAGAATCGATCCGGACAAGTGCGTCGCTTGCCTGGCGTGCGTGCGGGTGTGCCCAGCCGACGCCGTGGCGGTCGAAGGTCCGCAAGTCCGCATCGTGGACGCGGCGTGCACGCGGTGTGGCCTGTGTCTCCCCGCCTGCCCCCACGATGCCATCGAGGCCCTGGGCGACGCCGCGCGCGCGCTCGAACTGGCCGCGGCCGGCACCGCGGCGCTGATCCTGAGCGTCGAGTCGGCGGCCTACTTCTATCCGGCGACCCCCGAGCAGGTCGTAAACGCATGCTACGCCGCGGGTTTCCGCACGGTGCACCGCGGCGTGCTGGGCGACGAGCTGGTGGCGCGGGAGTACCTGTCGCTGTGGAGCGAGAACGATTGGGGCACCATGATCCGCAGCACGTGCCCCGTGATCGTGGAGACGGTGCGGGTGCAGTACCCGGAGCTGATTCCCTATCTCGCCCCCGTGGCCACGCCGATCGCCGCGGAGGCGCGCTACCTGAAGCAGCTGTATGGGACGGAAACGCCCGTCGTGTACACGGGGGTGTGCATCACGGAAGGGGGGCCGGACGTGGACGCCGCGATCACGTTCGACGACCTCGCCGGGTTGCTCGAGCGCCGCGGCGTGACGGTGCATGACCAGGCGTCCTACTTCAGCCGCGTCCCCGAGGAGCGGCGGCGCCACTGGAGCACCGCGGGAGGCCTGCCGCTCGAGGTCCTGATGGAGGAGACCCACGCCAGCCGGCGGTTCCGCAAGGTCCGCGGGCTGGGGGCGCTGGAGGCGATCGCGCGCGCCGTCGCCGTGGACCACATCGATCTGGGGTTCGTGGACATCCTGCCGTGCGAGGGGTGCCTGGACCACCCGCTGCTCGGCCCCAGGGAAGAACTGTTCCGGCGGCGCGAGATCGTTGGGGCGACCGAGCCCGCCCGGGCGCGCGGGCCCGTGGTGGACGCCGTGGTGGCGGGAGCGGTGCGGCTGGGCGAGGTGTTTCCGATCCACCGCAACGGCCACGGGCCGGCGGCGGAGGCGGTCGACGCGATCCTGGGGGAGATCGGGCTCGCTCCCAACGGCAAGCCGTGGGACTGCGGGGCGTGCGGCTACGCGACGTGCCGCGCCTTCGCGGACGCGGCGGCGGCGGGGCGGACGTCGCTCAGGTCATGCCCCCCCTATCTCGACAAGGTGGCGAAGCACGCGCAGCTTCAGGCGGCCGTGGACGCGCTCACCACGCTCGCCACCTACCGCGTGCTGCGCGACCGGCTGGCGAGCGAGGTGGCGCGGAGCGACCGGGCGGGGGATCCGTTCGCCGTGCTGTTCGTGGACCTGGACAACTTCAAGCAGGTGAACGACCAGTTCGGGCACGAGGCGGGGAACGAGGTGCTGCGGACGGCGGCCCGGGAGTGCGCGTCGCACATCCGCACGACCGACCTCGCGGCGCGCTACGGCGGCGACGAGTTCGTGCTCGTGCTGGTGCGCACGGCGGCGGAGGGGGCGCGCGGCGTGGCGGAGAAGGTGCGCGCCAGCGTCGAGGCGATGGGGCGGCGGCTCGGCTACCCCGAGGGGCTGGTGACGGTGAGCATCGGGGTGGCGGAATTCGTGCCGGGCCGGGGCCCCGAGACGGAAGACGTGCTGGTGGCGGCCGACCGCGCGCTGTACCGCGCCAAGGCCTCGGGAGGAGCGGGAGGCGCTGCCGCTCACGTCGCAAGGGGTGACCGGGCCTGGCGGGGGGCCCGACCCGTGGGGCGTGAAGCGCGCCGAGAACCTGATCGCGAGTCTCACGGGCGTGTTGTCAGCCCGCGTGGTCGTGACGCCGCTGGGCGAGGTGAGCGAGATCCACGTGCTCACGATGAGCGACATGCAGCCCAAGCAGGTGGTCCGCAACATCGAGTCGGCGCTGATGGCGCAGCTCGGCATGAAGATCGACCACCGCAAGATCAGCGTGGCCCAGACGGCGGACGTGCGGCCGATCGAGCAGATGCAGGAGGAGGCGGTCCGCAGCCGCGCCAACAAGCGGGTGGTGGTGTTCCAGGGGATCGAGGTGCGGCCGTCGGACCGGCCGCAGCGGGTGCTGGTGCGGGTGCGGCTGTCGTTCGAGGGGCGCGAGGCGGAGGCGGAGGAGCAGGGGACGGACACCATGCGCAATCGGGTGGAGACGGCGGCCCGGGCGGCGGCGCTGTGTCTCGACGAGCTGCTCCCCGACAACTCCGTGGCGCTCGAAGGGGCGCAGATGATCGAGGCGTTCGACCGCAAGTTCGTGATGGTGGCGGTGCACGGGCTGGGCGGCCGCGAGGCGCAGCTCCTCACCGGCACGTGCGAGGTCCGAGAGAGCGCAGAGCGCAGTTCGGTGCTGGCGGTTCTGGATGCCACGAACCGCTGGGCCGATGCCCGCAGGTAATATCTTGTAGGACAATAACTTAAAAGCACTCCCGCCGGTGGCGCGCCCCCTTCTCACCCTGGGGGCTTGCGAATCTCCTGTTTTGGTGGTATTTCGTGTTGTGTCAATTCTATCGAACTGATCGCTGTTGCGCGCGCGCAGCAGGCGGTGCCGCGACGGCATGATTGCCAAGGGCACGGCGGACAAAGGGGGACCCCCGGAATCGGTACCTAAGCGGAGCTGAGCGAACAGTTGACGAGCGTAGCGTGCGGGTATGCCCGAGCGAGGCGTACTCCTCCTGTAGGCCGAGAAACGACTCGCAGGTCTCGAGGAGGTGACGCTCGATGACGTTGCTCGCAGTGCTTCTCACGGTGCTCTCGAATTACGCAATCGCTTGGTGACGATCGAACGTGGGGGTTCCCTCCTATCTCAGGGGAATCACGTAGGGCGGTGCAGGAGCGAACCAGCGGGGGAACGGTGATATGACGGCTTCCAATCCGACGGGCATTTCGCGGGGTGACCGCGTGGAGCGCGGGTTGGTGCCACCGGCCTCGAGCGTCGAGACCCCGGACCCGTGGGGCGTGAAGCGCGCCGAGAACCTCATCGCGGGGCTCACGGGCGTGCTGTCGGCGCGGGTCGTGGTGACGCCGCTGGGCGACGTGAGCGAGATCCACGTGCTCACGCTGAGCGACATGCAGCCCAAGCACGTGGTCCGCAACGTCGAGTCGGCGCTGATGGCGCAGCTCGGCATGAAGATCGACCACCGCAAGATCAGCGTGGCCCAGACGGCGGACGTGCGGCCGATCGAGCGGTTGCAGGACGAGGCGGTGCGCACCCGCGCCAACAGCCGGGTGGTCGTGTTCCAGGGGCTCGAAGTGCGGCCCGCCGAGCGGGCGCAGCGCGTGGTCGTGCGCGTGCGGTTGTCGTTCGAGGACAGGCAGGCGGAGGCGGAGGAGCAGGGGACCGACACGGTGCGGAACCGGGTCGAGGCGGCGGCGCGGGCCGCGGCTGGCTGTCTCGACGATCTCCTCCCCGACAATTCCATCGCGCTCGAGGGCGCGCAGCTCGTGGAGGCGTTCGACCGCAGGTTCGTGCTCGTCGCGGTCCACGGGTTGGGCGGCCGCGAGGCGCAGCTGCTCACGGGGACGTGCGAGATCCGGGAGAGCGCTGAGCGCAGCGCCGTGCTGGCGATCCTGGATGCGACCAACCGCTGGGTGGACGCTCGGCGATAAGATGATATGCTACAAGTACTTAAGGCCAACACTCTCGAGGTGATGCCGTCATGCGGCAGCCCCCCTTGCGCGTTCCTCGTTCTAGTGGTACTTGGGGTTCTGTGAATTCGGCTAGAACCAAGCGCTATTGGGGCACGCAGCGCGTCGCGCGGGTGTGCCAGGTATCGCCGGCGACGGTAGCGAACTGGATCGACCAGGGGCTCTTGAAGGGGCACAAGACCCCGACGGGGCGGCGCCGGGTGGAGTCGGACGACCTCGCGGCGTTCCTGCGGGCGCACGGCATGGGGGTGCCGCTGGAGCTGGAGCGCAGCGCCGGGCGCGAGGTGGTGGTGGTGGTGGAGGACGATGCGGGCTACCGGCGGGCGCTGGTGCTGACGATCGCGAAGTCCGATTTGGCGGTGGAGGTGGTGGAGGCGGCGACCGGGATGGACGGGCTGCTCGAGATCGGGCGGGCGCAGCCGTCGGTGATCGTGCTCGACTACACGCTGCCCGACCTGAACGCGACGCAGGTGATCCAGCGGCTGCTCGAGCCCGGGCGCCGGCTGGACGCCGAGGTGATCGTGGTGACGGGCGGGATGCCCGAGGCGGCGTCGGCGCAGCTGCGGGGGATGGGCGTGAAGGTGATCGTGAACAAGGCGGATGGCATGCCGGCCTTGGTGGACGCGATGCGGCAGGCGTTGAAGCGGCGCAAGGCGGCGTAGGAACGAGCTAACGCAGTTGTTGATATACAGGACCATCGGGAAATAGGAGGGAAAGGGGCCCCGGGTTGCCGTTGCCCAAGCGAAGCCGAGCGTGAAGCTGATGAGCGGAGCGTCGGGTGCGCCATAGCGAGGCGTGCCACTCCAGGTCTAACGAGCCAACAACT
>WNGP01006138.1_pt1 | contig 10006 bp, 11 predicted proteins | sample 5407671 | NCBI WGS metagenome assembly WNGP01 (sample SAMN13153381, study PRJNA577476) | soil metagenome | isolation source: 40 cm soil or saprolite under Garry oak tree replicate 2 | place: USA:California | collected 2016-06-15
GAGTGGCGATGTTCTGCCGTATTCGCAGTTACTTGTCGACCCTGCGCAAGCAAGGCATCGCACTGTTCTCGGCACTTGGTCATACCCTCTCAGGCCATCCCGTTTTTCCCGCTTTTACATGACTCTACTGAATGGTCACCATTTTCGTCAGGATCTTAGTCCTACCTCTGGCATGGCAAATCAGCCAGCGTGCGCGTATAACGGCCTCGGATGCTGGTCGATGGGTGTGTACACTCTGGACATGCCGCCCTGGTCTGGCTCGCTTTCAACACCAGGGTCAGCGTCTCCTGCTCGAGACAGACATCAGCCAAATACACATCAGCAGGCAGTGAAAAAAGGGTGGATAGGAACATGGGAGTAGCTCTCAATCGGTAGAAGTGGAATCTTTGATGCCTTTATTCTACCACAGAGAGCGCCTTCAGCCACCACACAAAGTGTGCATGAGCCCTTTTTTCATGCTCAAACACATGTCTCAGTCGATATTACAGAAGAGCTTTCCCCAAATGTGAGGATGATCCAGTAATCCCTTGACGTTTACAGGCGTCTGATGTCCACTGCCCGGAAACGCTTCATGGTCGTGTTCGGCCAGTTACTTGCGAAATTTCTGGATCGACGTGTCGGAAATGCCCAGTTCGCGGGCCACTTGTGCAATCGGCTTCCCACTGGTCCGGGCCAGTTGTCCGGCTTCCCGCTTAAACTCCGCTGTATACGTCTTTTGGACTTTTTGCATGATCTCTGCCCTCCTTCTGGAACACTATATTCTAAGCTTTCACTCTTCCACAAAAGCGGGGCAAGGTCATCCGGGAGGTACCTCTATTAGCCGCAGTTTCTGCTATAGTTCCGAAAAAGAGAGCGTTCTATTGAACGCTTGCTTTCTTTGGCTTCGTGAGGGGAATGACAACCCTAACAGGATGGACTACCAGGGATGCGAGCACCCCTTTACCATCCTCTACACCCTCCGCCTGTTGAAAAGCATCAGGTGCTACTTTTCTGATGATGTTGCCTGCACCGTTAATGTCGGCATTGATGTACCGTCCGTTTGATGCTCGGTAGAGTCCACGTTTGACGCGCTTGCCGCTAAACGTATGCTTTGTCTCATCGCCTGACTTACGAGCTGGCAACGGGTCCAGGTCAAGGAAGCTCGCTTTACTGGTGTAGGACTCTTCCGTGATTTTCACCGTGATGCCGACCAGTTCAGCTTTGTACGTGAGCATCTGGATAAAACGGGCATGCGGGATCTGGACAAAGTTTTGATTAGTGCGCTTGCCCAACTCACAGCCGTGTTTCCAGGCGTCGTTCTTCCCGATGCACAACACGCCTATCCCCTCTTGTACCAGCAAGTCAATAATCCGCTTACTGCTGGTGTGCATATAGTGATCGATACGCCTGTTACGCTTGTTGGTCATACGTTCCATACGCTTGGTTGTACCAGGATGTCCAAGCTTTTTTTGAAGCTCTGCCTTCCGCTTGTTGTAGAATTGGTTGGTTGACTTCACTGGACGCCCGTTAACGACTACCGCTTGAAAGGCGGGTTTGTTTGAGGTTAGCGCAACCAGGTTGTTCATACCAATGTCTATGCCAGCGTAGTACGCAGGACTTGTAGGGGCTTGCTTTACTGCTTGTTCGTAGACGACTTCCACCACGTAGAACCCTTTTCGAGGAACGATGCGCACTTGATTGATGTCCGTCACGCGGGTCTTGACCGTGATGGGAAGCTGTGAGGGTTTGATGACGCCTCGCTTCAAGCCGTTCTTGCTCCGGCTGATCGCCTGGATGGTGTAAACCAGCATGTTGCGACCTTCGCTCTTGTGCTTGTACTTGGGCAAGTGCGGGCGTCCCAGGAACTTTGATAGGTCTTCCTCGTAGGCAGCTTGTGCCTTGAAGAAGCTTTCCCAATCATGATGCAGTTGCATCAAGACGTGTTGACTGACCTTCGCCGGCAGCGCTTTGTATGCCTCATGGGACTGCATACGCTTCTGCACTTCATGGTAGTTGAGGTAGCGATGCTCACCAATAAAGGTCTGACGTACAAGGTAGAGCGCAGCATTGTAGAGGTTCTTGGAGGCGAACGCTGCGGCATCAATCACGGTGTAGCGTGGATCATGGCGATCAATCACGTGCTGCTCAACAAGCCGCATTGACGTTGCCTCCTTTCTGCCTGGAATCTATCTTCTTTTCTCTATTCTCTCCCATACCCTAAAAAGCGGTTGTGCCTCTTGCTCTCTCACCCCACTGTCCACTGGACACTTCTGGACTGGACAACAACACGACGTGGACATTAGACAGCGTGGACAGCACTTATTGTCCACACTGTCCGGCTACGAGGCGAACTTCTTTCTCAATGATCGACTTCCATTTACTTGCGGTTGTGGGTGAACACTGCACTTTTGCGGCAATAGTACGCCCTGATAACTCAGGACTGTTTTCCAAGAGTTCTCTGATTTGAGTTTCCAGCACTGCGTCTTCTTGTTGGCTCGTTGATGAGCGCACGCGCCTGCTCGCCATGTGAATAACATGTGATGTATCAGCCCGTACTCGCTTTTTATCCACTTGCGCACCATCCAGTTTTTCCTGTCGGGTATGCTTCATGTGGCTGCGTAGAGTGTCCAGTTCTTTCTGTCCATTGGACACCTGTTGGCGCAACGTGTCCACTTCGGTTTGTTTGTTGGACAGTTGAAACTGGACATCTGAAAGTGCTGCTTGTAACTTACAGATCTCATCGTGGACACTGCGAACTTGGTGCTTCAGATCGTGGATCGCTTGCCCGTATAGCACAGTCATCATTGAGCGGATAACAACAAGGGTGACCTCAACCGCTTTGGTGACGGTCGGGTCCAGTGGAAACACATGCTCTAATCCTGCATACCCGACCGTAATGAGCGTCACGGCAATCAGGATAGAGGCGATCATCCGCACGTATGACCACCGGCCCAGCCCTTGCCTCTGCGCAAGCTTATTGAGGCCCACACCGCCTACATCGAGAGCGATAAATTGGCAGATGAAGACGCCGTTACTCACGCTTGCAGGCGGTTGGGGTGCGCCCGGGATGAGTTGATAACAAGAGAAGACCATGGTGACCCATAGGACTGACTCAGCCGCCCGGCTCAGAAAGGTCATAAACCAGTCCCAGGCAATGGTGACCCAGGAAGAATCTCTTAGCAGGTCTTTCCAGGTATACTCTTTTGTTGCCATGCGACACCTTTCTTTCTTAGCTGATCTGGTGCTTGTCACAGACAGGTTTGATGACACGCTCATACTGCTTGTTGTTCCACCCGAGGGAGTCACGAATACCGGTCCTGGTGACTGGCTTGCCAACTTTGAGGATTTCAGCATATGCCAGGAGGACCTGCGTCTCTTCAGCAGAGGTGAATGTCGGTGAAACATTCACCGGTTCAGGTGAATATTCACAGTCATTCACCGTGTCTTCACCGCGCTTCACAGGCTCATTCACACCCTTCACCGTATTCACATTCACCGGCTTCCCAGGCGCGTTTTTACGCTCGGATACACGCTGTGCTGGTGAATGGTGAAGAGCGTGAATGGCTTCCAGGTCGAGGAGTCTCTGCTCCAGATCGAACTGGGGGGCTAATACCAAGTCTTTGCAGTCGCTCATCTCGACGACTGCTTGCCCTACCTTGTCGTCCTGATAATTTCGGTTGAGCAGTTCGTTGTTGGAAAACCCTGCGGCCTGCGCTGCTGTGGGCCGGACACAAAACGACATCCCAGCGTTGACATTAATCAGGGCCTCTTGCAGCTCTTTGTCCTCATCGCGATAATCCACCTGAGCACAGAGCAGCAGTTGGATGCGAACTTTGAGACCTCGTGATGCGATCTCGCTCACGGCATACGTGAAATCGGCATACATCTTTTTGGCTTTTCTCTCTGCTTCTTTGTCTAGAGCCGCGTCTATTTTCTTCCGCAGGTATTTCTTGAGTGCAAGGAACTCTTCAATATAGACCAGCAGGATCGGCCCGTCGATGACCTCATGTTTGCTCAGGGAGTATCTGTAATCCATCAGTGCCACAATGTGGTTGAGGTATTCAACGACCTGTTCGCGGGTGCGAGCATGCAGCAGCAGGAGCTTGTCATCAATCAGCAATTCAGCGAGATGGGGCTTGTCTGCCAAGAGCTTGCTCGTCTGATCTTCGAGGTCAAGCAGAGCAATCATGACATGCTCCGGGTCGTGTGTCCTGGTGATGATCTCCAAGAACGCCGCTGCCATACTGGACTTGCCTTTTTGTGATGCGCCAATGAACTTGAAATGCCGCTTGTCAATGCTGATCTGCACCGCATGATGGTTGGCACTGGTGAGCGAGCGCCCAATGAAGATGGTGTAGCTGTTGCGCTTCACATGCCTGCATATCTCCTCAATGGTGAGCCGCCGCAGCGCGTGCTCTTCCTGCTGCTGTTGCCGCTTCACAAACAGGCTTGCTTGCTCCATCTCGGGTTCCACTTCATCTTGCACCTGGTCGCCGGTTTCCAGTTCGTCTGGAAATCGTCCCAGCGCACGATCCATCATGCTTCTCCCACGCTTGTGCGACTGCTGCTCTGCTGGTTCAGATGGTTCAGGTGGCGTCTGTGAGGGAAGTTTCTCCCTCACAGACGCGTAAATTTCAGGACCGTGTTTCCAGGCCACGTATGATGCCAGCCCGCCAACCAGCAGACCCGTTGGCCCAAGATGAGCCAAGAGGTCGACCAGCCCCATCGTCACAAAGGTACTGCCCGCAAAGGCGGCAGAGTGTTTCAGCGGGTACGTTTGCTCTTCCATCGGGTCGTTCATCAAGGCCCTCCGTTCTAGTGGCTCAAGTCGGTGATGCTGTCCCAGATCAGGTTGAGGCCCAGCATGCCGAAAAACGCGACAATAAAGGAGGTGATGGCGGCAAAGGCCACTTGCCCCCACACACCACTGGCCAGGCTACCATACTGGAAGTCGGTCCAGAAGTTGAATGCAACGAGGATAAACGCGCCCGTCTTAAACCAGCCACCCAGCCGCCCGTGGACCGAAACCTCCCCAATCACACACACCAGGTAGACCAGCTCAATGCCCCACCCCCACATCACGGCCTTGGCCATGTCAATGGGAAGTTGGCCTTGTATCAGCTCGATAGGCTGGCTTAACACGCCCCAATCGGCGGCAAGAGTGACGGGACTGCCGTTGAGAATGAACGCCTCACTGGTTTGCACCTGCAACATGAGCGCCAGCAAGAAAAAGCCCACCAGCAAGACGCCTAACACCAACCTCAGGATGGGGATATTGCCGCGATTGGCGGCGACATACGAAACGGCCCCGTGAACGTTGCGTCCAGCCATGCTTATCCCTCCAATTCAGCGCGAGAGAGCTCGTCGAGAACCTTGAGCACCTCGTCAAAGGGGAGAGCGGGGTGAGGCTCACAGCCCAGGCGTCGAAGCTGGCTTCTGACGGCACCAAGGGCCACGAGGCGCTGCTGGGCCCTGGTCATGCCTTTGCGGGGTGGCGTTACCTGGCATGGCTCTGGAAGCTCACTTTGGTATTGGCTGAGGCTCTGGCAGGCGTGCTCAGCGACGGTAGTCAAGCGTTTGGCAAGGCCCCGCATAAGAAAGCGGTGAGCCAGTGGGTACGGGGTGGTTGTCAGGGTTTCTAGTTCGCTCCTCAGTTCAGAGACCAACCAGCGCAGCTCGCTGACCTGCTCGGAAAGGTCGGTGGTGTTCATCTCAGGATGCCTCCTTCTTGGGCGGAAGGCAGAGGGCCAAACGGGTCATCGGCGCTACAAGGGATGCTGTACACAGAAAAATCGACAATCGTGTTGTCAGCCGTGAGCTGGTAGATGAAGGATTCATCAACCTCGTCGGCCCATTCGAGCACGAGGTAGCCCACGAACTGCTTGTAGGAAGAACCAAAATCAAGGACCATGACATCTGGCCGCTGTGCTTCAAACCGCGCTTCAAAGGCGGCAAGCAGCGCATGGAGCTGGTCGAGTGGAAAGGTAATGTGGATATCTTGCATCGGTGTGCTCTCCTTCTCTGCCTGCCATTAAAACAACGTGCTCTGTTGAGGTATGGCGAGCTTCTTGTAGTACGCAGCCACCGGGTCAGTCCAGGGGCGTTCTGACACGGCGGTGATCCACACCCCGTCTTGCAGGCGTTGGGCGGCGCGACATGTGTGGCGCTGGCAGACGCGATAGGTGGCAATCGTCTTCCAATCGTGGCCGACATCTCGACAGGTGGAATTGGCAAAGGTCTCTGCGCGGGTTTGCTGTTTACTCATGGAATGGTCAAACCTTTCTGTGTGCATCACGCACACAAACATATGTTCTGGTTGACCGCTTGAGCTAGAATAAGGATAGCTGGCGGTCGTACACCGATCCACTGGCTAGGCAGGGCGTGATTCTTGCTTGGTGGCGATGGACACGCTCTGCTGACGCGCTACAACGATACGAACCTCAAACAACCGCTCAACTTCCGACAACTGGTACAGTGATCAGTCTTTCCTACCAAGTTTCGACGCTAGCCTATACAAATCACAACTCAAGACTCATATGTCAATTATAACCATTAGAACTCATTTTGTCAATAAGACTCAAGTATCATTCAAGACTCAAAAATCACTGGACATGATGAGACAACGGGCTTACAATATCAAACATCAAAACTCCCCAAAGAGAGAAAAAGCAGTGGAAGACAGATACTACAAACCGGAGGAAGTCATGAGACTACTCGGCATATCCAAAGCAACATTAAACAGAAGAGCCGAGGATGGGACGATACCAACCGAAATAGAGGAAGGAAAGAAAAGAGGAAGAAAATATCCTAAAGAAGCCATAGATGCACACGTAAAACTCCTAAAACCCAAAGATAAAGCGAAGCTAACATTTGGCCCTGCCACTAACAACGAACTATGGGCAAGCTATCAAAATCACTTCAGACTATACGACGAAGAAGATATCGTACCATACGCCAAGCTATTAGAATGGCGCGAGGCCAATGATGACATCTTCATGTCAGCAAGAGAAGGAGGCAAAAGGATAGGAGGAGTAACCATTTTACCTCTTGCAGAGGATGTGATTAATTCCCTCATAGACGGGAGAATTCGAGAACGGAACATAGAACCGTGGACAATAAGAAGTTGGTCGGATAACAATCTCACCGTCTACATCCCAAGCATCTCAATACACCATACAGGAGACAAGCAACAGGATAGAGAACGAGGGCACTTTATCATTCGGAGTGCTATCAGATGGGCACTCTCGTTAGACAGGCAATACGATATCAAAAAGTGGTATGCCATAGCCGCCACGCCCGAAGGCGAAAAGCTAGTCAAACACCTGGGATTTGAAAAGATAGAAGGAAAAAGAGACGCATACCTCCTAACAGATATAAAAAGGGCAGCGAAGCCCATCAGATCATTTATTGACATGTTAGAACGAGAAGATAGCCCTCTTGTTCCACCACCAAGAGCTAATCAAGAGATAACCAAGAGTTCCCAAATATAAGGCGAAACAATCTCCGAGGGTAGGATACCTTGTCAATTGGTTTATGAGAGGGTCGGAACTATTTCATGTGTAAAAGTTGAGCATTGATGGATTTCGCCTTTTCGAGAGTCTGCACGTTTAAAAGGATATCAATCAAGGTATTGAGGTGAGCAACCGAGCGGCCATTACGGACGTGGGGTCGCTCAATGCCTTTGGCTTGCGCCTGACTGTTGATGTGCTCAGCGGAGGTGCGCTGGTTAGAGATGGCGTGGTAAAGCGGGCCGTCACGGTCGAGGGTGACACGCATCTGCCCGCCCCGTTCCCAGTTGACATCTTTGACACAGCCACGGCCTTTGAGAAATTGCTCGTGGGGGCAAGTTTGCCCGGTTTTTTCGGGAAAGAGCAAGGGACAGCGGAAGCGCTGGGCGCGAGAGCCGTTGGTATGCTTGAACTGAAAGTGCGCCGTCATCGGCAGCTTTTCAGGGCAGAGCGGAGTGCCGTCGGCCTGCCGTTCATAAAGCGGGTGGGCGTGCTGGTTGAGTGGAATGGCCGCGATGCCGCCAAGCAAGAGGGCTCGCTGGTAGATGTACCAGGCATCGAAAGCGGCGTCAGCGGTGACATTGGTGGGAGAGGCATGCAAGGCGAGCACGCTTTGATCGTACAAGCGGCGAAAGGAGGTGACATCGCCTTCGTTGAAGGGTTGGCTGAACTCAGCCAGCACGACATCACCCTAGACCGGATCGGTGCAAGCCGCCACGCCGGAGCCAGAGCCGAAGAGGCTGACCTTTTTTTCTTTGGTCGAGCCATCAGCCTGGACTTGATGGCTGCTCTTTTTGACGCCCAGGCGACAATCGGCATCGCCTTTGGGGATGGGAGTGACATCGAAGCGGCCTTTGACAGAGACCTGATCGTTGTTCTCACGTCCCCAGGCAAAAATGTGCTTGACATCAAAAGCCACCGTTTCCCCCAGGCCGGGGATTTCCTGCTGCAAGGCTTGAACGCTTTGCAGCAGCAGGCGTTGGAAGAGGGCCTCATCGAAGTGCTGCAATTGGGCGCGCAGCCAGCGATCGCTGGGCACGCTGCGCTCGACATCAAAGCCGTAAGGGGAGGTCATGGCTCTGGGAGTCGTGGTCAGAGGGCGAAAGCCCAATTCAAGCACGAGCCAGGGATGGCGCAGCAGAAAGAGGCGCAACTGCGTGCGGTGGATGAGACCTTCGGCCAAGCTGACGAGAAAGGCCTTGAGGGAAGCACTGCTGGGATGCGGACCGCGCTTGTGACGGGTGGCATCCTGCTCATCGATCTGGGTCCCATCGAGGTGGGCAAAGAAAGCGCGATAGTGCTGCACCATGGGGTCGGCTTCGCGCAAACAGGAAAGCGTGTACTGGTCAAGAGCACGGGGTTCTGCTATCATACGGGCAAGCTCCTTCTTCAAAGTTCGTGTCAGATTGTGAAGAGAACTTTGCCTCAGGAGCTTTGTGTTGTCAAGGGTCGTTTTTTGCCTGTTTTGCTGGTTCTTGTAGTTTTCCAGCTTTTGCTGCTATTAATTGTTCCAACCCTCTCCAGTTGAGTTTGAAACCGCCTATTATCAAGGCATACAATGTTGATCTGGGTCGTGGTCTGGTGGTAAGGGTTCACTCCACACAGTCATGGAGGAGACCTTCTCCCCACCTACGTGATGTGTGGATCGCAAGGAACATGAACGGAGAGCGTACCCAGTAACGCTCTCTTTTCGAACGCATATCCCAAGGAGCCAGTACAGGGAAAAAAGCCCACCTGACAGATGGGACAGTAGCCGTACCTGCGCGAGAGCTGCACCGTTTGCTCCCCCGTTGTGGTCAGCTTGCGGATGTGCTTCCCTCGCGCTTGCAGCACTCCTCCACACCTCGCACAGCGGGCTGGCTACTCTGCGGCTCGGCTTCCTACCTCGACTGCCGCGCTTGCCATCGCTATGCCTTCCACCAACCCGGCTCGCCACCGTGCGATCCGTTTATCCACTTCCTCTTCGATTTCCTGCAACGTGGCGGTTTGATGTTCCTCTCTCTAACAGCACTTCTTGCGCCAGCTCATGGCAGCGCTGCTCATACTCTGCTTTCATTTGTCCCTTCTCTCCTTGGCTAATCCTGCCTTTCGCCCGATTTTACTATGCTCCTTCCCTCTTTGCAAAAATCTCACGCGCACCCGCGCTTGCCACCCTTGCGCGGCGCAGGAAAATAATGCATACTAGTCTCAAAAGGTGTTGTTGGCTTTTGAATGAGGACTCTGGGCCGTGGGAAGGAAGAGCAGATCGAAACAGCGCAACCGCTCGCCGCTTGCGCTGGTGGCATCGGCCGACATCGACAAGGCGCCCTTCACGGGCGATCGCGACCTCGAAGCCCTGATCGAGGAGATAGCCAATGGCGCGCACGATGAGAATCTCCGGCTTCTCGCTGATGTGATCAACGCGCGTCTCCGGGTCCTTGCAGCAACGGAGTCCCTCAAGGTTCTGACGCGCCTCGACGTTGGTGATCGCGTGCGCATCAACCAGCATGCTCGCCCGCTCTACCTCCAGGGCCGAACCG
>WNGP01006887.1_pt1 | contig 10005 bp, 13 predicted proteins | sample 5407671 | NCBI WGS metagenome assembly WNGP01 (sample SAMN13153381, study PRJNA577476) | soil metagenome | isolation source: 40 cm soil or saprolite under Garry oak tree replicate 2 | place: USA:California | collected 2016-06-15
AGGCGGCACTGGCGCTAACACGTGGTGCTGCCAACTCCGCCGGGGCCCACCTACTCCGAGGATGAAGACCCCACACATACAGCGCCCGCTTGCTCGCAACGCCTACCTCGATCTGAAGGGTTCCAATCAAGATGCTTGTGACCCCGGACTCTCCAGCTCGCCGCGACAAGTCAACGGGGCTGCCAACGTCGAAGTTGAAACTGTACTCAGAGTCCACGTATCGCAGCACACCGTCCAACGGCGTGTCATCGTCCCGAAAGCGGACGATCACGGCAGCCCTCGGAAGAGGAAGTGAACGATCATATTGTTCGGCTGGTCAATCACCAGTTCCCACATGCCTGGCGATCCCCTGAATCCGCCAGGGACGTCCCAACGCAAGCCGCCCGGCACCCCTCCCGGGTCAGGTACTGGATTACCCGCCTCCATGATTGACCGAATCGTCAGCGGCGAGTTGATGTACGGTCGCGCGAATTCACCGGCCTTAGTCACATCGTTGGCGTGCTGCGCAACCGTCGCAGTCCTACCGAGCTGCTCGGCGTTAATGCCTACGTCTTCTGCGGCAACACACGCACCCGCCGCAATCTGGCCCTGCGGAGCCGGTCTGCACTGATGCTGATCTGCGGAAACACGGTGCGGGACCCCGACAGCCAAGATCATTACGGGGTGGTGAGCCCCGACGCGAGTCCCGGGGAGCAGCTGCTGCCGGCGCCATCGCGGCCGGCAGTACCAGCGCCATGACAGCGGCGATGACCGCGAGGGCAGCGGCTGAGAGGGAAGCCAGCCAGCGGCGCGCCGACATCATGGGGCAAGCATGCCAGCGGGGCAGAGGTCAGGGCAGCAGCTCGAACGCGTCCGCGTGGCGGGGCCGGACGACGGTGAAGTGGCGGTGGTTGAGGGTGGCGATCCGGGTCGTGCCCAGCCGCTCGGCGAGGGTGACTACGGAGGCGTCGGTGCCGCCGAGCCGCAGGCTGGCGTAGGTGGTGACCAGCCCGGCGATGCGTTCCCAGTCGCTGTCTTCCAGATTCTCGACCAGGAGCTGACGGCTGGTGATCGAGGCATACAAGGCGGCCTCGGCGGCCGGGCCGAGCTGCCGGTCGATCAGGTAGGCGGCCTCGGCGATGACCAGGGCGGTGGTGACCAGCGGCCCCTCGTCGCCTTCCAGCAGCGCCCGGCACGCGTGGTGGTCCTTGTCGGCCCGGTCGGCGGTGGCCACCAGCGGGCCGGTGTCGACGATCAGCACTAGCAGTCGCGGCCGAAGCCCTCGGCCAGCATGTCGTCAGCGTCGGCGGCGTTGTGTCCCGAAGAGGAGGAGCCGACGGCGGCGAACGCCAGCTTGCGCCGGGCACCGGGCAGCGGCAGCCGCTCGGCGAGCAGGTCAGCGGCCACCTGATCAGCGCTCTGGCCGCGGCGGGCAGCCTCGGCTTCCAGTGCGGCGGCCAGCTCGCCGGGCAGGTGCACGGTCAGCGACATGACACCAGGGTAGGCCCTCCTGGCGGCGGTCGCGGGAATGTCACACCCGGTCCGCATCCTGGGAGACATGAGCAGGTCGCGCAGCCGGTCCGGCCCGAAGGTCAAGTACGTGCAGCCGGGTTACCGGCACCGGGCGCCTGCTGCTCCGCCGACAGCAGGGCAGCGGGCAGCGCGCCTGTCCCCGCAGCAGGTGCTGGAGAAGATCACCCGTGCCCGGATCGCGCGCGAGGACGCCGAGGCCGAGCTGGCCGCGCTGATCGACCACGCGGTGGCATCGGGAATCGGCTGGCCCGAGATCGCCCGGCGCCTGGGAGTGACCAGGCAGGCGGCCCGCCAGCACTACCAGCGCCGTCACCGCGACGAGGGCGCCGGCCAGGGTCACGCTGCCTGACGCCTGGCGGCGGGATCAGGTGTCAAGCATCATGCGGGACTGCGGCAACATGCGTTGCCGGGCCCAGCTGTGCTCGGTGGCTCCTGGCTCAGTGGCTCTGACCAGCGCGAACATGTCATGATCATCGCTGTGACAACGGGTGTTGCCCGTTGGTGTGACAACTTTCTCTACTACTTCAAGGGCAGCCCGCTGCGCGGCCTGCCGGACGGGGCTCCTGGCAGGAGCGCGAGGACCGCAGGGGGCGGCGCGGGACGACGTGAGGTCCCGCGCGCGGCGGCATGAGATGGCGGGGCACTCGCCTGTCGCAGGGCGGCAGCCCTTCCCGCTGCCTTCGCGCTGCCGCGCCCGGCGCGGGCGGCTGCCGCAACGTGGCTGCCCCGCTCCCGGCCGGCGGCTAGGACCCGCCGTCACGCTGGCCGCCTGTCCTCGCGCATGCCGGGGAGGGCCGTCCTCCCGGCGCGGGCATCGTGACGCCGGGCAAGATCACGGTCAAGGGCGGCGCCTGCGGCGCCGTCACCCGTGATTCCCTCCGGTCACCCCTGACCGTGATCTTCCCCGGCATGACCTGGCGCCTGTCGGGACGACGGCCAGGACCGGAGACAGCCTGGTCACTCGCCGCGGGCGGCGGCCCAGGTGAGATTGTTCTGGGCGGCGTCGAGGGCCTGGTGCAGCCGCCGGGCAGCGGCGACGGCGGCATCCAGGCTGCCGGTGACGGCGGCGAGCGCGGCGGCGGGGTCTGCGGCGTGCTCCCCGGCGACGATCACCACCCGGCCAGCCTGGACTTCGGCGTGGAGGAAGGCCAGCAGCTGGGCCAGCGCCTGCGGCAGCCGCGATGCCAACAGGCTCAGCTGCCCGGTGACGTCGTGGGCGTCGGCGGGGAACATCAGCCCGCCGGCGCCGGGCAGGGTGGCATGGTTCAGCGCCCGCACCGCCTCCGCCGCCTCAGAGGCCAGCGCCGCCGGCCCCGCCCCGGTCACCAGGACCGCCGATCGGCGGGCGAGCGGTTCTCGTCCTGATCTTCTTCTTCCAGAGCAGCCAGCAGCTCAGAAACCGCCGCCTTCCGCTCCCCGTCATTACGCTGCCCAGCATCACTATGCCCGTCCCTCTGGAGGCGGGGGATGTTCTCGGCGGCCGGGTGTGTCGCCGAGTGGATGGCCTGCAGGGCACGGACCGACACCTGGGCGTAGATCTGGGTGGTGGACAGCTCGGCGTGGCCGAGCATCGCCTGGATGTAGCGGATGTCCGCGCCGCCCTCCAGCATGAGGGTGGCCATCGTGTGCCGCCACAGGTGACACGCCCCGGCCTTGGGCACCCCGGAGGCTTTCACGTAGCCGGAGGCGAGCCGGGTCAGCGCATCGAGCGCGAGCCCGGTGCCGTCGGCCGACAGGAACAAGATCCCGTCGTCGGGCTGGGTGACCAGCCTCGGCCGGACCTCGGCGAGATACCTGCGGACCCAGGCCAGGGCCCGCGGGCCGATGGGGATCATCCGGTCCTTGCGGCCCTTGCCCTGGCGGACCAGCAGCGTCTGACGTTCGTGGTCGATGTCGGTGACGGCCAGGCTCGCCAGCTCGGCGCGGCGGATCCCGGTCGAGTAGAGCACCTCCAGGATCGCCCGGTCCCGCACCCCGGCCGGGCTGTCCAGGTCCGGCCGGGTCAGCACCAGCTCAGCCTCGGCGGCGGTGAGCGCGGGCCTGGGGAGCCTGCGCTCGGCCCGGGGCAGCTCGATCTCGCTGGCGGGGTTGTGCAGCACGTGCCGCTGCCGGGCGGCCCACTTGAAGAAGGCCCGGACCGCCAGCAGCCGGTGCGACTGGGACCGGAAGGACAGCGGCTCGCCGTTGCTCTTGCGGTAGTGGAACAGCCAGCGCTGGTAGGACTCCAGCACCGGCCGGGTCACCTCCGCCGGCCGGGTGATCCCCCGCTCAGCCAGCCAGGCCGCGAGATACGACAGCATGTGCCGGCGGTTGCCGACCGTCCGCTCGGAGTACCCGCGGGCGGCCATGTCCTCGCAGAACTCCCCGACCAGCCGCGGGAATCCGGCCAGGTCCGAACGGTCCCCGGTGATGGCAGCCGGGGTCCGATACGGGATGCGCCCGCTCACCGGGCACCGCCCGCGGCTGCGGCTATGACCCGGTGATTGCCCAGGCCCGGATCAGCGGTTTCCGCGTGATCACCGTTCCCGGCGGGGACGACATGGCCACTGGCCTGCTGGTTCGTGCCGTTCCGCCTGGGCCGACCGGGGGCCGACCGCCCCCCGACCAGGGGCCGACCAGGCCCCGACCAAGCTCCCTCGGACCCCGACCTGTCCGGTGTCGCAGCCGCATCGGGGAGGCTAGCGGGATCGAGCAGGCCGGGCGGCAGCCGTCCGCCCGTGCCGCAGGGGCCGGGCTGCCAGGCCAGCTCGTAGCAGAACCCGCCCGACTCGATCCGCTGGGCGATGACCAGCTCGTAGTCGGCGAGCCGGGCCAGGTGCACCTTCAGCTGCGTGTCCCCGAAGGACAGGGCCTCGCGGAGCTGGCGGCGGGTGAACCGCACCAGGTCCCGGTCCAGGCCCTCGGCCTCACATCGTCCGGCGACATAGCGGCAGATCGCGTCGAGGAGCCGGCGGGTGCCGGGCGGCAGCTCATTCAGCGACCGGCCCAGCACCTCAGCGGCCAGCTTGTTCGCCAGCGTGATGTCCGCTGGCGTCGTCTCGACGTAGCGGACGGCCCGGCCGTTGCGGCTGATGTTCTTGATCTGGCGCTGGTGCTGGTGCAGCAGCGTCACCGCGGCGATGAGCGTCAGGTACTTCACGTGATCCCGCCGGGTCCGGACCGCCGTGTCGGCGAACGTCAGCCGGCCCGCGAACGGGTTCACGACCGCGAGCGGCTCGATCAGCTGCTGGGCGTTCTGGTGCAGCTTCCTGATCTGATCCGCCTCAGCGCCGGCCAGCAGCCCGTCCAGGGTCTGGGACGCCCGCTGCCTGTCGTGGATCGCCTTCGTCTGCTCGCGGTCCTCATCGACGGTCAGCACGATGCACCGGTTCAGCAGTTCCTCATCCACGTCGATCGAGGTGGTGGTCAGGAAGATCGCGGCCGGCCCGGTGACGGTGTAGGTGTGGGTGATCAGCCGCCCGGACACGGTGTCCTTACCTGTCGAGGCGATCGACAGCTCCCCGTCGGAGGACAGCAGCTTCAGGGCGTAGGCGGCGCGCTCGGCGCCCTCCTCCTCGGCCACGGCCAGCACCTTGTGCGCCAGATCCGTCTCGCCCATATAGAACAGCGACTGTCCGGTCATCGCCGAGAACCGCACCCGGTCCTCCGCAGGGACGAACCCCAGCACCGCGTCCATCAGCGCGGACTTCCCCGCCGCCGACGTGGACTGGATGACCACCGCCAGCGGCCGGCCCAGCTTGCGGGACACCGCCGCCAGGTACCCGGTCAGGCAGTTCGCCTGCTCGCCCACCATCCCGGCCCTGGCGAAGTCAGCGGTGATCCGGTCCGCCAGCGCCGGGTCGCGCAGCAGCGCCAGCGCCGCTGTCCGGTCGGCGTCGCTCATCGGCTCCGGCTCATCGGCCGGTGCCTGCGCGGCGGCCACCGCCTCATCAGCCAGCCGCTCGCAGGCCAGCAGCACCCTGCCGAGGTCGCGCTTGAGCACGTCCTGGTCCAGGCCCAGCTCCGCCGAGGCGGCCGCCAGGAACACCACGCGAGCCCGAGCCGAATACAGGTCCAGGGTGTCGACATGGAACCGGGTGCCGCCATGACCATCGGGAGCGGATGCCATCACGTTGACCCGCAGCGCATCGAACGAGCTGGCCTTGTCCAGGCCGCGGACTCGCCAGCGGCGCTCCCCGAAGCACCACGCCACCTCCCGGTCAGTAACCGATGCCGCCGGGACAGCCGGCGAGACCGCAGCCGGGTCCACCGGGCTAGCAGGACGCTCGGGCTCACTGCCGCGCACCGGAGCGGCTGAGGGAACCAAGGCCGGCTCGGGTGCCGGGCTGGCGGCTGAGCCGGGAGCCGGCTCAGGCTCCGGGCCATCCACCGGCAGCGCCTGCGGGAGCGGCGCATTGCGGCGGCGGGCCGGGCCAGGGCCGCTGCCCATCCAGGCGGCCGAGCGGATCACCCGGCCCAGCGCGTCGGTGGCATTGCGCGCCGCCACCACGACGTCGTTGGCGTCCTGCCCGGCGGGAAACTGGACGCGGAAGCACTCGACCCCGCTGGCCGTCAGGTCCGCGGCGAGTGCCCGGGCGGCACTGTCGCCAGCGTCGTCACGGTCGTAGGCGATCAGCACCCGGCGCACCCGGTGACGCCGGAAGGCTTCCAGGTGGTCGGCGGTGAACCCGCCCGCCCCGTAGGACGCGGTAACGTGCCGGAACCCGGCGCACCAGAACGACAGCGCATCGATCAGCGACTCGCAGACGATGATCTCATCAGACGCCCCCAGCGCCGCAAGATTCCAGACGCCGCGGTGCGGGCCGGGCAGATACAGGTGCGCCGGCGTGCCAGCCCGCAGCCGGTCCCCGGTCTTGCGGCCATAGACCTCGGTCACCTCGCCGTCCTCACCGAAGACCGGGATGACCAGCGACCCGGCGAAATGCTCATGCCCGCTGGCGCGGAAGATTCCCAGTCGCTCCAGGCGGCCCCGGATGTCGGCGCCGTCCCTGCGGCGCTTGTCCGGCAGCGCAGCCCCAGCGTCCGGTCCGCATACCCGAGCCGGAACACATCCAGGGCCTCGGGGTGACCGATCTTCCGCCTCGCCAGGTAGCCCAGCGCGTCCGGGGACTCCTTCAGCACCCGGTGGTAGTAGTCCGTGACCTGGCCCAGCAGATCGTGATCGGCCGCGCCCAGCTGCACCGGGGTGGCCAGCTTGCGAACCGTGGACCGCTTCGGCGCCTGGCCGGCCGCGGAAATGGCGGGCATGCCGTCGCGCAGCAGCTCTACCGCGTGCCGGAAGCTCACGCCCTCGGCCCGCATCACCCAGTCGATCACGCTTCCGCCGGCCTGGCATGCGCCCAGGCAGTGCCACAGGTTCTTCCCCGGCGAGATCACCAGCGACGGCGTGTCATCCTCATGGAACGGGCAGCAGCCGCTAAGGCCCGCCCCGGTCTTGCGCAGCGTCACCCCGGCCGCCTCGGCCAGCGAGACCAGCGACACCTGCTCCTTCAGCCGCCCGATCTCTGCCTCGGGGATGCGCGCCACGCCGCCCTCCGGAAAATCATGGAACTATCATCAGGTGGCAACATGCTATGCCATGAGATGCACTTCATGGCAAGCATCCACGCCCACCGGAGGCAGGCATGACCATCATCAGCGCAGCACAATGGGCCTCACGTGACGACCACGGAGGCCACCACATGCCCAGCCCGTTCCTCCCCGGCCGGCTCCGCGAGCTCCGCGCCGAGCAAGGCCTGTCCCAGGCCGAGCTCGCCGACAAGATCGGCAGCGACGCCCGCCAGGTCAGCCGCTACGAAAACGGGCGGGTCGCCCCCAGCCTCGAAGCCGTCGTCCGCATCGCCGAGACCTTCAACACCAGCATCGACTACCTCGTCACCCCCGACGCGCCGCGGCGGCCCCTGCGCGCCCCCGGCAATGCACTCGACGCCCGCCTCGCCGACCTCGGCCAGCTCACCGACGACGAGCGCGCCACCATCCTCGCCGTCATCGACGCCATCACCACCAAAGCCAAGCTCCGCCTCATCACCGGCGGAGCGGGCTGACCCGGCCCTGTCAGGCGCTGCCCACCTCGTCCACGATCCGCGTCACCACGCCCGTCCCGACCGCGCGGCCATACCAGAGCGTGAACGCCGCGCCAGGCATCGCATAGACCTCTGCCTCATCAGCCCAGAACCACACGATCACCGGCACCTCATCGGTGCCAGGAACAAGCGCAGGCCCGCCGATCACGTCGATCACCGAGCCGGTCTTCGCCTCCCCGGCCGGGTCCTCAAGCGAGGGGAAGACAAGCATCAGCGAACGAGTGCCGGTCGGCATCGGGCCGTGAAGCCCGCCCGACTCAGCCGGGAGCAGCCCAACCCGAGCCTCGACGGCAGGCACAGGAGTCAGGTAAGCGGCTCGATGAACGTCGCCTGGGTCGGCTCGAACGGCGAGTCCATCGACGCCATCCCGGCCGCCACCTCCGCATCACCGCCAGCGAAATCCGGTGGCGCCTCCGGCAGGCCCGGCACATCACCCGCGAAGAACGCCGCGCTCCGGGCAGCCACGGTCAGGTCCGCGCTAGGGAAGAAGATCAGCCTGAGGTTGACCACCCCGTCTTTGTTCGCCGGTACCGAAGCATCAACATTCCACGACGTGCGAGCGGTAGGGCGTCGCTCGGCTCGCCACTCGAAAGCCTCAACGCCGCCCAGGACAATCAGCCCAGTGTTAGCCATCCGCAACTGCTCCGCCACACGAAGATCGAACAGCAGGCCGACGCGCATGTTCACCGCGTCGAAGACCGCTTCAACCAGCGGTGCGCACACGAGAGCGTCCTTCTCGGTGAGCGGGTCCATCTCCGGGGTGCCCACCAGGGCAGTCACCGGAGCGCCCGCAATCAGGTCCCGCGGCGTCATCACGGCCCCCACGCCCAGTGCCAGAACGGATCCGACCGGGCGATCGTCTGGCCGGTGAACGGATTCACCACCTGGCCCCCCTCGTTGAAGTACGACACATAGCCGTTCGGGTAGAGATACTTCCCCGAAGTCACCGGGTCCATCACCCGCACACCCGCCACGCGAGGACTGAGCGGATCCCCGCCGCTGCCACCGGTGAACTGGAAGCCTTTCCCGCTCTCCGCCGGTATCGGGCCATTCGCGCCCTCGGGAACGCGGACCACCTCGCCGTTGGACTTGGCGATGAAGCTAGCGCCCCGCGAAGCTGCCCCGGCGTCTTCTGCGGCAAAGGCGACCGAGTCAGCAGCTCAGTCGGCTTCCGGTCACATTTATAGTTGTCGTCATGCCGCTGGCGTCCTCAACCAGGACGCGGCCCTTGCTCCAGCGCGCCCGTTCGATAACGTCGCCGACTTCGATCCGCGACGTCTCCTCCCCGTCAACTATCAATCGGACAGATGTTTCACACACCAGCAACCACCCGGTCTCAGTCCTGAAGACCAGCAGCAGGTCCTCGTCCGCATCTAGCACCTCCGGGTCGGCAGCATGCTCGTTCGGCAGAACGACGATCTGCCGCGCGGACCACAGATAGCCGACGCCGGATCCGCAGCCCACGGCCAGTGGCCGCCAAGATGGTTGGTCGTAGGTCCACTCCATCCGGTCATCCAGCGTGATCGTAACCTTCATCCGCCGATCGGATGGCCCGGCACCCAGGCGGATTCTGAAAGTGGATCTTCCAACCGTGAACACGCTCTCCTGGCCCGGTGCGTTCATGGAGTCGCCGTAATCAACCTGATCAGACCGGTTGGATCGATCCCCCAGACGCTGGTGATATCCCATGTCGCACCACTTGGGCCAGTCATGGGACCTGTCACGCTGAACTTGGTGCCGCCGCCGGTCATAGGCACAGACTCCGTGGCATTGCCGAAATTCTCGGTGAGATGGCTCCGCAGGGCAGTGCCCAGCGACTGCTGATCAAAGCCCATCGAATCGCTGAACACGCCCGCCTTACCCGGGTTCTTCAAGAGATACCCGAACTTGCCCTCCGGGATCGTGACCCGCGACGTGTCGAGCGTGTCGCCAGCGCTATTGGTAATGAAACGACCTGCGCTACCGAGGCCGGTGTCTTCTGCGGCAACACACGCACCCGCCGCAAACTGAGGCTGCGGGACCGCGTCGCCCCGACCCTGACCTGGGCAAACAGCGTGCGAGGACCCGACGGCCAAGATCATTCCGGGGTGGTGAGCCCCGACGCGAGTTCCCGCCCCGGAGACCGCTGACGCCGACGCCAGCGTGAGCGGCAGCACCACCGCCAGGACGGCAACGACGGCGGCGATGGCGGCTGAGAACAGAACCGGCCATCGCCTCGCGGACCTCATGGGATGAGTCTGGCAGCATCAGCCTGGCCATCGTGACAGCCGCCACGGCGCGGCCCGGGCGTCACGCCGGCAAAGCGTCAGAGGCGGCGCGCATGATGGATGGCGGAGCGCGTCAGCAGCTCCCGGTAACCACGGCGAGGAGACCGCGCCCGGACGGGGCGCCACTCACCAGGAAACCCGCA
>WNGP01009503.1_pt1 | contig 10002 bp, 12 predicted proteins | sample 5407671 | NCBI WGS metagenome assembly WNGP01 (sample SAMN13153381, study PRJNA577476) | soil metagenome | isolation source: 40 cm soil or saprolite under Garry oak tree replicate 2 | place: USA:California | collected 2016-06-15
GCACAGCGGCCAGCAACGCATTGATTCGCAAAGGGATTCGGCGGCGCATCGGGTTGCAGTCCCAATGCGCGGGCGCGAACGAGTGCACTAAATGCAGCACTCTTGCGATTGCACCGTTTTGCAGCACACGATTGTCTCTCTTATTTTGCCCGCGGTGATTCCTGTCTGGGGCGCGCGTCTCTTGCGCGAAAGGGAAGCGGGGCTTTTACCGTTGTAGTCTTGCTCTCACCGTGGCGTCGCGGTGTTGCTCGGCCAAACGCTTTTCCAGATACAACGACCGTGGGATGCTGATGTTTTTGCGAAGACAATTTTGGATTGCTCTTTCGATTACATGAGGCAAAAGGTCCGAGCAGTACTCGTCTAGGTTCCCTTCATGTTGGCTGGCAGTTGCCACGGTGGCGACCCATTCGAGTTGGAATTCGAGTGTACCGAACGGGTGGTCGTTGTTGTCGAACAATTGGAAAGCGGATCGAATTTGTCCATCAGCGGCAGCGGCAGCAGCGCGAAGCGCGTCCCCTTCTGCTTCTGCTTTTCCATTTCTTATGTTTTCCCTTACTACCCTTCCTGTGACTGGGGAATCACGGTTAGAGGGGTTTTGAATCACGGTTGGCGAGTTTTCCACAGGACCAAAGTCACGGTTGGCCTTTTGCTGAATCACAGTTGACTGTGATTGGGGAGTCACGGTTCGGACTGGCGCAACTGTGACTGGGGAATCACAGTTCACTAGGCCGAGAGTGAAGTCATAATTGAAATACCAGGTGGTCGGTTTTCCGCCCTTGCTCGGATTGGGGGAGTGGATAATTTCGGCCTGGGAGAGTCTGCCGGTGATGCGGGATGCAGTTTCGCGGTCGGCTAGCCCGGCTTCTTCGGCGACAGTGGTCATGCTGGCCGTGCATCCTCCCCCTTTGTGGTTGTCGTGATCCGCGAGAGAAACCCTGCGTCTTTGACCGTCAGGATTTTATGACCGCGGCGGCGCAAATTGTTGACCAGTTGCACCACACGTCCTTGCGCCTCGTAAGAATCTTCAGAGTAAAGGCGTTTCGAGAGCTCGCGTGTCGTGCATCCCGCGGTCCCGGCTTGTTTGAGACAACGGCGCAATTTCTCGCTGAGGACCGGCGTGCGTTCATCCTTGATTTCGGTTTGGGTGTCTGCTAGGTTCGCCATATTCGAGTTATTCCTTTTCATTTTGACTCTCCTGGGCGGCGCACCAACGTCGCCCTTCTTTATTTTCAGATTTCGCGGCGCAATTCTCGGACTGCCAGGCGTTTGAGCCAACCCGCGAAGGTTGTTCCTTCTTCTTCGGCGCGGTCGCGCATGCGCCGGTATTGCTCGCGTGTCAAGCGCAAAGCGGTGCCCGTTCTGACATTCACTTTACGCGGCCCGGGCTTGACTCTCCGTTGCATTTCGCCAGTGTTCATGCGGCTTTCCTTCATTTACGTCTCTCCTTCCTAAACTTGGGGGCCAAGATATGTCCTAGTCCGTATATCTAGAACTCGGTAATACCATGCTATTGTTGTTACCACGAAAAGACACCACTTGCCACAGGAAAAGCATCGGCGGGTGAGTAGAAGATTTTAGGCCGGGCAACGCCCAGGCCGAGAAGCGCGTGAGCAGAACCCAACGCATTCTCCTTGTTGTTTGAAGGGCTTGCGTTTTTGTTTTTTTGGGAAGTGCTCGATGCGACGCGAACTAGAACCTGTCTTGGTCCTTGCCCGCCAACTGGCCGCGGCAGACTTACCCGCATTCATCGGCGAATTGGAACAAGTGCGCGTGACCGCCCTCGCGCGGATCACAAATCCCACCATTCAAACCCTGCCCGATGAGTTGCTAGAAGTTCCCGAAGCCGCGCATCGGCTCGGCGTGTCGCCGGATTATCTGTACCGCAATTCAAAAAAGTTTCCGTTCACCCGGCGCATGGGCCGCAAGTTGCTTTTCAGTTCTACGGGCCTGGATTCGTATTTGAAAAAATCACGATAAAAGGGAGAAACAAAAATGGAAATTGACGAACAGAAAAGAGAACAACTGGCGCGGCTGGCCCGCGCAGTGGGGGAAGTTATAGACGGCCACATGACGGTGCGAGATGCGGGCGCGAAACACGGCGTTGACTGGCAGTGGGTTGCTCTTGGCTTGAACGCCGGGTCGGGAGAGAACAAGCGGAGACTCGAAGAGTTTGTTGAGCAAGGCGGCGACCTGGCAAAATCGCCAGAGTAGAAGCCGCGAAGGCAGCGCAGGAGAGTCGCCGACAAAAAGTCGGGCGAGTTGCTCGAATACACTGCGCGAGTATTAACAGAGTTAGATGCTACGCGTGCACCTGAGTGAGAAGAGGGCAGCGACTGCCAGCAATACAGCTTGACAGCAAGGCAGCAATAGGGTACCCTGCTAGCTCAGGGGGTAACAGACCATGAGGAAACTGGCAAGCTACCAAAGGAAATACGGCAAGGAACTTGGGAAAAAGATGCTGACTACGCTGCAAAAAGAAGCGGCGCACGCGAGCGTCCATGTCCGGAGACTCAAAAAGGAAGGAATCACCAAAACCACTCTCCGCGTCCCTACGGAGCTTTGGAAGGAAGTGCGCACGCGGGCGATTGCGGAAGGCATTTCGGCGGAAGCTCTAGTCAACTCGGCCCTGGCTCAATATCTCAAAACGACGGGGGGGAACTGACATGGCGCGAGGCGACGGACGAATTTATTTGCGTGGCGCGTGGAAATGGGTTTGCTACTACCGGGATGGCGAACAGTTCCGCGAGCCAGCGAAGGGGAAAGACGGCCGGAACACGAATGACCCGAAAGAAGCGGCCAAGTTTCTCAAAAGCAAAGTGGACGCCATCACTACGGAAAAAGGCGGCGGCCCGGCCTTCGTCCCACCGAAGGCTAGCAAGCTCACTGTTGCGGAACTTGTGGAAGCACTCCGCACGGATTTTCAACTCCGTGGCAAGGGGAGTCCACAAAATCTTTCCTCACTCAAGCGCGTAACAACCGACCTGGGCGAGTATCGCGCTGCGAAACTGTCCGCGGAACAAATCAGCATTTACATGCAAGAGCGGGTTACGGCCGGGAACGCGAACGCATCCGTCAATCGCACCCTGGAGTTACTTTCCCAAGCCTATAAGCTCGCCGTCAAGCGCAAGCGCCTTTCCAGTATTCCATCTTTCACGCCTTTGCCGGAAGACAACACCCGAGAAGGCTTCTTTGACGAAGCGCAAGCCCGCGCGGTGCTCGCGCACTTGCCGGATGATGGTCTGCGCGATTTCGTCTTGTTCGCCTACCTTGTTGGCTGGCGGAAAGGTTCCATTGCGAAACTGCGCTGGAGCTCCGTCGATCTCGAAGCGGGCGAAATCCTCCTTCCCGGCAAGTATGTCAAAAACCGCAAGCCTCTTAAGATGGCCATCGAAGGCGAACTGCGCGACCTGCTCGAACGGCGTGCGGCCGCGCGTAGCGTCGAAAAAAATGGCGTGGCTGAAATCTCCGAATTTGTTTTCCATCGCAGCGGCGTGCCTGTCCGTGAGTTTCGGAAATCGTGGGCGACGGCGTGCCGACTCGCGGAGTGCCCGGAAAGACTCCTCCACGATTTTAGGCGGACATGCGCGCGCGACCTTATTCGCAGCGGCGTTGATGAATCCGTGGCCATGCGTTATACCGGCCATCGGACCAACAACATTTTCAAGCGCTACAACATTTCAGACAGCGACGATCTGCGCGAAGCATTGCACCGCGTCGCTACGTACCGCAGCGAGCAGGCCACAGCAAAGCAAAAAGTGGTTGCGATTGGAGCACGGGGTTAGATTTTGCCCGAGACCTGTCCGGGCGTGGATGGCAGGACGCGGACAGGGCCAGGCAAAGGCGGGGCGGGGAGTTTTCTCCCCGCCCTTTTTTTGTGCATGAACTGTGCACGAACGGGGTACAAAAGCGTACAAAACGGAGCAACACGGGCGAGCAATTCTCCAATGTTTTCTTGGTTTTAGTAGGTTTGCTTTGTACCGCGTGTAGGCCGGAATTGCGCTACGAACCAGAAGGTCGGGAGTTCGAGTCCCCCCGGGCGCACCACTTCAACTTCCTACCTAAGAAATTTGATTCCAGCTTTTCCGCAGATGAATCATTTGCCCTTCCTCATTATTTCCACAGGTGGCTTCTGCGAGGTTCTTGCGTCGATCAGGGCAAACGCGCATATTTGGCATCGCCCTGTCCACCATATCCGTTCGGAGGGAATTCTATGATGTTCGCAATGGTCTCTCGCGGCAGGAATTCTGGAATCCGTTTGCTGCCGCATCGCTATCGAGATAATCGATACCACGTCAGTCTCGGGAAGGAAGGCCCTTACATTCCAATTTCCGATGACCGGGATATCCCGCGCTACCTTGCGAATGGTTATTCACTTCGAATGAGCAACAGTGCCAAGAACCACAACCCGAGTCTGATAACGCCTGAATCAATCCAAGGGTGGAAATAGATTGGTTCCTCCAGCCTAGGGGGTTCCATGCGTTTGCTATCTATTCTCGCTTTGCTTGCTGTCTGCTTTATTGGTTCGTCTGGGAGCGACGGCCCAAAGAGCACCGCTGAGCAACCGGATATAAGCAGGTCTGGCAGCAACTTCCTGGAAGCCTGTTCGACTATAGATAGTGAAGAAAGCAGAAGCTCCGTCCGAATCTACAGCGATGCCGCTTGCCTGGGTTGGGTTGAAGGTTTCAAAGAGGGCTTCACTGTCCACGATGAGCTGCTAAGTGTGCCCCAAAGGGACAGGATGGCCTGCGTGCCCCGGGGAGTAACCGCTATTCAAACCGTTCGCGTAATCAGGAAATACATCGCGAACAATCCTGACAAAGCGCACCGGCCAACTCGTTACATAGCCTCTTTGGCGTTGGCGCACGCGTTTCCATGCAAGGCAGGGAAGTAGATCGTCAACGTTCGCAGGGGAATCCCCTTGAGGACACAAGTTTGTGCCCGACCCAAGATCATCGTCCATCAGCGCGCCAATCCGCGGCGCCGGCTAGAAGCTCAAACGAAGCGACATTTGAATCTGCCGCGGGCTCCCGATCGTCTTGTTTACAATGCCCAAGCTGCTTAACGTTTGGAGACGAGTAGGGCGGTTGACCTGCCGTTGGGAAATCGTTGAAGAACTGATTTTGCGAAACGTTGTCGATGGGAATGTCAAAGCTCGCCGTATTCGGGTGGTGGTGTCATTTGAAGAAGAAGCGAGGACCAAAGTTATGAAACCAATGTTTACGGTTCACGCCGGGGAGTATCTGGTTGGCTCGTACATCGAGCAGCACTATAAAGGTGCGAGTGTATGGGTTCCCTCTCGTGACACCGGCGTGGACCTGTTGGTTTCGGACCGCAGAGGCCGCTCCAGTGTCTCCATCCAGGTGAAGTTTGGTAAGGATTTTCTCCCGACCCACATGGGGCCTGAGTTTCAAGAGCCGCTTCGCGTCTGTAGTTTTTTCACAATTAACAGAGACAAACTCCGTGCGTCGCCGGCTGATTTCTGGGTGTTCGTGCTAAATGGCTTCAAAAGACATTCACAGGATTATGTCATTGTTCCCACCAGAGAATTAGGACGGCGGCTGCGGCTGATTCATAAGCCCAAAGTAAAGATGATTCAAAGCTATCTGTGGGTTACGGAGCGGAATCGGTGCTGGGAGGCGAGAAGTTTGCAGGATGGCGTAAAGGATGAGCGTCGGATTGCAGCAGGCGTCTACGCCAACCCTGTTCGCGACTTCACGAAGTGGCTGAATGAGTGGGGCCCTCTAATTAAGAGGGTCAACCGGTAGGTGCCATGGCGCGTGCAGTGTCACAGGTCCTTCAAATGACACCACTACCCGTATTCGTTAGATTGAAAATGTCGAGGCTGAACTCGCGCTACATTCTAATCGAATGGCTCTGCTGTCCAAGCAATCGCCTCATGATCCCGCTTCAAATGCTCGGAATCGCCGCTCTAGTTCCCACTGCTGGCTCGCTTTTTCGCTGGACTTCAGAAAATCGGCGCAGCGGGAAGAGAATTTCTTTTCGCCCGGCAAATCTTGCGTGCATGCCGGAACAACGTGAGTGAAAACATCCGATGCCCCCCATAAACTCGCTCCGGGCAGAAAACTGTGTTCCAGGCTCGTGCGTACCATTTGCTTGAGATCGCTGTAATGAAGCGCGTAGGTCTGCACCGCGCGCACGTACTCGTGGGTTATGTCGATGCGCGAAACGCCTTCATCGTCCGAGGAAAGCGCCACTGGCACGCCAAATTGCCGGTACAACGGGAAAGGATGATCTTTGCCGCTGACACCCAGAATCAAGTCATTGCTCGTCAGGCTGATTTCCACCATCACATGATTTGAAGCCATCTCTTTCATCAATTCGTGCGGCCGGTTTTCGTAGATGATGTCGACACCGTGACCGATGCGTTCCGCTTTGGCCTGTTCCACGGCGAGCCGGATGTGGCAGCACAGGCCCTCGTACGGAACCACGCCCGGCGCAATCTCGCCCGCGTGCAAGCTCAGATGGATTTTCGGATACAACGTGTGAAGGAAGCCGACGAGACGCATGTGCAGCGCGTAGTCGTTCATCGACGTGAAACCGTCCTCGGGCATTACCAGATTGACGCCCACGAATCGCGGGTCAGCCGAAGCCGTCTCAAAGCACAGCAGCGTCTGCGCAAAGACCTGTTCCTTCGGAAACCCGCGCAAAACCTGGCACAGAAAGCGAACCTGGACTCTGCACGCCGCGTCCGCATCCGCTTGACCACAGTGCTCGCGCTTCGCGCGCAGCGCTTCGGCCTGGTCCAGGCCGCTCTTGGCGAGTGCCACGTCGTCGCGCAATCCGTGCGCCAGCAGTTCATCTCGCAACGGACCGAAATCCTCGCGCCAGCCAATTTCTTTCGAGATTGCCGCGGTGTGGCCGAACTCCGGCGTGTGCATCAGCTCGAGGTATTGTTCATTTTGCGCTGCGGCGCGGGTGGCCACCTCGTCGATCCACTCCCCCAGATGGCGATGATCCGTTCCGCTGAATTTCCCGAAAGCATCGAAGAAGTGATCGTGCGCGGTCACGCCAGGCGAAGGCACAAATCCGCGCATCGAAAATGCATCCACTAGCGCATCGTATAGATCCTGATCCGTAAGCGCGTTGGCCGCCGGGACTCTGCCCTCTCCGCACGCAGGATGTTCACCTCCGCTTCCTGACACTAGCGTTTCTAATGGTTTCGCGAAAGCCAGCTTGGCAATCTCCACGCACAAATGATCTTCCGCCGCCGCGCGAATCCACGATTCTGCGTAAACCGCCCCGCTCAAATGGTTGTGTAGGTCACCTCCCTTTGGCATTCCAAGCAAAAAGTGCCGTAACTGCAACGGATTCTCCCGCGCCACTTGTAGATTGAGCTCCGCTCGTTGTTCCGAACTGTTTTGCACTGCCGGAGAACGTGCCGCCTTCGTTTGGGCCAAGCCAGTCGAAGCGAACAAAAACAAAAGAACAAAAAAGCCAGAAGCTCTGGCGAGATAGAAACTCCACGGAGATCTCATGGTCAAATTTCTCATAGGCGTTCTTCCCTGGAACTCGCGGCACGATCGCCGCACCTATACGCGGGTCTCGCCATCTCAAGCCAGTTTTGCCGTCCGTTCCAAAACCGTCAGTTCCACACTTTGAACCGTGGCCATACTTTCCGCCAGCGGTTTCTTCAGCCCGTTGCAAACCAGAATCGTGTAGTGCTCTTCGCCCATTCCGTAATACGGATCGAGTTTCGGTCCCACCCGCACGGATTGGCACCACCGCTGCACGTCCTCCAAATCGTAATGCAAAAAAATCAAACTCTCGCCGGTGTACTCCCTCGGCCCCCAAAGATAATAATTCTGATGCCCGCTGATGGACTTCGGCAATCCCATGTCCGGCCCGAAGAAATCGATCGCGCCGGCATCTCCATAAGTTCCCGCTAGAATCCCCGTCTTCGCGCGTTGCTCCGGCGGAAGTGCCTTGTAAACCTTCGCCACCTCGGACACCATCTCCGGCCATCCAAACTCATCTCCGAAATGCTGAAGAAGCGGCCCGTGGTCTTGCACTTCCGTGCGCGACATCTTGATGCCGAGCGCTTCCATGTACGGCACGATTTTCTCCACCGGCAGCACCGGAACAACCAGCGGCACCGCGATTGCTCCAACAAGAATCACCACCGCCGGCAGCGCCGCTCGCACCCACCGCAGCCCCGTGCGCGCCTCCGTCAACGTTTCCCAGAAAACTCCTCCCGCCGCGTACAGCATCGGATAAATCGGCGCCAGATAATAATCCTTGCCTTTCAGCGCCATCATGATCCCAAGAAAAACCAGATACGTAATTCCCAGCGCGCGCCACGCCTTTGTTCCTCCGCCAAACAGCAGGAATCCCAGTCCCCCCATCCACACCAGAACGCTAGCCCGGTTCAGCATCATGATTTGCTGCCTGAAAAACGCCAGCGGTGCCAGTTCGACATTCTTATGAGTCCCTTTCACATTCCGGAGCGCCTCAAGCGTGGGGAAGTGGTGTTGAACCTGCCACAACAGATTCGGAAGAAAAATTACCAGTGCAATGGCCGCCGCGATCCAGAACCACTTCGTGAAAATCAATCGGCGAGCAGTCGTAACGAGCAATCCCGCAAACAGGCTGACAAAGAAAAATGCCGTCGAGTGCTTGTTCTCCAATCCCAGCCCCAGCATCACCCCGCACCACACCAGCATCTTAGGTTGATCAGCGTTAATAGCGCGCAGCAGAAAATACACGCAGCCCATCCAAAACAGCGGTTCAAACGGATTCATGGACAGCCGCGTGGCATTGTTGAGAATCACCGGCGCCATCAGCACCGAAACGCACGCCAGAAAAATCGCAAACCGTTTGCCGCCCAGTTCGCGCGTGATCAGGCCCGTCAACACGATCTCGCCGCCCTGCGCTAGCGCCGGCAAGAATCGAATCGCGTGCAACGAATCGCCCAGCATCATGCGGCTCACTCGTGTAAGCAGGGCCGCCAGCGGCGCGAAGTCCACGTAGCCCAACGCGAGGTGGTCGCCGCACGCCAGAAAATACAGTTCATCGCGGAAATACCCGTAGCGCCCGTTCGTGAGCATCTGTAGCAGTGCAGCCGCGCCCGCCAGCAACCACGCGATCATCATGCTCTTGGAAAAAAGTGACTCCTCGCCTGTTCCAACGACCCGTGGGTCAGCGTAGGAATTCTTTTCACTTGCGGTCGCGCTCGGAAGGGAAGAAGAGTCCATGCCGCTCCTCGAAATGGATTGACCTACTCCGCCGCCGCGAAATTCGCTCCCTCGGCAGCCCTCATCGCAAAGACTCCGTATTGTGCCCGACAATCCCCGCTTGCGAAAACTCAAAAATCCGATGCACCTTCCGTTTGACACCACTGCTCTCCCGGCCTATAGTGGCGCACCTTTTATTGAAGAGGGAACCGTTTGCTCGACCGCGTCTTTCATCTCCAGGAAAATCACACCACTGTCCGCCGCGAACTCCTCGCCGGCCTCACCACCTTCATGACCATGGCCTACGTGGTCGTCGTCAACCCGCGCATCCTCTCCGAAGCCGGCATGCCCGTTGACGGCGTTCTCTTCGCCACTTGCATTTCCGCCGCGCTCGCCACGCTCATCATGGGCCTGTGGGCCAACTATCCCATCTCCCTCGCGCCCGGCATGTCTCTCAACGCGTACTTCACTTACTCCATCGTCCTCGGCCGCGGCGTTCCTTGGCAGACCGCTCTCGGCGTCGTCTTTCTCTCCGGCTTGCTTTTTCTCATCCTCACGCTCACCAACGTCCGCGAACAGATCGTCAACGGCATTCCCAATTGCCTCAAGTACGGCACCGCCGCCGGCATCGGCCTTTTCATCGCCTTCATCGGCCTGCGCAACGCCAAAATCATCGTCGCAAATCCCGCCACCTTCGTCGGCCTGGGCAAAGCTTCAGATCCCCAAGTCCTTCTCGCCGCCGCTGGACTCGTCCTCATCGCCATCCTGATGGCCCGCCGTGTCGGCAGCGCCATTCTCCTGGGAATCGTTG
>WNGP01019076.1_pt1 | contig 10002 bp, 7 predicted proteins | sample 5407671 | NCBI WGS metagenome assembly WNGP01 (sample SAMN13153381, study PRJNA577476) | soil metagenome | isolation source: 40 cm soil or saprolite under Garry oak tree replicate 2 | place: USA:California | collected 2016-06-15
GACAGGTTGCGCGCGTAGGCTTGCAGCGCTTCGAAGGCTTCGGTCTCCAAAGCCTCCACGTAACTGTCGTACACCGAAGTCGCTTCCGCGAAAATCTCTTCCTTGGTCATCGCCGTAAGCAGCCGCGTCTCCGTGATGCGCACCACCCATTCCTCGCGCAACTGCGTGCGGTTCTGCCGAAGGTGCGCCACCAGCTCACGCAGAAGCTCTGAGGGCTCTTCCCTCCGCACCAATTCCCCTCCCGGATTGCTCACTTGTCTGGACATAAATCGATTCTCCTTGCGCCGCACGGCCTCCAGTTGTACCCAGCGACTGGCCTGGGTACCCCGCGCATTTCCAACAAATCATGACTTACCTGCCCCCTCAAGCAAGTCAACCCCTGCTTCTCCTCTCAGGTAAACACCTGGGCCCCGCGCTATGTTCCGAAGAGGAGCACTGGGAGGGAGAGTCGTTCGAAGGACCGTACCGACGGGTTAAGAAAAGACCATCTCGATGCCCTGGCTCTCCCGGAGTTCTTGGCCACAAAGGCGGGTTGCCCATCCGAGAAGACGGCCAAACCATCGGCGGCCTGGCTGCCCAAATCAGGGATCGCTGCAGCGCTCCGACCGACAAGCGGCACTCGACGCGCTCCTCAAGAAATAATCGTGGCCGAACTCCTTCCGACGCGAAGTTCAGCTCAGGCCATCCGCGGGCCACAGAAGAACCGATTCCCTGCGCTACTTCAGGGGTCGCCAGGTTAAGTGCTTTACAACGCCCCGCTCAAAACGTACATTGGCGCGGCGTGCCCGCGGGGCAAGCGAATCGCGGTACTTTATCGAGAGGAAACTGGCCTGATGAACGCTCTAAAACCAATGTCTCCGCCCCTGCTAGCTCTACTTGCTGCATTGCTGACTACGGCCGGCGGCACTACTGCCCAATCGAGCTACGACCTGCGCTCTCCTGACAACCGCATCGAAATCAGAATCCGCACCGTTCCCGCGGTGCGCTACGACGTGCTCCTAAAAGGCCGGGCTTTACTTCAGGATTGCACTCTGGCTCTGGACATTGACCACCAGACGCTGGGGTTGGACGCCAAAGTGCACGCCGCAAGAAAACGCAGCTACGACCAGACCGTTGAACCTCCGGTTCGTCAGAAGTTTGCCAGGATTCGCGAGAACTACAATGAATTGCGCCTCGAGATGGAAGGCGGCTACGCCGTCGTCTTTCGTGCTTACAACGAAGGTGCCGCCTACCGATTCGAAACATCGCTTCCTCGGCAGCAGGTAAAGGTCTACGGCGAAGAAACAAAGTTCAATTTCCCTGGAGATTCCATCGTCTACTATCCGCAGGAAGACAGCATGTTTTCGCACAACGAGCGAAAATATGTTCCGCAGCATTTGCGGGAAATCGATCCGGCGTTCATTGCCACCATGCCGGCAGTTGCGGATGCCGGAGAAGGCGCCAAGCTCGCGATCGCGGAATCCGACGTCGAAGATTATCCTGGAATGTGGCTGCGCGGCACCGGCGGACGCGGGCTCGCCGGCACGTTTCCTCCTTATCCGCTGAAAGAAAAACTAGAAAGAGACCGCGATCTCAGGGTCGTTGAAGCCGCAGACTACATCGCGGTTACTTCCGGCACGCGCACTTTTCCCTGGCGGCTCATGGGCATCGTCGAGAAGGACCGCGACCTGCTGACGAACCAGCTCGTCTGGCTGTTGGCCAAGCCATCGCAATTGCAAGACACTTCATGGATCAAGCCAGGCAAGGTCGCCTGGGACTGGTGGAACTTCAACAACGTCTACGATGTGAATTTTAAGGCCGGAGTCAACACCCAGACCTACAAGTATTACATCGACTTCGCCGCCAAATATGGCATCCAGTACATCATTTTGGACGAAGGCTGGTACAAGCTTGGGAATGTGCTCGACGTTGTTCCCGAAATCAATATGGAGGAGCTGACGGCTTACGCCAAAGAAAAAAACGTGGGCATCATTCTTTGGGTAGTCTGGAAGTCGCTCGACGATCAATTGATCCCCGCCCTCGATCAATACGCCAAGTGGGGCGTCAAGGGTATCAAAGTCGATTTCATGCAGCGCGACGATCAGCTGCTGATCAACTTCTACCATAAAGTCAGCAGCGAAGCTGCGAAACGCAAGATGCTGGTTGATTTTCACGGCGGGCAGAAACAAATCACCATGACCCGCACGTGGCCCAACATGATCAGTGGCGAAGGTGTTCGCGGGATGGAGTGGAGCAAATGGAGCGCGGAATCCGAACCAACACACAACGTCACGCTTCCTTTTACAAGAATGTTCCTGGGCCCCATGGACTACACGCCCGGGGCCATGCGGAACGCTACCAAAACGACCTTTGCACCCATCTTTCAGCAGCCCATGGCACTGGGCACGCGCTGCCACCAACTCGCTATGTATGTGGTCTTCGAAAGTCCTTTGCAGATGCTCTCTGACAGCCCGTCGAATTACTTGCGCGAACCGGAGGTCATGGAATTTCTTGCTCCCGTTCCATCGGTCTGGGATGACACCCGCGTCCTCGACGGCCGCATCGCCGAATACGTTGTGGTGGCAAGAAGAAGCGGCAACGACTGGTATGTGGGCGCGATGACCAACTGGACAGGACGCGAATTGGAAGTCGATTTCTCCTTCTTGCCTGAAGGAAATTTTTCGATGGAAGCCTATCAGGACGGTATAAACGCCGACCGCATGGCCAGCGACTATAAGAGAGTAGCAATCGAGGTCAACAAATCCGCGAAGCTAAAAATCAAATTGGCGCCGGGCGGCGGATGGGCAGCGCGCATCCATCCTTAATTAACGAGTCACCAATCAGCCGCGGAACGCCAGAAAAGGCAGGAAGCGGCGATCAATGTCGGGGTTCTCTGCCCTGCGGATTGGCCGCCCCAGCCGGGCGCGGACCAAACATCGACCGCGCTCCCAGAAAGAGCATGACCGCGCCGAACACCAGCAAAACGAAACCCCAGACCAGGTTGATATTGATCCCTAGCGATTGTGCGTACAGCGCAGGGTTGCTGAACACACCGAAAACGATCAGCATGATTCCGAAGATGGCAAAGATCATTCCGATGGGTAAACGAATATCCAGGCCCATGAGCGCCTTTCTCTAGCGGAAGATGAAATTCAACAGCACGGTGACTCCAAGAATCGCTACGCCCAGGTAGGCCGGCCGCTTGTACCAACTCAGATCTCCCTCCTGCGGGCGTTCCGTCAGGGAATAAACAAGGCCGACGAGGCGTGATTCTTCCGGAGCTTTGGTGACCAGACTTACGAGAATCGTAACCACAAAGCAGGTGGTCCAGGCAAAGATCGCGGTCCAGAAGTTTTGCGCCATCTCGCTAGGATAAGTGTGCAGCACTCTCAGCCAGCCGCCTTTCACGCCGGGAATCGCCTCCGCAGGAATTGACAGGGCATGATGAGCGGCGGCCGCGAGTGTTCCCGAGAGCAGCCCAATGAAGGCGCCGTGCCCGGTTGCTCGTTTCCAAAACATGCCCAGGAGAAATGTCGCGAATAACGGAGCGTTCACGAACGCGAAGACGAGCTGCAGCATATCCATGATGTTGTTGAAGCGGGTAGCCAAGTACGCGCCGGCAATGGACAGGGCAATCCCGAAAATGGTGGCCAGGCGGCCCATCATTAAATAGTGCACATCGCCAGCGTTCGGCTTGATATACGGCTCATAGATGTCGTGTGTCCACACCGTGTTGAAGGCGGTCACGTTGCCTGCCATGCCGGACATGAAGCTGGCGAGCAGCGCCGTGAGACCGAGACCAAGGATCCCGGTAGGGAAATAATGCAGAAGAAGATTGGGGACGGCGAGATCATAGTCCAGTTGCGGACGGCCGCTGTTATCCAGCACGGGCTGCCCCGTCGTGGCGTCGAGCTTCGCTGGGACGAGACCTTGGCCAGCGGGAGCTCGAACCGCCGAACCTTGCGGACCATTGAGGATAGCAGGCGGTTGCGTGGGAAGCGCAATGGCGATCAATCCGGGAAGAATGACGAGGAAGGGAAAGAGCATCTTAGGAACAGCCGCAATGAGGGGAGTGCGCCGCGCGGAAGCCATGGAGTCAGCAGCCATGGCGCGCTGCACGACGAGGAAGTCCGTGCACCAATATCCAAACGAGAGCACGAACCCAAGACCCATGGTCAGGCCGAACCACTCCACGCCCAGGCGGTTCGTGTGCGGGCTGCCCAGGCCAACCCACGAATGCATATAAGCAGGGCCGAGCGCGAGCTTCAAACCAGACCAGCCACCCACGTTCTTTAAGCCCAGCCACACGAGAGGTATGAACCCGGCGACGATGAGAAAAAACTGCAGCACCTCGTTGTAGATCGCGCTGGTCAACCCGCCGAGATAGATATAGGTGAGCACCACCAGCGCCGACACGATGATGCCGGTGTGAAAAATCCACGCCTGAGGAATGCCGAAACGCCGAAATGGCGCGTCCAGAAAGTGCAGTGTCTGGATCAGTTTGGCCATGGCATACATCGAAATGCCCGAAGAAAAAATCGTCATGGTGGCGAAAGAGATGGCGTTCAGCCCACGGGTTTTTTCATCGAAGCGCAGTCGCAAATACTCCGGCACGGAGCGCGCGCGCGAGCCGTAATAGAAAGGCATCATAAAGACGCCCACGAACACCATGGCCGGGATGGCGCCGATCCAGTAAAAATGACTCGTGAGGATGCCGTACTTTGCGCCGGATGCGCCCATGCCGATGACTTCCTGCGCGCCCAGGTTAGCGGAGATAAACGCCAGGCCGCAGACCCACGCGGGAATCGAGCGGCCGGCGAGGAAAAAATCCGCGCTGGTCTTCATGTAGCGCTTGAGGGCCGCGCCGATGCCTGCTTCTTATTCGAATTGCCTTTTGAACTCTCGGAATTGTTGTCTTAGGTCGGCGATCTCCTTTTGAAGGTCTCGGACGTCGCTGCGAAGTGCGGCGACCTCCTTTTCCACACGCATGCGTTCCTCGTCGGCAGACGCAGGAGTGAGGGGCGGTTCCGGTACTGACTTTGCATCCCACTCTTCCACGTCGCCGGACAAGAGATGTGCGTAGCGGGACTCCTTGGTGCCGGGCTGGCGCGGAAGAACTTTGACGAGCGAGGGCTCGCGCTTCATCAGATGCTGCAGGCTGGATTGCACGGTTCCCAAGTCGTCGAACTGGTGCATGCGTTCAGTACGGCCACGGAGCTCGCCGGGCGTTTGCGGGCCGCGCAGCAACAAGACACAAAGGATAGCGATCTCATGACGATAGAAGTTGAAGGCTTCCTGGAGGCGGTGCTCGTACTTCGTCACCCGGCTGTCTGCGGCGCTGACATAGCGAACAAGGGATTGTCCATCCAGAGAATACAGGGCCTGGCGAACGGCCGCTTCGTCGAGATTCATGAGGGGATCGCGATTCGATTTCTGGTTGCAGGCGTTGACCAGGGCGTTCAAAGAAAGGGGATAGTATTCGGGGGTGGTGATTTCTTTTTCAATCAGGGAACCCAGGACCCGGCATTCGACTTCATTCAGGAGGATGTTCACGGAGTGAGATGATACAACGGATTGCCACCGTTGAATCGTGACCAGTGACTGGCGGGGAGGTAGAGCGCATCGGGGACGGGGCCGCTAGAGATTTCCTTTGAGACAGAAAATGAGTAGAGTAGCGTCTCGCGCTGAGATCATGGCGGCCGAGGCATATGGATACAGGCAGACCGTCGAGGTACGCGGGGCTCGCTGACAAAACGGTCTTCATCACCGGTGGAGGAAGCGGTATTGGTGCGGCCTTCACGCGCGCCTTCGCCGGGCAGGGGGCGCGCGTGAGTTTCGTGGATATCGCGGAGGAAGCGAGCCGGATGTTGGTCGCTGAGATTCGGAAAGAGACGGGGACCGCGCCACACTTCATCGATTGCGACCTCCACGACCTGGCCGCCCTGCGCGCGGCGATCGAAAAAATCCGCGTCGAGTTGGGCGACATTGGAGTGCTCATCAACAATGCCGGCAACGACGACCGCCACACGCTCGAGCAAGTCGCACCGGAGTACTGGGATGAGCGGATCGCGGTAAACCTGCGGCACATGTTCTTTGCGGCGCAAGCCGCCGCGCCACAAATGCAGCGGCTTGGCGGAGGCGCCATCATCAATCTGGGGTCCATTATTTGGAGGCTGAAGCTAACGGGGGCTCCGGTTTATAACGTAACCAAGGCTGCTATCACGGGGTTGACACGAGTATTGGCCCGCGAATTCGGGCCCTTCGGCATACGGGTCAACACGATTTCGCCCGGAGCTATTTGGACTGAGCGGCAAATCAAATTATGGTATACGCCGGAGTTCGAGAAGGAAGTTATGGCCGGTCAATGCTTGAAGACGCGTGTGCTTCCGAGCGACGTCGCGAACATGGCGCTGTTCCTGTCTTCGGACGCGGCGGAAAAATGCACGGCGCAGGACTTCATCGTAGACGGAGGGTGGAGTTGAGGGAACGATGAGAACTATCAAAGGACCAGCAATTTTTTTGGCGCAGTTCGCGGGCGATGCAACACCGTTCAATAGCTTAGAGAGCATTGCTCGGTGGGCCGCCAAGCTCGGCTACCAGGGCGTGCAAATTCCATCCTGGGATGCCCGGCTATTTGATTTGAAGCTAGCGGCGGAGAGCAAGACCTACTGCGACGAGGTCCGTGGCACGGTGGCGGGTCACGGCCTGGAGGTCACCGAACTCTCGACGCATCTGCAAGGCCAGTTGGTGGCGGTGCACCCCGCGTATGACCTGGCCTTCGATGGATTCGCGCCGGAGAAGATGAGAAGCAACCCAAAAGCGAGGCAAGCCTGGGCGGTTGAACAGTTATTGCTCGCGGCGAAAGCGTCCGCGAATCTGGGACTCAACGCCCATGTTACATTTTCCGGGGCACTTGCTTGGCCGTACTTGTATCCGTGGCCGCAGAGACCTGCCGGGCTGATTGAAACTGCCTTTGATGAACTGGCAGCGCGCTGGCGTCCGATCTTGGATGCATTCGATAGCGCGGGGGTGGACCTGTGTTACGAAATCCATCCCGGCGAAGATTTGCACGATGGAGTCACGTTTGAAATGTTTTTGGAGCGCACCGCCCATCATCCGCGATGCAATGTGCTTTTTGATCCGAGTCATTTCGTGCTGCAGCAGCTCGATTATCTGGAATTCATCGATTTGTATCACCGCCGCATCAAGATGTTTCACGTGAAGGATGCGGAGTTTCGTCCGACCGGCCGGCAGGGCGTTTACGGGGGCTATCAACCATGGGTAAATCGAGCGGGGAGGTTTCGTTCGCCGGGAGATGGCCAAGTTAATTTCAGCGCGATATTTTCCAAGCTGACACAGTATGACTTTCCGGGATGGGCGGTGCTGGAATGGGAGTGCTGCATCAAGAGCAGCGAGCAGGGGGCTGCGGAAGGGGCGCCGTTTATTCAGCGGCATATCATCCAGTCTGCGAGCACCACTTTTGATGACTTCGCCGGTTCGGGCGCGGATCAACGCGCCAATCGGCGCATGTTGGGACTAGGGTAGTCTCCAGCAAACACGCTGCATGGCTGTTGACGCGGACGGGCGGGGCGGGCTCCGCTCCTACAATTGACTGCGAGTCGCGAATTTTAGAAATCATCCCGGGACGCGATACGGGATGGAAACGGGACGAGAACGATGACCGGAAATCCACGAGCGAATGATGCAACAGAGCGGCGGCTCCGGCTAGGCATGGTCGGAGGCGGACCGGGCGCTTTCATTGGAGCGGTGCACCGCATTGCGGCTCGGCTCGATGATCGCTTTGAGCTGGTTGCGGCGGCTTTGTCTTCCGATCCTGCGCGCAGCCGTGCCGCTGCACTTGATCTGCATGTCGCGCCGGAACGTGCATACGGAAGTTTCACCGAAATGGCCACGGCCGAAGCGCAGCGGCCTGACCGCATTGATGCCGTCTCGATCGTCACACCCAATCATGTTCATTTCCAGCCGGCGAAAGCGTTTTTGGAGGCCGGCATTCATGTGATCTGCGACAAGCCGTTGACCACCACGGTGGAGGATGCGCTGGCGCTGGCCGAGATCGTTCGGCGCAGCGGGCTGATTTTTGGCTTGACTCATAATTACACTGGCTACCCGTTGGTGAGGCAAGCGCGAGAGATGGTCCTGGCCGGAGAGCTGGGGCGCATTCGCGTCGTGCAAGTGGAGTACGCGCAGGACTGGCTGACCACGCCGGTTGAGGCTACTGGGCACAAACAGGCGGTTTGGCGCACCGATCCGGCGCAGAGCGGACCTGCCGGTTCCCTTGGGGATATTGGAACGCACGCATACAACATCGCGTGTTTTGTGACTGGACTTCGCTGCGATCAGGTGGCGGCGGAAGTTTCCATATTCGTGCCGGGGCGGCGCCTTGATGACAACGTGCAAGTGCTCTTGCGATTTGAGGGCGGTGCGCGAGGAATGTTGTGGGCGAGCCAGGTGGCTACAGGAAACGAGAACAACCTTCGGCTGCGGGTTTATGGAGAAAAGGCGGGACTCGAGTGGGGGCAGGAGAATCCGAACTATCTGCGTTTTGCGCCGTATGGCAAGCCGCCGGTTACCATCAGTCGCGCCGGGGCCGCGGCCACGGCGTCGGCGAAGCATGCCAGCCGCATCCCGTCCGGGCATCCGGAGGGATACCTAGAGGCGTTCGCCCAACTGTATGCTGACTTAGCTGAGCAAATCGCCGCAAGGAACGCCGGGCGCGCTCCCGTGCCCGCATCGCTGCTGGTACCGAATGTGAAGGACGGCGTGGCGGGTGTTCGTTTCATCTCCGGAGTCCTGGAATCATCTCGCCAAAACTCGGCTTGGGTGAATCTGCCGTCGTCCCGCGAGGAAGAGAAAACCAGGCCGGGCTGATTCTGTCATTTCTCGGTGGTGCCAAAAAACCAGACAGCGGCCGACGGCCCCGCTTGTCCGAAGGTGGGACGGCTAATCCCATTTCCGGTCGATTTGAGGAGATTCCGCAGAAAGAATTCCGGCTAATCTATTGAAACTAGATAGACTTAGCGAAGGGAACCTGGGGCCGGAGAGTTGCGTTCTAGAAGGTGACGACATATATGGACATCCAACGACCATCGAACGCTCGCGCCAAGAAGATCCGCAGGATCGCTTATGGCACCGTCGCACTCATCATCGTCGGAGGGGTAACCTATGGGCTGTCGAAGCTCCGGCCGGCCGCGCCCAGTGTGGATCGGGCCACGATCTGGCCGGATGAAGTGAAGCGCGGCCCCATGCTGCGGGAAGTGCATGGGTTGGGGATCCTTGTTCCCGAAGACATTCGGTGGGTTGCGGCGCAGACGGATGCACACGTGGATAAATGGGTTTTGCGGCCGCCCGCCATCGTCAAGCCAAATTCGATCATCATGGAATTGAGCGACCCGACGGTACAGAAAGATGTATTGGACGCGGAATACCAGGTGAAGGGCGCCGAAGCGGACTACCAGAACCTGAAAGTGCAGGTCAACAGCGACTTGATGAGCCAGAAGGCAACCGAAGCATCCGTCCGAAGCGAATATGAACAGGCCAAAATCCAGCACGACGTGAAAGACAAACTGGTGAAAGAGGGCTTGGAGTCTGCATTGAACGAGAGGCTGACCAGAGTGCAGGAGGAACAACTTGCGATTCGCGCGAAGCTGGAAGCCGAGCGGACGAAAATCGCGACGGATTCCGGAGCCGCAAAACTTGCGGCACAGCAAGCCAAGGTGGAGCAGATGAGGGCGCTCTACCAATTGAAGAGGACCCAAGCGGACGCGCTGCATGTGCGCGCAGGCATTGATGGAGTGCTCCAGCTTCTGCCGGTGGACGTGGGGCAGCACGTAACCCCGGGAATGAACCTGGCGCGCGTGGCGGATCCGAAGAAGCTCAGAGCGGAAATAAAGATTGCGGAAACTCAGGCGAAGGACGTGGTGCCGGGACAAAAGGCGCAGATCGACACGCGCAATGGAATCGTGAATGGGCACGTTTCGCGAGTGGACCCCTCGGTGATCAACG
>WNGP01006144.1_pt1 | contig 9998 bp, 6 predicted proteins | sample 5407671 | NCBI WGS metagenome assembly WNGP01 (sample SAMN13153381, study PRJNA577476) | soil metagenome | isolation source: 40 cm soil or saprolite under Garry oak tree replicate 2 | place: USA:California | collected 2016-06-15
TTCTGCTGGAGGCCGATCCGCAAGTTCAGAAAGCCGTCGAGGCGATTCCGGAGGCAAGGGCGCTGTATCAGAGTGCCAAGAAGATCGTGGCTCAACGCGCGGGCGGAACGCTCGAGCAGCCGTAAGAGCTAGCCGCAAGCTACTATTCTGATTTCAGGGGCGCCCGCTGCGGCGGACGCCCCTTCGTATTAGCGAGCAGTAGAACGCGCGTGTTGGCAAGCACCTACGCCTTTGCTAAAATTGTTTTGCTGCTCGTGGGCGAGTAGCTCAGCTGGGAGAGCGCCTCGTTCGCAACGAGGAGGCCGGGGGTTCGAATCCCCTCTCGTCCACCAGATTCCAAACGACTTAACCCGTTTTTCTGAACTGAATGAGTTGGCCAAGTTGGCCAATTGAACGCGCCGGAAGATCGAAACCCATACTGATCCTCTCGGCCCATTCAAGCCGATAATCACGATCTTGGAGCAGTTTCGTGTACCGCTCCGAGACGTGGGTTGGCGCGTGCCCCGACCAAAAGTGCTGAAGAACGTCAGGGCAATCTGATTTCTTCAGCTCGGTGATGCGGAAGCGCCGGAAGATGTTGAATCCACCGTTTACGTGCTCGATTCGTTTCAGGATGGGGTGAAGGCTGTCTCGGAGGATATCGGTTTGTAGGAGTTGGCGTCCCGTCGATGTGCAGAACAACAGCCCCGAAGTGCGCGTGCCGATGAACTCCTTGAGCATTGTCGCGAGGGACGCGCAAAGGTCGATGTCACGCTCGCCGTTCTGAGTCTTCAGGTAAGGCTGGATCTCCCCCCGCTTTGCCTTTTGGCGAATGTAAAGCGTGCGGCAGTCTTCGCTGATGTGCTGGTCAATTTCAAGCCCGAGCGCTTCACCAGCGCGAAGTGGACCGCATCCTGCCAGAAGTGCATAAAGCACACGATATCGCCCTGTGGCTTCCTTTAGGATGTTCTCCATGCCTTTTTTGTCCGTGCTCGGTTGCTTCTGCTGCGTCACCAGCGGCGCATCGATGAATGCCTCGTTCCAGGTCCGCGGGAAAAGCTGTTCACCATTCTCGTTGACTGCAGAGGCGACTACGGCCTTCACGATGTTCGAGTAGTCCCGAATCGTCGCGGGTGCTAGGTTGGAAATCTGTTCCACCAAGTCTTTCATCGCTAGGTTGTTCACGTCAGCAAGGAGCTTTCCCTCGAAGAAAGGGTAAATCCACTTGTCGAGGGCATAGCGGCGCGTGTCGATGGTTGTTTGTTCCAGTGGATTGCGTTTGCGGTTGGCCAGGGACTTGAGCCAAATTTCGCCCTGGACTTTGAAGGAAACGGTAGAGGTTGCCTCGATGAAGGTTCGTGCGGAATTGATGCCGAGCTGCTCCAACTTCTCGGCTGCTGCCCGTTCTGCGATCGTGCGTGTACGGCAAATCCCAAGACACGCTTTCTCCTTCTTGGGTTTAAACTGCCCCGGTGTGTCCCGCCAGAACTGCACATTGGCGGGTTCCTTCGAAAGCCACGCATCCGACCGTTTTCTCCCTTTTTGAAAGACGTAACCCTGCTGATATTTGCGTCGCGCCAAAGATTTGCCTCTCCGGCGTGGCGCCACAATCATGGGGAGTGTAGCAGAATCAGACAAAGGTCATCTCGCTTTGTTGACTGGACCCTTCCCCGCAGTAGTCTCGCGGGCCACCGCGCCTAGGTATTCCCCATGGCACGACCGACTCATTGCCCGTTGAGCTCGTCTCTTAACCTGTGGCTCGCTGCGACATGCTTCGTCGAGCGGATCCCATTCATATTCGGTTGCCTTGCAGACGGTGCTGTTCATCGCTGTCCTCGTCACCGTGGAAAAAAGGATCGTCGGCAATTGCGTCGAGGGCGGGAGCGACCCCAAGAACTTTTTGGGCGGCTGGAAGCCAAAAAAGTCGGGTCGCTCCCGCCCGTTTCAGTCTTTTTTCCACGGTGACTTTTCCTCGCATTGCGTTCCCTATCTCCTTTGCGTCTAAGAAATTCCTCGCTGACATAGGTGACGAAACAGGAGAGGAAGTAGGTGGGGGATGTAATCCTTACCTTCTTCACCCTGCTCCTTCAGGGGCGCCGAAGCGGCGGAGTAATTCTGTCTTGAAACGCGCAATGATAGGGTGGCCGGCTCCCCCGAATTCCTGACGGATGTCAGCTACGGTCACGCGGCCCGCTTTCCAGCCGCGATAAAGATGCTCGAATCGTTCCCCGACGAATTGCGCCTTGGCCTGATTGTGGAAAATGAGATCGCCATCGCTAACAGATCTGTACTGGCGCAGGTCCCATGCCTTACGGATTTGGAAGTAGCGGCAGAGCTCGGCTGATGCGTCAGCCCTGAGTGGGATTGCCGCAGTAGAATCGAATAGTTCTTTGGCCTTTTCGAAGTGAGAATCCAGCCGCGCCAGGTAAATGACTTGGAGCTCGGAAAGCTGCCGGAACAGAGGGAGATAGGCTTGCAGATGATGGACAAATTCGGTGAGGCTTACCTCGGGCCCCTGGATGTAGGTGAACGTCACCACAGTCGAGGGAGAGGAAGGATCGCTCGCGAGAAACATCGGGAACTTGTCCACGAAGTAGCGAACGGTGGGTTGACTGGTCTTCTGCCCACAGTAAATCTTCGCGGGAAGGAAGTGCGTTGGGACCTTCAATTGGTCACAGAAATAGCTCACCTTTTCCGGTTCGGTTTCAAGGTATTTGTACTCCGGATGGGAGAGGACAAAATCGAGCATTCCGATGCGCCGCTGGATGTACTCGAATTCATGTTCTCTGCGATTGCGCAGGTTCTCTCTGCCGATCTGGCGATACAGCCTGCGAGAGAAGATGTGATAAACCTTCCCGTTCATTGGAAAGTATTCGGTGCGGGCGTGTTTCTTAGTGCGTAGCTTGTGCCAGAAGGCTGTCGCGCGCTTGCCCCAATGGCCGCAGGTGAAAGCAAGGAATTGACGCGCAACAAAGTAGCCAGAATGCGTGGCCACAATGTAGAGAAAGCGAGCTTCGGTTTCCGTGTAACCGAGTGCTTTCAGGGCATCGACGTTCGACGGTTTGATGTTCATGAAAACAGGATTTGGGGAAACGAGGGGTGTGGAGCTCGGAGGTTGCACTGATGTTGCCAAGCAGCTGCCCGCAAACTCGTCAGTTTGAGTTTGAATTGATGCTGTCATCTGAATGCCTCATCCTCTTGGAATAGATGATTGCGCCTTGGCCGGCCGCAAGGCACACGTGGACCGTGCGCTCCAATGGCAAGGTTTCGACCTTCGCGTCCGGCTTGGGACCACCGAGCGGCACGCAGTCAAGCTAGGTGGCTGACCGAAGTGGGACGGCTCCACCAAGCCCGCAGGGAAAGTCGGTGAGGACTCCCTCTATTTACTAAGAGGTCTCGAAAACGGAGAAACTCAACGTAAAAGTCGAGGGGAACTGTGTCTGAACTTCATCTTCGGCTTTTCCCTCGGCATCGCCCTTTCGTGCTCTCTAATACTATAGAGGCCTTCAAAACGAAAAAGGTAAAGCACAGTTTGAAGTTTCTAGACAGGCCAAGTGGGCTTTGTTCTCTGGCTCCTAGTTCGCGCAAGGCAGTGCCTAAGAAGAGGACTTTGAGGGCGAGTTGCATGATTCGAGGTCCGGAGGTTGCGATTGGAGTGCTGAAGGCGGTTGCACCGTTCGTCTGCGGAACGAGGCATGACGTACAGCGCGAAAGCCATCTCATAAATACCCAAAGCTGCCTGAGATGCCTTTCTTTTCAAGGGTTTCGAGCATCCTGGACCATTTATGAGATAAGTTAGTTCTAGTGTGTATCCTCGCGAACGACCGTCACCGGACCAAGTAGACCGGAGGGCAACAACGGCGAGTTGGCCTTATAGGGCTTTACTGCAGCAAAAGTGATCTTCGTGGCTCCGAGCTGCTCGTCGCCGATCATCCGGTTGACCCACGCGTTTACTACCTTCATTCGGATTTCGTTTGCACCCGGCTTGAGAGCAGACGTCGCGTCCACCCGATAAGGAGCGTGCCACGTCTGTCCCAAGTCCTTACCGTTAATGGTCACCTCGGCTAGGTTCTTCACATCGCCCAGATCGAGCCAAAGACGCGCTCCCTTTCTGAACCAATTGGGGGAAGCCTCCACAGTTTTCGCGTACGTGCCGACACCCGAGAAGTACCTCACGCCGGGATCGTCGCTATGGCTCCAGTCCAAAAGCTCGTTCATGGTGATGGAATTGGGAGCTCCCCGACCGGACTGGAAAACGATATTCCAAGGACCGTTGATCGTAGCCACCTTTGTCGTCGTCACTTCAGGAATCGTGTGCGAAGTCTTAGACGTTGTTCGGCGAAACACGACGAACACGCTTCCCCAAGGCTCTAGGTGAAGCGGGACCATGGTGCGTCCGTCCGCCACCTTGAACGAAGCAGGCTCTTTGGTACCGGTCTCGGCGCGCCACAACTCCGGCTCCCTACCGGCCACGCGGAATGTGGCATCAATCACTTCCTCATGATCGCTGCGGTTGTTGACGAAATATATGTCGCCGTCCGCCAGCTTGCGGTGCAGGAATTGCACGTCGGAGTCACTGGCCTTCTTCGAGTATTCGAAGTCCGGCTTCACGTTCAGGGTACTGAAAACCTCGCTCATGTTCTGTCCGGCGTATACGGTTCCCTTGCCTACCTTGTGCACGCCAGCACCATCGCCGAACAACTGAGACGAAAGCTTCTCGAACTCAGCCTGATCGTCCGCAAGACTCGGATCGTCGATGGGCTTCCCTCCCGCCACAACTGCGCCTTCTTCGACTAGCTTATGAATGGCGCGTAGGACGGGAAGGGACATGTGGCGACTGTAGGGATCGAGGCCCAGCACCCGGTATTGCATGCCGGCCTTGGTGACAATCCGGCCGTCCACGACGCTCAATTCATGAACCAGTGCGTCCGCGTTGATGTAATCAAACCCGTACCCAGCTGGGATCTCCGGTGCCTTATGTTGGAAGATCGCGGTAAGATTTGAGTCTTCGCCATAGAAATAGACCAAGTCGGCGCTGAAACGCCCCTGTTGCAAGAGATAGCACGACCGCGCCAAGTAGTTGACCCAAGGAGAAGCTTGCTCTGCCCAGGTTTCGTTGCGGTTGAACCATTGTCCGAAGGGACCGAGCGTTAACCCAGGAGCCTTTCCGACCAACGGCTGGTGTGCGGACTCATGGATCACGAAGCGATTGATTCCATTCAGCATCTCCTGGTCCGCCGTGGGTTTCAGAGTCGCAGGCGACCAAGCCCACGGTGCTGCCGCAGCCGTCAACGATTCCGCTGCTGCAATGTTCTGACCGTAGATGTGAGCAACAGAAGCCGACTCGCGGTCGTCTGCGTTGTAACCGTACTGTACGTTGTTCACTCCCGGCCTTTGCGTCCACATTGCGCTCATGGGCACTTCGTTGAACTTCTTCACCTCCATGCCATCTGCAACAAACGCTCGCCCTGATTCGTGCGACTCCCCATAGTGGGCCATGCCGCGTTCATGAAGGGTTTCTTCCAATTGGCCGTAGTGCTCGCTGGTGATCAGATCCGCGATGGTCTTGCGAAAGTCCCAAAGAAAACGATCGCTGGCCGCGGCGCTTCCCACGACGCGACCGGTAAGTACCGGCAACCATGGTGTCGCATCGTAACCACGCAGTTTCTTGAACTGCGCTAGCATATTGTCGGTCCAGTTTTGCGACCCAGCCTCCCAGCTGTCGTTGATGACGTAGCGGATGCCCTTTTTTCCCATCTCATCCACGCCTACCGTTTCCTTATAGCTGTCCAGGTATTTCTCGAAATAATCCTTGACGAAGCGGCGATCAAGTTTGTCCACTTCGAGGCCAGTCGCCTCCGGAGTAGCAGGGTGATTGGTGATGCCCAGCAGCGAGTACCCGAACCGCAGCACCATCCACCGCCCCTCCTGTGGAGTCCAATCAAGCGTGCCGTCAGCACTGATCTTCGAGGTTAGGTCGATAACATCCGTCTTCCTGATCGCTGCCGAACTGTCGATGGCAGGCGTTGGAAATTGGTAGAGGTCCCCCTCAGGTACGAAGGCCGCTTTCTCTTCAAAGTGATTTACCTGCGGTTCAGAGTGAAGAACCAGTTCCGCAACCTCATAGGACTTAGGCGGAGCAGGCGTTGGGCCAAATGAAGCAGGGTCTATTCCCTCGGCCCACGCAGGGCGAGGTGGCGGAGGGATATGTTTGAAGGTCACCCTATAATATTTCGCCGTTATGGCGTTAAAAGAGATCGTGTGTTGCGGCGCCCTGCCTCCGGGCAGGCTGGCCACCTTACGGAAGGCCTTCCCATCATCACTTGCCTCCAAAGTCTTCTCTGGAGCAGCGATTCCGGACACCAGCTGCTCAATGGAGTTTGGATCCCTCGTTGCGTACGTCGCTGCTCGAATAGTGTGCGGTGAAGGGTACTCGAACAGGATCCAAGACTCCGCTCCAAGCGCGGGAATCGGCACACCAGTAGTTTTCTCCAGGTCGCCGTCGCTCAGCATCGCGACATCCAACCCCTCGCCGCTGGAAGTAATCTTCGCCTGCTCGGCACCTTCACGCGACTCACCCGAAGGAAGTCGGAACGCTACAACTACTGCGTCCGAATAAAACTGTGGAGGCGTTGTTCGCGCCGTTCGACCGAACTCCTCTCGAACGCCGATGTTCTGGAATGCACCAGTATTGCTCGGAGGATGAATGAGCTTGCCCGTGAATCGCTTGCCGCCTTCCACGATGGTTTCGCTCCAGACATATTTCTTCATACCTTGGGAAGGGGGCACCCACGGGCCTCCTGTTTCGCTCCACCCTGGAGAGCCGGCGATCGCCATTTCCATGCCGAGTTGGTCGCCGATGCCGATCGCGTATTTGAACGCTTCTTTCCATTCAGGTGTCATGTAAGCCAACCGTCTTTCGACAACCTGCGGTGTTTGCAGCGCTGCGTCGAAGTTCTGATAGCCCGCAATTCCCACTCGATGCATCCACTCAAGGTCCAGCTTGATACCTTCTTTGGTGATGTTGCCGTTCATCCAATGCCACCAAACTCGAGGCTTGGCCGAATCACGCGGATTCTTGAAATTCAGCTCTAACTCGTCTTGTTGTGCAGACGTGCAGATGCTCAGCGACAGCAGCGCACCCATCACGGCGAGAGTAAGAAGAGATTTTTTCATGATCACCGCCTTTTTCCTGCGAGGCCGTCAATAGCCATGTCCCTCTTTGTCTCTCGGAGCACGCTTCCCTTAGCTCGTTCACCGAAGTGCTGCACTTGCAACCCCCAACACCTTTAACCTATCCCACAATGTGCGTTCCTGTCCGAAAGGATCCTCGTCAACTTTGCATTCCGCATCGATCATCATCGTGGCCCGCTTCTCCTCGGTATAGGCGGGCCAAACGGGTTGCCCCTTAGCGCCAGGATAGCCGTCCCTTGCAAACGTGGCCCACATTTCGCTCATATTCCGCGCAGCCTTCTTGCGATCTGGATCTGTACCGATCAGCGACGCGCCCGATGCATTCTTCGGCTCTTGGAGATCGACGTTGTCGAATTTGTACCAAATCTCTGTCGCATGAGCGGCTCCAAGCCGATGGTCGGTTCCGGGGACGAGGAGATTCGATCCGTGCGTGAACATGTACATGTACACCGGCGCAGCCTTCTGTTCGTACTTCTTCTCAGCGATTTCAATCGACCCGAGCCACATGGCTCGCGCCGTCGTAATCGCAACGTAGAGATCGGACGGCGTAGCCGTAGGGCGGCTCTTGCGATACGTCGTCAGAATAGTTTCGGCGTTAGACCCGAAATCCTTGTTCAGTTGCGCCTTCAATCCGTCTTCGGTCAACGAGAATAAGTCCGTCGCCTTGCGTTCAAAGAAAAAGAACGCCATTTCGTCTTTGTTGGTCCCGACCATCAGCGGTTTGTGTTGAGAGATCGCAGGCGCATGGGGATCAAAAGGATGGTTCGGAAGGTAAGTCCCGTCCACTACTGGACCGAATCCCCCGCGACGGGCCACAACCATTCCGCTTCTCCCACCGCTGAGCGTCAGGTTTCCGGGAGCCTTCTTTGCCACGGCGCCTTGAATTTCCAGCAGTTTGTCAGGTGGAACCTCTTTGAGTCTCGCAACTTCCCTTGTGGACAAGGCGAGTTCAGTCAGGACCATCTTGGCGGTTTCCGTCGCCATGTCGCGAGGCGTCATGTGAACGCCCGGGCCGCTCTCAATCGACGCCTTATTGAAGTAGTTCTTTGCGAGCGGCAAGGCATATATGCAGGAGGTTTTTGCGCCACCCCCGGATTCGCCAAAAACCATTACGTTGTTCGGATCCCCGCCAAAAGAGTCGATGTTTTCGTGTACCCACTTGAGGGCTGCAGAAATGTCCAGGATTCCTTGATTCCCGGAAGAGACATACTCTTCTCCCGCCAGATCAGCCAAGAACAAGTATCCGAGAAGTCCCAAACGATGATTGTTCGCCACTACAACAACGTCGTACTCACGCGCGAGGTTGCTTCCATCCTGATACCACGTGCTCCCGGAACCAATTACGAAGCCACCGCCGTGGTTGTAGAACAATACGGGACGCCGACGCTGGTCCACAGCTGGCGTCCAGATGTTGAGCACCAGACAGTCCTCTGAGGGGAATGGTTCGTCAACTCCGAAGGAAGGCCGTTTCGGCTGAAACGCGGGTGGACCCGGAGTAAAGGCTTCTCGAACACCTGTCCAGGGTGCCAGTGGCGGCGGCGCTTTGAATCGGTTTACCCCCGAGACTGAACCGGCATAAGGAACGCCCTTGAACGTAACCAGGTCGCCCGTTCGCTTGCCACGCAATCGACCATACGCCGTTTTTGCTTCCACGGTCTCGGTGTTGGAAGAGCGTCCCCAACCGGACCTGCCCGTGCTCATGACGGAACCACTCGCCAACCCAGCCAAAGCGGCTGAACCTTGCACGAGAAACATGCGCCGATTCAAGAAACGTAAATTGGGGTAAGTTGACATTTAAGCGGCTGTAATACTAGCCGATAAAGAACGAATGTCAATAGGCAAATATGTTTTGTATTGCAAAAAGGGGTCGACGCTTACACAATGGCTTAATCCCGCAGTAGAACCTTGAAAGCGACGAGCATGGACACCTCACGAAGACTCTTCCTGACCGGACTGTTAGGCACGACAGCAACAGCGTGTTGGGGGCAAGGAGTGGCCACGCGCAAGGCAGCCGTCCAGCCTCGAGGAAAATCTTCCGGATTGCCGTTCGACGCGCGATTACAAGACGTCACGGCAAGGGCTGGTTTGCGTCACGTCACGGTCTACGGCGGTGTTGACCGCAAAGACTACATCATCGAGGTGACAGGCTGTGGCTGTGCATTTCTGGACTACGACAACGACGGTTGGCTCGACATTTTTGTCCTCTCTGGAGTTCGCTTGTCGGAGACTCCCGAAGGTACGAGCAACCGCCTATATAAGAACAACCGCGACGGCACATTCACAGACGTCACCAAGGAATCGGGGTTGTTCAAAACGGGCTGGGCCTGCGGAGTGTGCGTCGGTGACTACAACAACGACGGGTTCGAGGATTTGTTCGTCACGTACTGGGGACACAACGTCCTCTACCGTAACAATGGCGATGGCACCTTTTCAGACGTAACCCAATCGGCTGGCCTCGCTGGATCGACCCATCGGTGGGGTTCAGGCTGCACTTTTGTGGATTACAACCGCGGCGGACATCTGGATTTGTTTGTATCCAACTACCTTGAATTCGATTTGGAAAAGGCTCCGAAACCCGGTCAGACGGCGAACTGCGAGTATTCTTCTACTCCGGTGTTTTGTGGCCCCCGGGGATATCCCCATGGTCAGCACTGTCTATACCGCAATAACGGCGATGGCACTTTCACTGACGTCAGCGGAGTGTCGGGCGTTGCGGCCGTGAGAACCAGTTATGGCTTCACGGCAATCGCGGCAGATTTCGACGACGACGGCTGGCCTGACATTTTTGTGGCGTGCGATTCAACACCCAGCTTGTTGTTCATGAA
>WNGP01008742.1_pt1 | contig 9998 bp, 7 predicted proteins | sample 5407671 | NCBI WGS metagenome assembly WNGP01 (sample SAMN13153381, study PRJNA577476) | soil metagenome | isolation source: 40 cm soil or saprolite under Garry oak tree replicate 2 | place: USA:California | collected 2016-06-15
GAAATGGGCGTTCAGGAACTAACGACCCACGAGGTATTAGGACTAGCGAGAAATGGTGATGAAGCTGCAAAGGCGGCTTTCCACCGCGCGGGGATACTATTGGGGGTGTCGCTGGCCAACCTTGTCAATATCTTTAACCCGGAATGTGTAGTACTCTCCGGTCACGATGACGATGCGAGTATTCTGTGTGGCGATTGGCTCCTCGAACCAATGCACCAGGAGTTCAAGCAGCATCTATTCTCGCAAATGGGGAGGGATTTGCACTTCATCGTAGAGCGGCGTGATTTTGAAAGTTGGGCGCGTGGTGCCGGAAGCCTTGTTCTGCGTCACTTTTTCGCGTCGCCCGCTCGCGTTCACTCCGAACGGGCGTTGATACGAAGCTAGCGCTCGGGCATTTTTTGGGTATCTAGATGCCCGCTCCTGTGTCATCCTTTGCAATGCCGACATTTCCATACCCAACCTGCGCTCCGCGTTTGGGAGTTAAGCTGGTAAGGCACAATATTACCCACACATACACAAATACTCTTTTGCTAAGCAAGGCCCAACTTGTGCTATACTACGAGCAATGTGGCGGGGCGGGCGGGGTAAAAAGCAACTCCTAAAGGAGAGAGATAGAACATGGCAGAACAGGACTTGCCATTAGCGGGTAAAATCGCTTTAGTGACGGGCAGCAGTCAGGGGATCGGGCGAGCAACCGCCCTGCGCCTCGCGCAATCTGGCGCGGATATCATCATCAACTATCGCAGGAATGCCGAGGCCGCAGACGAGGCAAAAGCCGGTGTGGAAGCGTTGGGAAGGCGCTGTATCACAATACAGGCCGATGTAAGCCAGGAGGAGGAGGTGACGAGGCTTTTCACGGAGGCAACTAATGCGCTTGGCCCTGTGACCGTCCTGGTAAACAACGCAGGTACCACACGCGACAAGCTCATTCTACAAATGTCGCTCGCAGACTTTGAGCATGTTATACAAACGAATTTGCGCTCAGCCTTCCTCTGCACAAAAGCGGCGCTGCGTGGCATGATGAAAGCGCGTTGGGGACGCATCGTTAATATTTCTTCGCCTTCCGGCCTGTTAGGCAGCGCGGGACAGGCCAACTACAGCGCATCGAAGGCGGCCATTGTCGCCCTCACCCTCAGCACCGCCCGCGAAATGGCAAGCCGCAATATTACCGCCAACGCCATCGCGCCCGGCTTCATTCCTACTGAGCTCACCTCAACGCTGACAGAACAGCAGCGAAAGTATATGCTCGATGTCACTCCACTTGGGCGATTTGGCGCACCTGAAGAAATTGCCGCGGCGATTAACTTCCTCTGTTTGCCGGAAGCGGGCTACATCACAGGCCAGGTGCTTTGTGTCGACGGTGGCATGGCCATGCACATCTAACCAACCAGATTCATGAAACAAAATGGGTGCGGTTTCTCTCTAAATGTTAAACACCGGTTCACATGAAGGAGACTGCACCTATGGTTATGAACGAAACGACAGAAACGAATCAATTTACTTTCGAAGCATTCGCAGCTCAACCGTTTTATACGGAAATCAACCGCTCACTTGTCCACCAGGCGCTCAAATCACTGGCAAAGCGCCCGGCTAACGCCACGCTGACGATTGTCGATATGGCCTGCGGCACGGGAGCCGTGACGCGCCTGATCGCGCAGGAGGTGAAACGCCAGAAACGCCAGGCCCGCATAATTGGCGTTGATCCCTCCGCGGAAGCGCTGCGCCGGGCGCAAAAGGGGATGGACGTGATGGGAGCCAGAGCCGAATTTATTCAAGGTGAGGCCGAGGACCTTCCTTACATCGTCCAGCATGCTGATGCTGCGTTCTTCTGCAATGCCATCCATTTGCTCCCCGACAAACTGGCTGCATTCCGGCTCATGGCGAGTATCCTGGCGCCCGGCGGCATCTTTGCCTGCAATAGCGGCTTTTATGACGGAACCTACGTCGAGGGTACCGAGCGCTTTTATCGACTCTGGACCAGTCGGGCAGTTCGCTGGCTACGCAAGGAACACCCCGAAGTTCACCTGTCCCGCGAAGCCAAGGCGATGGCGATGCAGTGGCTCAATGCTGACGAATACATCAACCAGCTCAAGCAAGGCGGCTTCGCTCGCGTGGAAGCGTTCCATGAAGTTGGGTGTATTTCAGTGGATGCCTGGAGAGATCTCGGCCAATACTGGCTCTTCATCGAAGGGGCGCTGCCAGGAGTGCCGTTACCCCTGGGCGCGGCTGCACTGGAAGCCGCCGTCTACCAGGCAGGGCAGGAACTGGGCATCACCGAGACACCACGCAACTGGCTGCAACTGATCGCCTATAAAGCATAGTGGTCGATCTGCATAGCGCACCGACAGCAAGCAACCATATGCTACAATAAAACAGAGAGTATCTATACGCTCCAATTTACGTCCCTATATCTCAGTGCTTAACCTTAGGATACTCTAGAGCATAAAAGGAGTTTGTTGCATGCAGTGGGCTATCGCGTCGGCAGCATTCCTTGCCTCGGCAGTCGAATTTGTCGAAGCCTTCACAATTGTCCTGGTGGTCGGTGTCACCATTAACTGGCGCAGTTCGCTCGTTGGAGCGCTTGCTGCCATAGCCACACTGGCGCTGATCGTTGGTACACTTGGTGTGGCAATTGTCCAATGGGTTCCCATTGACGCCCTCCGTCTCTTTGTAGGCGTTATCCTGGTGCTCTTCGGTTTGAAATGGATGAAAAAAGCCATCCTGCGCTATAGCGGACTGAAAGCGATCCACGATGAAGAGGCTATCTTTGAAGAGACGATGGCAGAAATTCGCGCGCGTGGAGAAACTGTGGCTCCGCGTATTCATCCTTTCGGTGTGGCCCTTTCCTACAAGGCCGTGCTGCTCGAGGGGCTTGAAGTCGCGTTCATCGTCATAACCTTCGGCAGCAGTGGGGGAAGCGCGAGCGGCATTGCTTCCGCCGCTATCGGTGCGGCCGTTGCCGGTATCCTGGTGATTCTCGCTGGCGTCCTCATCAAGGCCCCACTGACGAAGGTGCCTGAAAATACGCTCAAGTTCGTCGTGGGCGTGATGCTCACCTCCTTTGGCACATTCTGGGCTGCTGAAGGGTTTGGCTATGCCTGGCCCTTTGCGGATGCGTTCATTCCTATACTGGCAGCCATCTACTTGCTAGCCTCCTATATCCTGGTGACCTGGCTGAAACAGCGCAAACGCAGCTGGATGGCAATCGCTTCAACGCAGAAGGCGGCTATCACCGCGCAAGAAGAAGAGGAGGTACGGCCATGAAAGCCCTCAAAGCCATCTACAACTTCATCGTCGGTGACATGATTATCCTTATAGGTGTGCTCATCGTAGTGGCCGCGCTTGCAGTCATCAACTTCGTCAGCGTATTCGCTCCTTTGCGAGGTATCACGGGGGTAGTGTTGATCCTCGCCGTTCTGTGTGTGCTGACGGCAACGCTTTACCGCGAAGCAAGAGGAAATCGCTGACTGGAAGAGTAGACTGCCAGGGCGACCGCGAGGGCTGGAGGCTAGGCGATCCGTAGGGGCGAGGGCGGTGGACCGTGGGGCGGTGTGGGCCTTTATGGTCGCCCGCGGGGTGGGGGGTGATCGTGTTTCCCCAAGATATCAGCGAGATGAACAGGACGCGGGCGACCATAAAGGCCCTCCCAACCCCTCATCGTCCACCCTCGCCCCTACGGATGTTGATGGGCTTGTTGTTAGGTTGATGCGTATTGGGCGACCCTCGCGGTCGCCTTGGCAATATTTCACAGACCCTGTTTGTATGCATATGTTTACTTGCTTTTCCCCGCCTCTTATGGCATAATCCAATCGATCAGGCATCCATCAATCTTTACCTACGCAGGCGCACACAGGTACTAAAAACACGATATACCCTAAAAATCTCTTATAAAAGCGAAAGAAGGGTACGATTATGAGACAGAGTGACGGCGCAGACCTTCTTGGCTCCAACAACCCCCGCAGCGCAGATATCGGCATCATTTATGTCGCCCCCGATGACACCCGTCAGAGTGTTTTAACCGCAATTTTGACGCAGGAACGCCTGCATCGCAAGCAAATCGCGCTCGTTCTGCCTGAGCGCAATAACGCCTTCGGTCGCCCGGTAGATTTCGATGGGCTCAAGGATATGCGGCGCGACCTGCAAGCGCAGTTGGTAGTGATCGCCCCACATGGTTCGAGTCCCTCCGAGTTAGCGCGCCACCGCCGTTTTTCGGTCTACTCTTCCCTGGAAACGTTCGCGCAGAGCCTGCACGAGGAAGAGCAAGCGCCGGGCGCATCTAGAAAGGGGCGTGTCTTTGGACGAAAACCGAAAGCGACCGAGGCCGATACGACGGCCTCCACGCCCTCGAACCCTTCTGAAGAGGAAACGCAGCCACCACTCCCGGTTGTTGATGCCACGCCGGCACTGCCTCCACCAACCGCGCATGATGTAAATGAAGTGCAGGAAGCTCCTCAAGCAGCCACCGATAATGCCGACGATGACGAAGATAATGAAATAGAGTTTCCGCTTGTAACTCCGCCCGCTCACGTCGAAGACGATGTCACCCAGCCAAGAAATATTCCTGCGCAGGCTGACGCGGAACCAGTGGTAGAGAGTACGGGTAGCCCTGCGGGCGCGCGGGATGCAGAGGATGACGAAGAGAAGATCATTCTCATACCGCCACCGCCTCGCGTGAACCCTGCTGGCAACTACCCTGTCCCTGTGGGCGCCTCGGCGCCGGGGGTTGTGCCTCCCGCCAATGCAAATTATCCCGCGGTGTACGTGCCGAGTCAACAACGGCACCGACGCTGGTGGATTGCCATACCCATCGTGCTTTTATTGCTCGTCATCGGCTTCTTTGTCTATCGTCCCCTGCTCGACCTGATTTTTGTGCCTCAAGCCACCGTCGCCATCACACCTGTCAGCAAAGAACTGAAGCATACCTATACCCTCACCGCTGTCATCGGAACTCCTGATGCTGCTCTGCCGCAGGTGCAGGCGCGTTTGTTGTATGCGGCGTCCGGAACGGAGCAGGAATCCGTCAATGCCAGTGGTACCGCGCATATTCCCGCCGTGCAAGCGGTGGGCACACTGAACTTTTATAATAGCTCGCCGAGGCCGCAAACCGTACCCGCGGGCACCGTCTTTGTAAGCAACAGTGGTGTACAGGTAGTAAACGATGATACTGTCACCGTCCCGGCAGGCACCCCACCTGCCGAGGGTATCGCAACGGACACTGCGCATGCCGTTAATGGTGGCTCGCAAGGCAATATTCCAGTGCTCGATCTCTCGACTGTCTCTTGTTGTGGCACCCCCGGCATCATCGTACGGAACGAAACTGCGTTTACAGGCGGGCAGGATGCCCAGACCTATACCTATGTGGAGCAGAGCGATATCGATAATGCCGCGAGCGCGCTGGCAACGAAGCTCACCGCGAATACGCAGGGCATGTTGATGAAGCAGGTACAGAAAGGTGAGCAACTGGTTCAGCCGCCCCAATGCACGCCAACTGTTACCTCCGACCAGTCCGCGGGTGATCACTCCTCCACCGTTACCGTAGGCGCGAGAGTGCTTTGTACCGGTGAAGTCTACGATCAACGCAGCGCGTATGCACTCGCAGCGAATTTATTGGCGACGGACTCGACCCTGAACCCTGGCGCGAGTTTTGTGCCGGTGGGTCATATAGTAACGACCGTTCAGCAAGCCAAAATGGGCGCGAACAGCACCATTACATTGCAAGTCCTCACCGGGGGCATCTGGGTCTACCAGTTCAATGCCAACCAGATTTCCAGGTTGCGCAATCTGATCGCTGGCAAAAGCCAGGATGATGCGCAATCCCTGCTCAAGCAACAATACGGCGTGGATAAAACTTCCATTCAACTTTACGGCGGTAACGGGACGACGCTTCCCTCCGATATCAACCACATTACACTGGATGTGCTGAGTGTGGCGGGGTTGCCTGCCAACGCGGCTCCGTAGAGGCTTTTGATTGCAAAAATACATAAATTACACCTGTAGCCCGTTTATTTCTTATGGCAGGTCAATTCTCCCCTTGCGATTTCTTTCTTTTAGTGTAAAATGTGATCAGCAGCGAATATACGCCAATTTTAGGGATAAAGAGGGAATTAGCAATGAGACAGGGTGACGGCGCGGACCTGCTGGGCGCGAATGACCCCCGCAGTGCGTCCATTGGAATTATCTATGTAGCCCCTACCGATGACAGGCAGAGCGTCCTGGCAGCCATTTTGACGCAGGATAAGCTGGGTCGCAAACAAGTGGCTGTAGTTTTACCTGAGACGAACCGGGCCTTTCAGCGCCCGGTGGATTTTGATGGGCTGAAAAATATGCGGCGCGGCCTCAAAACCGAGATCGTCTTTGTCGCGCCTGGTGGGCCTGGCCCGGCTGAGTTTGCACGCCAACGGCGTTTTACCGTCTTTACCTCGCTGGAGAGCTACGCCAGTTCGCTCCGCGCGGAAGCTACCGAGAATGGAGGAGCGAAAAAGGGCCTGTTTGGTCGCCGGCAAAAAGCTGATCCCGCGAATGCCAGGCTGGCTCCGACCACCGATGTGATCGATATGAGGCGACCCTTACCCCTGCCTGGCGCTCCCGCACAACCTGCTGCTCAATACTCTGACGATGAAGATACCAAAGAAGATAAGAAGCATGCATCTCCCTTTATCGGCCTCGCCGGTGCAGCGGGTGCGGCTGCTCTTGGTGCGAACCTGGCTGATAACGAGGATGATTTGTTGCCACCACCGCCTACTGCCTCGACACCGCAGGGAACCAATACCTTCTCTTCTGCCAATACTTCCAAAACTGCTGATGAGACTACCAGGCCGACAGGCTCAAGTGGCACATCGCGTGGAGCTGGACCAGATATCATTGCATTTGGTCCTCGTCCCAGGACGACCGCGAAATTACCGGCTGCCCCTGCTGCACCCGTTGCACAAACGGGTACTCCACCCGGCACGCCACCTACAAAAAATGGTAACACGGGCAAACGCTCGGTAGTCCTGGCAGGCGCGGCAGGGGCTGGCGCAGGCCTGGGGGCTGGCGCAGCGTATGGCCGCACTGCAACTGGAGGCGGTGGTCAACCTCCTGCCACGGGTAACACTGGTGGCGGAGGTGGAGGAGGTGGCAAACCAAGAAGACGCAGCACCCGCCAGTTGCTCGCCATCCTGCTGATTATTCTGACCCTACTGCTGCTGGCAGGCATTGCCTTTGCCTCACCAGCCGGGCAAGGAGTGATTTCCCATATTATCCCCGGCGCCTCAACTCCAACGGCCACTGTAACGATCACACCTAAGAGTAAGCTGGTCGCCGACAATTTTGTGATCACCGCCATCACCGGCACGCCTGATCCAAAATCGCGTCAGGTGCAAGCGCGTATCTTGACCTCTCCTTCCTCAGCCGCGCAGTCGGCAACGGCCGGTGCAACGGGATCGATTGCAGGAACTCACGCTACCGGAACGTTACTATTCATTAACACTGGCTTTTCTGGTGTCACTATCTCAGGAGGTACACTGACGGGAAAAGATGGGGTACAGGTTTCCTTTAATGGGCCGATCACGATACCCGTTGGTTCCATTTCTGTATTGGGTACAGCAGTTCCTGTTGGGGTGAGAGGAGATATTCCAGCTTTTGATATCAGTGGCACATGTTGTGGTAGTAGTACTATTCTGGTGAGGAATCCCGCCCCCTTTAGCGGTGGACGTGATCCAATACCCAATTCGGTGATTGCCCAGAGTGACATCAACAGCGCCACCACGATGCTGATCTCCTCGCTCAAACCAGCAGCGCAGGCCCAGTTGCAAAGCCAGGTGAAGAAGAATGAGCAGGTGGTTCCCAATTCACTGAACTGCATCTCCAACGTGACCGCCAATCACCGGGTAGGCGATGTGGCCAAGAGCGTGACGGTCACAGGGACGGTGACCTGCACCGAAGAGGTTTACGATCAGCAAGCCGCCTTTGCACTGGTGAGCAGCGCCTTGATGGCCGAAGCGGCCAAGGACCCGGGACCAGGGTATGTGCTGGTGGGCACCATTGTGATAGGGCTGGCACAGCCGCCTACAGTTGATGGCAAACAGGCCGTCAGCTTGATCATCCATGCGGTGGGCGTCTGGGCGTACCAGTTCACCGATATGATTAAATCGCAGTTGGCTAATGGTATCACCAACAATTCGAGGGATCAGGCGCTGATGTACCTGCAAGCGGCGGCGGGGGTCAGCGCGGTCACCATCGATATCTCCCGTGGCAATATCCTACCGGATGCCGGTCATATTACTATCACCATCAATCCTGTCCCGGGGGCGCCAGGCACTCCTACCACCCCGCCAGGGAGTGCTACACATGTCTACAACAGCATTTATACGCCAATATCAGGGATAAAGAGGGAATTAGCGGTCAGGGACCCATCCCATTCAATGGGATGGGCTTGTGAGGAGGGCTATCACATCGCAAGTCTTGACTAGTGGGCCACTCATCAGAGAGGCAGCAGTGGGATGGGCTACAAGAACGTTTCTGCACCACCCTAACAGAAACCGCTTCCTGTCGCGCCCAAACAGACGCTCTGGATACATTCAGAGCTATGCCTGTCCTGCCATCACGAAGGGTCATATTACCCCGGCCTGGACCGGGTGAAAGGAAATCCTTGTTGTGAGAGTACCAGTGGTAGATAGCAGAGGGGTTCCCCTGATGCCTTGCACCCCTGCGAAGGCCCGCCACTTGTTCAAAGGGGGTCTTGCCCGACCAAAGCGCAACAAATTCGGGCTGTTCTACGTGCAGTTATGCTACGAGCAGCAGCCGGAGAACCAACCCCTTGCCGTGGGGATTGATCCTGGCAGTTCGTTCGAGGGGTTCAGCGTCGTCGGGACCCGCGATACCGTCTTAAACCTCATGGTGGAGGCACCCACTCACGTCAAAGAGGCCGTGGAGGGGCGACGCACCATGCGGCGCACACGACGATATCGCAAGTGGCGACGACCCAAACGCTGCGACAATCGGCTCAACCGCAAGAAGCGGATCCCGCCCTCGACTCGCAGCCGCTGGGAGGCCAAGGCGCGCATCGTGAAATATCTGCGCGCCATTTTGCCCGTCACCTCTGCCGTGGTCGAAGATGTGCAGGCCGGAACCAGAGCGGGCAGGAACCGCAAGTGGAATACGGCCTTTAGCCCCGTACAGGTTGGCAAAGCCCATCTGTACGGTTTGCTCCGCAGGATGGGCTTGACCCTCCATCTTAAGGAGGGGTGGCAGACCAAAGCACTGCGCGGTACCTACGGACTCAAGAAGGCGAAGAGTAAGTCTAAGCAGACCTTCGAGAGCCACGCAGTAGATGCCTGGGTGCTGGCGGCATCACACAGTGGGGCGAAAGAGCCGACGTGCACGCGGCTGTGGTACATCGTCCCGGCACGCTTGCACCGTCGTCAACTGCACCGGTTGCAAGCGAGCAAGGGAGGCATCCGCAAGCCCTACGGGAGCACCCGCTCCTTAGGGCTGAAACGTGGAACGTTGGTAAGACACGCAAAGTACGGGCTGTGTACTGTTGGCGGCTTTGACCGCAAGAGGCAGACGATCAGCCTCCATGGCTATCGCACCAACAAGCGACTGACCCAGGGGGCCAAGGTCAAGGACTGCCGCATCTGCACTTGGATGGCCTTCCGTTCCTGGTTGGTCTCTCTCAACTCGAAGAAAGGAGGGGCGGCATTTCCTCCCGCCCCGTAAACGGTGGCGGGTCTCCATGCCGCTTTTTTTATGAGACAGGGTGACGGCGCGGACCTGCTGGGCGCGAATGACCCCCGCAGTGCGTCCATTGGAATTATCTATGTGGCCCCTACCGATGACAGGCAGAGCGTCCTGGCAGCCATTTTGACGCAGGATAAGCTGGGTCGCAAACAAGTGGCTGTAGTTTTACCTGAGACCAACCGGGCCTTTCAGCGCCCGGTGGATTTTGATGGGTTGAAAAATATGCGGCGCGGCCTCAAAACCGAGATCGTCTTTGTTGCGCCTGGCGGGCCTGGCCC
>WNGP01010873.1_pt1 | contig 9997 bp, 5 predicted proteins | sample 5407671 | NCBI WGS metagenome assembly WNGP01 (sample SAMN13153381, study PRJNA577476) | soil metagenome | isolation source: 40 cm soil or saprolite under Garry oak tree replicate 2 | place: USA:California | collected 2016-06-15
CGGCAATGCGCTTGCCATCGGGGAGCGACACGGTGATGTCTTCTTCCTGCCGCACGGTGCCTTCGGTCGTTACGACGACGCCGTCTTTCCAGTGCACGCCGGTGGAGGGCAAGCGCGGCCGGGCGTGAACGGCCACGACTGAAGCGCCCGCCGCCGCGACGGCGTCGGCGAGCTGGTCGGAGAGTGCAACGATGCTGGAGCGAGAGTCAGTCACGTGATCGCCTGGGGTTCGAGAGTTGTGTATGCTCTCGAAGGGTGCACGGCTCAGGGCGAGCGCACCACTAGCCAGGTGGTCAGGGAGGAGGGAAATCCGGCCCTTTCTTTCCCTCTTCTTTCCTCACAAAAGCGAGCCCGAGCCTGTCATCCTGAGCGCCGCAGGCGCGAAGGACCTGCTGTTCGGTTTCGCTGGTGCTCAGTCCCCCCAAAAAGCAGGTCCTTCGCTACGCGCGCGTACCGCGCGCTTCGCTCAGGATGACATGCCGGGGCGCGCTTTAATAAAAAAGAAATAGGGGCCGCGACGCCCCTCAGTGACCCGAGTCGAGATGCCAGCCGGTGTTCTGCCACAGACTGTCGCGCCACACGAACACCTCGGTGGATCGGCCCGCCTGCAGCGAGCGCTTGCCGTTCTTTTCGAGCTCGAACTCGTAGCGGGAGTACAGGATCGCGACATCCCCAAAGACCTGCTGCTCGGTCCGCGGGAAGTCCAGGCGCACGAGTTTCGTGCCGCTCTGCGCGAACGCTTGCGCCGCCGCGAGCACGGCAGCGCGATTCTGCCAGGTGGTGTCATTGCCGATCGCCACGACGTCGCTCGGCAACAGCTGCACGAGCCGCTGCTGATCATTCTCGAACCACGCCCGCCAGACCGCCTCACGGTCGGCGAGCAATCGTGCCAGGCGTGGGTCGGCTTTCTGAACTTCACGTGCGGCACACGCGACCAATGCCAGAACGACGGCCCCGACGAAAATGGATCGCACACGACCTCCTCTGGGTGGTGAGTAGTCAGACGACTACGGACAGAGTACACTCGGGACACTCGCGCCGATAGCTCGTAGATTGTTCACAAACCTTGATCCGCTTTTCTCAAAAGAGCGAGCAAGCTTGTCATCCTGAGCGAAGCGCGCGGAACGCGCGCGTAGCGAAGGACCTGCTTTTGGCGTACGATGTCACCCCATGCACAGACTCCTCGTTTCCCTCGCGCTCCCCCTCCTTGTTTCAATCTCGATCCGGGTCGCGGCGGCGCAGCAACCGCGCGTGCTCGTCTTTTCCAAGACCGCCGCATTCCGGCACAGCTCCATCCCCAACGGCATCGCCGCAATCAAGAAGCTCGGCCAGGAGAATGGATTCGCGGTCGACGCGACCGAGGACGCCGGCGCCTTTGCCCAGAAGAACCTGGCGCGCTACAGCGCCGTCGTCTTCCTGAGTACGACGGGCGACGTGCTGAATCCCGCGCAGCAGGATGTCTTCGAGCGCTACATCCAGGCGGGCGGCGGATACGTCGGCGTGCATTCCGCGACCGACACCGAGTACGACTGGCCGTGGTACGGCAGACTGGCGGGCGCCTACTTCAACGGCCATCCGGGTAATCCCAACGTCCGCAAGGGCAGCTACCGCGTACTCGACTCGACGCACGTGTCGACGAAGGGGCTCCCCACGCACTTCGAGCGCGAAGACGAGTTCTACAACTTCAAGTCGATCGACCCGACGATCCACGTGCTCATCGAGATCGACGAGAAGAGCTACGAGGGCGGGACCAACGGCGATCACCACCCCATGAGCTGGTACCACGATTTCGCCGGCGGCCGCGCGTGGTACACCAACATGGGCCACACCGAAGCCACCTACACCGAGCCGCTCTTCCTGCAACACCTGCTCGGCGGCCTGCGCTACGCTATCGGCACGGGGACGGTCGATTTCAATCGCGCGCGGCCCGAAGAAAACCGCTTCACGCGCGTCGTCCTCGCCGAGAAGCTCGATGAACCGATCGAGCTGGCCGTGCTGCCGGACGAACGCGTGCTGTTCATCGAGCGCCACGGCTACGTCAACCTGTACAAGGCCTCCGGGTCAGGGGGTGAGGTGCGTCGCATCGCGACGATTCCGGTCAGCACCAAGTACGCCGATTCGAGCCAGGCGGAAGACGGGCTGCTCGGACTCGCCGCCGATCCCAACTTCGCGGCGAACGGCTGGATCTACATGTATTACTCGCCGGCGGGACCGGATGCGAAGAATGTCCTCGCGCGCTTCACGATGACCGGCGACTCGCTCGATCTCGCGTCAAAGAAAGTGCTGCTCGAAATCCCCACGCAGCGGCTGCAGTGCTGTCACACCGGCGGCTCGATTGCGTTCGACCCCCAGGGCAATCTCTACCTCTCCACCGGTGACAACTCGAATCCGTTCGCCACGGCGTATGCCCCGATCGACGAGCGCCCCGGCCGGATGCCGTGGGACGCGCAGAAATCGGCGGCGAACACGAATGACCTCCGCGGCAAGATCATCCGCATCCATCCCGAGCCGGACGGTACGTACACGATCCCGGATGGAAATCTCTTCCCGAAAGGCACTCCGAAGACTCGGGCCGAGATCTACACGATGGGCCATCGCAATCCGTATCGGATCTCGGTCGATAAACACACCGGCTTCGTCTACTGGGGCGAAGTCGGTCCGGACGCGAACGTCGACTCGGTCGGACGGGGACCGCGCGGCTACGACGAGGTCGATCAGGCGCGCGGGCCCGGGAACTACGGCTGGCCCTACTTCGTGGGGAACAACCAGGCCTATTACAAGACGACCGTCATCGATTCCGTCACGACGCAGGGCGGCTCGCAATTCGATCCCGCGCATCCGGTCAACAACTCACCGAATAACACGGGCCTCAATCAGCTGCCGCCGGCGCGCGGCGCATTCATCTGGTATCCGTACGCGCCCTCGCCCGAGTTCCCGATCGTCGGCACCGGGGGACGCACCGCCGAAGCCGGTCCCGTGTTCTACCGCGACGATTTCAAGAACGCGGCGCGGCCCTTTCCGCCGTACTACGACGGCAAGCTGTTCATCTACGAGTTCATGCGGCACTGGATCATGGCGGTCACGATGGACAAGAATGGCGACCTCGCATCCATCGAGCAGTTCATGCCGAACGCCAAGTTCGCCGCGCCCATCGAGATGGAATTCGCGCCGAATGGAGATTTGTACATCCTCGAGTACGGCACGATCTGGTTCTCGGGCAACGACGATGCCCGGCTGGTGCGCATCGAGTACAACGCCGGCAATCGCGCACCCATCGTCGCCGCAGCGGTCGATCACCCGAAGGGCGCGCTCCCGCTGCGCATCTCACTCTCGTCGGCCGGCACGGTGGATCTCGACGAGGACTCGCTCCAGTACGCGTGGACGATGACGCAGCGCGGGAAGGTCGTGGCGCGGTCGACGGCTGCGAATCCCGGAATCACATTCCGGCAAGCGGGGACCTACACGGCAACACTGACGGTGACGGACGCCCACGGTGCATCGACCAGCTCGGCGCCGATCGAGATGGTCGCGGGCAATCAGCCGCCCACTGTGGGGATCGACCTTGTCGGTGGCAATACCACGTTCTTCTTCCCGGGTGTACCGGTGCGCTACGCGGTGCGCGTGACCGATCGCGAAGACGGCACGTTGCGCAGCGGCAGGATCCCGCCGCGCCGCGTGGCGGTGCGCGCGCAGTATCTCCCGAACGGATCGGAGACGGCGAGTCCAACGGATCAGGGGCGGCAGCTGATCGAACCGGGTGACTGCCTCTCCTGCCATCAGCTCAATCGCAAGTCGATCGGGCCGGCGTACCAGGGCGTCGCGCGAAAGTACCGCGACGACAGCACGGCGAGCGCGCGGCTCAGCAAGAAGATTCGCGAAGGCGGAAGCGGCGTGTGGGGTCCCGTCGCGATGCCGGCGCATCCCGCGCTCAGCGCCGAGCAGGCGGACGCGATGGTGGCGTACATCAGGAGTCTCGGCGACACGACGAAGGGGCCCCTGCCCCCATCCCTGCCCGTGCGTGGGACCTACACGCCTGCCACGGCGTCGGGTGACGCACCGCACGGCGTGGTGCTACTCCGCGCCACGTATACGGACCGCGGTGCGAATGGCGTGCCGGCAATCACGACCGAAAAAACGTTCGAGCTGCGGTCGCCGACCGTCATCGTGGCCGACGGTGACATGTCGAACGGCGTGTCGAAACAGACGGACGAGCGCGCTCCCGTTCCGATCGCGGTCGCCAACCGGTCCGGGTCATCGGTCGCGCTGAAACAGATCGATCTGACGGGGGTCGGGGCCGTGACGTTCCTGGTGGCGGCGCCGGCGCAATATCAGGCGAAGGGCGGGAAGATCGCCGTGCATCTCGATGCTCCGACCGGCGCGTTGCTCGGGGAGAGCGAACCGATTGCGACCACCAGCGATGAGATGCCGGCCTCGCACCGCGTCGCGCTCCAGCCGGCGACGGGCGTCCACGACGTCTACTTTGTGTTCACGAATCCCGACCCCACGGCCGGGTTCCTGTTTGCCGTGTTGACGGCGACGTTCGAGGCGACCGCACCTACTGCGCGATCTGCACCGGCGAACCCGACCCGATGACCCCGTTATTCAGCCCCCAGCAGTAGCCACGGGGATAGGCCACGGCGATGGCGCACGTGTGCGCATACCCGCCGCGGACTTGCGCCAGCTGCAACCCACCGACGACGAGCCGCGGCGCGAGTACGGGGGGGCTGCCGGATGTACCGTCGCCGATTTCCCCGGCGCTGTTGTAACCCCAGCAATACGCGTCGTTACCCGTCGTGATCCCGCAGGCGTGAAGGTCGCCAGCGTCGAGCTGTGAGAACGAGAGTCCGCCGGTGACGGCAGTGGGAACCGTGCGGACATCAGTGGTGCTGTCCCCCAGCTGACCATCGCCGTTCGCACCCCAGCAGTAACCCACGTGACCGACGGTGACTCCACAGCTGAATTCCTTGCCAACGCTCACCTGAGCGAAACTCAACCCGCCGGAGACGAGGGCGGGCGCGAATTCGTGATTCCCGGCGCCGTGTCCGAGCTGCGCGGTCGTGTTGTTGCCCCAACAATAGGCGTCATGTCCGGTCGTCACCGCGCAGGTGTGGGTTTCACCGGCACTGATTTGTGTGAACGCGTACCCGCCCGCGACCAGCGTGGGAGCGTTGCGCTGCTCATTGGAGCTATCGCCGAGCTGCCCCAGGCCATTGTCGCCCCAGCAGTAGGCTGCGTTTGCCGTCGTCACTCCGCATGTCATCCCGTGCCCCGCGCTGAGCTGCTGAAACATGAGGGAGCCGGCGACCGGATTGGGAGCGACGTGATCATTCGTCGTGCCGTCACCAAGCGCGCCGTGATGATTGAAGCCCCAGCAGTAGGCTCCACCGTCCACCGCAATGCCGCAGGTGTGATCGAACCCTGCTTCCACTGTGGTGAAGTGCAGCCCGCCACTCACGGGCGTCGGAGTCGCGCGATTCGTGGTCGTGCTGTCGCCGATCGTACCGAGCGAGTTGGCCCCCCAGCAATAGGCAAACGAGGCCACCGTGACCCCGCAATTGTGCGAATCACCGGCGCTGATCTGGACAAACGTGAGGCGCACGCTGAACGGATCGCCTTGCACCGGGATGGCGTTGCCGCTGCGTGCCTCGAGCCTGAGAGCGGTCCCGGGTAACCAGAGACTCAGGCCGGCGAATGTGGCGATCCCGCTCACTGCCGTCACCGTGGTGGTGCCGTGCAGCGGCTGCGGAGGAGGATTCCCTGCGAGCGCGAGACTCACGGCCGTATCGGGAACGAGGTTGCCGAAGCGATCCTCACGTGCGTTGATCTCGATCGCAGGAAGCACGACCTGGCCCTCAGCCGTTCCCGGCTGCGACCGGAAGCTCAGGACCAGCGCCGCATGCGATACGGAAAACGCCGCGCTGTTGTCCTGCGGGAGCGGCGGGACAGTCGCGACCAGCGTATAGCCAGTCGCGGCCCTTTCGATATTCAGATCGTGGAACGCGGCGATCCCGGCGACCGCGGCGACGGTTGCAGCCCCCTTGAGCGTGGTGTTTCCAGGATTGGCGCCGAGGGTGATCGTCACGTGTGACGTGTCATCGGCCACGACGTGTCCGCTCGAATCCCGTAACTCGACCACGACGGGGTTGAGCGGTTCGCCAGCGATGGCGGGTCCAGGGCTCTGCGCAAAGCTGACGGCGGCGCGCTGCTGCTGTACGGTGATCTGCGCGCTCCCGCTCACACCCTGGGTGATCGCGGTGACACGGGCCACGCCGTTCTTGCGCGCCGCCGCCGCCCCGGTGGAAGACACCGTCACAATCGAGGTGTCGGACGAGCTCCACGCAAAGGACACACCGCCGATGGCGTTGCCGCCGGCATCTTTCGCGACGCCGGAGAACTGCACCGACTCCCCAATCGCCTTAAAGGCGTGAAGGGCAGGCGTGACGTCGACACGGACGACGCGATCAGGGCCGGCCGATTCGGCGCAGCCGACGCCCAGGAGAGCAACGAAGGTCGCGAGCGTTCTGCCCATCGACCTGAACATACGGACGCCGCGAACTGGTAGCTAGTCGGGTTGTGACTTTTGGCGCGCGAGACCCGCGCTGAGGTCCACCCACGCGCCGTTCTTCGCGCTCGACTCGACGGCCGCGTGGATGAACTTGACGCCGTGCGCCCCATCTTCCACCGTCGGCACGAGCAGCGCCGCCCGATCGGGCGCCCGCTTGGCACGACGCGCCCGGATCTGCTCCGCGAGATCGCGATAGAGATTGGCGAACGCTTCGAGATAGCCCTCCGGATGACCCGATGGGATGCGGGTCGCGCGCGGCGCGTCGACACCGAGATTCGGACCACCACGCGATAACATCCGTGGCGGTTGGCCCACCGGAGCGAACCGCAGCTGGTTGGGGTGCTCCTGGCTCCACTCCAGGCCGGCTTTCTCGCCGTACACGCGCAGCCTGAGCCCGTTCTCATTGCCGGGCGCCACCTGGCTCCCCCACAGCATGCCGCGCGCACCATTCTCGAACCGCAGCAGCATGTGCACGTTGTCGTCGAGCCTGCGGCCCGGCACGAAGCGGCTCAGGTCCGCGGCGAGCTCGCGCACCGTAAGCCCCGAGACGAAGCCCGCGAGATTGTGCGCGTGCGTGCCGATGTCGCCGAGGCAGCCGCCCTCGCCCGCGCGCGCGGGATCGACCCGCCACGCGGCCTGCTTCTGTCCCGTGTCTTCCAGCTTGGTCGTGAGCCAATCCTGCACATACTCGACCTGGACGACGCGGATCGTGCCCAGCTCGCCGGCCGCGATCATCTCGCGCGCCTGCCGCACCATCGGGTAGCCGGTGTAGTTGTGCGTGACGCCGAAGACGAGACCGGTGCGCCGCACCGTCTGCACCAGGTCGAGGCGATCGAGAAACGCGCAGGCGATGGCGTGGTGGCTGTCGTTCGGCGTGACGATGCTGACGACCTCGATGCCGTCGGAGCGCTTCGCCTCTGCAGCCGCCATCTCGGCGAAGCTCTTGTAGACGCGGTCCGGCGCGAGGCCGAGATCGGCGCCCGACTCTTTGGCGCGTTGTGGATCAGACGAGAGCGCGCCCGCGACCAGGTCATAGTGCCCGTCCATGCGGGCGCAGAGCCGGTGCACGCCGCCGATGAACGCGCCGCGTCCGCCACCCACCATGCCGAGCCGCAGCGGCTGGACCATCGTCAGGAAATGCCGAGCATCCGGCGGTTCGCGGCCTGGTCGGTGCCGGCGCCGGCGAAATCGTCGAACGCCTGCTCGGTCACCCGGATGATGTGGTCGGCAATGAACTTCGCCCCTTCGCGGGCGCCGTCCTCCGGGTGCTTGATGCAGCACTCCCACTCGAGCACCGCCCAGCCGGGATAGTCGTACTGCGCGAGCTTCGAGAAGATCGCCTTGAAGTTCACCTGACCGTCGCCCAGGGAACGGAACCGGCCCGCTCGATTGATCCACGACTGGAACCCGCCATACACGCCCTGGCGGCCGGTCGGATTGAACTCGGCATCCTTGACGTGGAACATGCGGATGCGCTCGTGATAGAGGTCGATGTACTCGAGATAGTCGAGCTGCTGCAGCATGAAGTGACTGGGATCGTACAACAGATTGCAGCGCTTGTGACCGCCCAGGCGCTCGAGGAACATCTCGAACGTCACGCCGTCGTGCAGATCCTCGCCGGGATGGATCTCGAAGCAGGCGTTGACGCCGTTTTCGTCGAACACGTCGAGAATCGGGCGCCAGCGCCGCGCCAGCTCGTCGAACGCCGTCTCGACCAGACCGGCCGGCCGCTGCGGCCACGGATATATGTAGGGCCAGGCGAGAGCACCCGAGAACGTCGCGTGCTCGGTTACGCCGAGCCGCCGCGAGGCGCGTGCCGCGAGCTTTACCTGTTCGACTGCCCAAGCGGTCCGCGCCGCGGGCTTGCCGCGGACTTCGGGCGCCGCGAAGGCGTCGAACGCGGTGTCATACGCGGGATGGACGGCCACCAGCTGACCCTGCAAATGCGTCGACAGCTCGGTGACCTGGAGGCCGCGCTCGGCGAGGACGCCTTTTATCTCGTCACAGTAGCTCTGGCTCTCGGCGGCTTTCGCGAGGTCGAACAGGCGGGCGTCCCAGCTGGGGATCTGCACGCCCTTGAAGCCGAGCCCAGCGGCCCAGGCGGCGATGGCCTTCAGGCTGTTGAACGGCGGCGCATCGCCCGCGAACTGCGCCAGGAAAATTGCCGGCCCTTTGATCGACTTCATCGTCCTCTCCGGTGAAGGCGAGAGGAAATTACGGCAAAAGCAGATCCTTCGCTGCGCTCAGGAACAGAACCAATCCTTCGCCAGGTCCTCCCAGGTGGAGTTCCGTTCTTCGACCTGCTTTCTTTCCTTCTTTTCACCTCACGCGAGCGAGCGAGCATGTCATCCTGAGCGCCGCAGGCGCGAAGGACCTGCTGTTCGATACCAATAAGCAGGTCCTTCGCTGACAGGCCCGCGCGCTTTGTTGAAAAAAGAGATAGGATGTCACCCCATGGTCATAGGACTCCTACTCGTCCTGCAGCTCGGCACGCCGCCCATCTACGACCGCGTTATCCTCGGCGGACGCGTAATGGACCCTGCCTCCACGCTGGATGCGGTTCGCAACGTCGGGCTCTCGGACGGCCGCATCGCCGTCATCACGACCGAGCCCATCCGCGGCCGAGACACGGTCGACGCAAGAGGCCTCGTCGTCGCCCCCGGCTTCATCGACCTCCACGCCCACGGACAGACGGCCGAGACATATCGGTTCTATGCGCTCGACGGCGTGACGACAGCGCTCGAGCTCGAGCTCGGCACGGCCGACGTCGCTGCCTGGTACCGCGAAAGAAGTGCCGGCGAGCGCATCAACTACGGCGTCTCGATCGGCCACATCAAGGTCCGGATGGCGGTGATGCACGACTCCGGCACCCGGATGCCCGTGAGCGACGGCGCCTATCGCGCGGCGTCGCGCGCCGAGATTGGCGAGATCGCGCAACGCATCGAGACCGGTCTCCGCGAAGGCGCGGTCGACATCGGCGCGGGGTTTCCCTACACGCCGGCCGCAACGCGCGATGAGCTCCTGGCTGTGTTCCGCGTCGCCGCGAGAACGAAGACTCCGATACACGTGCACATTCGCCCGGGCGTCTCGGGGCTCAAGGAAGCGCTTGCGCTCGCCGCCGAAACCCACGCGCCATTGCATGTGGTGCACATCAATAGTGTAGGTCTCGCCGAGACGCCCGAGTTGCTCGAGATGATCGCTGCTGCGCGTGCTCGAGGACAGGACGTGACCACTGAGGCGTATCCCTATGACGCTGGCATGACGGAGATTCAATCGGCCACGATCCAGGACGTCTACAAGAACGCTCTCGATGAGCGTTTGGCCGAGCTGGAATGGCCACCGACGGGCGAGCGACTGAATCGCGAGAGCTTTGCGCGCTATAGCCGGAGCGGCGGTCCCGTCGTCGTTCACACGAACACCGAGCCGATGGTC
>WNGP01011053.1_pt1 | contig 9996 bp, 8 predicted proteins | sample 5407671 | NCBI WGS metagenome assembly WNGP01 (sample SAMN13153381, study PRJNA577476) | soil metagenome | isolation source: 40 cm soil or saprolite under Garry oak tree replicate 2 | place: USA:California | collected 2016-06-15
CAGCAAACACCGCCTGGGTCAGATTCCGACGCCGACGCCAGTACCCGATGCGCCGACCCATCTCGCGGTCATCCATACCGAACGGCCTGCACAATCGCCCGCCATTCAGCCGTGCTCACGATTCCAGTTGCCGCTAACAGCATGACAGAGGTCGCACGCCGCGTGCGAACTATCAGGTCGCACCCGCCTTAGCGTCACGGCTATGGCGAAACTGTCCACGACATCCGCCCCCGTGCCCGGACCGCCTGATGACCTCAGTCAATCCGGAACGAACGGAGATCGAGCCGCAATGCCTGAGACGGCCCAGAGTGCCCCGGCAGCGTACAGCGCGCCGATCCTCAGCCGTGCCGAGGCCGACCGCCGGAAGCTGCTGCTGACCGAGTTGCAGACATCGCTCTCCGAGCTTGGCGTCCGCTCCGTCCTGGCCAGCCACCACCGGCTCGTCCTCCAATACGACCGCCGCCTCTGCGGGCCGTCCGGCCCGACCGACCCTCAGCTGCACGTCTTCACCCCGGACGGCACCTGCGTCGCCACCACCGACGGCACCGCCTACCACCTGGCCACCGGCCAGCAATGCCCTGTGAGCGACCCGGCCGCAGCGGCCACCTTGATACGACACAGCCAGCACGCCGCGCCGCGACCATGACCGCAACTGCCCCGCCAGCAAACCCCGCCCCGCCTACGCCGCCCTAGCGCAAGGATGGTCACCCCGTCCCTGGCCGGGGCGCCAACCGCCGAAGTCGCGGCTGGTCAGGGCTTGGGGTGGTGAAACAAGTCGTGCAGGAGCACCTGGGTGATCTTTCCGGCCAGCGCCGCTGCCTGCCAGGGATGCCTTTGCAGCATGGCCACGGCGGATCTGGAACCCGTGGTCTTCCAGCCGTCCTTCGGCTTGTAGGCGGTGGTGGCGGCCTCCAGTGCCTGCGCGGCATGCTTGTCTGACAAGCCGGCGCCGCTCAGCCCGCCGTCCTTGAGCCAGGCCAGCGTGCTGGCGTAGCCGAGGTCGAAGTCGCTGCGCCGCGCGTCCTCGTCGAGGAAGCCGCCGAAGTGGAACATGACCTCGCCGGACAGGAGCCGCCCGACGCCGTACGTTCGTGCCTCGGGCAGCAGCAGCGGGCTGATCACGTCGACCCTGGCCGGGTTCTTTCCGGCCAGGCCGGTCGCCGCCCGCAGGGTCTTGATCAGCCGCTCGCTGGGCTGGGCTGCGGATGCGCCGCCGTTGGCCTGCCCGCCGTCGGCTTGGCTCGCGGGCGCCTGCCCGCCCTCGGCGGGCCGGTCGGCGTCGGGTCGCGCGGTGCGCTGCCTGGCCAGGCCGTCGCGATCCGCCGCTATCGCCGCGGCGGCGTCCTCGATCGCCGCCATGACCTGCGCCTTGCTGGCCTCTGGCAGGCCGTCGAGCACCGGGCCGAGCTTGCCGCTCAGGACGCCCAGCCAGCTCAGGTGGCTGTTGGTCTTCTCAAGCTGCTTCAGGTCGGCGTACAGGGACTGGGTCCGCTGCAGTTCAAGGCCGCGGACCGCGGTCTGGGTGAAGGTCGGCTGGACCGCCGGGCTCGCCCAGGAGTCGTCGAGCAGGGCTGCCGTCGGGTGCGGGTGGATGAGCAGGTGCAGCCGGCGGCAGTCGGCGTTGTCGGAGTCGATCGCGTTGGACAGGTTGAGCGTCTGGCCGAGCGGCTCGTTGGCGATCGTGCCGCCGTCGGTGTACCAGAGCGTGTGGTCGCCGCCCGCGGGCAGGTTGTCGACGCCCTGCTCCAGGTACGTTGCCCACGCCTCGTCGCGCTTGAGCAGGTACGGCGGGAAGCCCAGCTCGTTGGCGGCCGACGCGAGCGCCGCGTCGAGCGGCGCGGCCTGCGGCGGGCTGACGAGGGAGTCGATCGCCGCGCGGGGCGTCAGGACATGGTCATACGTGTCGACGAAGGTCGTCGCGTGGACCGGCTCCTGGCGGCCCACCCTGGGCAGGAGGTACTCGAAGCCGCGCAGGCACGCGAGCGTGTAGCTCAGGTGGATCTCCGCGGACTGCCGCAGCGGGCTCGCGTCCTCGCCCGCTGGATCGAGCAGGCTCTGCCCGATCTTGCGTAGGGCGTCGATCGACAGCGGCGCGTGCGTGTCGTGAGCGAGCATCTTGCCGATCGAGTCGCTGGTCACCCACGCCCCGTACATGACAGTCCGCGGATCGTGGCCCTCCAGCAGTGCCCGTGCCGACAGCAGCGCGGTGACCGAGCCGGCCGACGCCCCGGACATGACGTCGATCCGCAGCGGCGGGTTGTCTCCGGCCGCGACGGCCCGCGCTGCGTAGAGCAGGGCGGCGAGCGCTCCTCCCTCGTAGGCACCGAGGGAAGCGGCGCCGGAGATCGTCAGCGAGATCCGCAACTGACCCATCGTGTGCCTCCCCTTGACTCGCGTTCCGTCGGCTCGCGCCGCTGCTACGCCGCGGGCTTGGGCCCGGTCGATCTCAGCGAGCCGAGCCGCGACAGCAGGTCGAACCAGAAGCGCGCCCCGGGCAGCAGGGCCAGGAACATCACCGCCCAGCCGAGCAGCACGAGCAGGAACGTCCAGACGTCCGCGCCGCCGCTGCGGCCGATGCTGGCCAGGCCGTGCCGGTCCAGCCACGAGCACGCCCGCCGCGCGGTGCACTCGGGGACATCGCCCCATCCGATCGGCAGCCCGGTCCCGCGGATCACCCCGACCTCGTTTCGCAGGTCGGCCAGGCACTGCGCCGGGTCCTTGCGCTGGCACGAGGACGCCCGGGTGGCTTCGGCGACCACCGAGGTGGACAGCGCCTGGTCGGAGTACAGCGCGTCGGCGATCTTGATCGCGTTGACGTTGAACGCCACCACCAGGACCAGGCCGATGCCGAGCGAGACCCACTTGACGTGCCGCTTGTACCACCGCGCCAAGTGCGTATTCTTGGCCGACTCCGACTGCGCCCACCGACGAACCGCGTCGAGCGGATCGCCGTCGCCCGGGCTGGCACCGCGAGACAAGATATCGATCAGCGCCCGCGCGAACGTCTGGCCGGACAGATACGACGGCAGGCGGCGGCGGTCCTTGTTCGACATCGGGCGAGCGCCGGCCTCGCCCGGCGGCTTTGCCTCTTTCGCCGAGCTCGCGACCAGCGGATGGCTCATGATCTGCCCGACCATGGCCGCCTTATCGCTCTTGCTGGCGGCATTGCCATTCGTATCGGCCTGCCCGCTCTCTTGCTGAAGCCCCTTGGCGCGCTGGCCGGCGAAACGCGTGCCCATACCCCACGGCATCAGCTCGCGCCATCTCAACTTGAAGTCACTCTGCCCGTCCACTAGCGAGCGCACGCCGCGGAGCAGGTACTCGGCCCGCAGGCCGAAATAGCGGGTCACGGCCTCGGAGGTGGCCGAGACCGCCACGGCGAACACCGCGAAAATGAACGTCAGGCCGATGGCCGTTTGCAATATGAGACTGGCCAATGCCGCCTCTTCCCGCCTGCCGTACTGGCGAGCTTTTCTTGAGTAATGCGCTGGCGCGCCGAGGGGAGATTTCGCCGGCCGATGTGCAGGCCTATGTGCCGGCCGTTCGGCGAGCCAGGTGACAGTACCACTATCTGCTGGCCAGCGTAAAGGGACGGCATAGGGCCGGCAATGCCGGGCTCCCATACGGCCAGCGCTTTCCCGCGAAACCGCCCGTGCCGGTCACTGAGCAAGCATGCGGGCTCGCTCGTCCTCGCTGAACGGGACCGGCTTGCCCTGCCCCGGATCCCAGCGAACCGTGACGACGCGTGCCTGCGCGACCGGCTGCGCCGACGCGCTGAGTATCGTCTCGCGGGTGGTCAGGCTGGTCGTTCCCACGCGCTCGACCTCGATCCGCACGGTCACCCGCCGGTCCTGGTGGCGGACCTCCGCGCGCAGGTCCACCTCAAGCCGGACGACCACGTAGTACGGGTCACCGAGGATCTGGCGGTAAAAGGCATCTCTGCCCTCCTCCAGGTAGGTCAGGAACACCACGTGGTTGACGTGCCCCAGGGCGTCGGTGTCGCGCCACCGGACATCGACCGTGTGCTCGATCACCGCGCCCACGTGCACTCCTCACGAACCGGCGAACGGGGGAGCGGGCGGCTGGCCCCACCAGGTCCGCAGGAAGCCGGCGGCGTGCTCGCAGGCCCCGGCGAGCGGCCCGTCCGGGTGGGCGATGGCCTCGGTGATCATGGCGCCGATCCTGTTCTCGGTGTCGGCGAGCACCTGGTCGGGCGTGGCGTCGCGGGCCGACCGGTAGCCGATCACCGCGCCGGCGTTGCAGACGAAGTCGGGCAGCGCCATGATCCCGCGGCGGCGCAGCACGTCGGCGCCTTCCCTGGTGTACGGGACGTTCGCGGCCGGCGCGACGACCAGGACGCTGGCCGGAAGCGACCCGGCGGTCGGGCCGTCGATCACTCCCGGCCGGGTTCCCGGCACGACGACGTCGGCGTCCGCCTCGGTGAACAGCCGGCCGGGCGGGCCGACCGGGGTTCCGTAGTGCGCGACGCACCGGTCCCCGTGCACTCCGCGCAGCGCGAGCAGCCGATCGACGTCGAGTCCCGCGGGATCCGTGACGCAACCGGCGATCGTGGAGACGGCGACCACCCGGCCGCCGCGGCGGACGACCTCGCGGGCGACGCCGCCGCCCACCTTTCCGAACCCTTCGATCGCGGCCGAACGTCCCGCCCAGCTTCCGCCCCATCCGGCGGCCAGGGCGGTCTGCGCGGCCGCCGCGACGCCGTAACCGGTCAGTACGTCCTCGAAGGGCATGCCGTCGACGACCGCGCGCAACGCGGCGGGCGCGGCGCGCCGTTCGCGCAGCGGCGCGAAGTCCTCCTCGGACGTGCCCATGTCGGGTCCGGTGAGGAAGCGGCCCCCGTCGGTCAGCGGGCGGATCTCCGCGCAGTAACGCGCCATCAGGTCGGCCCGGGCGGCGCGGTCGGCCGGGTCGGCGGCCAGCCCGGCCTTGGCGCCGGCGACGCGGGTCTGCAGCGCCGCGAACTTGTAGGTCATGGCCCGGGCCAGCAGCCCCACCTCGGCGACGGTCACGCCGGGCGCCAGCCGTGTTCCCCCGGCCGACACCCCGGCACCGGGCAGGTCGAACACGACGAACCCGGGCACCGTGGTCAGCTCGACGACCGCTGGCCCGGCCCGGCCGCTTCCGCCGGCAGGCTCAGCTTTCCCGCCATTCATGACATCTCCGATGGTCCGGCAGCAGCTATCCGATACGAGGCAAGTCTGCCCCAGCTCGCGCCGTGCCTGACTTTCGATAACGCACCTCGCGGACGCCGTGTTAGCTCGCAGGCTGATGGGCCTGAGCGTAGTGACCGGCCAGGATGTCGTCCCCGAAGTCGCCGTGCGGCCATCGCAGCACGGTGTGCGCGTGATTGCCGTCGTCGTCGGTGTTGTCGTACTCGATCAGCAGGTCCTCGCCCTGCACCCGGTAGTAGTGCCGCGTGCCGGGGGTCAGCGGGCCTTCCCAGGCGAAGTGCAGCTCGCCGGCGCCGACCCTGGCCGCCTCTCCGGCCGCGAGCTGCGCGGGCAGCCGGTCCAGGTAGAGCGCGACAAGCTGGTCGAGCAGCGCGCGGGCCGTCGGCCCGAGGCGGCCGGCGGCGATGCCGAGGGGGTGCATGACCTGGCCGGCGCGGGGCCTGGGGCCGGAGCGGATATCGGCCGGCGCCTGGTCGGCGACCACCGCGGTCGCCCGCCCGCCCGGCCCGAGCTCGGTGAGCAGCGCCCTGGCCAGGTCCTCCTCGGGGGCCAGCGGCGCGCAGACGGCCCGGCCGGCGTAGCCGACGCGGGCCGGGTGGGCGCCGAGGAACACCGGCGCGGGCAAGACCTCGTCGCCCGCCAGGGTCATGCTCACCGACAGGTGGTGGCCCTCGAACCGCCACGACCACGGCTCCCCGCCGGCCGGGTCGCCGAACACGCTGACCCAGTAGTCGCCGCTGTGCCGCCCGTTCCGCCAGCCCTCCTGCCGGTCAAGCACCTCTTCCAGGGCCATGACTGTCACCGCCTGCGCGTAGCCACGCTCGCTCAGCGCCGTGGCGAGCAGCCGGTGCGCGGCCTTGCGGGCGGGCGGGCTCACCAGCGCGAGGCAGGCACCGGGCCGCCGGGCCGGCCGGTACTCGAGCCAGCGCCGGGCTGCGTCGTCGGCGAACGGCAGCGCCGCGAGTACGCGCTGCTCATCGTCGAGCGAGCGGAGGAGAACCTTCGCGGCCGACCGCATCGCATCGGCTACAGTTTCGCCGGTCATGGTCCCGGTATACACCGATCAGCCGGGCAGGGCGCGCGAGCGCAGGGCCCGCTGCACCGCGTCGCGGTGCTCGGTCAGCATGCGGGCCAGGGCGGGGTCGCGCGGGCCGTCGGCGAGGAACTCCGCTATCCGCGCCAGCAGCTCGGGCGAGGCCGCTGGGTAGGGAAACAGCAGCTCGCCGAGTAGCAGCCGCAGATGACCGGCCGCCGTCGCCCAGATGTCGGCCATGGCAGGCAGGTACCGGGCGGCGTAGGGAGCGAGCAGGCCAGCCTGCTCCGGCACGACGAAGCCACGCGCGACCGCGATCAGCGTCTCGACGCCGAGCTGTCCGCCGGTGAGCAGCCTCCAGCCCGCCTCCTTGTGCGCGGCATCGGGTATGGCGGCCCGGCACGCCGCGGCGCTGCGCCGGCCGGCGTCCGTCGCGTCGCCTGCCAGCTCGGCGTCGATGCCGGCATCGTCGGCGCGGCCGGTGGCGGCCAGCCGCTGCAGCAGTGACCAGCGCAGGTCGACGTTGACCGCCAGGCCGGGAACCGCCGTGCCGCCGTCCAGCAGCCCGGCGACGAGGTCAAGCTGCTCCGCCGAGGTCGCCGTCCGGCTCAGCAGATCGGCGCCGGCGAGCTGGTGGTCGCTGCCCGGCTCGGCCGAGCGCAGCATCTCGATGGCGGCGCCGGCAAGCTGCTGCTGGCCCGCGGGGACCCAGCGCGGCTCGGCAATCTGCACCATCATCCGCTGGCTCCACTCGATCAGGACCTGCAGTACCGACGGCAACGGCTCCCGCGGGACGGCTCTGGCCAGCATCGCGACGAACTCGGGCACCGGCATCTCGGCGCGGGCGACCATGTCGATGACCGTGTTCCAGCAGACGGCACGGGCCAGCGGATCGCCGAGTTCGCCGATCGACTCGGTGACCGTGCGCAACGAGCCGGGATCAAGCCTGACCACGGCATAACCCAGGTCGCCTTCGTTGAGCAAAAGAAGGTCAGCACGCCGCGTGCCGGCTAGCTCAGGCACCTCCGTGCGCGGGCCGCTGACGTCGATCTCCACCCGGCCCGTCCGCTCCAGCCCGCCGCCGGCCAAGCTGTACAGGCCGATCGCGATGTGGTGCGGGCGCAGCACCGGGTGCCGCTCGGACGCCTCCTGGACGACGGCGAAGCTGGTGAAGGCGCCGTCGGCGTCGGCATCGAACGCGGCGCGCAGGGTGTTAGGCCCCGCGGTTTCCAGCCACGCCTTCGACCAGTCGGCCAGGTTCAGGCCCGAGCGGGCCTGAACCGCCCGGAGGAAGTCAGAGCGGCTCGCGTTGGCCCAGCCGTGCGCGGCCAGGTAGTCGGCGATGGCGGCGAAGAAGCTCTCCCGCCCCGCGTAGGCGGCGAGCTGCCTGAGCACGGACGCGCCCTTGGCGTAGCTGATCCCGTCGAAGTTCGCGAGCGCCTCGCCGAGGGTCGGCGCGTCCGCGGCGACCGGGTGCGCAGACGGAAGCTGGTCGGCCATGAACGCCCACAGCTTGCGGCTCACGCAGAAGGTCGACCACGCATCCCGGTACCCGGCCGCCTCGGCCGCGGCGAGATGCCCGCAGAGCTCGGCGAACGCCTCGTTGAGCCACAGGTCGTCCCACCACCGCATGGTCACCAGGTCGCCGAACCACATGTGCGCCATCTCGTGCAGGAGCACCGTCGCCCGCAGCTCGTGCGCCGCCGCGGTCACCGGCGACCGGAACAGGAACTGCTCCGAGATGAGCACGCAGCCCGCGTCCTCGGTCGCCCCGGCGCTGAACTCCGGCACGAACACCTGGCCGTACTTGGCGAACGGGTAGCCGGCCGCCAACAGCCCGGTGAAGAAGTCCAGGCCCTGCGCGGTCAGCTCGAAGATGGCCGCCGCGTCGAGGTGACCGGCGAGTGAGGCGCGGCAGGCCAGCTCGAGCGGCACGAGCTGCCCGCCGCGCGTGGTGTGCGAGGCGCGCACCACGTGGTAGTCGCCCGCGACCACGGTCGTGTTGTAGGTCGGCAACGGCGGCGTCGCGGGAAAGTGCCACACCGCGCGGCCGTCCCCGGCGGGCCCGGGCACGGGCACGGGCTCGGGCGCGGGCTGGTTCGACAGGACCGTCCAGTGCGCGGGCGCGGTGACGTGGAACGTGAACTCGGCCTTGAGGTCCGGCTGCTCGAAACAGGCGTAGACGCCGCGGGCGTACGCGGGCTCGAACTTCGCGTACGTGTACACCCGGCCGTCCGCGGAGTCGACCGAGCGGTGCATGCCCGTACCCGACCCGGTGTAGGCGCAGTCGGCTACGACCCGCAGCTCATTGTGCGCGGCCAGCCCGGCGAGCGCGATCCGGCCCTGCCCGCAGGCCGACGGGTCGACGGGCACGCCGTTCAGCGTGATCTCGTGCACCCGGCTCGCCACCAGATCGGCATGGCTCGCCGCGCCGGGCTCGGCGCAGTCGAAGCGGATGACGCTGACCGAGCCGAATACCGCATCGCCCTTCGTCAGGTCCAGGCAGACATCGTAGGAATGGACCCGCAGCAGCCGCGCCCGCTGCCTGGTTTCCGCGCGGGTGATCTCGGCGATCACCGTCACGCCCGGCCCATCAGGTAGAACTCCGGGTTGGGCCGCAATCCGGTGAGGTGGGCGAGCCGGTTGGACGCGGCGAACAGCGCGGTGATCGCGCCCACGTCCCAGATCTCGTCGTCGGTCAGGCCCGCGGCCCGGGCCCTGGCCATGTCCGGCTCGCCGAACAGCTCCGGCCTGCGGGTCAGCGCGAGCGCCAGGTCGGTGATCGCCCGGCTGCGCTCGTCCAGGTCGGCCTGCCAGGGGTTGACCGCCACCCGGTCGGCCAGGTGCGGGTCCTTGGACCTGATCCGCAGGATCGCGCCGTGCGCGACCACGCAGTACGGGCAGTGGTTCGCCCCCGAGGTGGCCACCACGACCAGCTCCCGCTCGGCCTTGCTCAGCCCGCCCGGCCGGTCCATCAGCGCGTCGTGGTAGTCGAGGAACGCCCGCAGCTCGGCCGGCCGGTGGCCGAGAGCGCGGAAGATGTTCGGGACGAACCCGGACTTCTGCGCGATCACGCCGATCCGCTCGCGCAGGTCGTCGGGGAGCTCTTCTAGCTCGGTCATCCCGAACCGGCTCTCGGCCACGATCTCCTCCTCGATGGGTTCGCTGCGTTCATGAATCTAGCCCGCCGGTGCTCGGCTGGCGACCGGCGCGGTGCCGGCTTCTAGCGAGCCGACAGGGCGGAGGGGACCTCGGAAGCCAGGGCGGAGGGGACCTCGGAAGCGGGGTCCCCTCACGCTTTCCGGGTCGCGGTCTCCGCGCGGTGCATGGCGATGATCGAGTCGAAGTCCGGGTCGGGGGCCAGGCCGAGGCCAGCCGCGCGGTCGGTGCGGAACCTGGCTGGCCAGCCCGTCACGATCCGTGCCACCGCCGGGTCGGGAACCCAGTCGATCAGCGCGCCGGCCGGCGGTCCGGCCGCCCGCTCGAGCGCCGCGACCATGTCCGCGACGGTGATGGTCAGCGAGGGCAGGTTGACCGCGGCGGGGCCGCCCCAGGCCGACTCCGGTGACGTCGCGGCGCGGAGCAGGCCCTCGATGGCCCTGGCCGGCGAGGCGATCGCCACCTCGGTGCCCGGGTCGACCGGGCAGGTCGCGCGCTGGCCCGCCAGCGGCTCGCGGATGATGGCCGACAGGAAGCCGGACGCGGCGGCGTTGGGCCTGCCCGGGCGGACGACGACGGTCATCAGCCGGACGGTCCGCCCGCGCAGGAAGC
>WNGP01006576.1_pt1 | contig 9995 bp, 11 predicted proteins | sample 5407671 | NCBI WGS metagenome assembly WNGP01 (sample SAMN13153381, study PRJNA577476) | soil metagenome | isolation source: 40 cm soil or saprolite under Garry oak tree replicate 2 | place: USA:California | collected 2016-06-15
AGATGACCGAGCGCTTTACGCTCATCAATCCGACCACGATCAAGTACGAGTACACCATCGAGGATCCCCACACGTGGACGCGGCCGTGGTCGGCTGAGGCGCTCGTCCCGCGGATCCCGCCGCCGCTCTTCGAATTCGCCTGTCATGAGCAGAATTACGGTCTGATGAATGTGGTGATGGGCGCACAGGTCCGGGAAAAGGAGGGGGGACCGCCTGCAGCGCCCGGCGCAGAGAGGTAATTAGATAGGGAGCGGAGTCACGCATCACACCTTTAGAGCTCGAACCACGCCTTCGTGTCGTGGTTCAGGACTCGTCATTCGTGCCGATCTCTCAACTGCGCGATAGCTTCCAGGAAAGCTGCCCAGGCCATCTGTGGGCGTTCGCATGACAGGAAAGACATCGACTCGCATGCATCGAATCCCCAGATCGCTATAACATCAATTCCAAGCTGTCCCGCGGCAATTGCGCTTCTTCTGATCTCTTCCTCTTGGGTTTGAACGCGTGCACGCGAAGCAAGTCCCATCAGTTCCCGCCCAATAAGGTCTACGTATTTCTCTGGATCGGCACCCTGCATTCCCCAGAACGGAGTTGAACCAAGATTCATTACACTCTCAAGTCCTGCAATTTCGTTCCAGTCCAGTGTGTCCTTACGTTCCAGACTTGACGGCAACAGGCACACGACGTTCTGGCTGCCTCGGCTTTTTACTTTACCGCACACCTCACGCAAAAAAGATCCAATGGCCGGCTTCCCCCGTTCAGCAAGGTCTCGGCAATACTTGCAATAACAACCTATGCGCTCCGTTTCATCTGAATAGAAGTGGGGCTCGTCCCAAAACACAGCATCTGCCCCGGTTTCGAGAGCAGCATCCGTCCACTCGTGTATGAAACCCTGAAAACCCGGGTTACTTGGACAACAAGCCGGCAGCTTGTCTCCGTTAGCAGCGACTTGCAGCCACTCCCGGTGGTGCAATGCCGCATCAGAGAACGCTTCGCCGCCGAAGATTCCTCCTATTCCCCATGGATCAATCCACACGCGCATGCCGGTTTCCTTCGTCACCTCAACAATATCCCGGACCGATTTCCGATAGAACCGAAGGTCATTCTCACTGAATGTGTGAACGACGATATCGAAACCTTCATTGCGAAGTTTCCGGACATCCATCCTGACGTGGCGAAGAATCCGATTCCCGAAATAACTTGTCGCAACCAGCATGGCCGCCATTCTTAAGAATGTCTCGAATTAGCTCAAGGGTTTCGCGGTTGGAAGCGGCTTAGTACCGGCTTATCAATAACGAACTGCGTGCCACTCTCGCACCTCCTCGACGCTGGTGAGCATGGCGACCACCTCGTCGGTCGTCTTCATCGAGACAATCTCCTTTTGTGGACACTTCTTTGTGTTGTCCCCTCCTTTATTCACGGCAAGGGTATATCGTTTGTCCAGATTAAGCCAAGATTTTAGGAATACGTCTTCGTGCTCGGGAGCCGCAAAAAAACGTTAAACTGTTTTCGTACGGTGTCGTTAGAAAATCGGCAAAGCAGCGATGCGCAGGAACATCACTTTCGTGATTACGATTTTGATCGGGGCCGCCACCGTACCGGCACAAGATTTTCAGGTGAGCACGAATGTGGACCTTGTGGTCGTTCCTGTTTCGGTTCGCGACGGAGGCCGGTTAGTTCACGGATTGAGCAAAGAAGACTTTACGGTCCTCGAAGACAAGGTCGGGCAAACAATTTCCAATTTCTCGGCGGATCCCCAGCCGCTATCGGCCGCAATCGTTCTCGATACAGGCATGGGCGGCATCGCGCTCCGCCGGCTCGTTCCTTTGTTCATAGCAATCACTGACGGCTTCAGCGAATTCGATGAAATGGCCGCCTTCCGCTACGATCACTTGGTCTTTCAGCTCTCTGACTTCACCACCGATCACGAAAAAATCGAGAAGAGTTTCGATGTCGTGAAAACCATCGCGGCGAAACAGCCCGCCCATGTTGCGGCCGGCGATCCCGCGCCGGAAGCTCCAGCGATCCTTCGGACGATCCTCGGGTTGATCAATTTCGGTGGTTACGGAGGCGTCATCGACAATCCCAGTCCGGGCATGGCGGGCCCCGTCCGAAGACCCACGACGGAAACGGTTCCGACGGTGCGTTCCAAACGAGTTGTGCCTAGCCGGGCTCTATTTGATGCGATTTATGACGCCGCAAAAGCTCTGGAGACGCGGCCGGACGGACGCCGCCGGATCATTTTCATCGTCTCCGATGGACAGGTGACGGCCGACAAGAACACTCACAACTTCGCCGAAATTACAGATCTGCTTCTTCGCGACAATATCGAACTCTACTCCGTGAACACGGACACCGATCCCATCGATCGAAAGCTCGGCGTCCTGGGCGCCCTTGCTCGAGCCACCGGCGGCGACGAATACCGGGGTCTAAAAACAGCCTCGATGGAAAGCGCGTTCAGCCGAATCACCGAGCAGGCGCGCAATCAGTACGTCCTGGGTTACCACTCCACAAACGAAGTGAAAGGCGGCCTGCCCACTGTCCGAATCATCGAAGTTAAAGGCCGCAATCCCAAGTGGGACTTCAAACACCGCAAAGGCTACACACAGATTCGTTAGCTATGATGCGTGAAGCCCCGAATGTACGCGTATACTTCTGAGTCGAGGAGAGTGGAATGAAGCTGATTGCCAGGAGCTTGACGTTTTCAATCGCTGCTGTGGCAGCGATGCTGTTGATCTCGAGTGCTGCCGCGGCACAGGGACGAGGCGGACGCGGCGGCACGCCCGACTGGCCGCCGGCCGGTCCGACGCCGCGAACGGCTGACGGCCATCCAGATCTATCAGGCAACTGGCAGCCGAACGCGATTCGCCAGAACGTGGACATGGTCGGCTCCGGTGTCGATGTGCCGATGCTGCCGGCGGCCGAAGCACTCTACAAGAAACGCAAGGAAAACCTCAGCAAGGACGATCCCGAAGCGCGCTGCCTGCCTCCCGGCGTGCCGCGCACGAACACCACACCGTACCCGTGGACGATCGTGCAGACGCCGCACCTCATCGTGATCGTCTACGAAGGCGGCGCGCACGTCTGGCGTAAGATCTTCATGGACGGCCGCCCGCACGATCCGAAAGTTGAATTGACGTGGCTCGGCGACTCGATCGGCCACTGGGAAGGCGACACGCTGGTCGTCGAAACGGTTGGCCAGAACGACATCACGTGGCTCGACCAATCGGGCATCCCGCACTCGACCGGCATGAAAGTGACCGAGCGCTTCACACGCACGGACTTCGGTCACCTCGAGGTTGTCCACATCATTGACGACCCGAAGACCTTCTCGAAGCCGTGGACGTTCACGACGCATCCGTCGTTGCTTCGGGGCGAGCTGATCGAATACATCTGCCAGGAAAACAACAAGGACGTCGAGCACCTGGTGGGAAAGTAGATGGGATAAGTTAAATCCGAGCGGCGGCGAATGCGTTGGGAGCACAAAGACGATTGTGAACGCTGACGACAACATTCGGAATTATCCCTTCGCTAACGGATGCCGGCACAATATTTGGATCGGGCGGTATGACCGGCCGAATGATCGGTTGCTGGAGTTGTTCGCGGACATCCATCATCCATCCGAATCCGCGAAATACGTAGGAAAGAAGCGTTCGATCCATTTCGTCAATTCCAAGTACCTCCTGGACGATCCAGCTACCGAAATCGGTGTTCGGCGCGATTCGTAATCGCCCGGAACGGCCTGGTTTCTCGATCCCTTCAAAAAACGCTATCTGATACATCCGCTGAGCAATGGCCACTCGCTCCATCCGTGTTTCGGAAACCGACAGCTTCCCTGAATCAAGGGATTCGAACAGCGGGGAGAGGTAGATGGCAGCACGAGGGTCAATCTCAATCCGATTCGTCCTGGCGGCAGCCGCGATCTCCGGATGGCCGAAGGTGGGCAAACGGCCTTGTACAGCCCGTTCCCGGATGAGTTCGTCCCGGCGGTCAGGCATTGCGGCTTCCAGTTCCGCAATGAATTCCGTCAATTCCGTGATAGCTCCAAAATGGCGCGCACAGTCGAGAGCCATCTGGCCGGCGACGAACAAGTCTGAAGCGGATCTCGTATGGAGGCTTGCAAAATACCTCGCAACCATGTTTGACCCGGCAGAGCCGTGATGAATCTGTAGCGTGCCCAGGGTTTCGAGAATATCGGCTCCAGCTCGGTTCACATTCCGGCGTAAAAGCAGGCTGAAGATGATCCGGAATAGATCGCCATGCGGGACGGATTTTAGGAATCGTCTGGTCTGGCGAACGAGCGCGCCGGCGCTCTTATGCGGTTGGCAGCGCAACAAAAAACGCATATACGATGAACATGCGGCCACGGCGGTGTTCTCCAGATGAACGCGGATCAAGTCGCGGAGCAGATCCGCCGCCGGCCTTGATCTGTTCACCGCCCGCATATCTCGGGTGGCTTTTCGAATCGACGCCACATATTGAATCGATGCATCTACCGCAGCATTGGGAAAAGCCTTCATAAAGTTTGCAACCGGCGAAAGCACGCGATCCATCGCAAGATTGAACTCTTGTGCGAGCAGGCACGAAAACGACCTGCGCTCCCCGGCCTGAGCGAAGCGTCCAAAAAGTCCGACGAAAATCACCCGGATGGCGTCAGCCGAACCTGTAACGATGTCTTCTTCCAGCAGACACCCGCGTATCGCGAACGACAGGATGTCGAGTTCCAAAGGCACCCCGGCACATTCAATCCGCTGGTGATAGCGTATTGGATTTGCCAGCACGCCGGTAGAAGGAGGCATGCTCGAAAACAACCGCACGGCAGCCGCGATTTCCGAGTCAGTCGTTTTTGCAATCGCCCTGGCAACGGGATCGTATTCCGGAGCTGCGGGCAATTCTGAAAAGAACTTCGGCAGTGTTTTGCGCAACGGTTCATTCCTCGCTTCTCTTATAACGCTCCGCGGACTATTGACATATTTAATTGTTGCAATCCTGATCATTGATGAAATAAATAATCCCCGGATGCAGGCGTTTCGCTACAAACAGAATCGATTGCAACAACTGAGAGGATTTTGTGCGGTTGTTGAAACCGGAAGTGTCTCGAAGGCGGCTATCCGGTTGAATCTGACCCAACCGACAATATCTCTTCAAGTGCAATCGCTCGAGCGTGACCTGCGCGCAATCCTATTGGAAAGACGGGGACCCAAGATCGAAGTTACTTTCGAGGGCGAGCTTTTGTATGAACTGGCGCGGCCGCTTGTGGAGAGACTCACGGCGCTCGATCAAAATTTCGAAGACCGCCGGAACAATGTGGAGCAGGGCCGTCTCGCGATTGCGGCCGGAGAATCCACCATTCATTACGTTCTGCCGCGCACCGTGCAGCGGTTTTCCTCCGCGCATCCCGGAATCGCTCTTGCACTCAACAACGTCACCGGCCAACAAGGTTTACAACAACTGCGCGATAGGTTAGTGGATTTCTGCGTCGGTCCGATTCTGGACACACCGGCAGACCTTATGTTCGACCCCGTGGTTGCCTTTGATCCGGTATTGATCACCTCGCTGGGTCATCCGCTTTCCAAACTTCGCAAGGTTTCGTTGCGAGATATAAGCCGTTACCCGTTGATCCTGCCACCACGTCACCTCAGCACCTGGCGGCAGGTGGAAATGGTGTTTCAACAGCACCGCCTACCTTATGAGGTTCGGCTAGAGATGGGCGGGTGGGAAGTCATCAAACGCTATGTCGAACTCGGCTTGGGAATCTCAATCGTCATGAACGTTTGCCTGACAGGACGCGAGCGCCTGGAAGTGATCTCCGTAAAGAAATACTTTCCCAAACGAGTCTACGGAATCGTCCAGCTTAAAGGCCGCGCACTTTCGCCTCAAGCTCGAGACTTCATTGCGACATTCAAAGAGACTTTATCCGCGTCTGCTTGATGGAGCATTCAAGGCTCGCCTTTCTGAGGCGCAGTTTGCATGAAAACTGCAGGTTTGTCTCGCCGGTTGAGCCGCGTTATAGTAGCGCAATTCACGGAATCAATCCTCGCTGGAAAGGAGAACATATGGAACTCACGCGTCGAGACGCATTAGCTGCGGCGGTACTGCCGCTCTTGTATGCAATCACCGGAAAAGCACAGGGGCCGCAGAACACGCCTGTTCTTACTCACGACCTTCCCAATCTCAGCATGGACGACTGGCAGGTGACGGTGAGCCAAATTACGTACCCGCCCGGGCATGTGGGAACGGCGCACCGTCATCCGGGTTTTGTGTTGGCTTATGTCCTGGAAGGGGAGGTCGTGGCGAAGGTCTCTGGCTCCGCCGAAGCGACATATAGGCCCGGACAGATGTTCTATGAACACCCGGGAAGCACGCACGAAGTGTCGAAGAATGCCAGCGCGACGAAACCTGCAAAATTTCTGGCATTCATCTTCGCCAAGAAAGGACTACCGCTCACCGCTCCCGCGTAACGACATTGTCACGGTGTAACGACGCAGAGACCGCGCGCCGCAATCGACGGGCCTAGCGGCTGGCGTAGAGGCGCATTTCCTTGCCGTCGGCCAATATGGCGCGTTCGAGCCTGACGATCTTCTGGCCGTCGGCGAACTGATAGCCGATGCCCGTGATCACGTCGCCGGGCTTCACCGTCGTCTTGGTCCAGCCGTTGGCCTCCATCCGGTTGATGGCGGGGCCACCGACCAGCCATTTCTCCTTCAGGCCGTCATTGGTCTGAACCTCCAGGGTTATCATCGGGTGCGGATTTGCCCACATGAACTCGATTACCGTGCCCTTTACTGTCACAAGCTGGTCATAGCTCAGCGGCCATGAGTGATGCGCCGATAGCGGCACTACAGCAGAGACCAGCGCAAGGATGACAAATACTGAAACGCATAAGGCCTTCATCGTGGCTTTCCTCCTGCGAGCAATTCTAAAGCAAAATCGCCAATACAGAAAAAGCGAAAACATGCGAAAAACCACATCGCGAATGCTGGCGCAGACGGGGCGCCCGGCGGCTTACTTCACGAAGATTTCCTCCGGCAACAGCGCGGAGACTACAAAGTTCGGCACATCGACCACATTGCTGATTCGAAGGTCAACGGCGACGCTGCAGATGCAGTACGCCTGCTCGCGCGTGTAGCCGCGTTCCGCGAGAAGGTCGATCATCTGAAGGATTGCATTGCGCGTGGCAAGATTCAGATTCTCCGGATCATTGGAGCCGTCCTGTTTGATCGGCATCCCCATCGTTCCGACGAAGTTCCTTGGTGCCGCCCATTTGGGATCGTTGAAGTATCCCGAATGAGAGAAGCGCGGCGCCTGAATGTTTTTCCGGGCCGCTTCACCGTAGTGAATCCGAAACTTCATGGCTACCGTCGCTCCCATCTCTACGGCAGTAATGCAGACCTCTCCGTCGCCCTGGGCGAAGTGTCCGTCGCCGGTTGAGAACAACGCGCCCTTGACGTAAACCGGCAGGAAGAGCTTTGAGCCTGCCGTCAACTGTTTCACATCGAAATTTCCACCGCATTCGCGCGGCGGAACGGTTCGCAATCCTTCAGTGGCAGCGGATCCCGTAGCCGGAATTGCGCCCCCGGCATCGGGCGGAAAAACGAGCTTGCCTGTAGCCATCGCCTGGTTTTCGCGTTTCGTCCATTCCTTCAATTTGTCTTTCGAAGGAGCAAGGCCCGACACTCCCATGAAAGGCGCTCCGGGAATGCGAACGCCAGGGAGTTGATCGGAGGTGGCGAAATTGTTTTCGATTTTCCACTTCACGATGAAGGGTGTCGAGAAAACGTCGGGAAGGTATCCCAATCCCGGAACGATGCAGGTAAAGGCGAAGGGCTCGGGCCGAATGGTAACGAACTCGATTTCGAGGAGATCGCCCGGCTTTGCGCCTTTAATGAAGACCGGGCCCGTCAACGGGTGAATGACTCCCGTGTTCAGTTTGGCGAAATCGGCTTCGGTCGTCTTGGCGTTGAATTGCCCATCCATCGAGTCCCGAGTTTGCAGTACGACTTCCTCTTCCGGATCTGCTTCGACGATGGCGGGAATATCCGGATGCCAGCGGTTGTGCCCCGTATGGGCCTGTTGTGCGAGCGACTTACTTCGATCAATTTCAACAATCTTCACAGTTCCTCCAAACAGACGGGTTTCCCACAACGTTGTTACCGTTTCAACTCGTCGTAGATTCGTTGTACATCGGCCTTCGCGTTGGCCATATTGTAGTCCTTGTATTTGTCGGGCAACTTGAGGCTGCTTCCCGCCTCGTCCGCGCCCTTGCCGGCTTTCATTGCCGCCTCGACGGTCATGACGAAGTCGCGGGTGAATTCGGCGTATTCCCGGAGATCGGCCCTTGTCATGACGGGATTACCGTGTGGGGAAACTCGCTATTGCCGCTGGTGTGATCTGCATGCGTGTGGGTGTTGATGATCATCGTGACCGGCTTGGGTGTCAGCGATCGGACCTGATCCAGAATCGCTTTCCCGTATCCGGGATATTTCGTGTCGACGAGAACGACACCAGTTCCGGTCACGAACACCGTCGTGTTGCCGCTAACGCTTCCCGCCTGTTGTCCTCCGGTGATGATGTAGAGCGCATCTTTGACCTTCTCGAGCCGAATGGCGGCCGGATCCTGTTGCGCTTGCGCGATGACGATCGACAAGGCGCCGGTGGTCATCAGGACACCTAGTACAATTAGCCGTTTCACGGGAGCACCCCCTTTTGAGGGAATTTGAAATTTCCCTTCGCCAGTTTAATCATCCCTAGTACTCGGTGAACATTCGTTTGATCTCTTCAGGATCGTTCGTTTTCGTGAGCGCCAGCATCAGGAGAATGCGGGCCTTCTGCGGGTTGAGGGTGTCTGCCGGAATCATTCCCATCTTGTCGTACTCTTCGCGACCCACGACTCGACCGTTGCCGGTTCGGCTGGACCGTACTAACACTGGGCGGGAAGCAGCGGGTAGCGACAAAACTTCCTTCGCGGCTGTTCTTTCAATGCTTGAAAGGGTGCCCGCTCCTGTGCCCGCAAACACAATGCCCTTGACGCCGCTCGTAATCAGAGCGTGAATCATTGCCGAGTTCGGCTCGACGTATGAGTAGAGGATGTCGACTTTCGGCAGTGTCTTGAGTTGACTGACATCGAACTCAGAGTTGACAGAATGGCGCTTCGTCGATGTGCGATAAAAACTGACCTTGTCTGCATCGACATAGCCGAGGTACCCAAGCTCAGGGGAGCGGAACGTTTCCACACGATAAGTGTTCGTCTTAGTTACATCCCTCGCCGCGTTGATTTCTTCGTTCATAACAATGAGGACGCCCTTGCCACGCGCCTCCAAAGACGACGCCGTACGAACCGCATTCAGTAAATTGAGGGGTCCATCTGCGCTGATTCCCGTGGCGGGCCGCTGGGCTCCCACGAGAACCACAGGACGATCGTGTTTGACGGTCAGATTGAGGAAGTAGGCCGTCTCTTCGAGAGTACTCGTCCCGTGCGTGACCACGATGCCGGCGATTTTGGGATCGTGAGAGAAGAGTTCATTGATGTGGTTTGCAAGCGTAATCCAATTGCCGATAGTGATATCCGGGCTGCCGACGTTCACTATTTGTGTGACTTTCACTTGTGCGAACTGATTGATCTCGGGCACCGCGCTCACGAGTTCCTCACCGAGGATTGAACCGGACTTATATTCGGTCAAGCTCGTTGAGGAAGCGCCTCTGCCGGCAATCGTACCGCCAGTCGAAAGGACCCAAACCAGCGGCAACTCTTTATTGTGAGACTCTTGCACCCAACCAAACACTGGGCACGTCAAGCCGACCGCGACCAACGCCAGAGCAGCACGGTGACGGGCTTTGAAAGCAGGCAGATTGAATTTGTACATGGGAGCCCCCGAGCGCTCACAATAACGCAGAAGAAAGATCACGTCACCATTTCATTACGCATCGAACCAACACTGGCTGGCGACACTTTGAGTTTCTACTTGCCGGCCGGCGATTCTTCATTTTTTGATTCGAGT
>WNGP01008343.1_pt1 | contig 9995 bp, 7 predicted proteins | sample 5407671 | NCBI WGS metagenome assembly WNGP01 (sample SAMN13153381, study PRJNA577476) | soil metagenome | isolation source: 40 cm soil or saprolite under Garry oak tree replicate 2 | place: USA:California | collected 2016-06-15
AGAAGATAAGAGGAGAGCATGGCGAAGATGACCGCCATCGCCAGCGGTTGAAAAAGATACTTGGCCACACCGCTTAGAAAAAAGATCGGCACAAACACAATGCAGATGCAGAGGGTTGAAACGAAAGCCGGCACGGCGATTTGCATTGCGCCGTCGAGAATGGCGCGGATCATCGGTTTCCTCATCGCGAGATTGCGATGGATGTTTTCGATCTCAACTGTGGCGTCATCAACAAGAATGCCGACCGCAAGCGCAAGGCCACCTAACGTCATGATGTTTATAGTCTGGCCCAGCGCGCCCAGGACAATGATCGAGCAGAAGATCGACAAGGGAATCGAGGTCGCGACCACGAGCGTCGAGCGCCAGTTTCCCAGGAAAAGGAGAATCATCAGCGCGGTGAGACAGGCTGCGATCACGCCTTCACGCAAAACGCCGTTGATGGCCGCGCGCACGAAAATCGATTGATCGAAAAGCTGCGTCATTTCTAGCTCCGTCGGCAATGTCGCCTGAATTCGCGGCAGCGCTTGCTTCACGCGCTTGATGATGTCGATGGTGGAGGCGCTCGCGCTTTTCAAAACGGTAAGCAACGCGGAGCGAATCCGGTTTTGCGCGACAATGTTGGTCTGCACGGCGAAGCCATCGCGCACCTGGGCGACGTCGCGGATGTAAACCACCGCGCCGTTCACCTGCTTGATCGGCAAATCGTTCAGGACTTGCAAGACCTCGGGGCTCGAGTTGAGCCGCACGTTGTATTCGCGGTCGCCGATCTTTTGCGTACCGGCCGGCAGGATGACGTTTTGCACGTTGATCGCATTGCTTACGTCGGCGGGCGAGAGTCCCTTGCCGTAAAGTTTCGCCGGATCGATATCGACCATGATCTGGCGTGATTTTCCGCCGTAGGGCAGCGGCACCTGCGCGCCTTGCACGGTGGCGAGCTGTGTGCGGATAAAATTCAAGCCTATGTCGTAGAGTTGCTGCTCGGAAAGCGTTTTGCTGCTCAAGCCGATTTGCAGAATGGGGACGTTCGACGCGCTGTATTGAATAATGAGCGGGGGCGTCGTGCCCGGTGGCATGATCCTCAAAAGCGTCTGGCAAATCGATGTGATCTGCGCGACGCCTGCTTCCACTTTTGCGCCTTCATGGAAAAAAACTTTGATGACCGAGACGCCGTTGTAACTCTGCGACTCGATGTGCTCAATGTCGTTAACCGTGGTCGTCATCGCGCGCTCGCAGACCGTGACGAAGCGCTTTTCCATTTCCTCGGGTGCGACGCCCGAGTAGCTCCAAATCACGCTGACGACCGGGATGTTGATAGTGGGAAAAATGTCCGTGGCCATCCGCGCGATCGTTACCACGCCGACGAGCACGATCAGGATGGCCATGACAGTGAAGCTGTATGGTCGCCTCAGAGCTAAACGAACAATCCACATGAGATAACGGTTTTAGGGAAGAGAGAAGTCCTCCTTAAGAAGATCGGGCACCGCCGCCTCTTCGGTCTCACCGGGACATAGGGCTGTGCGGTGCGCGCCGAACCACGCTTGGTGGAAAGGTTGTTTCGGCGGGCCGCCGAAACCAACACGCGAGACGCGTGTGCTACCCAGATTTGTGCATTCGACGCTGACTGGAGCAGGAGAAAATCTTTCATGCTCCGTTCCTCTGGTTTTCAACCAGCCGTTTGAAATTGCCGAGATATTCTTCCACTCTTCGCGACAGACTCGGTGGATCGAAGATCGAACGAATTTTCAGCGTGATTTCCGTTTCTTGATCGGAGTGCGGCTCGAAGGAAACGACACCCGACATGAACCCGTCCGATATTGAGCGCCACGCAATTCGGCGGTCGGGAATCCGAAGCACGATGTGGAAAACACCCTCTTGTTCGTTGCCGTTTGGACCCCAGGTGTAACAAAAGTGCGTGTCATCCATTCGTAACACATTCCGCAGCGGCGTAATGAATTTCGGTAGATCTTCAATCCGCGACCATCGTTCATACACCTGGCCAACGGGCGCTTTCACCACGACGGATTGTCGCGCTGCGTTCATCTCGATCGGCGCGGGCTCCATCGTCTGTGTCGAGTTGTCAGGAAGAGAAGCGTCCATAAAGGTCCCTCGAAAAAACCCGGCTCCAACCGTCAGTGAAGTTAAAGAACGACATGTTCAGCAGGAGCATGGGGTCGTGTCTGCGCGCGCGTCTTCGAAACATCTGGCGAAGGCTGCGTCGCGGAGCGCTTTGGTGTAGTTTTGTTTTCATTTTTAATATTTTGTTTGCTTCCAACTTAGATATGGCTGCGCCGCGTCACCACGGAGCGGTGGGAGGATTTTTCAGTGCTCCACAAGAGAGAGCGGATTACACCTCTTTCGAGGGAGGAAACAAAAGTGGCGCGCTGGCGGAGGATTGTTAGACTTCTGCCATGCGCACGCGCGCACCATCAGCCGGCCTTGGGCGGCTATTCGCACGAACGATTCAATTGTTATGAAACTCGACACCACGGCAGCGGAGCAGAGTATGCTCCCCACGGCTGATCCGTCTCATGACGAATCCCATTCGCGCGCACAACCGTGCCCGCAAGCCGAGGATGACGACAGCGCAGCAAAATATCTATACGAGCTGTCTCATGACGTGATTTTGTTTCTGGATCGCACGGGAAAGATTCTTTGCATCAACCCGTGTGGCATCCAACTGAGCGGCTATTCAGCAGAGGAATTGCGCGGAGCGAATATCTTCGAGCTCCTGGTTCTTCCTGAGGACCATTCCTCTGTTCGCCAAATGCTGCAGGATGCGGTAAAGGGTAAGGCGCGGGAATACCAAGTCCGCTGGAGAACGAACGAGGGCGCCATTGTGCATTTTGACGCCGCATCTGTTCCACGCCTTTCCGCCAACGGAGAATTTTTGTCCACGCTCTGCACCTTGCGGGATGTAACCGAGCGCAAACGCGCTGAGGAAGCGCTACGCAAAAGTGAAGAGAAATATCGAGACCTGATCGAAATTTCGCCGGACGCGATCTATGTCGTCGATGCGCAGGGCATTTGCGTTCTCGGGAACCGCGCGGGTGCCGAGCTGGCAGGAATTCCCCAGGACGAGCTGGTCGGCACGCCAGTCACCGAAACTTATCTCCCGGAAGAGCTCTACCTGTTCCAAGAGCGGATCGACAAATTGAAAGCGGAAGGCACTCTGCGATTCGAAAGAAAGTTCGTGCGCAAAAACGGCGAGATTGTTCCCGTGGAGGTTTCCTTGTCCGCGATACGCGGTGCATACTTTCAGGCGATTCTCCGAGACATCAGCGACCGCAAGCGAGCAGAGGCGTTGTTTACCGGTGAAAAGCGCCTTCTCGAGATGATCGCGACCGGCGTTGCGGTCAAGGAGATTCTGAATGCCTTGTGTTTGATTATCGAGGAGTTTCGCAGCGGCACGCTTGCCTCGGTCTTGCTGCTTAATCCCGATGGTCTTCATTTGGATTGCGTGGCGGGGCCGAGTCTTCCCAAAGGATGGACGCAGCAAATGGAAAATCTGCCAATCGGACCGTGTGCCGGCTCTTGCGGCACCGCCGCATATCGCGGATCACCGGTCATAGTCTCCGACATCGCGACTGACCCGCTGTGGGACGTGCCGGAGCATCGCGCTTCAGCACTGGAGCACGGGCTGCGAGCCTCCTGGTCGAATCCAGTACTCTCTTCGGAAGGAAAAGTCCTGGGAACCTTCTGCATGTACTATCGCGAAACGCGAAGTCCGAACTCGCGCGACCTCGAGGTGATCGAGTTAGCGACGCACCTTGTACGACTTGCGATTGAACGTGACGGTGCGGAAGAGGCGTTGCGCGCCTCCGAGCAAGTCGCCCGCGGACAAGTCGAGGCTCTGACCTACAGTTTAGATGTTCTCGCGACCGCGCCCGCGCCAGACAGGTTCGTCGGACAAATGTTGGGCACGATGGGCCGTCTCTTGAACGCGCAAGGCGTCATATTGTGGCTGCTAGACGAAACGAATGATTCGCTCGTTTTACGCGCTTGGGCAGAGGGTACGAATTTTACCAAGGCTGACCCGGAACATCCATTCATTAAGGATCCTTTATCGTGGAAGGACGACCCCGGCCTCCAGGAAGTGTTTTTTTCAGGAGCGCCTGTCGTCTGCGAAGACATAGAACATGATCCGCGCATTTCCAACGCTCTCCGCGAGTATTTGAAGGCCGGGGGAACCAGGAAGTTCTTGAGGATTCCAACCTTGGTGGGAGGGCGGGTTAAAGGATTTATCGGAGTTCGTCATGGCGACCGGCCGCCTTATCGGCGGGAAGAGATCGAATTAGCGCAAGCGCTCGCTCACCAGGCGATGCTTGCAATTCAACTCAATGAATTTGCCGAGCAAAGCCGGCAGGCAGCCATCCTGGGAGAACGAAATCGGATGGCGCGAGACATTCACGATACGCTCGCGCAAGGTTTCACCGGCGTAATTGTGCAATTGGAAGCTGCCGAGGATGCAATCGCGTGTTGCCGTCGTAAGGAAGCGAACGAGCATTTGCAACGGGCCAGCGAATTGGCGCGGCGGAGTTTGAATGAAGCGCGTCGGTCCGTTCGAGCGTTGCGACCGCAAGCTTTGCAACATGGGAATTTTTGGGATGCGCTAAAAGGAATCATTAAGAATACAACTGCCGGAACCGCGCTTCACACGACGTTCGCGCTCCGGGGCAAGTTGCGCGAGCTACCGCCGGTTTGGCAGGAAAATCTTCTGCACATCGGACAGGAAGCCTTGACCAACGCGCTTAAGTACGCGCACCCGCGCAATTTTGAAACGCGATTGAGCTGCAATGCAAACGAACTTCGCTTGGAACTTCATGACGACGGTGACGGATTCAAAGTCAGCGAGCAACATGACGGCTTCGGTTTGGCCGGAATGCGCGAGCGCGTCGAACAAATGGGCGGAAAACTAACGATCGCCAGCTCGCGCGGCAAGGGCACTAAGGTTGTGGTTGCCTTGCCCTACAATCACGAGCCGACGTTGTGAAATCCAAAAAGAAAGCGGCGCGCAAATCTGCAACATCTGGTAGGGACGCCGCGCTGCGGCGTCCGGGACCTAAGCGTGTGCCAACGAAGCCTCGCATCGCCGTGCTCATCGCCGATGATCACAGCGTCGTGCGCGAGGGATTGGTATCATTGATCCAGCGTAAACCGGACATGACTGTCGTTGGAGAAGCCAAGAATGGTCGTGAGGCAGTCGATCTTTGGAAACAGCACCGGCCCGACGTGACGCTGCTTGATTTGCGAATGCCAGAGCTCGATGGCGTCAGCGCAATCAAGGAAATCCGCGGGGGCGACGAGAACGCGCGCATCATCGTGCTCACAACATTCGACGGCGACGAAGATATCTACCGCGCCATTCAGGCCGGCGCGAAAGGTTATCTGCTCAAGGATGTGCCGCGCGAGGCGTTGATGGATAGCATCCGCCGGGTGCACGCGGGCGAAACGTGTGTTCCCGTGCATCTCGCGGCCAAGTTGGCAGAGCGCGTCAGCGGCGAAACATTGAGCGCGCGTGAGATCGACGTGCTCAAACTGATGGCTCAAGGAAAGAGCAACAAAGAAATCGGCTCCGCTCTCTTTATCAGTGAAGGCACAGTGAAATCGCACGTAAAAGCCATCTTCGCGAAGATGAACGTGATCAGTCGAACCGAGGCTGTCGCCAGCGCCACGCGCCGCGGATTGATTCAGCTGTAGAGGCGGTCGCCGCGGCGACCGCAAACCTGGAGCGGCAGGCGGGTCGCCTGCAATTCTCGATAGGGGCGGCTGTCTCGGAGCTCGGAGTTTAGACGCGACCCTAAATTTGCTTTCCCGGCTTCCAACCTACGTTGTAACTAACAACGTCATCTCTCCGGCAAGAATGCGATGAACTGATCGCCATTTTCGTTACAATTCTGAAGCGATCAAAAGAAAGTTCTTAATTCTTCCTTCATCCCTCTACCTTGCCTAGCGGCTTCGCCAAGGCTCTCTATCTCGAACGAGGGAGTACGGATCACCTCCGGAGTGGCACTGGAAAATCCTGCGTACGCGAAATAGCCGCAGTCTGATAAGCGCCGATGTTTTGCCCGATGAAAACGAGCACTCTTTCGAGAACAGGCGGCGAGATCCGTTCTTACACGCAACTCCAACGACAGATCCACGACGCTTTGCGCGTGCAGCATCCAGAATGGGTCGAGCCCAATGGTGATTGTCCTACCTGCGAGTCGTACGAATCGCGCCTCGCAGAACTGCTCCATCTTTCTTCGCCGAGCGAAGACCAATCGGCTGCTTAATCGACGTAGCAACAGAACACAAATATTATGAATACAAACACTAAAAAACTTGACGGCAAAGTTGCCGTAGTGACCGGCGCGTCGAAGGGAATCGGCGCGGAGATTGCCAAACAATTCGCTGCCGAAGGCGCAGCCGTAGTCGTCAATTATGCCTCTTCAAAACAGGACGCAGACCGCGTCGTGGACGAAATTACAAAACGCGGTGGAAAGGCCGTTGCCGTCCAGGCCAATGTCGCGAGAAAGGCGGAAGTTGAACGTCTCTTCTCTGCAACAAAGCAGGCGTTCGGCAAGCTCGATATCCTCGTCAACAACGCGGGCGTTTATGAATTCGTGCCTCTCGAAGAAGTCACCGAGAAACAATTCCACAGACTTTTCGATGTGAACGTTCTTGGCATGCTTCTCGCGACACAGGAAGCGTCGAAGCATTTCAATTCCGACGGCGGGAGCATCATTAACATTGGTTCGCTCGCCAGCTCTCTGACTCCGCCGACCGCGGTGGTTTACAACGCGACGAAGGGCGCGGTGGATGCCATCACGCGAACGCTCGCGAAGGAGCTTGGGCCGCGCAAAATCCGAGTCAACTCCATCAATCCGGGCATGGTGATAACGGAGGGAGCCATAGCCGGCGGTTACACGGAAGGCGACATGCGGAAAATGTTTGAATCGCAGACACCGCTTGGCCGTGTCGGACAAACGCAGGACATCGCACCTGCCGCTGTTTTCTTAGCTTCGTCAGATGCAGAATGGATCACCGGCGAGACCCTCGTGATTGCGGGCGGTCTTCGTTGATGGAGACGGCCAAGGTCGAAAACTGATGATTGAAAACAAAGTCGTGTTGATCACCGGCGTTTCGTCCGGCATCGGCCGGCAAACAGCTCAACTGTTGGCCGAAAGCGGGGCACGCATTTTTGGAACCGTGAGAGATCTTGGTCGGGCCGATCCCATCGCCAAAGTCGAGTTAATTCTCATGGATGTAACCGACGACAAAAGCGTAAAGGACGCGGTGAAATCGGTATTGGAAAACGCTGGTAGGATCGACATCCTAATCAATAACGCCGGATATTCGATCGCCGGCGGATTGGAAGAGACGAGCATCGAGGAAGCGCGTCAGTTATTCGACACGAACTTTTTTGGAGTGCTGCGTGTCACTCAGGCTGTTCTGCCATCGATGCGCCGCCATGGTTACGGCCGCATTGTTAACATCAGCTCGATGCTTGGCGTTCTTCCCGGGCCCTACCGCGGGATGTATGTCGCCAGCAAACATGCGCTGGAGGGTTACACTAAAACGTTGGATCACGAAGTTAGAACGTTCGGCATTCGCGCAGCGCTGGTTGAACCCGTCTATACAAAGACCAAAATCAGCGCGAACGAAAGAACCGTGCAAACAGCTATTCCAGCCTACGCGGACCAAAAGCAGCGAGTCACGGAAATCATTGAGAAAGAAATTGCAAATGGGGACGATCCTCACGCTGTCGCCGAAGTCGTTTATCACGCCGTGACCGCTAAGTCGCCGCGTTTGCATTATCCGGTAGGTCAAGGTGTGATGTTGAGTCGGCTGCACCGCTTCGTTCCGCCGCGAATATTCGACAGTGTCTTTCGCAAACGGTTTCAACTCGACAAAGCTGCGTAGGCTGAAATTGCAAAGCTTTGACCAACGGCAGGTCGCACGATGAAGTTTTTGGGGATGCAAAAAAGATTACGATGAAAATGCGAAAGCCAACACGGCGCGAATGAGAAACAGAGGCATTTTATGAATACGAAGATGAAGGCAGCGCAGATCAGTAAACCGGGTGGGGATTGGGAATTGGTGGAACGCGAAATTTCGGAGCCGGGCGCCGGACAAGTCCGTGTGAAAGTGGAAGCGTGTGGCATTTGCCACAGCGATATGCTCGTCAAGGAAGGTCTGTGGCCCGGACTTCAGTATCCGCGCGTGCCGGGTCATGAGATCGCCGGGCGCATTGATGCAGTCGGTGACGGTGTCACGGAATGGAAAAAAGGTCAGCGCGTTGGCGTAGGCTGGCATGGCGGACATGATTTCGTGTGTGAACAGTGCCGGCGCGGCGATTTCGCGATGTGCGTCAATCGCAAAATAACGGGCATCGATTTCGACGGCGGCTATGCCGAGTATATGATTGCGCCGGCAGCAGCGCTGGCGGCGATTCCAGATGAATTGCCAGCCGAAGATGCGGGGCCGTTCATGTGCGCAGGTGTAACCGTGTACAACGCGCTGCGCAGTTCGGGCGCGCAGAGCGGCGACGTGGTAGCGGTACACGGCATTGGAGGATTGGGGCATCTGGGAGTCCAGTACGCACGGCGGATGGGATTCGAAACAGTGGCAGTTGGTCGCGGGAGGGACAAGGAAGCGCTGGCGAGGAAACTCGGTGCACATCATTACATTGATTCCGGCACTGGCGATGCCGCAGCGGAATTGCAAAAGCTCGGCGGCGCACGTGTGATCCTGGCAACGGCGCCAAATGCCCAGGCAATTTCTGCGCTGGTGGATGGGTTATCACCAAACGGCAAGCTGTTGGTGCCGGCTGCACCCGCGGAACCGCTGACTGTGAGCGTGATCTCGTTGATCATGGGAGGGCGATCCGTGGCGGGCTGGTACTCCGGAACAGCACGGGATTCTCAGGACACGTTAGAATTCAGTGCGTTGGCCGGCGTACACCCGATGATCGAGAAATATCCACTGAGCCGCGTGACGGAAGCCTACGAACAAATGCACAGCGGCAAAGCGCGGTTCCGCGTCGTCCTAACCATGGACGGCTGACACCTCGACTTCGAGCGACGTTCCGACAAGACGACTGAAATCAGCTTGAAACTGCGCTCAATTTTTGATAATTCCATCTTGGACCGAAAGGCCGGTGATTACCTCCATAAGTTTAACGCGTTGATGGAGGACGAGGCGGTAAATGTATGAAGCATCTCTCTTTTGCCCTTGTCGGTCTCTTGGTCGTTTGTTTGGCGGGAAGTGCGTGCAAGAAAGCCTCCGTAACGCAGCAACCTCCCCTACCAGTCAATGTCGTTACCGCGATCGAGAAAGAGGTCAACGAATGGGACGAATTCACCGGGCGACTGGAGGCAGTCGAGTTCGTCGAGATCCGACCTCGCGTGTCCGGTTATATTACGGAAATTCGCTTCAACGCTGGTGCGATCGTCAAGAAGGGGGATTTGCTTTACGTGATCGATCCGCGCCCTTACCAGGCGGACTTCGATCGCACCGCGGCGGAAGTCGACCGCATGGATGCGCAGCTCAAGCTTGCCGAGATTGAACTCAATCGCGCGAAAGAGTTGCGCGGCAAGGCCACGATCTCCGCGAGCGAGTTCGATCAGAAGGCTGCTACCTATCAAGGTGCTGCCGCCGCCAAAAGTTCTGCCGAAGCGGCCAAGAATGCCGCCGCACTGAATCTGGAGTTCACGCAAATCAAATCTCCGATCGACGGTCGAGTGAGTGACCAGCGCATTACCGTAGGCAATCTGGTCCAGCCAGGAGCGGGGCCAGATAGCTTGCTTACAACAGTAGTCTCGGTCGATCCGATTTATGCCAAAGTCGATGCCGACGAGAATGCAGTGCTCAAATATGTAAAGCTGAGCGAGGAAGGGAAGCGTGTGAGCGCGCGGACGGCCAAGATCCCGGCGTGGATCGAGCTCGGAAACGAGACCGATTTCCCGCACAAAGGTACAATCGACTTTGTTGACAACCGCCTTGACCCTGGAACG
>WNGP01007500.1_pt1 | contig 9992 bp, 9 predicted proteins | sample 5407671 | NCBI WGS metagenome assembly WNGP01 (sample SAMN13153381, study PRJNA577476) | soil metagenome | isolation source: 40 cm soil or saprolite under Garry oak tree replicate 2 | place: USA:California | collected 2016-06-15
TCTCGATTTGATGCTGGCTGAGCTCGCGGAGCTTCGGCGGCGTGAGCTTCTGGTCGTCGAAGAACTTGAAGACTGCCGCCGCTCGATAGTGGCTCGTAAAGTCGTAGGTCGCACCCGCAAATCGCGCGGGCCCGGGACCGTACGTGACGCGACCGCCTGCCGGTGAGCGGCTGAGATCTGTGAATTCGCTGAACCAGCCGGTTACCACCGGCCGCAAATCGGAATCCTCGGGAAATCTCAGAAACGCATTGCCGGGGCCGAGCTGGCAGTATTTGTAGCCGCCTCCGACCACGTACGCACGCTGCAGTCCTTCCGCTATGAGAGAAAACGGCACGACGTTGAGCGCGTGATATGCGTCCACCAGCAGTTCGGCGCCCACTCGCTCGCAGGCCTCTTGAACCACGCGGAGATTCGGGACGATGTGGGCATTTGTGTAAAGCACCGCGGACACAAGCACGGCCGCGGTGCGATCGTCCACCGAAATCGCCAGCCGCTCGGCCAGCGTCGCGGCCGGCATTGCCGGCACCTTGATGACCTCGATGCCTTCTTCCGCTAAGCGATCAAGCTGGCGACGGATGGTGTGAAACTCAGCGTCTGTCGTCACGAGCTGGGGGCGCTTTCCGAGGGGAAGCGCCGACAGGAACCGCACGACAAGCTCATGGGTGTTTTGCGCCAGCGCGATGCGCTCGGGCGTATCGTCCAGGAGCCGCGCGAACCCGCGCCGCACTTCGTTGGCCTTCTCGAACGCGACGTCCCACACGTCGTCCACCAGCTCCGCCGCATCGAGCCACGCCTGCTGCTGTGCCTCGAACGCGACGTCCGGCCATGCCTGGTGCGAGTGACCGGTGAGCAGGATTCGCTCACTCACTCGAAACCTGGTGTAATGCTTGGCAAGCTCCTCAGGATTGATCACAGCTCAGAGCGGATCGCCCACAGATCCGGAAACGCGGGCTGATTCAGAGTAGTCAACAGATACTCCGCGCCGGCGGACCCGCCCGTCCCAGTCTTCGTCCCGATCGTGCGCTGCACCATCTTCACATGCCGGTACCTCCACTCCATAAAGCCTTCATCCAGATCCACCAGCCGCTCGGCGATTTTGTGCGACGGCCGGATTCTTCTTGTAAACCTCTACCAGAATGCGCTGCACTTCGGGTGACGGTTCGCAGGCCTTGCTGTAATCTCTCTCAAGCAAGGTCTTCGGTACTCGGTAGTCGTTGGCCGCGAGATAATGAAGGAACGCATCCCACAGCGTCGGCTGGGTGAGCCGGCGCTCGACGCGCTGGCGATTCTCGCTGCCCTCGGGATAGCGCTCGAACGACGGCCGCCCCTTTTTGCCGAGTAGAAACTCGATTTCTCTGAACTGATGTGACTGAAAGCCGCTGCCCGACTCCAGCCGGTCGCGGAACGCGAGGAAGTTGAGCGGCGTGATCGTTTCGAGCACATCGATCTGCGCGACCAACGTCTTCAAAATCGTCAGAATGCGCTTGAGCGTGGCGGCGGCGAGCGGCGTGTCGTTCGCGCGCAGCAGCTGCTGCAGATAATCGAACTCGTGCAGCACCTCCTTGAACCACAGCTCGTAGACCTGATGGATGATGACGAACAGCATCTCGTCATGTTCGAGCTCGCCCGGACGGGGGGCCTGGAGAGATAGGAGCTCATCGAGCTTCAGGTAACTCGAATAGGTGACGGTCATATCTGCCATTTCTTGGGAGAAGGGAGATGGGAGATGTACTCTCCGGTGCGCCGCAACGTACATCTCCCTTCTCCCATCTCCCGCTCTCAGGTTCGCGGCCGATAGCGATTTAACGTTGCATACGGATCCGGCCAGGCAAGCGGATAGCCCTGTTCGTAGGCGGCATGGCGGGTCCAGTAGGGATCCCAGAGATGGGCGCGAGCCAACACACACAGATCGGCACGGCCTGCCGCGAGAATCGTGTTCACGTCCTGATACGACGAGATGTTGCCGACGGCCATGGTCGCGATCCCCACCTCGTGGCGAATCCGGTCGGCGAATGGCGTCTGAAACTGGCGACCGTATTGCGGCTTCGCGTCGGCCACGGTCTGCCCCGCGGACACATCGGTGATGTCGCACCCGTGCTGCTTCAACAGACGCGCGACTTCGACCGCATCGGCGGGCTGCATCCCTCCGGGTGCCCAATCGACCGCCGAAATCCGGACCGACATCGGTTTGTGATCGGGCCACGCGCCGCGCACCGCGTCGAACACCTCGAGCGGAAAGCGCATCCGGTTCTCGAGCGAGCCGCCGTACGCATCGGGGCGCTGGTTCGTGAGCGGCGAAATGAAGCTCGCGAGCAGATAGCCGTGGGCGAAATGGAGCTCCACGAGATCGAATCCCGCGTCGTGCGACATCTGCGCCGCCCGCACGAAGTCGTACTTCACCTCGTCCATGTCGGCGCGCGTCATCTCCTTCGGTACCTGGCTATACGGGAAGTAGGGCAGGGGCGAGGCCGAAATGATCGGCCAGTTGCCGTCCGGCAGCGGCTCGTCCATCCCCTCCCACATCCGCTGGGTGGACGCCTTGCGTCCGGCGTGGCCGAGCTGCATGGCGATCTTGGCGGTGCTGTTGACGTGCACGAAGTCCACGATCCGCTTCCACGCCGCGACATGCTCCGGTTTGTACATCCCGGTGCAGCCCGGGGAAATCCGGCCCGCACGCGACACATCGGTCATCTCGGTGAACACGAGCCCCGCGCCCCCGATCGCCCGGCTGCCCAAGTGCACCAGATGCCACTCGTTCGGCATGCCGTCCTCGGCGACGTACTGGCACATCGGACTCACCACGACCCGATTGCTCAAGACTAGGTCGCGCAATTTGAATGGCGTGAACATGGGTGGAGGTGCGCCGTGCGCCGTACGCCGTACGCCGGACTGCTGCTCCGCTTGCTCTGCATACCAGTGATCAATCTTCGCGACAAACTGTGGATCACGGACTTTCAGATTGTCATGCGTAATCCGCAGGGAGCGCGTCAGTAGATTGAAGGCAAACTGCGGCGGCTCGAGGCTCATGTAGCGCTCGGTGTCCTCGAACCACTGCAGGCTCACCTGCGCCGCGCGCTGCAGGCTCTCCACCGCCGGCCGCCGCTCGGCCTCGTACTCGGTGAGCGCGGTGCGCACGTCCGGGTCACGCCGCACTGCGCCGGCCAGCGCGATCGCATCCTCGATCGCGAGCTTGGTCCCCGAGCCCACCGAGAAATGCGCGGTGTGGGCCGCGTCGCCTACCAGCACCACGTTGCTGTACGACCAGGCACTGTTCCGCACGGTGACGAAATGCCGCCACAGCGAGCGATTCTTGAGCAGGCGATGGCCCTGCAGCTCTTCCTTAAATAGCGCTTCACAGAACTCGACGGTCTGGTGTTCGGTGGCCTTGTCCAGTCCCGCGTTGCGCCAGGTCGCCTCGGTGGCTTCGACGATGAACGTGGACCGCCCTGGCTCGTACTGGTAGGCGTGCACGCGCCACAGCCCGTGCGTGTCGCGCTTGAAGTAGAAGGTGAATGCGGGGAAGGGACGCGTCGTCCCCAGCCACACAAAGCGGTTGGGCCGCTCGTCCATGCTCGGCTTGAAGTGTTCAGCGTAGCGGTCCCGCACGGTGCTGTTGAAACCGTCCGCGCCGACGACGAGATCGGCATCGGCGTACACCGCTGGATCGGTCACCTCGGTGCCGACCTCGATGCACACACCCAAATCCTTGCAGCGCCGTCCCAGGACGCCCAGCAGCGCCTGCCGCGACAGGCCGCTGAAGCCGTGGCCGCTCGATGTGATCACGAGGCCGCCGTAATGGATATCGATGTTGTCCCAGTGCGCGAAGTGGCTCGCCATCGCATCGTAGGTCTCGGGATCGGCGGCGGCGAGATTGTTCTGCGTTGCGTCGGAGAAGACGACCCCAAAACCGAACGTGTCCTCGAGTCGATTGCGCTCGAGGATCGTGATCTCGTGCCGGGGATTCGCCTTCTTCATCAGGATCCCGAAGTAGAGCGCCGCGGGCCCGCCCCCGATCGCGACGATTTTCACTTGACGAGCTGTCCCGCGATGATCAGATGTTGGATTTCAGTCGTTCCTTCATAGATCCGCAACGCCCGAACTGAACGGTACAGCCGGTCCACCGGATGGTCGGCCAGCACGCCGCGGCCGCCGAGGATCTGCACGGCGTCGTCGACGATCCGCTGAGCCGCTTCGGTGGCGAACGCCTTGGCCATGGCGGCCTCGAGCGTGACGCGCGGCGCGCCGCGATCCTTCTCCCACGCCGCCCGGTAGACAAGCAGCCGCGCGGCGGTCAGATCGGTGGCCATGCGGGCCAGCTTCTCCTGAATCAACTGGAACTCGGCCAGCGGCTTGCCGAACTGTTTGCGCGACTTCGCGTGCGCCAGCGCCTCAGCGAGTGCACGTGACGCCATTCCGCACGCCGCAGCGCCGACGGTGGCGCGCACGCGATCGAGCGTGGCGAGGCCGAGTTTGAAGCCTTCACCTGCGGCATCGAGCCGGCACTCGCTCGGGACGCGTGCCTTCTGAAAGGCGATTTCGCCGAGCGGATGCGGGGCGGAGAGCACGAGGGCCCGTACCAGGCGGAAGCCGGGTGTGTCGGCCGCGACGACGAAGCAGCCGATGCCTTTGTCCTTCTTGGCCCGATCGGTTGTGGCGAAGACCGTGTAGAAATCGGCGATCCCGGCGTTCGAGATGAACGTCTTGGTGCCCGAGAGGACGTATCCGTCGCCATCGGGCTCGGCAGTCGCGCCGAGTGAGGCGACGTCGGAGCCGGCGTCCGGCTCCGTCATCGCGAACGACGCCATGGCACGACCCTGGATTGCCGGCTCGAGCCAGCGTTTGCGCATCGCGTCGTTCGCCGAGAGCAGCATCGGGACGACGCCGAGCGCCTGGAGGGCAAACACCGCGTCGGCCAGCGGCGACGCCGCGGCTAGTGCTTCGCGCACGATGCAGCAGGCGCGCCAGTCCTGGTCGCGAATCGGCTGGAACCAGCCGGCGGTGCCGAGCGTGCCGAGCAGCTCGCGGGCCTGCAGGCGCGCGGCGGCGTCGTCCTCGGGTTCGGCGAGCGGGGCGAGCTGGCGCGTCGCGAAGTCGCTCACGCGCTCCGCCAACGTCACATGCTTGTCGTCGAGAAACGCGCGGACCGCTGCGGTATCGACCATCAGATGAATTTCGGGTCGCGCTTGGCGCGGAATGCCTCGTGCGCCTCGCGGAAGTTCGGGCTCTGCATCAGCCGCGCCTGCATTTCTGCTTCGTACCCGAGCGCGACCTGGAAATCGAACGCGGCCTCGGCCTCGAGCGCCTGTTTCGTGACGGCAAGCGCGTGGGAAGGACCGCGGGCGAGCTTTTCGGCTAGCGCGCGCGCCTCGGGCAGGACGTCGGCCTCTGGAACCACGCGATTGTAGAGACCAATTTCGTAGGCCCGCTTCGCGTCGATGAAATCGCCGGTGAGCAGCAGCTCACTCGCACGACCGTAGCCGACGATGCGCGGGAGCAACCACGCGGCGCCCATATCGGCGCCCGACAATCCCACCTTCGTAAAGAGGAACGCGATCTTGGCCGATTCCGCGGCGACGCGGATATCGCATGCGGCCGCGATCACCGCGCCGGCGCCGGCGGCGGTGCCATTCACGGCAGCGACGATTGGTCGGGGACAGCGGCGCATCGCGAGAATGAGGTTGCAGGTAAGGATCGTGAATTCGTGCAGCTCTTTGATCGGCTTGCCCAGCAGCACGCCGATGATGTCCTCGACGTCACCACCCGAACAGAATGCTCGACCCGCACCCGTAATCACGATGGCACGTACGCCCGGTTCCGTGGCGAGGCTTTGAAACGTGTCGCGGAGCTCCTTGTAAACCTCGAACGTCAGCGCGTTGAGCCGCTCGGGACGGTTCAGCGTGATTGTCGCGACGGACGTCTTTGCATCGAGCTGATAGCCGAAGGCCGACGGCTGAAGGCTCATAGCACCGCCACCGCCTCTATCTCCACCAGCGCTTTCGAGTCCATCAGTGACTTCACTTCGACGACGGCCATCGCGGTGTAGTGGCGGCCCATATGTTTGCGGTGAACTTCGCCGAGGGGCGTGAGGTTGGCGAGGTAGGCCGGGCGATCGGTGATGTAGACGACCATCCGGCCGATGTTCTCCGCTTTGCCGCCCGCCGCGCGCACCACTTCCAGGACACGACCCAGCGCACCGTCCCACTGCGCCACGAAATTGCCAACCGGGACGATCTGGCCGGCGACGAACAGAATACGGCCGCCCTTCTCGCTCAGCATGCCGTGATTCCAGCCGCTCGGCCGCGCCCCAAAGGCTTCCGGATTGATGATCTCAAACGGCATGCGTGTTTACCTCAACCTGCGATCGTGACGGCGATGCCGTTGGGCCGTTTGCCGTTGCTGTCACAGAGGGCGAGAACCGCCTGTGCGACTTCGTCCGGCGTGATGAGCCGCCGCTGTGATGCCGACGCCAACAGCGCCTCGAGCGCTGCGCCGGCCGGCTTGCCGGTCTTTGCGACGACTCGCTCCACCGACTCCTGCGTCATTCCCGTGTCCACGAATCCCGGGCACACGGCGTTGCACGTGACGCCCGTCCCTTCGACTTCCGCCGCGACGCTCTCGGTCAAGCCGATCACGGCGTGCTTTGCCGCGGCGTAGGCGGCGATGTAGCGGGCGCCGGTGAGCCCCGCGACCGAAGCAACGTTGACGATCGAGCCGCGCTTGCGCTCGAGCATTCCGCTGATGAAGCCCCTGGTACACAGAAACGTACCAGTCGCATTGACTGCCAGCACGAGATTCCAGTCGTCGAGCGTGGTTTTGGCGAGGGGCGCGCTGTGCGCGACGCCGGCGTTGTTGACCAGGATGTCGATCGCGCCCGCAAATCGTGTGGCCGCCTTCACCAAATCGTTCACACTCGCCGGATCCGTCACATCGCATTGCACCGCCCACGCCTTGCCGCCCCCCCCCGCGCTGCGGATCTCCGTGGCCACGTGCTCGATGCGGTCGCTGCGGCGTGCCGCGACGACGACCGCGGCGCCCTCGGCAGCGAGGGCATGCGCGATCGCTGCGCCGATTCCCTGGCCGCCTCCGGTGACCACGGCGGCCGCGCCGTCAAAGCGCCGCAAGCACCGCCTCCTCGAGGATCGCACCCAACGCGTCAATGAGACGGGCGCCCTCGCTGGCGGTTGCGGCGGCAGGGTCACCAAAATAAGCGCGTGGACCACCGGCCTCCTCGAACGTCCGTTTGCCCGCTCCGATGGCGTCGGAGAGCGAGCGCGGGTTAGGCGCGAGCCCGTGGCGAACCTGCTCGCGTACCGCCTCCGGATTCTGGCTGAGGACGATGGAAGTCTCGAACCGGCCGGCATGGCACGCGCCGCTCTTGAATTCATCTCCGAGCCTCAAGGCCCACGGCTTCCGTGTGAGGTCGGGGAACACGACCGGCAGCAGCCGATCGGCGCGAGCGAGCTTGACGGCTTCATTCAGCGCCGTGAGGTGCTCCGGGTCGAGATGCGCGTTTGCAATCGCCAGCACCTGAAAGCCCTGCTCTGACAGGCTGCGCGCGAGATCGACGACGAGCGCCGTGACGGTGACGCCGGAAATGGACAACGTGCCGTGAAAGGCGGCGCCAAAGCCTGCCGCGGTGTACGCCAACACGGGCAGAATCAGCACCACCTTGTCCCGAGCCCCGAGTCGCTTGGCCCCGGCGCGTACCATCGCCGTGGCGATCACGACGTCGGTATCGAGCGGCAGGTGGGGTCCGTGCGCCTCGATCGCGCCCACGGGCAGGATCGCGACCGTTTTTTCGCGGTCGAGCGCGCGAACGTCCTCCCAGGTCAGTTGCGCCAGCTCATGTACCGGCATCATCATCCTTTCTCATGGCGCACGAGCTTCCGGAACGCCTAAACATCGCCGATTGGCTGTTGGACGCGCGCGTCCGCGAGGGAAAGGGAGATCGGCCGGCGCTGCTCACGGACCAGGGCACGCTCACGTACCGTGAGGTGCAGGCGCTCGCGAACCGGTTCGGTCATCTGCTCCACAGCGCCGGCGTGGAGCCCGAGCAACGGGTCATCATCGCGCTGCCCGACGGGCCGGAGTTCGTAGCGGCGCTGTTCGGCACACTCAAAGTTGGCGCGGTGGTGGTGATGGTCAACCCACAGCTCGCCGTGGATGCGATCGAGTACTTCTACGCGTACACGGGCGCGACGGTGGCGCTCGTGCATCGCCACACCGCGCCCGTATTTCAGGCGGCCCAGCGCGGCGCGACACGTCTCAAACAAATCATCGTGGTGGGGGAGCCGGGGACCACACGCGCCCTCGCCGGTGCATCGCCGGAGCTCGAGACGTTCTCCAGCCACCGCGACGACGCCGCGATCTGGCTCTTCTCCGGCGGCACGACGGGGCAACCCAAGGCGGTCGTGCAGAGTCATGGCTCGTTCGCCAACACCACCCTATGCTATGGGCAGGGCGTGCTCGGTCTCACCGAGCGCGACATCACGCTCGCGGTGCCGAAGCTGTTCTTCGGGTATGCGACGGGATCGAACCTGTTCTTTCCATTCTCAGTGGGTGCGGCGGCGGCGCTGTTTCCCGAGAAGAGCACCGCCGAGACGCTGTTTGAGAAGATTCGGCGGTTTCGGCCGACCGTGCTGGTGAACGTGCCGACCATGGTGAATCAGATGGTCGCCCATCCCGATGCCGCCGAGCAAGATTTCTCATCGCTGCGGCTTGCGACCTCCGCCGGAGAAGCATTGCCCGTCGAATTGTACGAGCGCTGGACGAAGATATTCGGCGTCGAGCTGCTCGATGGGCTCGGCACCGCGGAGATGTGGCACATCTTCATCTCGAACAGGCCGGGTGCGGTGAAACCGGGCACCCTTGGGACTGTCGTGCCGGGCTTCGACGTCAGGGTGCGCGATGATCTCGCGCACGATTTGCCCGACGGGGAAGTCGGCATGCTCTGGGTGCGTGGCGACTCGCGCGCGATCGGATATTGGCAGCAGATGGGCAAGACCAAAGCGGCGTTTCGGGGCGAGTGGTACGTCTCGGGCGATCTCGTGCGCCGCGATGCGGACGGCTACTTCACGTACTGCGGCCGGGCCGACGAGTTGCTCAAGGTCGGCGGCAAGTGGCTCGCGCCGCAGGAAGTGGAAGGCTGCTTGCTCCAGCATCCGCTGGTGAAAGAGGTCGCGGTGGTGGGTGTCGAGGACGCGAGTGGCCTGATGAAGCCTCATGCGTTCGTCGTTGCGACCGAGCAGCGCGCTGGGCTTGCCGAGGAGCTGCAGGCATTCGCGAGAGAGCGGCTCGAGCCGTACAAGGCACCGCGCACGGTCCGCTTCCTGGACGCGTTACCGCGGACGCATCTCGGCAAGGTGGACAGAGGGCAGCTGCGCCGGCAATGAACGCCAAAGAAATACTCGAAGCCGTGCGGGCGGAGCAGTACAAGCGCGCTGAGCAGAGTGGTTACAAGCGCCTTTCGAAAGCCGAGGAGGCTCCGTTTTGCGAGTGGAAAGTTGCGCGGTATTCCGAGGCGATCGAGTTGGACCCCTCGTTCGGTGATGCCTACGCCGAGCGCGGATCGGAGCTGTACTTCCTCGGCCGTCGCGCGGAAGCAAAGGCCGACATGCGCAAGGCGTTCGACCTGGGGGTCAGTGATCCCGAGCTCTACGCGATGATGGCGATGCCCTTCGCGGGAGAGGAGCAGCGCGAAATCCTTCGCGCGGGATTGAAGCTGATCGACCGGGCTTCCGAAGAAACGGGATGGTTCTACAACCACCTCTACTCGATGTTCGTTCGATCGTACTGGTACGAGGGCAATATTGCGGAGAATGCACGACTGCTCGAGGAGTGGGTGCCGCAGCTCGAGCGAACCGAGCACATGTACCGGATGGCGTTACAGGACCTGGGCATGGCCTACTCGGCGCTTGGCAAACATGCGGAAGCCGAAACGGCCTATCGCCGTGCCTTGGCGGCAACACCGGCGGCGGAGCAGCAGCATGTCG
>WNGP01006149.1_pt1 | contig 9991 bp, 8 predicted proteins | sample 5407671 | NCBI WGS metagenome assembly WNGP01 (sample SAMN13153381, study PRJNA577476) | soil metagenome | isolation source: 40 cm soil or saprolite under Garry oak tree replicate 2 | place: USA:California | collected 2016-06-15
TCCCGCCGCGTGAAGCGGGAGACCGGGGTCCAGAACGCATTGTCGGCATTTTGCTCGCACATTCCGCCGCCGGCCAGCATGCCTAGGCGCAGCCCGTCGCCGGTGATGCTCGAGCACGCCGCCGACAGGTTTCCGGCTCCGTCCGGCAAATATCTCGCCCGCATCTGCGGATCCTGCGAGAATCCACCGGTCGCGAGCACCACGCCTCTGCCCGCCCGGATGTCTCTGCGGCCCGCTTCGCGTTTGCGCCCGCGCGCGAGGGTCACGCCCGCGACCTTGCCGCTGTCGTTGATCAGGCCGGCGACTTCCGTATTCAACGCGAGCTCGACGTTCTGGCGCAACAGCGAGTGCAGCAACCGCGCCGCCAGTGCGTTGCCGAGGTACAGCGAGGTCCCCCGATTCGCGAACAGCCGTTGCCAGCCATGGGGGGCAACGAGACGCGCCACGCGTGCCGCCGACAGGGACGATCGCCCGGCCTTGCGGAAATGCGGGATGTCGGCGCGGTCGACCATCATGCCGCCGAACAGCATGAATTCCGGCAATGGCGGCCGAAGCAGCCGAAAATGCTTTCCGAGCATTCGCCCGTCGAACGCAACCGGCTCGAGCACGCGTCCTCCCCCCGTCGCTCCGGGCAAATCGGGGTAATAATCCGGATAATTGACGACGGGTTTTAGGCGAACCGACGTGTTCCGCTCGAGGTAGGCAATGGCCGCATCGGCGCTCGCGAGGAATGCCGAGCGCAGATGCTCGTTGAAGCCGCCGGGCACGCAATGGCACAGGTAAAGCCGCGCCTGCTCCACGGTATCGGTAATCCCGGCCTCCGCCATTTTGGCGTTCGCCGGAATCCAGACCATTCCGCCCGAGATTGCCGTCGTGCCGCCCACTTGCGCCGATTTCTCGATCAGCAGCACGCGCAAGCCTCCGGTGGCGGCGACCGCCGCCGCGGTCATTCCCGCCGCGCCCGCACCCAGCACGATCGCGTCGTACTCGTCCGCAATGCTCATCGATCGGTCTCATGAGCCCGTCGTCCCGGCCGAGCGAGCGTCGCAAGCGAGACCCGGGACCTTGAACACAATCCTATGGATCGAATCGTGGCGATGGGTTCCGGCTCTCCCGCGGAGCGCGCCCCGGACCTGATCCGGGGCGGTCGGCCGGAACGACGCCGCGGTGATTCAGTACGTCTTCGCCGCGGCTTGCGGCATCTCTCCGCGTGCCTCGCGCACCGCAGCAGCGGCGGCATTGGCCAGCAGCCGGGCATCATTGAGAATGGTGCAGAGCTGGTAGCCGTCGCCGAAGCGACGGATCGCGGTCTTGGCGCTGTCGGTGTGCACGCCTGCGAACTTGCCGTTCTTGCGGGTGCTGGCGCAGATCTTCTTGATGGCGCTTACGACCTCCCCGTCTTGCGGATCGAGGGTCGGGGTTTTTCCCATGCTCAGCGACAGGTCCGAGGGGCCGACGTAAACCCCGTCGAGGCCGTCGACCGACACGATCTCCTCGAGATTGGCAAGCGCCTCGCGGGTCTCCACCATGGCGAACAGCAGGATCTCCTCATCGGCGTGCTGCCAATAATCGGCGCCGCCATAGAGCACCGCGCGATTGGGGCCAAAACTGCGCGCGCCGCGCGGCGGATAGCGGCATACGTTCACCAGTGCCTCGGCCTGTGCCTTGGAATTGATCATCGGACAGATCACCCCGTAGGCGCCGGCATCCAGCAGCTTTGCGGTGAGGATCGGCTCGTTCCAGGGCACGCGGACCATGGGAACCGTCGCCGTCGTCGAGATCGCCTGCAGCATGCCGACCGCGGCCGGATAATCGACCGCGCCATGCTGCAGATCGATGGTCACGCTGTCGAAACCCTGGTGCGCCATGATCTCGGCCGAATAGGAATTGGCGAGCGACAGCCAGCCGTTGAGCACGGTGCCGCCGCCGGCGAGAGTTTTTCGCAGCTCGTTTTTCCTCATGCTCTCCTCCCGTCCCGTTCGGATGCTTCCCCACGACGCGCGAACGGCTTCATTGGGTTTCGTGGACGCCGAAAGCGTCATAAACATCCGGCGGCGTGATGACAATGACCCGTGACTGCTCGGCCCGCCCGGGCTGGTGCCAAGCCGGCCGGAAATCTACCATCGCGCCGAGCCGACAAGAGCAACATCGGGAGGAACGCATGAAGGTCACCAAGCTCGAGACGCTGCGCTGCGGCGCCGGCTGGCGGAATTACAATTTCCTCAAGCTCTCCACCGACGAAGGCATCGTCGGCTGGAGCGAGTTCGACGAGGGCTTCGGTTCGCCGGGCGTCGGCACAGTGATCGAGCAATTGGCCGGGCGCGTGATCGGCCGGCCGGTCAGCGCCCACGAGCATATTCATGCGGAGCTCTATTGCGCGACGCGGCCGGCCGCCGGCGGCGTGGTCACCGAGGCCATGGGCGCCATCGAGAACGCGCTGCTCGACGCCAAGGCCAAGGCGCTCGGCGTGCCGTGTTACCAGCTGTTGGGAGGCAAGCTGCGCGACCGTATCCGCCTCTACTGGTCGCACTGCGCCACCTGGCGCATCAATCACCCGGCTTTCTACAAGCCGCCGATCACCGATCTCGACGGCGTCAAGGCGATCGGGCGCGAGGTGCGCGAGAAGGGGTTCGGCGCGCTCAAGACCAACCTGTTCGCCTACCAGGACGGCAAGCCGCAGGGCTGGCGGCCGGGGTTCGGCCGGCCGTTCTACCCCGAGCTCAACGTCGACAAGAATGTGCTGCGCAATTTGCGCATGCATCTGGAGGCGCTCGACGACGGCGCCGGCCCGGATATCGATCTTTTGCTCGACCTCAATTTCAACGCCAAGACCGAGGGTTATCTCAAGATCCTCCGCGCGCTTGCCGATTTCGACATGTTCTGGATCGAGATCGACAGCTACAGTCCCGAGGCGCTGGGCTACATCCGCCGGCAGAGCCCGCACCCGATCAGCTCCTGCGAGACGCTGTGCGGGCTGCGCGAGTTCCTGCCGTATTTGCGCGAGCAGGCGATGGACGTGGCCATCATCGACACGGTGTGGAACGGGGTGTGGCAATCGATGAAGATCGCCGCCGCGGCCGAGGCGCACGAGGTGAACGTCGCGCCGCATAATTTCTACGGCCACCTGTGCACGATGATGAACGCGCATTTCGCCGCGGCCGTGCCGAACTTGCGCATCATGGAGATCGATGTCGACCGACTGCCGTGGGACCACGAATTGTTCACGCAGGTGCCGAGGATCGAGAACGGCCATCTGCTCGTCCCGGATACTCCCGGCTGGGGCACCGAGCCGAACGAGGAAGGCCTGCGCGCCCATCCCCCGACCGACGAGGGCGGGCTGCTCGGGCGAGCGACGCCTTGAGGGCCGGACACCCCGGTCTTGTGGAGACCGAATTTTTCAGCGAACCCAAAACTCCCACTGCCAAACCGGGCGATTTTGACCTAAGCTTGGGCCAAGCGACCCTGCCCGGACCGGCCTCGGGACGATTCACGGCCGGACAATAAGAGCTGCGTTCGCCATTCGCCCTGGGAGGAATTCACATGCGCGGCAAGCTCACGCGACGGCGTTTTCTCGCGACGACTGCGGCCTCGACGGCGCTGATTGCAATGCCTTACGTCCGGGGCTCGCATGCGGCCGGCAGGCTCTCGATCGGCTTTTGGGACCATTGGGTGCCGAGCGCCAACAACACGTCGAAGGCGCTGGTCGAGGAGTGGGCGGCCAAGGAAAAGGTCGAGGTTCTGGTCGACTACATCCCTACCCAGGGACAGAAGCTTTTGCTGACGATCGCCGCCGAAGCCCAGGCCAAGTCCGGCCACGACATCCTCGCCCTTTCCACTTGGCTGCCGTCGGACCATGCCAACCAGCTCGAGCCGGTCGACGACATCGTTGAGCCGCTGATCAAGCAGAACGGCGCGGTCAATGCCACGGTCGAATATCTCGGCAAGTCCCAAGGCCGTTGGATCGCGGTGCCGGCCACGATCGGCAGCCAGATCAAAGGGCCGTGCTCGCGCATCGACCTGATGAAACAGCATGCCGGCATCGATGTGCAGGCCATGTATCCGGCCGGCGCGCCGCCGAAGGCCGAGAACTGGACGCTCGAGGCGTTTCTCAAGGCGGCCGAGGCGTGCCAAAAGGCCGGCTTCCCGTTCGGCATCGGACTCGGCACGACGCCGGATTCGGTGGATACTGCCGGCGCGATCTTCCACTCGTTCGGGGCCATGCTGGTCGATGCCAAGGGCAACGTCACGGTCAAGTCCGACCCGGTGCGCCAGGCGCTCGAGTATTACACCAAGCTAGCGAAATTCTTCCCGCCGGATGCGCCGGCGTGGGACGATTCGTCGAACAACAAATGGCTGATCTCGGGCCGCGGCGCGCTGATCATGAACCCGCCGAGCGCCTGGGCGGTGGCCAAGCGTGATGCGCCGCAGGTCGCCGAACAGTGCTGGACCCACGGCATGGCCGCGGGGCCGAAGGGCCGGTTTGCACCCTGCGTCCCCTATTTCTGGGGAATCTGGTCGTTCGGCAAGAACAAGGAGGCGGCAAAGAGCTTGCTGGTGCATCTCTCGCAGCCGGCGGCAATCGAAAAGCTGGTGGCTGCGAGCGGCGGCTACGACCTGCCGCCGTTCGCCAATCTCACCACCCTTAAAACCTGGGCGGAGGAAGAGCCGCCGAAGGGAACGCTGTATCATTATCCCAACCCATACAATCACCAGGTCCTGTCGATCGCCGGGGCCCCGGCGCCGCCGAAGATCGCGGTGCAGATCTACATCCAAGGCGTCATGACCAAGATGACGGTGCGCCACCTCCAGGGCGAGCCGATGGAGAAGACGCTGGCCTGGGCCGAGAACGAGGTCGAAGGCTTCCTGCGCACGTGAGGTTGGGTCGAGACGAAGGCCCGCGACGGCGGTCCGCGGGCCTTCTGCCTCGAGCAGCCACGCAATCGCGAAGAGACGTGCAATGGCCGATGCAGTGATTGGTCAGGTCACGGATAGGGCGACGGCGCGACCGCGCCGCTTCGGCCTGCGCAGCGCGATGCGCCGCAAGTCGATGACGGCGTTCCTGATGACGTCGCCGCTCATCCTGCTGATCGCGCTGCTGGTAGTGTACCCCGCGCTTTACTCCGTCAATCTCGCCACGCTCAATCGCTCGATGGAGCACTTCGTCGGCTTCGGCAATTTCCTGTTCCTGTTCAACCGCGAAACGTTCTGGATGGTAGTGAGGCAGTCCTGCATCTTCGCCCTCACCGCCGTGCTGTTCAAAGCCATCTTCGGGTTCGTCGTCGCGCATTTCGTCCACAACATTCCGGCCAAGGGCCAGCGCAAGTGGCGCGGCATGCTGCTGGTGCCGTGGGTCATTCCCCCGGCGATGAGCTGCCTCGCCTGGCTGTGGCTGTTCGACCCCTCCTACAGCGCCTTCAACTGGGTCTTCGAAAAATTCGGTATCGGCCCGATCCCGTGGACCGGCGACGCCATGTGGGCGCGCTTCTCGGTCATCCTCGTCAATGTCTGGATCGGCGCGCCGTTCTTCATGATCATGTACCTGGCCGCGCTGAAATCGGTTCCCGAGCAGCTCTATGAAGCGGCGGCGGTGGACGGCGCCAACTTCTTGCAGCGCACCTGGTACGTGACCTTGCCGATGATGCGCAACATCATCGCCATCACCGCGCTGTTCTCGTTGATCGTGACGTTCGCCAATTTCGACATCGTGCGCATCCTGACCGCGGGCGGGCCGATCGACCTCACCCACGTATTCGCCACCTGGGCGTTCCGGGTCGGCATCGAAGTCGGGGATATTCCGCTCGGCGCCAGCGTGTCGCTGTTCATGGTGCCGATTCTCACCGTCGCGGCTATCTTCATCCTGCGCGACATCAACCGCCGGGGAAACGAGGCATGACGGCGATCGCCACCGCCGCAACCGCCGGCGCCTCGGCCCGCAGGTCGAAACGCCGCAGCATGAGCCGGGAACGCCGCTGGGCGCTGCGCTGGTCCTACTTCTTCCTCACGCTGTTCGCGATGTTTTTTCTGCTGCCGCCGGTCTACATGCTGATCACCTCGCTGAAAACCAGCGCGGAGATTTCCGCCGCCACCAATCCATGGTGGGTCTACAACCCCACGCTCGCCAACTACGCCGAGCTGCTGTCCTCCTCGCAGTTCCTGACCTATTTCCGGAACTCGGCGGTCGTCTCCACCGTCGTCGTTGCGGTCACGATGCTCATCAGCGTTCCGGCCGCCTTTGCGCTGTCCCGGATGCGATTCTGGGGCTCTGCGACGCTCGCGACCGGCGTGTTCCTGACCTATCTGATTCCCGAGACGTTGCTGTTCATCCCGCTGTTCAAGATGTTCGCGGTGTTCGGCGACGCGACCGGGATCCAGCTGATCAATCGCTGGTGGGTGCTGCTGCTGGTCTATCCGACGCTGACGGTGCCGTTCTGCACCTGGGTCATGATCGGATATTTCGCCTCGATTCCACGGGAGCTCGACGAGGCGGCGCTGATCGATGGCGCCAATTACCGCCAGGTGCTCACCCGGGTGTTCATTCCGGTGGCGCTGCCGGGGCTCATCGCCGCGACGATCTTCGCGTTCACGGTGAGCTGGGCGCAGTTCCTCTACCCGCTGGCGTTCACCACCTCGACCGACCAGCTGGTGCTGCCGGTCGGCATCATCACTTCGCTGATCAAGGGCGACGTCTTCAACTGGGGCCAGATCATGACCGGCGCGCTGCTGGGCGCGGCGCCGCCGCTGCTCATTTACGCTTTCCTGATGGACTATTATATCGCCGGGCTGACCGCCGGCGCGACCAAGGGCTGACCCGGCGCGATCGCGCGCAGCTTACTGGTACGGCCGTTCCTGCCACCACGGGAAGAACGCCGGCATGTCGTTGGAGACCCGGTCGGTGAAGCGGGGCTTGCGCTTCTCCAGGAATGAGGTCACGCCTTCCTTGACGTCGGCGCTGCGCCCGCGCGTGAAGATCGCCCGGCTGTCGATCTTATGGGCCTCCATCGGGTGATCGGCGCCGAGCATGCGCCAAAACATCTGGCGGGCAAGCGCGATCGAGACGCCGGCGTTCTCAGCAATTTCGCGGGCTAGCGCGCGGGCGGCGGGCAACAGCTCGCCCGGCGGATGGACCGCGCTCACCAGGCGTGCCGCCAAGGCTTCGCGGGCCGGGAAAACCCGCCCGGTAAACGTCCATTCGAGCGCCTGCGCGATCCCGACGACGCGCGGCAAGAACCAGCTCGAGCAGGCTTCCGGCGTGATCCCGCGGCGCACGAACACGAAGCCGAACCGCGCCTCCTCGGAGGCGAGCCTTATGTCCATCGGCAGCAGCATGGTCGCACCGATGCCGACCGCCGGCCCATTGACGGCGGCGATCACCGGCTTGAGGCAGGAAAAGATGCGCAGCGTCACCCGTCCCCCGCCGTCGCGCGCGGCGTCACTCGCCAGGTCCGGCTGACCATCGGCGCCCGGCGGAACTTGCGGCCGGTCGGGGCGAACCGCGCGATCGAATGTCGCGCCACCGGCGGAGAGGTCCGCCCCGGCACAGAACGCCCTCCCCGCCCCGGTGACGATCACCGCCTTCACGGCGTCGTCCTGGTCGGCCCGGTCGAAGGCGTCGATCAGCTCGGTGAGCATCTTGGTCGTGAACGCATTGAGCTTGTCGGGTCGATTGAGCGTGATCGTGAGGATCGCATCCTCGACCTCGTAGCGGATGGTTTCATAGGGCATCGGCTGATCTCCCCCTGCAGACACGATTGGGCGGACAGCGGGTGCACTCGAGCATGTTCCCGCTCGTATGGTTTGCCCGAGCCGCATACTCGTTTTCCCTCTCCCCTTGCGGGAGAGGGTGGCCGATCCGAGTGCAACGAGGGTCGGCCGGGCGAGGGGTAGCTTCGTTTTCCTGACAATGCAAAGGACCCCGCGTCCGGCTCGCACCTCGCAAAGCTCGGTGCTCGTTGCGAGAGGTTCTCCGAGACCTGCTGAACGCTCGCCCGCCCAGTCGGCACTGCCGGCGATCTCGCTTGTGGTCGGCTGGCCCGTCGACAATGCCTGAGCGGGTACCCGCGATCGCCCGACCAAGCGGTCTGCGAACGCCATTGCGGGCCGAGGCGAAACTCGACAAACTGCCGGCGCTTGAAGCGCAAAAGCGCCGGGCGCAAAGGGGAGGAATCATTGCAAAAGCTCGTCGCCGCTATCGAGAAGTTCGTGCCCCGCTCTGAAATCGATGAGCGTTACCTGGACAGCCCCTATTACCTGACCCCCGAGAACAAGGTTGGTCAGGATGCATTTGCCGTGATCCGTGAAGCGATGAGGCGGAAGGGTATGGTTGGGTTGGGCAAGGTCGTCATTTCTCGCCGGGAACGGATCGTCATGCTGGAACCGTTCGAACAAGGGCTGATGGCAACGACCCTGCGGTACGGATACGAGGTCCGGGATGCCAAACCGTATTTTGAGGACATCCCGTCAGTGAAGTTGCCCGATGAAATGGTGCAATTGGCCGAGCACATCCTGGACACCAAGTCAGGGCATTTCGATCCGGCTGAGTTTCAGGATCGTTACGAGAATGCTGTGGTGGAGATGCTGAAACAGAAGCAAGCAGGAATGCCGGTGAGGAAGGAAGCTCCGGTGGCCGCGCCCTCAACCGTCGTGAGCCTGATGGATGCGTTGAAGCGGTCAGTTCAACAGGAGCGGCCGGGGCAAAAGAAGGGCAAGGTGGCGGAGAAGGTCAGCAGGCAATCAGGGAAGCGGAAGGCGGGATGACGAATGGAATATTGGGTCTACGAGAACACAATCCACCAGAAGGCCCGAGTGCATCGTGAGGATTTGCAGCGAACTTAGCTGTTCGGCGGTGCGGACTCCAATACTGCAATCAAATGCAAAAAGGGAGCAATCATGCCAACCGAAGAAAACAAAGCCATTGTCCGACGCTACGTACAAGAAGTCGTGAATGAAGGTAAGATCGAGTTGGTTGATTCGCTATTCTCGACTGACTTGGCATTCCACCTGCCCCATTTGCACGGACCGCTTCGCGGACGTGAGATTTTTAAGCAACTCATCGGCCAAACCCGGATTGTGTTCCCAGACATGCGTATGGACATCGAGGATATAGTAGCCGAAGCGGACAAGGTTTTCACTCGGGGGACATTCCGCGGCTCGTACCACGGTGCCCCATTGTCGGCTTGGAAGATTGCGGATGGCGTAGTGCCGATCGTCCTGATCCCCGGAATGACCCTCTTCCGGATCGAGCGCAGAAAGATCGGCGAGGTGTGGGTCGAAGAGAACTTCCTTGAGGTGCTACGCCAACTCGGGATTTCCGTGACATTCCCGCCAGAACTTCCCTGTATCAAGGGCTGGAATAACTAATCATTGAGTTGCGCGAGGGCAGCGTAGGAGTGTCATTCCCATTTGTTCATGAAAATGCGGCACCTTCTCCCGACCCACAGCTTTCACGCTGGCTTCCGCCGCGACGATGGCATTGGCACCCGCTTCATGTCCCGCTACAACAGGCAACCGACGTTTCGTCCGCCATATTATCGGCGGATTACCCGGCCGAGATAGTCAATAAGGGGCCGCCTACAAAGTACGACTGCTTGACTCAATGGAGGCGCCTGCCCGATCAGTAGGGCTGCAATCCTTGCCGTCATCAAGGGTCTCATTCCCGCTTACGGCCAATCGGGCCAACCCTCCCGCGCGTTCACCCCCGTTTCAGCGCGGCCTTCCAGTTGCGCGGCTTTATTCCTTGCTTCGGGAAAGAAGCATCAGGGTCTCGGGAGAAAAGCGCTCGTATCGCTCAAACTCCTCGTAAAGCTCGGCAAAATGTTCCGCCGCCTTGGAGCGTGATTGTTCATCCTGCCAAGGAACTGAAGTTATCCAGTGACCCCGCACATCGGATTCGTACACTTCGGCGCGAACGAACCCTGGCTGACGCATTAGTTTCGGCATGATCTCCGAAACCCATCGAAGTCCGAAGTCCTCAATCTTCTCAGTTGGGACGAAC
>WNGP01006150.1_pt1 | contig 9990 bp, 6 predicted proteins | sample 5407671 | NCBI WGS metagenome assembly WNGP01 (sample SAMN13153381, study PRJNA577476) | soil metagenome | isolation source: 40 cm soil or saprolite under Garry oak tree replicate 2 | place: USA:California | collected 2016-06-15
ACCAGGAACTCGCTAGGGACTTTCGGTAACGACTTGCCCGCGATTTACCTTCTGGATCAGAACGCCGGCATCGAAACCATGATGTATTTCGACCTGAGCGACATGGGGTGGATGTCGATCGAAAATCTTCCGCGATTTCTGGTCTATCGCTGCTCAACCATCTCACAAATTGAACGTGACGGCACCCAACGCCTTGCCGTGGGCTTGATCGCCAATCAGGCGACAGGCAATGTACTTCCGGCAGGCGATGTGCGTTTTACATGCTTCCTGCTTCAAAGACCGCTCAAAGAGTTGGTTACCGAGCAGACGGCGGTCGAGCGTTGGATGCCGGCGCTGCTGCCTCTTTTCGAGGAGAGGCTCGCATGGCCTGGCTGCGCCACTACCTGGAAGCAGTTCGCAGGGGCGACGGTAGCGGATTTGCAAGAGAAGAGTACGACTCGGGTGGAAGTGAATGGACGCGCCGGTCTCCGGGCATACGTCAAGGATAGCTCTCAGATTTGGCAGCAGCCTCGAGACAACTTCGAGCTCATGACCATCGCGGATGTCCTGTGGCCATCGCTTCTCTATCTCCGGTTGCATCCATCGCCGAGCTACGAAACGGAGTGCAATGAACTTCTCGCGACGCTGCCCTCCTTCTACCACGAAGATACTCAGAGCATCAGCAATGACTTCGTGCGCAAACCGAACGAGAGGTCTGACTCTTGGTATCCCTTTGAAAATGGGCTCGTGAAATACCCAGCGATTGGGTCTTTGGCGGGGTCCAAGGAAATTACGGATCATTTTTTGGAGGCGTTCCAGACCGCACAGAAAATGGCTCGCCAGTATGACTACCTCTTCCCCATCTACTATCAGGTTTCCACCCTCCTTGCCGAGGGAGCCGGAACGAATTACGCCATAGGCGGCCTCTACGCATGGGCTGCGATTCTTGCTCACCGTTTGACCGCGGAAGAGCACTACCGGGAGGAAGCGCGGCGCGCCATCCAGGTTCTCTACACCGTGCCGGCGGATCGCCTGTTCCACGAGCCGCAGGAACTTGCCTACGGCGCATTGGCGGCGGCGGAACTCGGTATGCGCGATCAGGCCCACTATCTGCTCTATCAACAATTGCGGATGTTTTATTGGTATTCCGATCCCAGCCAGAAGTCCCATGACGTGCGCGGAATGGTCCAAGCCGCGGCCTCCATTCTGTATCCAGCGTTCAAGGAGAATGTCGAGGCGGTTCTGCCTTGGACCGGCATCCTGAAACGCGGAATCATCTTTGAGGGTTTGCTTCGTTTTATGGATCAGCAACGGCGCAACAATTTTTATTTCTTCGAGGATTGCACCGGCAACCGCCAACATGCCTCGATGGCGTTTATTCCCTTCGAGAATCTCGGCACGCTCGAACTTGGCGGCCAAACCGGAAATGTGGGCAAGGAAATCTACGGTGCTGGGGAGTCCTTATGGATGTATCTGATGTATGAGGCCCTGGGTCAAGTTAGCGACCGGGAACTCCTGCTGGTAAATCTCGATCTGCTTGATGCGTCTGACGCGAAACTGTTCCCCCCTCGCCAACTCAATTTCATTTTGTATAACCCGACAGCAGAACGGCGCTCCGCTTCCATCTCGATCGCGCCGGCGCAGGGGCACGAGGTCCGACTCAGTCAGGACGGCCAATCGCTTCGCGGCCCAGTCGAGGTCCCTGGGCAGGCGTGGGTTCGGCTGCTCGCGGAGTATTGAACCACATTTCGTTTGTTCTTGGACGTAAGAAAATCGGGGTTGCGGTGTTGGCGTTGCCCAGCACGGTTAGAAAGGGAATGAAAACAATGCGAAGAGAGTTGCTACCCTAGCCCGCTAGACCAAGAAGTTTACATTGTTGTTGCGTCTGAAGGCGTTTTGCTGATGTATAACGGCGCCGGCGACAAAAACATTTACTCGACTGGTTGGGTCCTGTTCGACAAGAATGATCCGACAAGGTTCTCGTGCGTGCGCGAGGAGCCCATTTTTTCTCCAGGGCCCGAATGCGAAAGAGTCGGACAGGTACCTAATGTCGTGTTTGTGGAGGGACTCGTTCGCGATGGAGGACGCTGGTTTTTTTATTATGGCGGAGCGGACAAGAACGTGGGTGTGGCCACTGCTCCGGCACGCTGACCATTATCGTCACATGTCAGTCGAATTCACACAGTGCAGCAGCGCCAGCGATCCCGGCGTCTTCTCCATAGCGAGCGAGTACCAGTGGAATTTCCATCGGCGCCGGATTGAGGCACGCTCCTCGCCAGCGTTCACGAATCTCATTCAAAAAAGGTGCGAGCATCGTCGAAACACCTCCCCCCATCACGATGACTTCCGGTTCCAGGAGATCGATAATGCTTCCAAGCCAATAGGCCAGCAAATCCAGGGTTTCTCGGATCACTTCTTCGGCAGCCGGGTCTCCCGCAGCATAGGCCCTCGCAACTATCTCGCTGGTCACCGCATCTGCATTTCCGCTGGCCAACTCGCAAAGCAGCGACTTCGGATACTTAGAGAGTTTCTGACCGCCACGCCGCCCGATGGCCGGTCCCGCTGCCAAGGTTTCAACGCAGCCGCGCTTCCCACAGTTACAGATTGGCCCGTTGCTGTCGATTCCGATGTGTCCGCCTTCCGCCGCCGCACCGGTCCTACCATGGTAGATACGCCCGTCAAAAATAATCCCCGTGCCGATGCCGGTTCCAATACTCGCGTAGAAAATATTTCGATAGCCGCGCCCCGCGCCCCACTTTGCTTCTGCCAGAGCTGCCGCGTTGGCGTCATTGTCGATTTTCACATTCACGTTGTAGAGACGGCGCATTTCCTCAGCCAACGGATAGTTATGCCAGATAGCGAGATTCGGCGGGTTAATGATGATCCCCGTGACAGGATTCAGCGGCCCCGGAGCACAGATTCCGATCGCTTCAATTCGTGGTCGTTTAGTGCTATCCGGAAACAACGCTTCAATCGCAGCAGACACCGCGGCGAGGCCTTTCGAAGCCTCACCGGCGGTGATCATCGGGGTCCTACTTCGCACATGAATTTCTCCGCGAGCATCTACCAAACCTCCGGCAACCTTTGTTCCTCCGATATCTATTCCGATGAAGAGTTTGGTTGTCGGCTTCATTTTTTCAGGATCCTTTTTTGTACGGGTGGCTCGGTGCGTCAATCCGTCCGAAGCCTTGAGGCACGTGAATTATATATGCCCCCGAAGAAGAGTGCTTCTCCGCCAACCCGGAATGGTCTAGTTTGGCAGAAGTCGATGGCATCCCCGCACCACACATTCCTCTGCGAGGTCTGTCAGCATCCTCCAGCTTGGCGTTCTTCCTCGTACCAATTCTTTTGCAATTTCCTCCTCACCGCGCCTCCACCTGTTGCGAATATGATGATGGGGGGATCACTCTGGTTTTTAGAAAGGCGATATGAAACTTAATCTCTATCTCTTGAAAAGCACTGTGGTTGCAGCCCTGGGGGGACTACTCTTCGGATTTGACACTGCCGTCATCGCTGGCACCACGCATGCGCTCTCGGACACCTTTAAACTCTCTCCGGCCGCCTTGGGACTGACAGTTTCTGTTGCGCTGTGGGGGACGATCCTCGGATCCATGTTTGCCGGGATCCCCGGAGACAAAATTGGACGCCGTGACAGTCTGCGGGCCATGGCCGTGCTCTACGTCGTCTCAGCTCTAGGCTGCGCGCTTGCGTGGAACTGGTTTGCCCTGGTGCTTTTCCGATTCATCGGGGGGCTCGGCATTGGTGGCTCCTCCGTTCTTGGCCCGATGTATATAGCCGAGGTTGCGCCCGCCAAGTGGCGGGGCCGCCTGGTGGGCTTGTTTCAGTTCAACATTGTCTTTGGAATTCTGCTCGCCTATTTCTCGAACTACATCGTGGGAACGATGCAGCTTGGGGCTGCTGAATGGCGGTGGAAGTTGGGCGTTCCTGCGGTACCCGCCGTCCTGTTTCTTCTGCTGCTCTTCGGCATCCCTCGCAGCCCCCGCTGGCTGGTGAAAAAGCAAAGAGTTGCCGAGGCGCGTGAGGTACTCCGTATGACCGGCGAAGAAAATTACGAACAGGAACTCCAAGATATCATCGTGTCCATTGATGCGGAGCACGTCGCCAACGATCCACTCTTCTCCTGGAAATACCGGCTGCCCATTTTCCTAGCTGTCTCCATCGGAATGTTTAACCAACTGTCCGGCATCAATGCCATCCTCTACTACCTAAACGATATCTTCGCGTATGCGGGTTTTAACAAGGTTTCTTCCGACCTTCAGGCCGTGGCGATCGGCGCCACGAACCTGGTATTTACCATGCTCGCCATGTCGGTCATTGATCGAATCGGCCGCAAGACTCTGCTTTTGATCGGCTCTGTGGGCACCGCAGCATGTCTCGGCGGAGTTGCAGCAATATTCTTTATGGGACGCCATCAGAATTTCCTGGTCTGGCTGCTGATAGGTTACATCGCGTTTTTTGCGTTTTCGCAAGGCGCCGTTATCTGGGTCTTCCTCAGTGAAGTCTTTCCAAATCGAGTGCGGGCCAAAGGGCAGAGTCTTGGAAGTTTCTCGCACTGGTTTATGAATGCGCTCATCTCCGGAATCTTCCCCTTGTTGGCTGCGTCTTCCGGCGGGTATCCCTTCGTGTTCTTTGCTGTGATGATGGGGATTCAATTTCTTGTTGTTCTCTTCTTTTATCCGGAGACCAAGGGAGTCTCTCTTGAAGAGATGCAGAGAAAGCTCGGCATTGCCTGAGCGCATCCTGTTAGACCAGAGGGACATCGCTTACATGGCGATGTAAAAGGCTAGAGCTGGAGTGGTTCTAGAAACGAACTCACAGGTTGGGGAGTTCGGGATTTGGCAAAAGAAGTGGGGGAGGAAGGGTGCACGAAACACCAAGCACTGCCGTGATGCCAGAGATGGCCTTCCCTGCTACTACTTCAGGCGCATTTGGGGTTACTTCGTGACCCCGTAGAATCAGGGGATTCACTCAAATCGCAAGCGTGTTGAAAACAAGAGACATACCAGCGCTCACCAGCCTTTCACCTCCCACTCATCAATTGGGGCTACCATCCCCCCCTCTCCGCCATAGCTACAATCATCATTAAACATACGGCGAGCCACTCTGCCTTGGCATGCGCCATATCCAGCAGTCGGACCGCAAGCCCGAGCTTAATTCTATTCGCATCCTACTCTTGCTACGGGACTTACGGACACATCCACACGACAATCCATGGATTTCCCACTTGACATAATATAACATTCTTGTTATAAACTAGAAGAAATGAAGCCTCACGACTTAAAGGCTGCCCGTTTAAGGAAAGGCTGGGTCCAAGTCCAAGTCGCAGAGCTTCTGGGAGTGACGCAGCCCTACGTCAACATGCTTGAAAACGGAAGAAGACGGCTTACACCTGCACTCAGTCGGCGTGTTACTGCGCTATACGGTCTTTCGCCCGAAACGCTGCCTCTTTCAGAAGAATTTGTGCCAGCCCGCACGGATAACCAGCACTTAGCCGAGTCTTTGGCGAAACTCGGATATCCAGGTTTTGCTTACCTGCGCCCGCGTGTACAGCAGAAAAATCCGGCAGAGGTTTTGTTGACGGCATTAGCGCAAGAGAAGCTCGAAGCTCGTGTCGCAGAGGCTCTCCCCTGGGTTGCGCTGCACTACGCTCACAGTGGATCAAAATGGCTGGTCACCCAGGCGAGGAAATTAAACCTCCAAAATCGTTTGGGATTCGTTGTCAGTCTCGCCCTGGAAGTAGCCGAAAGAACCACGGACCACGACAAGGGAAGAATGCAATCCCTCCGTGAACTTAGGTCTGTGTTAGATGATAGTCGCCTGGCGAGGGAAGATGCTTTCTTCCGCCCGCCGAAGACTGACGGCGAAAGGCAGTGGTTAGCTCAAAACCGGTCAACAGAAGCAGCGCATTGGAATTTACTGACGGATCTGAGATCAGAGCATCTTCAATATGCCAGTTGATACCCAGTCTAAGTCTAATCGTCCACTCCCGTCATCGTGGAAAGAGTTTCTTTCAGAGATTGAAAACAAGAGACATACCAACGCTCACCAACCCCTCACCTCCCGCTCACCAACGAGGGGTACAATCCCGCCTCCTCCGCCAGCAGGTTTGAGTTACGAGTCGCCGCCGAGTGGCGCTCGTCCTTCGTTCGTTTATCCTTAGGCCAAGCCGGAGTGATTGTCCGCACGCATCCCTGCCCTGCGCGCCTACACTTGAAATACTTAGAGTATGTCTTCTTCCCGCAGAATCGCCTGGATGATTGGGACTTGGCTCTTCATCCTTGTCATCTACTCAACTGTGTCGCTGTCGCTAAAGCCCCGCTCGGAGCCGCTTAGCACCTTCGGCAATCTCGTGCAGTGCCTCGTGCCACTCCTGGCCAATGCCGGCCTGCTTCTGAATGCAGGGACGCCGCACTGGCGGCGGAACGTCTTCTGGATGCTGATCGCCATGAGCTGCACGCTTTGGATGATCGGCCAGTTCCAGTGGACCTATTATGAAGTCTATATTCACGAATCCGTCCCCGATCTAAACGGGGGAGATATCGTCTTCTTTCTGCGCGAAATTCCGATGATGGCGGCTCTGGCGTTGCGTCCGCATCTTCGGCGCGGAGAAATCCAGTTGCGCTTCGGATATCTGGATTTGTTGCTCTTGTTCATCTGGTGGACGTATCTTTATGCCTTTGCGGTTCTGCCGTGGCTGTATGCTTCACCTTCCATCGAACAATACAATTACAACTACAACCTGCTGGCCAACATTCAGAACATGGTGATCGTGGCCGGTTGGGGCGCCCTTTGGCTGGGATCGCGAGGAGCCTGGCGGGTTGTGTATGCCAACCTCTTCGGCGCCTCTGCCGCCTACTTGCTCTCCTCGCTTACGATCAATGTGGCTATCGCCAACAAGCGGTACTACACCGGCAGCCTGTACGATCTTCCCCTTCTTTCCAATTTCCTGTGGTTCGCCTTGGCCGGAGTCATTGCCTATCAATATCGGGACAAGTTGGATGCTCCTTCTGGAAATGCCTCTGACTCCGAAGCGGACTCCACCCTCGATGAGAGTGTTTGGCCGGCGCGCTTTGCCATGGCCGCCGTGATTTCCCTTCCCATCTTCGCGATCTATACGCTCCGCTTTGGTCACGAGAGCCCGGAAGTCCGCGATTTCCGCCTCATGGCAACTTTGATCGCTTCGGTTCCGCTCGCCCTGCTCATTTTTCTTCGCACCCACCTGGCCGATAAGGACCGCTCCCGGCTTCTGGCACGTTCCGAACAATCGATCGAGAATTTGAAGCGCTTGCAAGCGCAAATGGTGCAATCCGAAAAACTCGTTTCTCTTGGCCAGCTCGCCGCCGGCGCGGCGCACGAAATTAACAACCCGCTCGCGGCCATCCTCGGTTTTTCTGACTTGCTTGCCGACGATCTAACCGTTCCAGAAAAAGCGCGCGCCACGGCCGCAAAAATCCGCGATCAGGCGCGCCGCACAAAAACTTTGGTTGGCAATCTGCTGAGCTTCGCGCGCCAGGTTCCGGCCGAGCGCACCCTCCTGGATATCAACACGGTGGTGAACAATGCGGTGCAGCTCCGCGCGCTCGATCTTCGTTCCGGCACGTCCCAGATCGAGCTAAAGCTTGAATCCGTTCTTCCCGGCGTGCGCGGTGATGGAAATCAGTTGATGCAGGTTTTCTTCAACATTATCAGCAACGGCTTGGAAGCCATGGAAGCAGCCACGGGCGGTGTTCTGACGATCAAAACGATCCGCGATCGCGGCAACGTTGTCATTCTGTTCTCCGACAGTGGTCCCGGCCTCAAGGACCCCCATCGCGTTTTCGATCCTTTCTATACCACGAAGCCGGTTGGCAAAGGCACGGGCCTGGGCCTCAGCATTTGCTTCGGTATCGTTCAAGAGCATGGCGGAAAAATTCTTTGCTACAACCGGCAGGAAGGCGGTGCGGTTTTCCGCGTGGAGTTGCCGGCTGTTTTGGCGGCCTTCCCGGCCAAGGAATTGCATCTGACGAGTGCTTCAGCACCCCCGCAAAAGCCCTCCTGACATATTTTCCTCTCCGGCAATTCTCCCCGTTTTGTCCAAAGATCAACACGACTCGTGCTAGAGTTTTGCTTCTCACTCTTGACGCCGGAAGGGGAGTTGCGATGCTGGAAATGGCCATTCAGACGCAAAAGCTGACAAGGAAATTCGGGAACCTCATTGCAGTCGACGGCGTCGATCTCCAGGTAACGGCCGGACAATTCTTCGGCTTTCTAGGGCCGAACGGAGCGGGAAAATCGACGACCATCAAGATTCTGACCGGCTTGCTCGCGCCGACTTCCGGCAGTATCGAGCTTCTGGGCGTGGATTTTGCCGCTAATCCCGTCGAAATTAAACGCCAGATCGGCGTTGTGCCCGAAGGCATGGGACTTTTCGAGCGTTTGACGGGTAGAGAGTATCTGCAGTTCGTCGGCCGGATGTATGGTCTCGACCGCGCGACAACCCAGCGCCGCTCGGAGGAACTGCTTGATTTCATGCAACTCGCCGATCGGCCCAAGACCTTGATTGCGGACTACTCGCACGGGATGCAAAAGAAACTTGCTCTGGCCGCCGCCGTGATTCACGGGCCGCGCATTCTGTTTCTCGACGAGCCCTTCGAAGGCGTGGATGCGCTCGCGGCAGGCGCGCTGAAGGCGCTGCTGGCGCGCATGACGGAACGCGGCACAACGATTTTCCTGACCTCCCATGTCCTCGAAATTGTCGAGCGGCTGTGCAGCCACGTAGCCATCATTCATAAGGGGCGCCTTGTCGCGCAGGGTTCGCTGGAAGAATTGCGCGCGGGGATTTCGGGTGAGGCAGGAAGCAAGACGACACTGGAGCAAATTTTCCTTTCGATCGTTGGCCAGGACGGCACGGAACGCCCGCAACTCGAGGAGCTTTCATGGCTGATGTGACGCGGCCCGTCAGCATCTTCGAGCAGATCCGCTTGGTTGCCGGGCTTCGCTGGCGAATACTTCGGAACGGCCTGCGCAAGAAAAATAACCGTCTCGACCTGATTGGCCTGATCTTTGCTGGAGTCTTTAGTAGCGTGCTCGTTTTTGGATTGAGTTTTGCCTTTTACGCTGGCGCCTACGCTTTTCTTTCCCAGGGCCGCCTGGAGTGGATGGCATTGCTTTTCTGGGGTATTTTTCTTTTCTGGCAAATTTTCCCGGTTTTTGTAGCAGGCTTTGGGGCGAATTTTGATTTCCGCACGCTGCTGCGGTTTCCGCTGAGCCTCCGCGCGTTCTACATCATTGGGTTGGCGTATGGGTTTGCCGATTTTTCGGCGCTCGCGTCGGTCTCGTGGCTCCTGGCTATGACCGCCGGGGCCACGGTTGCCAAACCAGGCGTATTGCCGGCCATGCTGCTGATCGTTGCTGCGTTCATGCTGCTCAACGTAACGCTTGAACGGCTCATTGGTTCCTGGCTGGAGCGCTTGCTGGCCCGCCGCCGGACCCGGGAACTTTTCCTCGGCCTATTTGTTCTCTCCATGATTTCGCTGAATTTTCTTTCGCCCCTGATGCAGCGTTACGGCTCTTCGGCCCGGCCGGCATTCCTGCGCCTCCTGCCCTACTTGGCATGGTTTCCGCCTTCGCTTGCGGGCCGCGCCCTGGCCGCAATCACCCGGCTGCAACCAGCGGGATTTTTGCTGAGTGCCGCTCTTCTCCTGCTTTACCTGCTTTTGTTCAGCGCTCTTCTGTGGCGGCGCTTTTCCGCGCAATATCGCGGCGAAGAGCTCAGTGAAACCGCGGCGCCGGCACGTGCCGCTGTCCGTCCGATCGCAGGGAAAGACGACGGTCCCGATCGCTTGCGTTTGCTTTCGCCCCCCGTGGCTGCGATCGTTCGCAAAGAGTTCCGCTACCTCACTCGCAACGGTTTTGCGTATCTCAGCCTGCTGATGCCCCCGCTGCTGATACTGATCTTCAGCATGAATTTTTCCGGAAGGCATCCGACTGTCGGCGGCAGGAGCGTCTCCG
>WNGP01006766.1_pt1 | contig 9987 bp, 7 predicted proteins | sample 5407671 | NCBI WGS metagenome assembly WNGP01 (sample SAMN13153381, study PRJNA577476) | soil metagenome | isolation source: 40 cm soil or saprolite under Garry oak tree replicate 2 | place: USA:California | collected 2016-06-15
GCCGCGCAGCTCAGATCTGCACAGCCGTGGCCGCTGACCTGAAAAACCATGACATAGCTCCGGAAACAGCGGGTCTTGAAGCTCTCTTCCAAGCTACCCTGCGGCTCTATCTGGATCTCGCCGTTCTCTTCGGCAACGACCCTGTCCCTTAGAATCTCCTGAGCTACTTCCGGACTTCGCCACGGATTTCTGCGTCGCCCGAACCTCTGTTTTTCCTCTGTTGCGCCGGGCGCTACTCGCCACCTGCGAAGCGCGTCCCTTGTGCCCGAGATGACCCGGCGGAGTCGAGGGAGGCTTGCAACCCTTAAAACCGGGGAGGGGGGTGAGGCCCGCACAACGTGGCAAAATCGTGAGCCAGATGGAGAGCGAATGTCTAAGATTCTGAAGGGATTAGCTGAGCGACCAACCTACTACGGTCAGAGCCAGTACGGCGACGAGCGCCACCAGGCTGATCACGCTCAACACTTTTCCGCGGCCAATGAGCAGCGCCCGAGTTTCGCCATTCAGGCAGAGGACCGCAAGGACCAGCAGCACCGCGCCCCAGCCGATAAGCGAGGGAACACCAGGAGGGAACACCAGGATAGCGAGTGATGGCAGAAAGTATTCGCTCCGGCGGCTGTCCCGCAGGTACCCACCAGGGAATCGCCGGCGCGATGCCCGCAACCAGCACAAAAGTCAGCAGCTTACGCGTAACCCAGCCTTTAATCTTGGGCTTCGGGGTGGCCTTACGCCAGACGAAATACTCCCAAGCGAGCAGTCCGAACGCGATGCCCGCCCATCCGTACAACGAAGCATTCACGTCCAGCCACAACCACGCGCGGAACAGCCAGTGTCCCGGATATACCGCCAACTCCGGCAACATGAACCATCCGATCAACCCATTCGCGATCACGGCCACGGACAGCGTGGACAGGCTCATCAGTTGAAACCAGTGCTGGGTGGGAGGGATTCCACACTCCGCGCACATGGACCGCTTGATGGGGATCGGCAACCCACAATGCTCGCAGTACACTTCTCCCTCGCTTCCTTTTCTCCCCGAAAATGCACGCACCCCTCTGCCCTGAGGCTATCCCTTTGGAAGGCCCAAAAACTACTGTCCCGTGGGCCAGTTGTTCCGTACCCGTCCCTGCCCGGTTCAGGCCAGGTCGGGCTCAGTCCGTCAATGTCATTTGTGACCGATAGCGGTCAACGTGTTTAGGAATGGAGCAGTTCGAGCGGAAGGTATGCCTGCGTCGCTCCCACGGACCAGCAAGCCGCCTCGCGCACCGGCGCGAACGAAAACCGGTGCAGCCGCGTGGGGCCAAAACGCCGCAGCGCTTCCAGGTGATCTGGAGTCGCGTAGCCCTTGTGCCGCGCGAGTCCGTATTGCGGGTAAGCAGCGTCCCACTCTGCCATACGCGCGTCGCGATGCGTCTTGGCCAGAATCGAAGCCGCGGCGATGGAGACCGAGCGCGCATCGCCTCTGATTAGCGAGCGCTGCTCGATCAGAACGTCGAGCGCCATAGCGTCAATCAGCAAGAAATCCGGCTGGAGGGAGAGTTGCGCAAGCGCCGCGGTCATCGCCTGCCGGCTGGCTTCGTAAATGTTCCAGGCGTCGATGCGGGCGGCGTCCACTTCGGCCACCGCCCAGGCCAACGCGTGCTCGCGGATGCGGCTTGCCAAAGCGGTACGGCGCTCCGGCATAAGCTTTTTGGAATCGTCGAGCCCCACGATGCGCCGCTTGGGGTTGAGGATAACGGCGCCCGCGACCACCGGGCCGAACAGGGCACCGCGGCCGGCTTCATCGAGCCCCGCGATGCGTGTCCAGCCGAGTTTGCGCGCCGCTCGCTCGAAACGGGAAGAGCAGAGACGGGCCATTTTTCTTGCGCGACACCGTTGCAGATTCGGAGTCGACGGCCCGGGATTCTAGCACGGCACCGAGTCAACTACTCATAGCGGAGCGCGACCATCGGATCGACACGCATGGCGCGGCGAGCTGGAATCCACGCGGCCGCGAACGCCACGACCAGCAGCAGAAGGAGCGCCAACGCAATAAGAAACGGATCGTGGGCGCGCACTTCGAACAAGAGCGATTCGAGGGCGCGCGCCGAGATCCATGCTCCGAGAAGCCCCAGCGCCACTCCCGCGAGCACCCACCGCGCCATGCGCGACAGAATCATTTTCAGAATGGCTTGCGGCGTGGCGCCCAGCGCCATGCGCACGCCGATTTCCTGCGTGCGCTGCGCCACAAGGAAGCCAACCACTCCATACATCCCAATGGCCGCGAGCAACACACCCATCCCCGCGAAGAGCGAGAGCAAGACGGCATTGAATCTTGGACGGTCCGCTAATTTGCTGACGCGGTGGCTCATCGTTTCGATCTCTATGGGAACGGTTGGATCGATGGACGCGACCTCCGAGCGTATCCAGCGCGCCACCGCAGTTGGATTCATCGGCGTTCGCAAGACGACATGCGCAGTCCGAAAATAGCCGTCGGCTTCGTTTTTCCAAGGAACGTAAAATTCCGGATCGGCTGCCGCGGTAAGCCCATTGTTTTTCACGTCTCCCGCAACGCCGATGATGTTTCGCCACGGGCCATGCAGGCCGAAGCGGAACGATTTTCCGAGCGCATCCTCGTTGGGGAACAGCCGATTGGCCAGCGACTCGCTGAGGATCACGGGATGCTCGCTTGCCGAGCGGTCCTCCTCGCCGAAGCCGCGGCCGCGCTTGATCGGGATGCCCAGGGCGGCGAAATATCCGGGCGTAACCACGCGCCAGGGAATCATTCCTCCCGTGCCTCGATCCATGACGTGGGGCCGGCCTGGGATTTCGATGGAGGAAAGGAACGTGGCTTGCACGCCGCCGGAAGGGGGCAAAGTGTCACTCAGCGCCAGTGTACTCACCCCCGGCATATATTCGAGGCGCGCTTCCAGGTCACGGAAAAATTCGAGCTGCTGCGTGGATTGAGGATAGCGGTATTCGGCAAGAGCAATCTCCGCGGTGAGGACACTCTCTGTTTCCAAGCCGAGCGGCACGCTTTGAAGATTCCAGAGGCTGCGCAGGAGCAGGCCGGCGCCGGCAAGAAGGACCAGAGACACGGCGATCTGCGCGGTCACCAAGACTTGGCGCAGCAGGTTGCGCGCCGTTGCGCGAGATTCCTTGCCGGTGAGCTGTTCCGGCGCCGGCGTGTGCAGAGCCGGCGCGAGGCCAAACAAAACTCCAGAAAGTAGCGACACGCCGAGCATAAACATGAACACGCGGAGATCGAGCCGCGCCTGCTCCAAGTGAGGAATGCCTTGTGGCGCGAGGGACACGAAAAAGCGCAGCAGGAAATAGGCGAACCAGCTTCCGGCAATCCCGCCGCAAGCCCCGAGGAGCACGCTTTCCGTCAGAGCCTGGCGAATCAGACGGCCACGGCTAGCGCCCAGCGCGGCGCGCACGGCGAGTTCCCGCTGCCGGCCGGTGGCGCGGGCGAGGAGCAAGTTGGCAATGTTGGTGCACGCAACCAGAAGAACAGAGAGAACAGCACCCAGGAGAATCCAAGAGGCCACGCGCGAGTCTCCCACCTGACGGTCGCGAAGCGAGCGCACACGCAGGGAGACTTCCTTGCGGAATTGCGGCGGAACATAGTTCAGCGAGTCCTGGAAGAGGGGCTCGAGCGCGGCGGCTGCTTGCGCCGTGGTTACGCCGGGCTTGAGCCGCGCAAAGGCTCGCAGAAAGAGTTGCCGCGTATTCGGACCGCGGTCGGTGGATTCGTTCAGAGCGAGTGGGAGCAGCAGGTCGGCGCGCGCCAGAGTCGGCATCTCAAAACTCGCCGGGAGCACGCCGATGATGAGGGTGGAATGGCCATCGAGCGAGACGTTTTTGCCGACAATTTGTGGATCGCCAGCAAAGCGGGAACGCCAGAGGCCGTAGGACAGCAGGGCGGCGCGCGGCGCCTTCGGGTGGTCCTCTTCGCGAGTGAAATTGCGGCCCAGAATCGGCTGAATGCCGAAGGCGGGAAGAAACGAGGCGTCCGCTTGACCGCAACTCAAGCGCGCAGGATTTTGCTCGGTTAGGTCGCAATCCACGCTCCCGGGATAAACCGCGGTGGTTGCTTCAAAAGGCGCCTGCCGGCCGCGCCAGTCCACATAGTCGGCGGCGAGCATGAATTCACGCGAATCGAAGGGGGCCATGACACCGAAAGAGACAAGGCGCTCATCCTGCGGATAGGGCAAACTGCGAAACAAGATGCGGTCCACGACACTGAACACAGCGGACGTGGCGCCAATGCCGAGGGCGAGAGTGAGAACGGCGACGGCGGTGAAGCCGGGAGATTTACGAAGCATGCGAACGGCAAAGCGAAGATCCTGAAGCAAAGTTTCGAGGAACGGCAAGCCGCGCTGGTCGCGGTAGAGTGCTTTTGTTTGCTCGAGGCCGCCGAATTCGCGGCGCGCGGCGAAGCGGGCATCTTCCGGGCTCATGCCGCGGCGGATGTTTGCTTCGGTGAGCGCATCGAGGTGCGCGCGCAGCTCGGCGTCGAGGTCCTCGTCGAGGCGGCGCTTGCGGAAGAGCGAACGGAGGCGATTGAAGAGAATCAGCAGCCGATTCATGACAGCGCGTTCCTTCCCCAAGAGCCTGTGCCACTTAATCTCATTCATAGCGGAGCGCGACGAGGGGATCGAGACGTGCCGCCCGGCGAGCAGGGACATAACAGGCCGCCGCAGCGACCCCAGCAAACAGAATGGCCACCCCGATAAACGTCGGCGGATCGTTTGGCGCGACCTGGTAAAGCATCGTCGAGAGCGATCTGGTCGCGCCCAGTGCCGCAAGCGCTCCCACAGCGACGCCGATCAACGCCAGCTTCAATCCCTGGCCGATAACCATGCCCATCACCTGCGCCGGACTTGCGCCCAGCGCCATCCGGATGCCGATTTCGTGCGTGCGCTGCGACACAAAATGCGCCATCAAGCCGTATATCCCGATCACACCCAAAACCATAGCCAGCGTGCCGAAGAAAACCATCAGCCTGGTGACTACGCGGTTGCCTGCGTCCACCGTGGCTATCAGGGTTTCCATCGGCGCGGAAGAAACAGGTTGGTTGCGGTCTACCGACCAAATCGCGTCGCGGATCGCCGTGGCCATTGTCGTGGCATCGCCCGCTGTGCGCACAGCGTACGCCAAATTCCTTGAAGGAAACTGTGTCATGGGAACGTAGATGTGCCAGCCGCGGCGTTGCCGTAAATGGTAAATCTTGACATCGTTCACCACGCCTATAATCGTGCCAACCCTACGCTGCTCGCCCAATTGAAGTTTCTTCCCGATAGGATCTTCATCGGGCCAAAGCTGTCCGGCCATCGTTTGACTAACAACTACAGATGTGGAGCTGCCGTGCGCGTCGGTGAAATCAAAGAATCGGCCCTTGACTAGCCCAATCTGCATCGTCGAAAAATAATCCCGGGATACCGCGGTGAAGGGCGCCCCCTGTCTTTCGCCGGGCTGAAGAGGCCTTCCCACGACTTCGAATTCGATGCCCTGGCCGAAGCCACCGAAGGGGACATAACTCGCCACGCTGGCGGAAACCACTCCCGGCAGGGAACGGATGCGCGCCAGCGCTTCTTCGCTGAAATTTCGCAGTTGCGAGTCTTGCGTGTATTTGGTCTTCGGCAGCGTGAGCTGTGCTGTCATGACGTTCGCCGGATTGAATCCGGGGCTGGAGCGCACTGAAATGATGAAGCTCTTTACCAGCAGTGTCGCCGAGATGAGCACCACGACCGCCAGCGCTATCTCCGCAGCCACGAATATGCGCCGCATCCGCGCGCTTTGGCTGCTGCCAGAAGCTTGGCTTGACGCTTCCTTAAGTGTCCGATTCACATCGAGCCGCGAACTCCCAAATGCTGGCGCTAAACCGAAGATAAGGCCGCATAACAGCGTGATCCCGACCGTGAATGCAAGCGTCGTGAAATCCAAGTCAACGTGTCCGTAATTCACTATGTACGCGCGAATATGACCGGGAATCTGCGACTCGATCCAGCGCATGCCCCAAAGGCCAAAGAGCAGGCCCCCTACACCCCCGAGCAAAAACAGCAACACCGATTCTGTCAGGAGCTGCCGCGCTAGCCGTCGCCCCGTTGCGCCCAGCGCCCCGCGAACAGCGAACTCCTTCGTGCGGCTTGTCGCGCGAGCCAGCATCAAATTCGCCACGTTCGCGCAGGCGATAAGGAGAACCAGCCCGACAATCGCGAAGCAGATCATCACCTCCGGCCCGCCTTCCTCCGTGCGGATTCTATCTGTCATGGAGCTGACGAGCCAGGTCAGGTTGGCGTTTGTCTGCGGAAACTCCTTCTCGAGATGAGCAAAGAACGTCGCCGTTTCCGCTCGAGCTTGTTCCAGCGTTACGCCGGGTTTCAGCCGGCCAAAGGCAGGGATCCAGACGTTGCCGCGGTCCGCGCGCTGTTTATCGGTCAGCGCTAGCGGCGTCCACAAATTGGCGACGCCCATCAGGGGAAACTGAAAAGTTCCCGGCATCACTCCCACGACTGTGTACGCTTCGCCCCCAATGCTGATGCTGCGTCCGATGACTTTTGGATCACCGGCGTATCGGCCTTGCCATAGTCCCCCGCTGAGAATGACCACGTGCGGTGCGCCCGAGCGATCGTCCTCCGCCGTGAAGGTTCGCCCCAGAATTGGCTTGGCGGCCAGTGCATCAAAATAATTCCAGCTCACTCGTCCGCCTTCAACCAACTCAGGAGAGCCGTCGCTCGTGAGATTGAAATTCGCGACAGTCCAAGCGACAGTCTGCTCGAACGAAGTGTTTTGTTTCTGAAAATCGAAGAAGTCCGCCGCGGAAGTAACTCCGCCGCTTGTCCATCCGCGTTTCTTGTCCTGCGTCTCGAAGATCACCAGCCTGTCTGGGTGCGGGAAGGGCAGCGGCTTAATGAACCAAGCATCGATATAGCTGAAGATAGCGGTGTTTCCGCCGATGCCGAGGGCGAGGGTGAGGACGACGACAGCGGTGAAGCCCGGACTCTTCGCGAGCACGCGGAGACCGAAGCGAAGGTCTTGAACGAGAGCTTCGAGGAAAGGCAAGCCGCGCTGGTCGCGGTAGCGTTCCTTTGTTTGCTCGAGGCCGCCGAATTCGCGTCGCGCGGCGAGGCGGGCTTCTTCGGGGCTCATGCCGCGGCGGATGTTTGCTTCGGTGAGCGCATCGAGGTGGGCGCGGAGCTCGGCGTCGAGTTCAGCGTCAAGCTTGCGCTTGCGGAACATGGAGCCGAGGCGCATTGCGAGACTCCGCAGTATGTTCATAAGTTCCTTTGCCCTTCCCGACGAAAAAGCCTCGGGTCTGAAGACCCGAGCTACAGCTGAATACCATAGGTTCCGGCAGCGCTAGGGGGCTCCTTCGGCGCCTTCGAGGAGGCGCGCGATGATAGCGGCCATGCGCTCCCAGCTTTCGGCTTCGGCGGCGAGCTGCTTTTTGCCGCGTTTGGTGAGCGAGTAATACCTGGCCTTGCGGTTGTTCTCGGAGACGCCCCATTTGGAGCTGATCCAGCCGCGCTGCTCGAGCCGGAGAAGCGCGGGATAGAGCGTGCCCTGGTTGAGCCTCAATAAATCCTCGGAGACCTGCTGGACGCGCTGAGCGATGCCGTAGCCGTGGAGCGGGCCGAGCGTGTCGAGGGTCTTGAGGACGATGAGGTCGAGCGTTCCCTGGAGGACTTCGGCTTTGGACGGCGGCATACGGGTTCTCCTTTGGACGGGCAACAGGAAGCTACGCTTGCTCCTGTTGATTGTCAACAGGGCGCTCCTTTTCATAGACGCCACAGGGCGGGAAATGTTTCCGACATTTTTGCGAACAAGAGGGAGCTTCTAATCGGCTAGCGCGCAAGGGGCTTGCCTCACGGTGGCGGGATGAAGTTCTGCGGCCAGTCCACGACGAAGATTTTGCCGTCCGGCTGGCGCCCGAGAGATGGCGCGTAGAGACCGAGGAACTCGCGGCGCCACCAGAGGCCCTGAGTGCGTTTAGTCCGGAGATCAGTGAACCAGTATTGCCAGATGACGGCGCGCACCTGGCGCGGGGGCGACTGCGGAAATGGGTTGGCGGCAAACAGGCCGAGCACGTCCGGGTCGTTTTGCAGCAGCAACTGTTCGGCGTGCAGGACAAAAGGATTCTGGCGCCATTCGCCGAGCATGGCAAACCAGAGATTCCAGTCGAAGCGCGGCTGATACGGGGCATAGATGCGCGGAGCCTCGCGAGGATCTTGGGGCTTGTAGCGGAACGGATAGGGAAGCCAGGTTGTGCCGTCGTTCGAGCCCTGGAATTCGATTTCGTAGCGAAAGCGCGTCATACGCCCGAACAGGCCGTACTGATTGGCGATGCGGAACGGTTCGAGCGCGGTGACCGGGGCAGCGGGGAGCGGTAGAGTGCGGAAGATCTGTTGGAAGAGAAGAAACGTCATGGCGTAAAAGACCCACGCCAGGAGGATTCCGCTGAGCCAGAGGGCGATGGCTCCTGTGAGGTTCTGAGCAGAGCTGAACCAGGAGGCAGTTTGTTCGTTGCGAGCGGAGCCGACGATTGGCGGGGCAGGCTTGCCGGAGCCGGACTTGAGATCCAATGTGACCAGTTCCGTCTTCGGTTGGCCGCTCGCCGCGGGTTGCTCGAGATTCTGGCGGACGGGAAACGCCAAGCACAGCGGAAGAAATTTCAGGAGGAAACGATCATCGAGAAGCAAAACGCCAAGCGCGAGCACGAGGTAATTCAAGAAGGTGTAGTTGGCCGTGAGGATGATGGCGATCTCGAACGGAGTGAGGATGAAAAAGCAGAGGATGCGAAAGCGGCGCGGCAGGAACATCATGCAGACGACGACCAGTTCGACGAGCAGAGTGAGAAATGCCGTGCTGGCGTGGAACCAGTGCGGAAGTTGCTGGACGTACCAGCCGATCCAGGTGGGCAGCGGGCCGTTCTGATAATACTCGTCCATGGCCGTCAGGTGGCGCCACTCGGGATCGCCGCCCATGATTTTCGCCACACCGGATTCAAAGTAGATGGTGAACCAGAGCAGTTGGAGAAGAAACCAACTGGCACGCGAGGGCGGCTGCTTTTCTCCCCAGCGCGGGCGAAACCCGCTCGGAGCATAGAAAAAGCTGATGAAGCCAGTGGAGAGCAACATGCCGTCTGACTGATAGCCGGAAAAATCCTGGGCCGCCGCGACGAAGGAGAGAAAAGCGACGAAGCAGACGACGAGCATGCCGCGCGGCCAGACGTTCAGAATAAGTAGCAGCGAAGCCGCCATCCCCGCCCAGCAGAGGAGTTCCAGCGCGCGCGGCCCGCTGCCGAGCCAAAGCAGCGTCGGCGCGAACCAGTAACGCGCAGCACCCGTGGCTTTGGCCACGTCTTGAAGGTACATTCCGGCAGGCAGAAGACCTTGCGGGCCGATCAGGCCGCGGATCTGGAAAACCAGCGAATAGAACGCCGAGAAATAGATGATGCCGAGGGCGCGCAGAAAAATCCAACGCGGGAGGAGACAGCCGGGCGCGGCGCGACGTCCGGGGCCCGCGAACCATCGAAGAAATGCCGGCGCCCAGGCGGTCATGGCGAAGGATGATATACCCGGCGAAAGGCAGCGAGCATTCCCGAGGGGAAAGGCAAAAGAACAGCGGCCGGTTCAGGGACTACTTTCGGGGCGAGGCGGCGCCAGGGACATGTGCGGCGCAGGAGCCGTCGGCGCAGATTTTTCGATTCCAGCGATAGCGATTGCGCGCGACCCAGGCGTAGATACTTTGCGCCGCAGAACGAATTCCCGGGACGAGCAAAACCCAGGCGAGGAGCTTCCAGCCGGGTAGCAACATCGCGATGCGGGCCCAAGCGTCTGCGCCGCTATAGACTCGCCCGCGCGAGTTCACCGCTTGCATCCAACGCAGGGCCGCGTCGCGGTCCACTTGTGGAAAACGCCGTTGCGCTTCGGGATCGTTGGCGTCGAGGAACTCGACGAGGCTGCGGCGGTCGAAGCGGCGCACGCGCGCGGCGCTGGACCG
>WNGP01006154.1_pt1 | contig 9986 bp, 7 predicted proteins | sample 5407671 | NCBI WGS metagenome assembly WNGP01 (sample SAMN13153381, study PRJNA577476) | soil metagenome | isolation source: 40 cm soil or saprolite under Garry oak tree replicate 2 | place: USA:California | collected 2016-06-15
TCCTGACCTGCATGATCCGTCACTTGGGCGCCGGCCGGACCGACGAGCCGGCACCAGTTCCCGCCGCGCCTCGCGCCAGCTCCGGCCGTGTTACCCGGATTACCCGGGTTGCCCGGGTTCCGCGACGCGGCGCTGGGTGAAACTGAACCAGTTGCCCGAATCGTCGCGCAAGATGGCCTCGGTTCCGTAGGGCCGGTCGGTCGGCGGCTGGAGGAACTCGACTCCGCGCTCGACCAGGGTCTCGTAGTCGGCGCGGCAGTCCGTCGTGGCCATCACGCCAGGGCTCAGCGCGCCCTTGGCGACGAGCGCGCGGACCTGCGCGGCGGTGTCCGCGTCGAGCATCGACCTGGCCGGGTCGGCCAGCAGGAACTCCTGGCCTGAGCCGCCCGGCGACCGCACGGTCAGCCAGCGCATCCCGCTGTCGAGCTGAATGTCGGTGGTGAGGTCGAATCCGAGCTTCTTGGTGTAGAACTCCTTGGCCGAGTCCTGGTCAAGCACCCAGACCGACACGATCGAGACGCCGGTGATCATCGTGTTCTCCTTGTTGGTAGATGCCTGAACGACCGTACGGCGCGACGGCCGGTGATCGCTTCTCCGAAATTGCGCTCTGTCACCGGGAGCCGGCGTCAGCGTGAGCCGGCGTCACCGGGAGCCGGCGGGCCGGACCTCCCAGCCGGGCGGACGGCGCCCGCCGGTCGGGCCGCGGGCAGCCCGGTTCGCCACATCAGCGCGAAGCAGCCGGGGATCGGCGCCGGGCCGCCCAGCCGGGCCGCCTCGCGCCGGTACGCGGAGGGCGACCGCCCGACGATGTCGGCGAACCGGCGGCTAAAGGTACCGAGGCTGCTGAACCCCACCAGCATGCAGATCTCGGTGACGGTCAGGTTGACCGAGCGGAGCAGTTCGCACGCCCGCTCGACCCGGCGGCGGGTCAGGTACCTGCCGGGCGTCTCACCGTAGGCCGCGCAGAAGACCCTGATGAACTGGCCAAGCGAGTACCCGGCCTCGGCCGCGAGCGCGGCCATCCCGATCTGCTGGGCGTAGTCGCGGTCGATCCGGTCCCGCGCGCGCCGCAGCGCCCGCAAGCCGCTCACATCCACCGCACCCGGTCCCACCTCGCCAACCTAGCCGTCCCGAACTCACCCGCCGACTTCCCCCAAGTTTGGACCGGTTCTCCGCCCGGTTTAGTGCCTGAAGCGAAATTTACCCGAGACCAGATCCAGGCCAGTCGCCCGAAGGGCGGGCACCGCGACAGAGTAGCCGTCTGGCCGCAGTTTCACCGGGAATTATTTGCGCGTGAAAAACGGGTGTACTCGGGCGGATCCGCGCGGCTACCGTTGGCGCGCCAGCGGAGGTAGCCATGGAGCAGATCAGCAAGAAGCTGATGAACTGGGCGTCGATACTCGGCGACAACGCACGCGCGCAGGCCGAGCGCACGGCGGCGATGCCGTTCGTCTACCCGCACGTGGCCCTGATGCCCGACGCGCATCTGGGCAAGGGCGCGACCGTCGGCTCGGTCATCCCAACCCTGCGCGCGATCATGCCTGCCGCGGTCGGCGTTGACATCGGCTGCGGCATGATCGCGCTGCGCACGCAGTTCACCGCCGAGAACGTCCGCGGCCGCGGCGACCTGGCCGCGCTGCGTGAGGCGATCGAGCGCGCGATCCCGCTGTCGGCCGGGAGGTACAACGGCCGGATCTACGGCGAGCAGACCACGGCCAGGATCACCGAGCTTGAGCAGCGCGACGGCGCCGACAGCGCGGAGCAGATCGCGCCGAACTGGCGGCTTCAGCTCGGCAGCCTCGGCTCGGGAAACCACTTCATCGAGGTCAGCCTGGACGAGGCCGACCGGGTCTGGCTGTTCCTGCACTCCGGGTCGCGCGGCGTGGGCAACAAGCTGGCGCAGCGCCACATCAAGACCGCCCAGGCGCTGGCCGCGAAGTGGTGGATCACCCTGCCCGACCGCGACCTGGCCTACCTGGTCGAGGACACCGCCGAGTTCTGGGCCTACATCAGGGACCTGCGGTGGGCGCAGCACTTCGCGCTGCTGAATCGCGAGGAGATGATGGACCGGGTGGCCGACTGCGCGTCGGACTGGTTCGGCCTTGCGGTCGAGCCCGCCGAGACGGTGAACACCCACCACAACTACACCGAGCGGGAGACCCACTTCGGCCAGGAGGTGTGGCTGTCGCGCAAGGGCGCGATCGACGCCTCGCCGGGCAAGCCGGGCCTGATCCCCGGGTCGATGGGCACCCGCTCCTACATCGTGACCGGCAAGGGCAACCGGCTCGCGCTGAACTCCTCCCCGCACGGCGCGGGCCGCGAGTACAGCCGGTCGGCCGCGCGGAAGGCGTTCAGCCGCGCCCAGCTCGAGGCGGCGATGGCGGGCATCGAATGGCGCCGGACCGACGCGTTCCTCGACGAGATCCCCGGTGCCTACAAGGACATCGACGTGATCATGGAGGACGCGAAGGACCTCGTGGAGATCAGGCACGTGCTGCGCCAGATCGTCAACGTCAAGGGCGACTGAGCGGCGGGGGCGGGGGCGGGCCGGCGGCGGCCCCGGCCGCGGGCACGACGACGGCCGTCGCGATCAGGCCGGGCCCGACAGTCCAGCGCCCGTGGTAGGCGGTCACCGGCCGGCCGCCGACCACGGCCCCGGGGACGAGCAGCCGCGCGGCGAACGTGCCGGAACGGTCCAGCGTCAACTCGGCGTCGGTGAATCCCAGCCACCGCCCGGTGGCTGGAAACCATGCCTTGTAGACCGACTCCTTGGCGCTGAACAAGATTCTTTCCCAACAAAGGCCGGGCGCGACTGCCGCCAGGCCGGCCAGCGCCGCCCGCTCCGGCTCACTGGCCACCAGCGGCAGGACGCCGTCTGGCAGCAGGTCATGCGGTTCCGCGTCGATCCCGATCGCGGAGAACGCCTCGGTCCTGCCGATCGCGCAGGCGCGATATCCCTCGCAGTGGGTCATGCTGCCGACCACGCCGGGCGGCCAGACCGGAGCACCCGACGGGCCGCTCCGGATCGGACCAGGCTCGAGTCCCGCGCAAACCAGGGCGCGGCGGGCGCACGCTCGCACGGCGGCAAACTCCCGGCGCCGCTTCGGCACGGCACCGGAAATGACCGCTTCCTCGGCGGGGAACAACGGCGCGTCGTCGCACCCGCCGCCGAACACTTCGGCCACGAACACCTCGGGCGGCACGATCGAGGCGACCAACGGGCTTACCACCATGTCCGGAATGCCATCCGCTGCCGTCGTCTCGTCCGCGGCGCCGTCGGAACCAACGACGTCGGCGGACCGTTGGTGTCGTTATAGCAGTGCTGCGGTCCGCCGACGTTGCGGGGACTGGCTCGGGACGGCCGGGCCGGCGGCCCGGGCGGGGTGGGAAAGGCGACGGCGGGCGGCGACCGGGCACTGAGCGGTGAATGATCCTGCCGCGATCGGGTATCTGCTGGTGCGCCGCGTATACGCCGGAATCGCCGATCGCTTCCAGCAACGCCAACCCCCACGAGTGACCTGGGCGGCGGCAGCGGCGCCGCCTGGTAACAGAGGTGCATGTGCCGACGTCACAGCCACCCGCCGATGAGCTCGGCGGGAGTTCCTCCGGGCCGGGCCAGAATGGGGACCGCAGGACCGACCTGATCGAGACCGCGCAGGAGCACTGGGCCGCCGCCCTGACCGACCTGGGCGGCAGGAACACTCTGCTCTACTTCAAGGACCGGCGATCCGGCACGCTCGACCTCGCCGAGGCCGACCCGGACGCCTTCGCGCACTTCATCCAGTCCGGCTCGATCCGGCTGACCAGGCTCTTCCGCGACGTCGACGTGCGCGCCGACGCGATCCGCCGGATCCAGGTGATCTACCGCAAGGCACGGGAGTTGCTCGAGGAGCGCGGGATCAGGGCCGGATACCTGGCGACCGGGATGGCCCGGTGGGACGAGTTGTTCCTGCAGCCGGCCGCGCCGGTCCTGCTGCGTGGCCTGACGATCACGCCGACCCGCGCCAGGCACGACGACTTCGAGCTCGCACTCGACGAGGAACCCGAAGTGAACCCCGTCCTGCTGCACAAGCTGGCCAGCGTCTACGGCGCCGCCACCGACAAGCTCGCCGACCTGCGCGGCGGCCGGCTCTACCGGGCGCTCACCGCTGCCGCCGACGCCGCCGAGGTGCCCGGGTTCGCGATCGTGGACAGGAACGTGATCGGCACCTTCACCTACGCCAAGCTGCCCATGGTGCGCGACATCCAGAACGCCGCGGAACTGCTGGCCGACAGCGACGTGGTGGCGGCCATCGCCGGCGATCCCGACGCCCAGGAGCTGCTGTCGTCCGACGACGCCGCGGCGCCGATGCTCGACTCGCCCGACGCCGACTACTCCGTGCTCGACGCCGACTCGTCGCAGCGCAGCGCGATCGCGGCGGTGCTGTCCGGCCGCAGCCTGGTGATCCACGGCCCGCCGGGAACCGGCAAGAGCCAGACCATCGCCAACCTGACCGCCGCGCTGGTCGCGCGGGGCAGGAAGGTGTTGTTCGTGGCCGAGAAGCGGGCCGCGATCGACGCCGTCCTGTCCCGGCTCAAGGGCGTCGACCTCGGCGAGCTCGTGCTCGACATCCACGAGGGAACGCGGGACAGGCAGCGCATCGCCAGCGACCTCGGCGCCAGCCTGGACATCGCGCGGCAGACCGCGACGCCGGACGACGCGAGCCTGCGGCGCAGGCTGGCCGAACGGCAGCGCAGGCTCAGCGACCACGTCACGGCGCTGCACGAGGCGCATCCGCCGTGGGGGCTGACCCCGTTCGCCGTCCAGTCGGCGCTGCTCGGAGTGCCCGATGAGGCCAGGAACTCGGTCCGGCTGCCCGCGCCGGAGCGGATCACCGGGATCAGCGCCGACGAGATCCGCGACGAGCTGCGCGAGTTCGCGCATCTCGGCGGGTTCGCCATGCGGCCAGGTTCCACGCCGTGGTTCGGGGCCGCGCTGCGCACGGCGCAGGACGCCCGCGAGGCCTGCAACCTCGCGGCCCAGCTCAGCGCCTACGACCTGCCGCGGCTGATGGACCGGCACGCCAGGACCAGCGCGGCCCTGGGCCTGCGGGCGCCGGCCGGCTATGCCGACGCGCTGGCCAGGATGAGGCTGTACGCGGGCATCCAGCAGACCGGCCGCCTGCTCGACCCGGCGGTCTACGCGGCGGACCCGCAGGTACTCGCCGACGCGACGGCCGGCACCGGCGGCGGCTCGATGGGCGAGCGGCGCAGGCTGCGCAAGGAAGCGCTGCGGCTGTACGCCGGGCCAGGCAAGCCGGCGCGCGATGAGCTGGCCGCGCTGCTGGCCGAGGCGGCCAGGCAGCTCGCCGACTGGGAGCGGGCCAGGGACGCCAGCTTCGCGGTGGGTGACGCCGGGCTGCTGCCGGCGGTGCCCGCTGATTTCCCTGAGCTCAACGAGTTGCACGCGGACTGCGGGCACAAGCTCGATGCCCTGCGCGGGCTCGTGCGGCTGTCCGCCGACAACGTGGCCGGGCAGCTCGCCGCGCTGGCCGCCGACCAGGACACCGCGTGGAAGCTGCCCAGGCTGTACGAGCTGGCCAAGCGCTTCGGCGACCTGAACTTGGGGCCGTTGCTCGACGAGCTCGGCCGGGCCGACGCGACGCCCGACCTGGCCGCGGCGGCGTTCGACCACGCCTGGTATGCCTCGATCCTGGATCAGATTCGCGTGCGCGACCCGCGGTACGCCGCGGAGCGCGGCAGCGCGCTGGACGAGATCGCCGCGGACTTCCGCGACCGCGACATCGAGTACCTGAAGGCCAACCGGCGCCGGGTGCGGCACGCGTGGGCGCAGCGCCTGCGCGAGGCGCAGGACCAGCACCCCCTGCAGGCGCGCGTGATCCGCAAGCAGGCGGCCCTGCGGCGCGGCCACCTGCCGCTGCGCAGGCTGCTCGACCAGACCCCCGACGTGCTGTTCGCGCTCAAGCCCTGCTGGGCCATGTCACCGCTGATGGTCAGCCAGGTGCTCCCGCCGACCAGGCTGTTCGACGTCGTGATCTTCGACGAGGCGAGCCAGATCGTGCCGGCCGACGCGATCCCGTCGATCATGCGGGGTCACCAGATCGTCGTCGCCGGCGACGACAGGCAGCTCCCGCCGACCAACTTCTTCCGCCAGGTCGGCGACGGCGACGACGATCTCGCCGACGAGGAGGACGACACCCTGGTCTCGTTCGGCGCGGGCTTCGAGTCCGTGCTCGACGCGCTCCGGCCGCTGCTGCCGACCTGGCCGCTGGCCTGGCACTACCGGAGCCGGGACGAGCGGCTCGTGGCGTTCTCCAACGCCCACATCTACGGCGGCGCGCTGACCACCTTCCCCGGCGTGACCCTCGACGACTGCCTGCGGCACGTCGTCGTCGAGCAGACGCCGGAACCCGGTCAGGAGGTCTCGGTCACCGCCGAGGTGGAACAGGTCGTCGAGCTGATCCTGGAGCACGCGAGAACCAGGCCTGACCAGTCGCTCGGCGTTATCGCGCTGGGGATCAAGCACGCCGAGCGGATCGACGCCGCGCTGCGCCAGGCGCTGGCGGATCAGACCGAGCTCGAGGCCTTCTTCGCCGACGACCAGGCCGAGCCGTTCTTCGTCAAGAACCTGGAACGGGTCCAGGGCGACGAACGGGACGCGATCATCCTGTCGATCGGCTACGGCAAGCACCCCGACGGCCGGATGCGGTACCAGTGGGGACCGCTGCTGCGCGACGGCGGCGAGCGGCGGCTGAATGTCGCGGCGACGCGGGCCAAGCACCGGCTCACGCTGGTGAGCTCGTTCTCGAGCAAGGACGTCGACCCGGACCGGCTCACCAAGACCGGAGCGAAGCTGCTGGCCGACTACCTCGAGTACGCGGGCTCTGGCGGGACGACATCGGCCACATCGGGCGCGACCGAGCTGAACCCGTTCGAGGCCGATGTCCGCGACCGGCTGGCGGCCTGCGGGATCACCGTCGTGCCGCAGTACGGCGTAGGCGGTTACCGCGTGGACTTCGCGGCCACGCATCCCGGCGACAGTGATCGGATGCTGCTGGCCATCGAGGCCGACGGCGCGTCCTACCGCAAGTCGGGCAGCGTCCGCGACCGGGACCGGCTCAGGGGCGAGCACCTGCAGCGGCTGGGCTGGAGCTTCCAGCGGATCTGGTCGACGAACTGGTTCCGCGACCCGCAGTCCGAGGTGGCCAAGCTGCAGAAGGCATACCAGGACGCGCTCAGCGCCGCCGCGGTGCAGCCGCCGCCCGCCGGGGCGACCACAGACCCCGCTAGCCCAGCGGGCGCGACCGCCGGACCCGCCGGCCCAACGGGGGCGACCGCCGGACCCGCCCGCGCGACCGCCGACCCCGCCGGTGCGACCGCCGACCCCGCCGGTGCGTCGGCCGAGCCCGATGCCACACGCCAGCCCGACACCGGACCCGAGCCCAATACGGCACGCGAGCCGCTGGCGGCTCCCCGTCCGACCGCGGGAGTCGAGGCCGGTCGCCGGATCGCCCTTCCTCCGGCAGGAGAGCTGCCCGGAGTGGCCGACGCGCCCGACCGCCGGTAAGCCGGCCGCGACGATCGGGACAGGTGGATCCCGGGATCGACCCGGTCTTCCTCGATCGCTCAGGCTGGGCCGAACGTGATCGTCACCTGCCGGAAGCCGAGCGAGCGCAGCAGGCCGGTGAGCATGCTCCTGGTGTTGCGCTGTGCCTGCGTCAGCAGGGCGCTGTGCCGTGCGGCGCTCTGTATCTTCTCCTGGGCCAGCACGTAGACCTGGTGCTGGCTGTTCGGATTGCCGGAGAAGAAGTTACCGATCCGGTTCAGCAGGCCTTGCTGCTGGGCGAACACGTATGAGCGGCGCACGTTGAGCACCGCTGGCTCGAGCCGGGCGCGCGGCACCAGGACCGTCACGGCCGTGCGGTTGCGCGACACCTTGATCGCGCTTCCCTTCAGCTTCGAGAAGTCGACGAACGCGATGTCGGTGCCCTGGCCGACGAACAGCGTCTGGGTGCCCTCCACGAACGTCGGCAGCCAGGAAGTGCGCGTGTCCAGGTTCACCACCACCTGGAACGACCCGCTGGCGGCCTCGTACCTGCTCAGCCTGCTGATCGACTTGAGCAGCACGGGCGAGCTGCGGTCCACCGTGGTTTCCGCGAACGGGTTCCTGAACTGGGGCAGCAGGTGCACGGCGGACAGCGCGAGCGCCGCCGCGACGACCACCGCCGCGATGATCGCCACCAGGGCGGTCACCCGCCCGAAGCGGCTGCCGCGGCCCCCGCGTGCCGGCTTTGCGGGCCGGGCCGGGCGATCGGGCCCGGCAGTGCCGTCCAGCCGACCATCCCGCCCCGCTCGCCCGAGCGGCTCGGTGTGGTCGGTCTTATCGGTCCTGACGGTTCCCCGCCGGTCTGGGTCCATCCCGCGCCTCCATGCACGCCGCCGAGCCCGCCGGTCCGCCCGCCACATCGCCGCGAGCGCGGCGCCGGCGCCAGCCGATGGTCCGTCCGGCGTTAGCTACCGCCGGCGGCGCGGGCAAAACATCCCGGCGGCCATTTCGGCCGGCTATTCCCGCGGCCGTTAGCCGGGCTCGGGCTCCCCGTCGGCGTCGCCGCGCCGGTCCACGCCCGGCCGCAACTCGGCGATTTCGTCGCCGGCGCCTCCCGCCGTCTGCCATATTGCGTCCATGTTCGGCATCGTTCGGCCGTGTCGGCACCGGCTCCGCGGACCGCTGTTCGGGCAGTGGATGGACACAAGATCAAGATCAGGCGGCGGAATGCAAGGGACACTGCATGAGCTATTCACCGAAATGATCTTGAGCGGGAATGCAAGCCCTCCACGACGCCGGGCGTGACTCACGGTCACGGATGGATCTTGGCGGCGCGTCGGCCTGGAGGATGCGCTCGTTCATCGCGATGGGCCACGACGCCACCAGAATCGCGCGCACTGGAAGTCGCTCGACCTGCGTGCTCAACGGTGACCGGTTCATGGCCACCGACGTGCTCACCGAACCCTGCTCGCAAGATCTTGCGCGGACATTGCTAAAGGCTGGCCCTGACAAGCGAGCCTGACAGCGGGATCTGCAAGGCAGAGCCTGGCTTGCTCCATGATGATCTGCTCGCGCTCATCAGCGCACGGGCGGCAGCGCTAGCCAGCTCCGAATCGCCGGACGCGATGCCAGCGCCTGAACTGGCCGCTCATAGCTGCCTGCCTAGTGACTGCGACGAGGATCTCCAGGCCGACCCAAGCGAGGCTGCGGAGCTGGGCCCGCATCATGGCGCGGGTATCCAGGTTGCGGAGCAGCACCGGCTCATCCAGGACCACATGCAGCCTCGCAGGCCGATACCGTGCAGCACGTCCTGGCGCCGCAACTGCAGCTCGTCGAGGCGGTGCACCTGCCCGGCGGCCAGGCCGGGCCGCCGGGCCGCGATGACGGCTGCCGTGTAGGCCCGGGTCTGGAGCAGGCCCGGCACGGTGAGCGCGCTGAACATCTCGACGGCTGTCGCCTCGGCTTCCAGATCCAGGTACAAGCCGGCGCCGGCCGCGACCAGCCCGGCCCGCCCGGCCCACCAGCTCGGGCGGCGGCCGCCGCGGGCCAAGTCCGTCAGCGCCTGACGCTGCCCGGCGTCATCGATGTCGTACAGGTCGAGCATGAGCGACAGGTATCCGGTCCGTGTCGGCGCCTTGCCCATCTCGATCCGTGACAGGGTCGACGACAGCACACCCAGCCGGCCGGCGACGTCGCCTGAGCTCGCGCTGCTCGCGGGGCCGCCTCAGCTCGCCGTCGAGCCTGCGCCGGCACAGCGCCGACACAGCCGGCGCGGGCTGGCCGCTCCTGATCCCGGCTCGGCCAGGTATCGCGTCGATGGCAGGCATCAGGGTCATGCCGACATCACCCCCGCCCTGGGCAACCGGCACCGTGAACTAACCACGGCTCCGGGCGCCTGGTGACAGGCGGTCCCGGGCATGAGCGCCGGGAAGAGCCGGCC
>WNGP01006157.1_pt1 | contig 9985 bp, 6 predicted proteins | sample 5407671 | NCBI WGS metagenome assembly WNGP01 (sample SAMN13153381, study PRJNA577476) | soil metagenome | isolation source: 40 cm soil or saprolite under Garry oak tree replicate 2 | place: USA:California | collected 2016-06-15
CTCGCTCAAGGGAAAGTCCGCCACGTCGGCGAGTGCGTCGCCTGCGTGGTCGCCGAGTCGCCGCAGCTCGCGCAGGACGCGGCCGAACTGATCGCGGTCGAATACCGCGAGCTGCCCGCGGTGACCGTCGCGGAAAAGGCGCTCGCGCCCGGCGCGGCGCAGCTCCACGCCGAGCTTCCCGGCAACCTTTCATTCGACTGGGTCGCGGGCGACGAGGCCGCGACCGAGGCCGCGTTCCGCGCAGCCGATCGCGTCGTGAAGCTCGCTCTGGAGAACCCGCGCATGGTCGGCAACCCGATGGAGCCGCGCGCCTGCGCCGGGACCTACGACGCGGCGACGCAGAAGTACGCGCTCTACGCCTGCACCCAGGGGACCGCGGGGATGCGCGGGCAGCTCGTCTACACCATGGGCGTTCCCGACGACAGGATCGACGTCATCGCCGAGGACGTCGGCGGCGGATTCGGCGTGCGCTTCAACGTGTATCCGGAATACTGCGCGGTGCTGCTCGCGGCGAAGAAGACTGCCCGCCCGGTGAAATGGACCGGCAGCCGCTCGGAGGTTTTCCTGTCGGACGAGCAGGGGCGTGACGTCGCGAGCACGAGCGAGCTCGCGCTCGACGCCTCGGGGAAATTTCTCGCGCTGCGCTTCTCCTATATTGCCGACCTCGGCGCCTACCTCGCCCCGACCGGCCCTTTCATCAACACGCAGGGCGTGGTCGCGTGCCTGACCGGCGTGTACGAGGTGCCGGCCGCGTGCGCGCGCGTCAAGCTCGCCGTGACCAACAAGGCGCCCGCCGCCGCCTACCGCGGCGCGGGCCGACCGGTGATGTCGTACATGCTCGAGCGGCTGGTCGACGAGGCCGCGGTGGAGCTCGGCATCGATCCCGCCGAGCTGCGGCGCAGGAATTTGGTGACCCAGGCCAAGTTTCCCTACAAGGCGGCGAACGGCAACATCTACGACTGCGGCGATTTCGAGGGCGTGCTCGGCGACGCGGTGAAAAATTCCGATTGGGCGGGATTTCCGGCGCGGCGCGCGCAATCCGAATCGCGCGGGAAGCTGCGCGGGCGCGGCATGGCCGCCTACATCGAAGCGAGCGGCGGGGGTTTTGCGCCCTCCGACCAGGTCGAGCTGCGTTTCGACGCCGGCGGCGGCGTCACGATGTACGCGGTCTCGCACTCGCACGGGCAGGGCCACGAGACGAGCTACGCGCAGATCGTCTCCGCCGTGCTCGGCGTGCCGGTGGAAAAGTTCCGCTTGAGGAACGGCGACCCGGCGGTGCGCCTGGTCGGCAACGCGACCGGCGGCTCGCGCTCGCTCCTCGGCGTGGGGAGCGTAATGCAGCTCGCCGCCAAACAGGTCGTGGAGAAGGGCCTTGCGGTCGCGTCGAAAGATCTGGAGGCGGCCGCGGCCGACATCGAGTTCTCGGACGGCGCCTATCGCATCAAGGGCACCGACCGCTCCATTACGCTTCTCGCGCTCGCAAAAAAATACGCGGGCACCCCGGACGCGCTCGACGTGAAGACCGAGGGCAAGTTCGGCGTGACCTTCCCGAACGGCTGCCACGTCGCCGAAGTCGAGATCGAGCCCGATACCGGGATCGCCGAAATCGTGCGCTTCACCGCGGTTGACGACGCCGGCAACATCATCAATCATCAGATCGTGGAAGGCCAGATGCAGGGCGGGATCACTCAAGGGGCGGGGCAGGTGTTCGGCGAGCACGCGGTCTACGATCCGGACACCGGCCAGCTCCTCACCGGGAGCTTCATGGACTACCCGATGCCGCGCGCGGGCCTCGTTGCGGGGCTCGCGATCCGCGAGCATCCGGTGCCGACCGCCGCGAACCCGCTCGGCGCGAAAGGCGTCGGCGAAGCCGGCGTGAGCGGCTCGCTCCCCGCGCTGATGAACGCCGTATTGGATGCGCTGCGCCGGGCGGGCGTCACCCGCTTCGACATGCCGGCGACTCCGGACCGCCTGTGGCGCGCGATCCGGGGCGTAAAGTGAGCCTACTGTCATCCTGAGCGAAGCGAAGGATCTGCTTTTGAACAGCCGAAAAGCAGATTCTTCGGGCTGCGCCCTCAGAATGACAACCCGAACAGGGGGATCACCATGAACCACGGAAATATCTCCCCGGAAATCGCCAAGGGTCTCAAGGTCCTGCAGTCGAGAATCGCGAAAGCCAAGATCCCGTCCTCGAAGCTCGACGAGACGCTCAACATCGCCACCTGGAACATCCGGGAGTTCGGCAAGAAGGAGCGCAGCAAGGCGGCGATCCACTACATCGCCGAGATCCTGGGTCAATTCGATCTCATCAGCATTGCGGAATTGCGCGACAACCTGACCGATCTGGGCCGCGTCCTGGAGGTGCTCGGGCCGACCTGGCGGGTCATCTATTCCGACGCGCTGAGGGATTCGGGCGGAAACAACGAACGGGTCGGATTCATCTACGACAAGAGGGCGGTCGCATTCAGCGGATTCGCCGCCACTGCCAACCCGCCGCGCGAGAAAGTCGGAAACCTGTATCTGCCCAAATTCAACTGGTGGCGCGAGCCCTTCATGGCGTCCTTCAGCGCCGGCAGTTTCGATTTCGTGCTTCTGGCGGCGCACGCGCAATGGGGGACACCCGCCGGGCGCATGGTGGAGCTCGAGTCTCTCGCCGAATGGATCGATCTGAAGCGGAACGAGAAGACCTCCGAGGACAAGGATCTCATCATCGTCGGGGACTTCAATATCGAGACGCCCGAGCAGCTCGCGGCCTTGACCGGGAAAGGGCTTCAGATGCCCACCGCCCTCAAGGGCAAGTCCTTCGGCACGAACCTGGCCCAGGACAAGCGCTACGATCAGATTCTGCATTACCCCGGCTATCCGGAGAATTTCTCGAACCAGGCGGGCGTGGTCGATTTCTACGCCGGGAGCTCGAAAGAGCTGTTCCCGGACCTGGACAAGCCCGCGTTCACCTTCCAGATGTCCGATCACCTTCCGCTGTGGATGCAGATCAACACCGATATAGAGGGGGAGAGGCTCGACGAGATCATCCGGGCGGGAAAGTGATCCGGCCGAAAACCGATTCCCTTAACCCCGTTCGGGCGCTGCCGGCGTTAACTACAGGATGCCGGACCTCGCTTCGGTCCTGTCGGTCCCGCCTCACGCGCTCCCCGCGCAGCACCGGAGGCACGCCGAGGCGCTACACTTGCGCCGCATGAGGAGCGAGGCGAGCGACGAGGAGCTGATGCTGCGCTACGGCAAGGGCGATGCCCGCGCCTTCGAGCTGCTCTACCGCCGCCATCGTCTCCCCTTGTACCGGTTCCTGCTGCGACAGGTCGGCAGTGCGGAGTCCGCCGAAGACTTGTTCCAGGACCTCTGGATGCGCGTCGTCAATTCCCGCGGGCGCTATGAGCCCCGCGCGAAATTCACCTCCTGGGTCTACGCCATCGCCCACAATCGCCTGATGGATTTCTACCGCGTGAACGGCCGGGCGTCGTTCCTGAGCCACGAGGAAAGCGAATCCGTCCTCGAGGACCTTCCCGCCGGGGAAATCGCCGCGGACCTGCGCCTGGACCGAAAGCGCGCGGTGGAGCGCCTGCTCGCCGCGCTCGCCGGGCTTCCCGATGCGCAGCGCGAGGCCTTTCTCCTGCAGCAGGAAGGCGAAATGTCGATCGAGGAAATCGCCGCGGCGACCGGCGTCGGCGCCGAGACCGCGAAGAGCCGCCTGCGCTATGCTGTCGCGAAGCTGCGTGCAAGCCTGGGGAAGGAATCATGATCGAGCGGCGCGACGAGGAGCTTTCCCACATCTATCGTGACGCGGAGGCGCCGCGTCCTCCGCAGCGAGTCGACGACAATATCCTGGCGGCTTCGCAACGCGTCGCCGGCCTGGTGCGGCGGCCCGCGGGGCTCGGATTCGCGCGGCGCTGGGGTGCGCAGGTCGCGCTCGCCGCGACGGTGCTGGTGACCTCCACGCTGGCGCTCATGGTGTACGAGCGGCAGTCCGGTCTCGATGCGATCGCGCCCCAGGTGCCGCGCCCCGGTCGAACGGCAAAAGTTTCTCCGGTGGAGCCGCGCGCCGACCAGCCGAGGACGCCATCACCCGTGGTGTTGCAGCCCATCGCGCCCGCCCGGCCTATCTCGCAAGCCCTCCAGAGCGAGCGTGCCGAACGTCCGGGCGAGAGCACGCCTTCGACCTCAAGCCCCGGCGCGAGGCAGCCCGCGTTCGCGCCTGAAGTTCCGCGCACGGGGGAGGTACTGAGCAAGCGCGAGGAGGCGAAGCCTGCGCCCGCCCCGGGCGCGAACACTCTTCGGGAATCCGCATCGACGCTCCAGGGGGTCGGCTCCCTGACTAGCCGTGTGGCGGTCTCCGAGGCCAAGGAGCGCACGCCGGAAAAATGGCTCGCGGACATTCGCAAGCTCAAGGCCGAGGGCAAGGCGACCGAAGCCGAGCGCGATCTGGCCGAGTTCAAGAAGCGCTATCCCGACTACATCCTGCCGGAGGACCTGCGCTAGACGGCTGGAGTCGGAATCGTCTGGAGCGTTCAAGCTTTCGTCAGGGTTTTCTCCGTACACTGCCGCAGCGCCGCGCGGCGCGCCGCTTCCCGACAGCAGCCATGATCGCAAAAGAGGAAAAACTCGGAGCCGTTTCCGGCGCGGCGGGAAGGCGGGCGGTGCGATTGCCTCTGCTGAAACAGCTGGGGCCGGGATTGATCGCCGGCGCCGCGGACGACGATCCGAGCGGAATTGCCACCTATTCCCAGGCGGGCGCGCAGTTCGGGTACGGCATGCTGTGGTCGGTGCTGTTCACGCTGCCGCTCATGATCGGCATCCAGATCGTGAGCGCGCGCATCGGCCGCGTCACCGGGCAGGGCCTCGCCGCCAACATCCGGCAGCATTATCCGAAATCCTTGCTTTACGCGGTCATCGCGCTCCTGCTCGTCGCCAACACGATCAACATCGCGGCCGACCTCGGCGCGATGGCCGCGGCCCTGCAACTGCTCGTCGGAGGCTCGACTCGCCTGTACATCGTCGCGTTCGCGCTGGTGTCGCTCGGGCTGCAGGTCTTCATTCCCTTTCCCCGGTACGCGCCGTTCCTGAAGTGGCTGACGCTCGCGCTCTTCGCCTACGTCGCGACGGTGTTCGTGGTGCGCGTGCCGTGGCTCGAGGCCGGCTTGCACACGCTCGTCCCGGATCTGAGCTCGCGCGCGGACTATCTGCTCACCCTCGTGGCCGTGTTCGGCACCACGATCAGCCCGTACCTGTTCTTCTGGCAGGCTTCGCAGGAAGTGGAAGAGCAGCGCGCCGCCGACGGCGAAGAGCCGCTGCGCGAGGCGCCCGGGCAGGCGAAGGCCCACCTTCATCGCATCAAGATCGATACGTACATAGGAATGACGTTCTCGAACCTGGTGGCGTTCTTCATCATGCTGACCACCGCCGTGACCCTGCACGCGCACGGCATCACCGACATCCAGACTTCCGCGCAGGCGGCCGAGGCGCTCCGCCCCATCGGCGGCGAGTTCGCGTTTCTGCTGTTCGCGGCGGGCATCGTGGGGACGGGCATGCTCGCCGTGCCGGTGCTCGCCGGGTCGGCCGCGTACGCGGTCGCCGAATCCTTCCGCTGGCCGATCGGCCTGGGCCTGAGGCTGATGGAAGCGCGCGGCTTCTACGGCATCCTCATCGCCGCGACGACGATCGGCGTCGCGCTCAACTTCACCGAGATCGATCCGGTCAGGGCGCTCATCTGGAGCGCGGTGATCAACGGCGTGATCTCGGTCCCCATCATGGCGGTGATGATGCTGATGGCGGCGCGCCCGGAGATCATGGGGCGCTTCACCGTCAGGCGGCGCTTGAAGAATCTCGGCTGGCTCGCCACCGGCGTGATGGCGCTGGCGGTGGTCGCGATGCTGCTGGCGCTGATGACCGCGCGGTCGGCTCACGCGCGGGAACCCGCTGATTATCCCAACAAGCCCATCCACATCCTCGTCGGCTTCACCCCGGGCGGCGGGCCCGACATCACCGCGCGCTACGTCGCGCAGAAGCTCGGAGAAACGTGGAAGCAGCAGGTGATCGTCGACAACCGCCCGGGCGCGGGCGGCACGCTCGCCGCGGGCATGGTCGCGCGCGCCGCGCCCGACGGCGCGACGTTGCTCTCGGTTTCCTCCGCGCACGCCATCGCGCCCGTTCTCTATTCGAATCTGACCTACGACACGATCCGCGATCTTTCGGGCATCACGCTCTCGGCGAGCTCGAAGTACGTGCTCGTCGTGTCGCCTTCGCTCGGCATCAAGTCGGTGAAGGAGCTGATCGCGGCGGCGAAGGCGAAGCCTGGGAGCCTCAACTTCTCCTCCGCGGGCGTGGGCAGCGGCACGCACTTCGCCGGAGAGATGTTCAAGGCGATGGCGGCGATCGACGTCGTGCACGTTCCCTTCAAAGGCATCCCCGAGGCGCTCACCGAGACCCTGACCGGGCGCGTGCAGTTCTTCATGGCGCCTATCGCGAACGCGCTGGGCCAGGTGAAGGAGGGCAAGCTCGCGGGTTTGGGCGTCTCGTCGGCGGACCGCGACCCGCTCCTGCCCGAAGTGCCGACCGTCGCGGAGGCGGGCGTCCCCGGCTACGAGTCGATACTCTGGTTCGGGCTGCTCACCTCATCATCTGTACCGCGCCCCATCGTCGCGAAACTCAACCGCGAGATCGTGCGCATCCTCTCCGAGCCCGACGCGAGAGAGCGCTGGACGCCGATCGGCCTGCAGCCGCAGCCGACCACGCCGGAAGGGTTCGACAAGCTGATCCGCGACGACGTGGCGACGTTTACGAAGATTGCGAGAGGGGCGAATATAAAGGCCGAGTAGCGTTTTAACCCCGTCAGCACCACCGGCGCGTTTACCGACATTGAAACGGCGTGACGCCGGATGAAAAGGGGTTAAACAATGATGCTTCATCGACGGACGAGTATTGGAACCGCGCTGGTCGCAATGTCGATTGGCTGCGGCACGGCAACTGCGCAGGACGCCTCTCGCATCACCGCCGTGACGCTCTACCCGGGCAGCGCGACGGTCGAGCGCACCGCGCGGCTCGTGCCTGGCATGACGCGCCTCGAGATCTCCGGGCTGCCGGCGAATTTCGATCCGCAGACGGTGCGCGTTGAAGCAGATCCGGGGGTGCGCATAGGCGAAGTCTCCACGCAGGACCAGAGCCGCACGGCCGCTTCGAGCGCGCGCGAGGCCGCGATCGAGGAGAAAATCCAGGCGCTCAAGGACCGGCAGGCGGTGCTCGAGGTCGATGCCAGGTCCGCTCAGATGACGGCCGAATTCATTTCGCGCCTGGGCGCACCGGCAGGGGAGAAGCCGGCGCCCATTCCCAGCGCAAGGTCGCTCGCCGAAACGATAGAGGCGGGCCGGCGCGGAGGCAGCGACGCATTCGGCAGGATCCAGAAGGTGCAGGTGCAAAAGCGCGAGCTGGACAAGGAGATCCGCGCGCTCGAGCGCGATCTCGCGCGGCTGAAGAGCGGCGCGAAGGACGTGCGCACGATCGCGGTCGGCGTTTCCGCCGAGGGGCCGGGCGAGGTGAGAGTGTCCTACCAGGTGAACGGCGCCGGATGGCGGCCGGCGTACCGCGCTGGCCTGGACTCTGCGGGATCGAAGGTGTCACTCGAACGCCAGGGCGCGATCTCGCAGACGACTGGAGAGGACTGGACCAACGTCAAGCTCAAGCTTTCCACCGGCCAGCCGCGGCTCTCGCCGCAAGCGACCGAGCCGCGTCCGTGGAAGTTGTCGTTGTATAGCCCGAGCATCGGCGCCGTATCGGAGCTTTCATACAATCGCACAGCCGCGGCGCCCGCCGCGCTGCGAAGCGCAAAAGTCGACGAATTGCGCCAGGAAGCGCCGCTCGAAGTGCAGACCACGTTCGCCACCGAGTTCGAAGTGCCCGGCACAGTGAGCCTCCCGTCCGACGGCCGCAAGCTGACCGTGTCGCTCGCGAAGCTTGCGCTCCCCGTGAAAATGCGGCTGCGCGTGGTGCCGCGGCTGGACGCAGCAGCGGTGGTCACCGCGGAAGCCGAGCGTCCCGAAGGCGTGTGGCTCGCCGGAGACATCCAGCTCTACCGCGACGGCAACTACGTCGGCGCGACGGGCTGGAATCCGCAGACCTCCGCAGGACTGGTGCTGCCTTTCGGGCGCGACAGCCTGGTGCGCGTAAAGATCGATCGCGCGAAAGACCGCAACGGCTCGGGCGGAATCATCGGGCAGAGGAACGAGCGCGAGGTGAGCGATCTCTACACGCTCACGAGCCATCACAAGACGCCGGTCGAGCTCCTGGTGCTGGAATCCTCGCCCGTTTCGACCAACGACCAGATCAAGGTCGAGGCGAGGTTCGATCCCAAGCCGACGGCGGAGAACTGGGAGCAGCGGCAAGGCGTAGTCGCCTGGGCGCGCGCCATCGCGCCGAACGAGACGCTGAAATTCAGCGTGAGCTATGCGATCGGCTATCCGAGGGACGGGGCGGTAGTCGGGCTGCCCTAGCAACGAACGCGAGCTCGTCGGCCGCGGACCGACGCTTGACGTTGCGCGCTCGGCGAGCGCATGATTTTTCCCGACGCCTGCCGCGCGGCACAGGGGAACCACGGGATCGGAGCCGTGCAACGGGCGGTCCTTTCACTTCACCGGGGAGAAAAATCATGAACCGACGCACCGCACTTGCTTTGACCGCAACGTCATTATTTTGCCTGGGAGCTGCCCTGCCTGCAGCGGCGCAGCAGAAGACGCTCAAGGATCAGATCACCGGCACCTGGTCGTTCGCCTCTACGGTCAATACTCGGCCCGACGGCACCAAGGTCGATCCCTGGGGTCCCGGCGCAACGGGCAGCCTCATCTACTATCCGAACGGCCGCTTTGCATTCATGATCATGCGCGCCGATCTTCCCAAGTTCGAGCGGGACAAAGGAACTCCGGAACAATTCAAGGCCGCCGCTCAAGGCGTGACCGCCTACCACGGCACGTACACGGTGGACGAAACGAACAAGACGATCGTTCACCGTGTGATCGGCAGTTCGTTCGCGGCGTTCAACGGCACGGAAGTAAAACGGACTGTCACTTCCGTCACTGCGGACGAACTCAGATACACCATCCCGACCTCCTCGTTCGGGACGACGGTCGATTCGACCTGGAAACGGGCGAAATAGGCTCGACGCAGGGCGCGCGCATTGCGCGTGCTCTGCATCGTTCAAAAATCGTATATCTCTCGGCCTTTGTAAGTGAGGAATCCTGTTTGATACACTGAGCCGAACAAAGGAGGACACGATGTTTCCGACAATCCGCTCCGCTGTCTTGCTGCTGCTCCTCGTTCCCTTCTCAGCCCGCGCGGGGGTGACCTGCGCGGACGTGCTGAAGGTTCTCGGCAATCAGCTCGCCGACCCGACCTGCTTCCAGAGCACAGACCTCACCACCGCCAATCCGTTGACGACGCCGGCCAACACCTCCCCCGCTTTCACTCCTATCACCGATCGCGACGTAATCGCCCCGGTCGCGGGCAAGCGCACCCCGATCACCAAAACGGTGCCCGGCCTGCAGCTCAACGCGCGGATCGCGTCGGACCCGATCGGCCAGGCGCGATTTCTGCTGCGGCTGCCGAACGACTGGAACGGCCGGCTGGTGGTAGCCGGCGCCTCCGGCACCCGCAGCGAGTTCAACGGGGATTTCGCCTGGAGCGATTACGTGGTGCAGCAGGGCTACGCCTACGCCTCGCAGAACAAGGGCGTGCTGAACTTGTCCATCGTCACGCTTGCACCGCCGCCGCCCGCGGACCCGCTCGCCTGCCGGCTCAACCCGGCTTCCACCGTGTGGGTGCACTTCTTCGACAACGATCCCGGCCAGCCATTCACCCGCTGGGCCGAATTCATGATCAAGGCGGCGGAGCTCGCGCGCGACGGCGTCAAGGCGGGCTACGGCCGCTCGCCGCGCTTCACCTATGCGGTCGGCACCTCGAACGGCGGCTACCAGGTGCGCCGCGC
>WNGP01006158.1_pt1 | contig 9984 bp, 7 predicted proteins | sample 5407671 | NCBI WGS metagenome assembly WNGP01 (sample SAMN13153381, study PRJNA577476) | soil metagenome | isolation source: 40 cm soil or saprolite under Garry oak tree replicate 2 | place: USA:California | collected 2016-06-15
GTCGCGTCATCGATCTGGAGCGCGGCGCGGAAGACATTCCGGGCTGAGGCTTCGAGGAGATACCACGCGACCATCCAGTCGCATGCAGGATCGCCCACGCCCAGACCCCCGAAGTCGATGACGGCACTCAACCGGCCCCGTTCGACCAGCAGATTCCCAGGATGGAGGTCTCCGTGAATCCAAACGGGCAAGCCATCCCACACTGGTGCCTGGAGGGCTGCTTCCCACGCTGCGGTCACTGCCTCAATATCGAGCAGGCCAGCAAGTTTGGCGATGGTGGCGCGGATGCTCTCGTCTCGCATGACCAGCGGCTCGCCTCGGAAAAAGTTGTGCGGTCCAGGGGGTGGCCCGCCCACCGGATCGATCCGCTGCAGGGCGGCGATGAAGTGAGCCAGCGCTCTCGCCGCCTGGATTGGATCGGCGATGCGCTCGATGATCGCGTTGTGACCTGCGAGCCAGCGGTAGACGGACCACTGCCAGGAGTAGCCCTCGCCCGGTGTCCCCAGAGCAAGCGGGACAGGGATGGCAAGTGGCAGGTGCGGGGCGAGTCGTGGCAGCCACCGCTGCTCCTTCTCCACCTGCTCAATGGCCCAGTCGACGCGGGGGAGCCGCACGGCCATGTCCTGGCCTAGCCGATAGAGCGCGTTGTCGGTCCCAGCGGAGGGGACCGGTGTGATGGGAAGGGCCGCCCACTGCGGAAACTGGGCGGCGAGCAATCGCCGCACGAGAACGACGTCGATGTTCACCTCGTCGACACGCATGTTCCCAGCGGACATCAGCATTCCTTCGAGCTAGCCATGAAGAGATGAAATCCATCCAATGACAAGGAGTATGCCATAGATGCCCTGGCGCGTCAAGAAGACTCCCGCTTTTTTGCCTGCCTGGACTGACCATGCGAATCTGCGCATCATATGACGAGGTGCAATACGATTTTATGAGACTTTGGAAAAGTACGCCCGGCACGACATACCGAGACTCAACAATCAGTTATATGGTACTCACGCTAGTAAAATAATCAAGCAGCGATTTGAGCCTGTTGAGGGGTGTGCTGGCTACTTCGTATATCTGTTCCAAAATCAGGAAGGATGTAGGCATGCAGGAAATCTTCAAGCCACGTATCTGGTTCGTCGTTTGCTAAGAAAAAGCACTGGTAGAGCCATTATGAGTGCTCTTTCTTTGGAACGGATATGCGAAGTAGCTCGTACAGCTTGTTATCAAAACGATAAAAAACTGTGATCGGTTTTTGTCAGAAAACCGTCAGCAGATATGGTATGCTTCTGCAGAGGAGAACTTCCTTCTTGTTGAGAGGGAGTGCGAAAGTGGCGAGGCTGACAGCAGGAGAAACGCCTCGCCACTTTTGTTGTCCTCAAGTAACAGCTCACGGAGCCAACACAACCTTGTGGCAAATCAACATGATGTGTTTGTGGCATTCCTTGTGCTTTTTCTGTTCCTTCTCTCCACTAAGAGGGACACATCAGCGCAGAAAGAGAGGGAGAACATGAAGCAATGTGAAGACCGATGCGACGGAGGCATGTGCATTATCGACAACCAGACACACATCCATCTTAACTCTCAGGAAGCCTCTGCTTTCTGGCAGTGGTTGTCCGCTCTTCAGCAGATCTTGCACGCACCCAACCAGCAAACGCAGCGGGAAATGCATCTATCCCAAAAAGACCTGAACCACGGAGACGAAAGGGAACCTGCCATCCCTGACCTGCACGAACAGGGATCCATGGTCAGGGGCCTCGACGCAGGATGGGAGGCCATGACGCAACAAGCCTTCCAGTTACTCAAAGCCTACCAGATCGAAGCGCATGTTCATCCTTTGCTGGAAGACACCACGACCTATGCTCAAGGGTAGGGAAGGGCCGAACGTGATGCCAACTCGTGCAGGTCTTCAGGAAGGAAAGAGCATTGGCTTCTTTGCTGCTCAAAGAAGAACCAGTGGAGGATGTTGTGCTGACTACGATATTGTCAACTTGGTAACATAACTGAACAATGTGCTTAAATAGCTTCATGAAAACAACCACCTGTGCTGGCTACTTGGCACGTCCGTTCTAGAAAATAGCTAGTTTTTCGAACGGATGTGCCAAGTAGCCAGCACAATCCAATGTGAAGGCAAGTGACTACCGTTTGCAGAAGGAACTGTCAGGCTCTGACGCCTACATGGCTCAGGTCACCTCTCGTTTCATCCCTCATGTCTGTTAACCAGCGCTGGATTGCCCAAAGCCCAATCTCCAAGACCGGCCTCTCTTGCTGGTCGTCTTGCCCTTCCACTCACCTGCTCTGCATCGGCAGCGACTTTTTTCGTCCATTGATGGCATAAATCCCAAGCGCAACGGCACCGACAGCAACGACGGCTACCAGCCAACCAGGAGCGTGTAAGTCAAGGGCAGGGACAATAGCAAAACCATCAAAGAGGGAAATGAGAATAAATCCGATATGGTCAATGACGGCTCCTTGATTTCCAGACGGTGCTTGAAGGACTGACACGGCTTGAACCGCACGCCAGATCATATACACTCCCAGAACGGCAAGGCCTAGAAAGATGATTTGCGTCATAGCCGGTAAACTCGTCACATGCGATATGATCGCGATGACGAGAAACACCTCCATCAGCATGAGGAGCACTAAAACTGCCCTGGCTAATTGCCGTTGCCGGAGCGTCTTGTTTTGAAAAAGTAAGACGATGCCAACGATAAAGGCTCCGGTTGCACTGAGTGCGTGTATCACGATCGCAAGTGTATGGAGGTTGAGCATTCCTTTCTCCTGTCTCGTTCAACCTGTCTAGCGATGACCAACTGCCTTGTTGCGAACGAATTGCACCGTCGCCGCGATACCGGCGACGATGGCGATCACCTCGCCGATCAACTGGAGGCTGTCTTCGGTGAAGCCGATGACCAGCCCAGGATGGGTCAGCCGGAACGACACCGAGGCCGACCCGAAGGTGGCCGCGCCAATCAGCAGGCTGGCGGCGAACGCTGCTCCCAGCGCCGGCATCCAGCCGATGCGAGTCGCCACCAGGCCGGCTATCGCCAGGGTGACCAGTCCCACCAGCAACGGTGGCAGATAGAGCGGGCCCACGGTGAGAGCTCCCTGCACTGCGCGCGGCCCTGGGCCAGGGTTCACTCCTGCTCCCAAGAACCCGATCCCTGTCGCGACCAGGCCAACGATGGTCAGCCTGGCAAGCCCTGAGAGCGGGGCATTCGTCGTCATGGCTCACTCCTTTGCCTTGGCCTGACTCCTCCATTCCTGCACAACCTGGAAAAATCCCTTTCGCCAACTGGGATACATCGGCTGCCAGTTCAAGAGCTGACGCGCTTTCCGATTCGTTGCCCCACGTGCTCCTCGCGGTTGTCCTGCGGCCACGGGCGGTGCAGGAGCACCGATGGTAGCAGCGTACACTGGGAGCCAGACCGTCCCGGGGGCGGGCTCATCATCCACGATATTCACGATCCCTGCGGGCCAGTCCAGGGCGAGCAGCGCCGCGCGTGCCGCATCCTCGACATGCAGAAAGGAGGTAATGCCCTCATCAGCAGTCAACTGCCCCTGGCGCACCTGCTGCGCGATCGATCCATCGGGTGCATACCAGGTGCCCAGCCCGTAGAGCGTCCCATAGCGCAGCACAACGCCTCTCTCCATCTCGGCGACAGCACGCTCAAGGGCGTCAACCCCTTCAACTGTGGTGCGCCGGGGCTCGGGTGCTTCCAGATCCAGGGGAACGGTCTCATCCGCCGGGCCATCGCCAGGGGCAGTCACCCAGGAAATGCTTTGCGCGATGAACTGGCGCACCCCAGCAGCACGTGCCGCGTCCACCAGGTTGCGTGTTCCTTCCCGGCGCATGCGCGCGTTGGCCGCTGAACTGCCAGCGCGTAAGTCGGTGAGTTGCTGGATGATCACCTCTGGGTGTGCCTCGTGCACCACGCTAGCGAGTCTGGCGCGATCAAAGGCATCGACAACCTGAGGCGTTGCGCCGAGTTGCTGGAGCAGCTCACGTTTGTCTGCGGTACGCGTGGTGCCGATCACCTCATAGCCGGAGGCCACCAACAGAGGAATGAGCCGACGCCCAATGACTCCCGTGGCCCCTGCCACCAATATTTTCATCTCGATACCTCTTTTTCGTTTGATCTTCCCTCTTCTGTCCGATATCCTTTGATTCTCCCACGAATTGAGCAACGAGAGAGTTCCACATGAGCCGTTTTATGTGTTGATGTTAGCGCCAGGAGAGGGAGGATTCCTCGTCCTCCCTCTCCTGGGGAGTGCGCCGCTTATGATCTCTCGATTGGAGGAGTGGCCTCCTCGTAGACCGATTGCGATGCCGGATGACCCCAGTACATCAGGGCACCCTGAGAGGCCAGCCAGCGAACCGGCTCCCAGTCAGGGGCGAGGATCAGAGCCCCAGGAGCATAGACTTCGATGCGGTTGCCCCCAGGTTCGCGTGCATACAGGTAGAAGCTTCCGGCTACCCCATGACGTCCTGGGATGATCTGGAGGCTCTCGTGGCCGTAGTCGTGCAGGATGTCAGCGGCTCGCATGACGTCCTCGCGCGTGTCCACTGCGAAGGCGATATGATTCAAGCGTCCATGTGCCCCGCTGCGGTCCATGGTAAAAGCGAGATCGTGGTCAAGTGCTCCCACCGAGAGAAACGAGGCCACCTGGAGGTCCATCCCGTCTGGGACGACGTAGGCGCGATGGAAAAAGCCCAGGTGCTGCTGGAAGAACTCGCTGCAAGCCCGCACGTCGCTCGTCGCCAGATTGACATGGTGAAGCCAACGCACCGCAGCACCTCGGCCTGTATACTTTTGCGGGCGGTCAGGCAGCGTTCCTTTCAGGTCAGGAGGCGCTTGCCAGCGTTCGACCTCCCAGAACACTTCGTTGAGATGACCGTCCGGCAAACGGAAGCGGTAGGCCGGGCCATGTCCCTGATCCCCCTCAATCCAGCCCAGACCCTGTCCGGTGGTCGCCAGTGCCTGCTCCAGCTCGGTCAGATCCTCTGCGCTCTCCGCTCGCCATCCCACATGGCCCAGGCCCGACTGCGCCGCTTCGGTGATTTTGAGACTGTGATGAAAGAACTCTCCCCAGCCCCGCAGGTAGACTGATTGCCCCGCCTTTTCCGAGATTTCCAGGCCAAGCTGCTGTTCAAGGAACGCGACCGTCTCGGCGGGTCGCGGACTCAAGAGCTCGACGTGTGCGAGTTGGGAGAGAAGATGCTTCTTCATTGGGTATTCCTCCTGTTCTTTTCTTTCCAGACTTTCTGCCTTTTCCCAGTGAGTTGTTGAGAAAAGACACGCTAAATTTGGTTGCACATGCATGCAGCCGAAGAGACAAAAAAATTAGGGATCAGGTGAGCAAGCTGAAACAATCATCTGCCCGACCAGATCATAGGCTGTCGTGAGATCAAGCTCCGGGCGAGTGAGTTGCTGCAAGGCCAGGCCGTCAAAGCAGGCCAGAATAACTGCTGCCACCGCCTGTGCTTGAGCCTCAGGAACACCCGTAAGGTGCTGGAGCGTTTGGGCAATCTCCTGCTGAATGTAAGCGAGCAACGCTCCAACCGCAAGCAAGAAGTGTGGATCACGCAAGCCAAGCGCATACAATTCATAGCGCAAGCGAAACCAGGCTGGTTCCTTTCTGGGCATGTCTTGCATAACAGCCAGAGCAGCGGCAGGAAAGTTCTCAGGGGGCTGCCCCGGCTGTAATGCCTGTAATAAACGCTGCTTGAAGCGGGCACCGGCTTCCTGAAGAACCTCCAGCAGTAACTCGTCTTTCGAGGCAAAGTAGTAGCTGAATAACCCGGAAGAAACACCTGCCAGCCGGGCAATTTCTTTGATGGTTGCCTCTTCAATCCCTCTCTCTGAGAGGATGGTATAGGCTGCCTCAATGAAGCGTTTTCGGTTGTCGCTGCGATAGACTCGCGTCTTGTCTTGCTCTGCAGAAATTTGGTTGCTCATGCAAACAATATACACGCTTCTCTCTCCGTTGTCAAGCAGAACCGTGGGCCATGGGGCAGATGGGCAGGAAGCGATTCTGATATGCCGGCTCTGCATGGAGCGTGAGATAGAATGAGAGGAATGGCTCACCGCTCGGTGGAGCACTCCTCCGCGAGCAGTCTGGTGATCCCTCTTCCTCAATGAAAGGCATGAGCTCATCGCTCGAAAGGAGTAGAGACAGATGGAATAACACGCGACCGAACACTCTCGCCTGGAGCTTTCCACGCAACTGGTCACGATCATGACGACGGAACACTACAACTTGCGCATGGCGCTCCAGCCTCTTTGTTGGGACCGTCTCAAGCGGATTGATCGCCCTGGCCTTTGTGGGACAGGTCTCCCACCTGGGAACGGCCTTTTTCATGTTTAGCCTGGTGGTCATTGCCGCCCTCTGTGTGATGGGGCTAATCACGTTTGAGCGCGTGCTGGAATCGAGCAATACGCAGTTCATGTACGCGCGTGGCATCAACCGCATTCGTCACCTCTATCTGGAGTCTGCCCCGCAGATGCAGCCCTACTTCATCCTCTCCTCTCATGATGATATCGAGGGGACCTTGGCGGATATGGGCGTGATGAGCTCCTCCCGGTGGCAGGTCTTTTTCTCGATAGCCGGCATGGTCGCCATCATCACGAGTGTGCTGGCAGGCAGCTTTGTGGGCCTGGGGCTTTCTGCCTTCAGCTTGTCGGTGGCGGTGAGCACCAGTGCAGGAGTCGTCACCTTCCTGGTGAGTGTCGGCCTGCATCAGCGCTATCAATGGAGGCAGTGGCTGCAACTGGGGTGTGGCCTGCCCGCCCTCTTTCCAAGCCAACCAAGAGAGTAGCAGTCGAAAGAAGTGTCTCCAAGGCAACTCTTTCTACTTGAGATACCCTCTACTTTGCGGCTGGTGACAGATCAGGAAACGCCTTGACGTTCACGTGACGTTGAGTACCCATGGCTAAAAAGCTTACATAACACTCCCTCAAGAAGGCTCTGTTTTCTGCGAGGCCCGGGAATCTCTGGACTCGTTTTCGCTCCGGGGGAAGGCTTAGCGGGGAAAATGGTACGAAAAAAAATGGGCCTATTGATGAGTTCAACCGACTCAAAGTAAGATTATCTATGAGGCATGCTTCTTTTCTGGGTAAGATTCTCCCATGAGGCAATGCGGGTTTCTAGTTGACATTTAACACACACCGGTTCCCGAACATGTGCTATACTGTTTGGGAACTTTTCTCTGGAAATCTGGTGATGCGCATGAAGGACGAGAACGAGGCCATGCCGGTCGTGCAAGGTGAGACCCTGACCTATTGGCAAGACGGACAAGACCATCGGCTGCCGGTGGGAACACCTGCCTGGTATGCCTGGTTGAGCACAGCGCGCACCTTTGCCTTTCGCGGTGCGTTGGGGACCTTCACGGCGCGCAAAGAGCAAGCGAGCAATAAGCGCGGAGGCGGGTACTGGCGCGCCTACCGCAAGCGCAACGGCAAGCTCCACCGGGTCTATCTCGGCAAGTCGGGGGAGCTGACCCGCGACCGGCTGAACACCGCAGCAGTCACCCTGGCGAGTCGGCAAGCTGCCAATGAAGACGAGCGGGAGCCGGGCCGACCTGTGCGACATCAGCAGATGGAAGCCTCAGACGAACGAAAGGAAGGCTCTGAGCGTGCGTCCAGGCGTTCTTCTCCCCTCCCGTTGCCACTCACGTCGCTCATTGGGCGCGAGCGGGAGGTCGCTGCGGCCTGTACTCTGCTCGTGCGTCCTGAGGTCCGTTTGCTGACGCTCACCGGTACCGGAGGCGTGGGCAAGACGCGCCTGGCGCTGGCAATCGCAAGCGAGGTCCAGGAGCGTTTCCCAGATGGAATCTGCTTCATCGAGCTTTCTCCCATTCAGGATGCGGACCTGGTCCTGCCCACGATCGTGCAGGCCCTCGGTCTGCAAGGCAGCAGCACCCGCGCGCCATTGGACCTGTTGCAAGCAGCGCTGCGGGAGCAGCACCTGCTGCTGGTGCTCGACAACTTCGAGCTGGTAGTCGCAGCGGCCCCGCAACTGGTAGCGCTGTTAGCTGCCTGTCCTCGCCTCACGCTGCTGGTGACGAGCCGGGAGCGCTTGCATGTGCGCGGCGAGCATGAGTTCCCCGTGCTCCCGCTGGCACTGCCCGATCCGCAGCACTTACCGGAGAGCGAGACCCTGACCCATTATGGCGCGGTGGCCCTCTTCCTGGAGCGGGCGCGGGAGGTCCAGCCCACCCTCGCCCTAACCCCCGAGACCGCTCCGCTCATCGCCGCCATCTGTGTTCGCCTCGATGGCCTGCCGCTCGCCCTTGAGCTTGCTGCTGCGCGGCTGAAGCTGCTGTCCCTCTCGGCACTGTTGGAGCGGTTGGAACATCGGCTCGCTGTCTTGACGGGTGGGCCACGCGATTTGCCTGCCCGCCAGCACACCCTGCGCGACACCATCGCCTGGAGCAACGACCTGCTCTCGGTGGACGAACAGCAGCTCTTCCGGCGGCTTGCGGTCTTTGTCGGTGGCTTCACCCTGGAAGCTGTGGAGACTGTCAATGGCGCGCTTGGAGGTGAGCGGGCGCAGGTGCTGGATGGAGTAACCTCTCTGCTCGACAAGCACTTGCTACGCCAGGCCGAGCAGGATGGTCTCGAGCAGAGCGACCGACGCCTGCTGATGTTAGAGACGATCCGCGAGTATGGCTGGGAGCGCCTGGTAAGCTGTGGCGAGTTAGAAGAGACCAGGCAGGCTCACGCAGCGTATTATCTGCAGCTTGCCGAGGAGGCCGAAGCGCACGTGTTCGGGGCAGAGCAAGGGCAGTGGTTCGATCGGCTGGAGCGGGAGGCGGACAACCTGCGCGCCGCGCTGAGTTGGGCCATGGAGCAAGCAGGAAGCGAGCAAACGGGACAGAAGAGGGAGACGGCGTTGCGGTTCGCAGGAGCCCTGCTGCGCTACTGGGCGGTGCGCGGATCGCTCTCTGAAGGGCTGGCCTGGCTGGAGAGGACGCTTTCGGTGCCTGCTCCCGTCCCGGCATCTGCACGCATCAAGGCACTCAGCGGGGCCGCCTGGCTGGCCTTTTTTCTGGGCGATGGCGCGCGAGCAGAGGCACTGAGTGAGGAGTGCTTGTCTCTGTATCGAGCGGCCAAAGAGACGCGGGAGGCACAGGATATAGCGGCAGCCCTGCTGTGGCTGGGGTGGCTTCCCTTGAGGCACGGCAACGATGACCAGGTGCGCTACCTGCTTGAGGAGGGTCGTGCGCTCGCCAGCACGAGAGGAGATCGACGGAATCTGGCCTACTTGCTCCACTTTCTCGGCATGGCTGCCATCAGCCGGCAGAACTACAGGGAAGCTCGTTCCCTTCTGGAAGAAAGCCAGCAGTATTACCGGCAGATGGAGAATCAGCAAGACCTGGTCTGGTCGTTCCTCTACCTGGGACAGGTCTGCTTTGCGCAGGACGACGCGCTGCGTGCCGTCACCCTCGTCGAGGAAGGACTGGCACAGGCCCGTGCGGGGCATTACCAGATAGGCGCCGCCTGCTCGCTGTATTTGTTGGGACGCTTTGCCCTTGCGCAGGGGGAGGCAACCAGGGCACGTGCCTTCCTCGAAGAGAGCCTGACCATCTTTGAAGCCTATGGGCTGCACTCCAACGTCGCGCAGGTGCTGTCCTGGTTAGCCAGCACGGCCCTGGCGCTGGGTGAGATGGACAAAGCCGCCGCGTTGTGCCAGAACAGTCTCGCACGCTTCCGGCAGATGGATGACCAGGACAGCATGGCCCTCTGCCTGCGGGAGTGGGGATGCTTGCTCGCGCGCAGGGGAGAGCGCGCATGGGCAGCACAACTCTGGGGGGTGGCCGAAACGCTCGGTGGTGCGACGGGGGGCTCGCGTTTCTTCGATCTGTTCACGCTCTTTACCGCGCTGGGCGAACGTGCCGACTACGAGCAGACGAAAACGGCGGTCCAAGCGGAACTCGGCGAGCAGGCCTTTGCTGCCGCCTGGGCCGAAGGACGGGCGATGACGCCGGAACAA
>WNGP01006159.1_pt1 | contig 9984 bp, 11 predicted proteins | sample 5407671 | NCBI WGS metagenome assembly WNGP01 (sample SAMN13153381, study PRJNA577476) | soil metagenome | isolation source: 40 cm soil or saprolite under Garry oak tree replicate 2 | place: USA:California | collected 2016-06-15
CATGCGGGAAGACGCATAACGAGCCCTCGGAGCGCGTCAATCGCACGCAAAGGTCGTAGTGGCGCGTGACAAGCTAGGTTAATGGTGAGCTGGCTGACTGCGTCTATGCCTGCAGGTAGGCAGAGATCTTGGTGACAAGAATGCGCGGGGACAGGCGGACGGAGAACGCCAGCATGCGGTTGGCTATGCCGGGTATGACCAAAGGTTTGCCTCGCTGCAGGCCATTGTGCCCGGCCCGGGCGACGCGCGCGGCGTCCATGCCGCCCCGGCGGAACAGCCGGGTGCCTGCCATGCCGGCCTGTGCCGCGAACTTCGTGTCTGTCGCGCCGGGGGCCAGGCAGGTTACCCGCACTCCCGATCCGCGGACTTCCTCGGCCAGGGCCTCGGTGAAGGACAGCACGTACGCCTTCGTCGCGCAGTAGACGGCCTGGTTGGGGCCGGGCTGGAACGCGGCCGTGGAGGCGACATTCAAGATCGCTCCGCGGCGGCGGTCCAGCATGGCGGGAAGAAGCAGCGCTGTCAGCTGGGTGAGCGCCGTGACGTTGACCTCGATGATCTCCAGCTGGCGCTGGGCGCCGAGTCCGGCGATGGAGCCGCGTGCTCCGAAGCCGGCGTTGTTGACCAGGACATCGACGTCAAGGTGCTCCCGCGCGAGTACCTCCGCGATCTCGCCGCGACTGGACGGCCGGCTCAGGTCGGCGGGTATCACCCGCGCCTCGGTCCCGTATTTCGCGGCGAGTTCGTCCGCGACCTTGCGCAGTTCGCCCTCGCTTCGAGCGACCAGCATGAGCCGCGCGCCGTCGCGAGCGTACAGCCTGGCCAGCTCCCGCCCGATTCCCGACGAGGCGCCGGTAATAAGAACCGTGTCAGCCCGACGCCGTCGCGGCAGGTCCCCGGCAGCGGGTTCCGCTGGCGCGTTGCTCCCAGTTTCCGTCATGCTGCGCCTCCCTTGCTCTGCCACCTGCCACGGTAGCGATTTGGGGGAAGAGCGCAAGGACGAGACCGGTGTCCAGGCCCCGATGACATCCGGGCCCGGTTCACCCGGCACACCTCCCGGCCTGGTCACCGAACTGGCCGCGCTGTGATCCCGCCCGGGCAGCATGGTCCGCTGCCACGCCCTGCCGTCTTTGCGCGAACTGGCGAGGCTGTGCGCGTGGCGCGAGCAAGCGACGCGCCATGGCGCGGTTGAGGCCGGCGATGCCCCGGACCGCCCGCGGCAGGAGGATCAAGGTCAGCAGGCCGGCCAGCACCGTGACCGTGTCAGCGGCGAGAGAGTGAACGGGCGTACCGTTCACGTACACCACGCTTGTCCCCAGCAGATGCCAGATCGGCTGGAGCAGCGCCATGATCCCGCCCGCCCAGAGCAGCACGGCGACGAAGCCAGGTATGCCGATGAGGACGAGCAGGAGCAGGTAACAAACCGCGCGCCACATGACCGGGTCAGCCAGCCGTCTCCTGACCCGTCCTGACAGGCCGTGCGCTTTCGGCAGCGGAGGCGGGGCGCCGGTTCGTTCTCGGAGCAGGGCCGCCACCCGGAACCGTTCCGCCCGCACCACCGTTCGGCCGCCCAGCGACAGGGTCATCGCGAGGATCCCCAGCCCGGCGATCCCGATGGGACCGTTCAGCAGGAGTTGGAGCATCTCGCGCAGGTTTCGCACCGTGACTGCGGCCGGGAGGGCGGATCGCAGGACATGCCTTCTCGCCGGAGCGACCGCGCTCGAATGTGCCTGTGCACCGGCAGGACTGGCGATTGGCCGCGGAAGATGGCGAGCCTGCCGCGGCATCGAGCGCGAGCCGGGCCGCTGCGGCCCGCTGCGCCGAGTCGGGTCGGCCGGGCCGTCGGCCGGCTTCCTGACGCCGGTCGGCCGGGCAGCGGTCACGGTCGGGGGATCCAACGGCTGGGCAGCGAGGGCGAACGCCTCGGGGGGAGCGATCTCCTCGTCCAGGGACTCCGCTGCGGTGCTGGTCACGAGCCCAAGCGCGAGGACAAGCTCACCGGCTACCCAGGCGCAGGCTTCCGGTGCGAACAGTGTTGCCGCAGCGAACGAGGAGGCAGCAAGCCGGGCTGCCGTGGCCGGGTCCATGCCAAGCGATACATGGTCGTGCAGCGTCTCAGCAACACGGTCTTGGGCGGCCGCGGCGAGCAGCCTGGCCATCCTGGGGGCGCCCGGAAGCAGGTCCGCCAGCAGGCTGGCGATCATCGCCGGCTGAGACAGCACCTCAGACCCGTACTCCGAGACAATGACCCGCAAGGCCACTCTTACCTCGCGGGCGTGCTCTGGCGCGAATACCATCTCGCATCCCTCCTCGACCCTCGGCGAAGCCGCCGGTCGTTATCCGCCGGAATGATCGGAGGTGCCGGTCAGGTATGTCGTACCGTCGGCTCGGCGCACCTGCCGGTGCGGGTAGATACTGGAAATGAATCCGGAGGTCGTGCGGCCGTGATGTTCGAGATGTTCTCTGGTGCTTCGAGCCCGCAGCAAGATCCGCGGGGCGCCGAGGGGATCGTTCATCTTTCATCAACCCAATCCTTCTCACGGCCGAGTGCCCTCGGATCCGTGTCGGATCTGGGCCTCAGGGCCGTGACCTCAGGCTGCGCCATGACGGCGCCCGGGTCATCACGGAAACTCGTGAACCGGTCAGCGAGCTGCTGCGACGAGACTGTCGGCCGATGGCTGGCCCAGCGGGCCGGGGAGCGTGAGCCAGGCCGGCCCGTGGATGTGCGGCTGGCGCCGGAGGATCGGCGCGGCACTTTCATGCTTGCCGCGTAAAGGCCGCCCGGCCATGCCACCCCCGTTCTGGTGTATCTGCCATGCCTGACATCGCGAGGACCTCGGCGAGCAGCGCACCCCACATCCAGGCCTGGCTTCGCGCGCGAGTTCTGGCCCCGCCTGTGTCGCGGCCGTCCAGTGTCTGCGGACTAGCGGCTGGAGGGCTCTGCCCGGAGACGGCAGACATCAGGTCTTGGACCCAGCCTGCGCTTGGTAAGTACATGGGTTACCTGCCGGGGTTCAGCCCGGCCATGCTCAGACGGTCGTCTATTTCATCGGCCAGCCATTCAAGTTGCGGCCCGCCGCCGCTTGCGGCGTCTTTCTTGGCGTTGAACAAGCGGACCCACAGGCCGGCGGCCCAGGCGTGCTGGATCTGCGGGCCGGTCCAGCGTGCGCCGGCTGCGGCCTGGTAGGAGGTGATGAAGTCAGCACTCTGCCCGATCGTCGCCGCCTGGCCGGGCTCTCCGGCTGCGGGCCAGACCGCGGCCGCGAGCCCGGCGATCGCGACTTCCGGCTGGGCGATGACGCTGTCCCAGTCATGGACGGCGAGCACGTGGTCACCTGCCCAGCGGACGTTCTGGGACTCCCAGTCGCCGTGACCGATCCGCAGCGGCTCACGGCATGCAGTCATGCGCTGGCGGACCCAGTCTGCCGCACGATCAACCCATCCCGGGCCCGGTGATTCGTTGAGGTCCCGTCCCTGATCATCGCGGTCGGGCCACAGCAGTGCCCCGGGGTGGTCCCAGCCGGTCCACGGCGGTGACGGCGTCAGGGAAGGAACGCTGGCGGCACCGGGTGCCGAGCCGACGAGCCGGGCCAGCAGCGCCGCGAACGGGGCTGCTCCCTGTTCCGGCGGTCGTTGCCGACCGCCGAGCACGCATGCCTCGGCCGTGACCGCGAACCCGCGTACCGCGGCGGGACCGGCCAGCGGTGCCGGGCACGGGAAGCCAGTCCTGGCCAGATGGGCCTGCACCGCGGCGCAGCCGGCGATCCGCGGCTCGAACGGCCTGACCTTGATCACGACAGTCCTGCCGTCCGCCAGCTCGGCACCGATTACTTGAGCAAGGTGACCCGACCGGAACAGGACACGGGCTACGCACGTCCCGAGCGAACGCCCGCACCAGTCAGATATCACGGCGTCATCCAGCACAGCAGCAGTCTGCCGGGTCGGGCCGTGACGATTCCTCTTGTTAGCGTGCGGGCGTCCGGTATTTGAATGGCCTTGCGGAGCAGATGGTCCTGGACGGCGTCGACCTGCGCATCGGCGAGGGCGAAGTCTTCGCGCTGCTCGGGCCGAACGGCGCGGGCAAGACCACCACCGTGAAGATCCTGTCCACCCTGATCCGGGCGGACGCCGGCACGGCCAGCGTCATAGGGCACGACCTGCGCGGCGAGGCCGGCGCGGTGCGCGCGGTGATCGGGGTCACCGGGCAGTTCTTCGCGGTCGATAAGTGGCTCGCCGGCGAGGAGAACCTGCTCCTCATGGGCCGCCCGCTGCACCTGCCTGCGGCCGACCGGCGGGCGCGGGCCGCCGGGCTGCTGGAGGCATCGCCAAGCTGCTCGCGACGTCGGCCGGCCCGCGGTCGCCGGGCTGGGACCACCTCACCCAGATCGCCGGACAGCGCAAGGCCGGCGGGTGAACCGCGTGGCGCTTCCCACGCTGCGCGCCCTCGTCCGCGCGCTCGACGACACGATCACCGTTCAGCGGGACCCAGCTCGCCGAGCTCCGGTAGCCCGTCGATTACGAGCATGGAAGCTCACCGTGACCATCGCTGAAGGAGGCTCATGGCTGAACCAGTAGTGCACTTCGACATCATCGGCACCGACCCCAAGCGGCTCCGCGAGTACTACAGCGCCCTGTTCGATTGCGCCGGCCTGCCGTAATAGCTGATTACGCAGCGCGACCACAGCCCGTGCCCGGGCCAGGGGACCCAGCGCCGCCCCGTTCTGCTACGGCCGTTTCTCCCGCTCGGCTCCCGATGACCGGCACGGCTGGACACGCTAGGCACCGCCACAGCGCCGGCCGAGGTGCCGGCATCGAACGGTGACGGTCGGGCCCGGCTTCAGCTCCGTGACGGTCACGGTCGGACCCGGCCGGGGCACGGTGACCGTCACCGTCGGCCGGGGCGCCGGCACGCTGACCGTCACGGTCGGTGCGGGCTTCCAGCCGTGCGGCCGCCTGGTTGCGCCGAGGACAGCAGGCACTGTGATCGCGGCGATCAGCGCCAGCCCGATGGCCGCAGCGGTCGCCAGCAAGGCTCGGGACCGTAGCCGGTCCTTGAGGTGCTTGCGGTGCCTCCTGCCAGGCCGCGGTGCCTGCGGGGTTATCACGCGTTGATGGTAGACCCGGGCGCCGCTTCGCCGATCCGGCAGTGTCGGCCGGCCCGCGTTGGCGCAAGCGGCCATCGACATGATCCTGGCGCGCACGGACATCCCGGTTTGTGCGTGCGAATTCGCGGGCTCATCCGCCATGGCGCAGGGTCGCTGAATGTCCCATGAGCAGGGATGCATCAGCGGCGGAGAAAGAGCACGTAGCCGGGCTGGTCGAGGACGGCGGACAGCGCGCTGGTGATTGCTGTGGTGTAGCCGATCATCAAGACTTCACGAAGCCGAGCAGCATGAAACGGGGAAAGCAAACACCCTCCGGAACGATAGAGTGTGGCGGGTGATCGGCAGCCAAGGCAGGTACGTCGGCCAGCTTCGTTAGGCGAAAACCCGCAGACAAGAACGCGTCAAGGTATTCTTCTAGTGTGCGGTGATAGTAGTAGTAGTAGTAGTAGTAGACCTTAATACCCGCAGCCCACAATCCGCGATATGGGCTAGCTGTCCCAGTATCGAAGTAGTCAGCCACATGTCGGCTAAGGACGGCGCAGTAGGGAAGGACTCGAGCAGGCTAGGCTGCGGCTGGCTGAGATCAGCTACCCGGTAATCGATATCGCCCGAAGGGTTCTTCTTCCGGGCCTGCTCGATCAGGCGCGGTGAGATGTCCATTCCCGTTACGCGCGCACCGGAATCTGCCAGCACTCGGGCGAGGTATCCCTCTCCGCATCCCGCATCCAGGACGTGCTGACCGCTGACGTCTCCCAGCACTTCCAGCATCCGAGGGAGTATGCCGAACGGGTCGCCCGCCGAGCGGCCTTGCTCCCGCCAGGCAACATTCGGCGCGTACTCTCCTGCGTAGGCGTCGTAGTCGCCGCCAGCGGGGCTTGCCATCGGCATCGCCATGCGCACCCCAGGTTGAGATTGCCTTGCATGATACTTGTCTCGGCCGCGACCTGGAGGTCACGAATGACTGATGCTGGGCTGAGCGCCGCTCCGGTCGCTCTTGTGACCGGAGTCTCGCGTTCGCGTGGAATAGCCGCGGCGGTGGTCCGTAAGCTTGTCAGCTCAGGTTGGAGCGTCGCTATGACGGGCTGGCCACCGTATGACGAGGCATTCTCGTGGGGAAGTGATCCCGGCGGGGCTGACGAGCTGGTGAGCGAAGCCGTAGCCAGTGGCGCTCGTGCCGTGTACATACCGGCTGACTTGGGGCTGGTGACTGTCATCGGTGAGCTGTTCGACCAGGCAGAACAGACCGTCGGGTCGGTGTCAGCCCTTGTCGTTGTCCATACTTATGACCCTGGAGGGGGGCTTCTTACGATCACGCCAGCCGAGTTCGACCGGCATATGGCGGTCAATCCGCGGGCAACCATGTTCCTGGCTGCGGAGTTTGCGCGGCGCTACAGCAGCCCGCCAGGACATGGCCGCATCGTGACTTTCACGAGCGGGCTTCCACTCAAGGGTTCTATCGCCTATGCGGCCAGCAAGGGAGCGATCGAGTGGATCACAGTCTCAGCAGCCGCCGAGCTGGCGCCTAGGGGAATCACTGTTAACGCCGTCAATCCGGGTCCGAACGACACCGGATGGATGAACGACCAGCTCCGGGCCTGGACCGCCGAACAAAGTCCGCTCAGAAGAGTGGGTAAGCCGGAGGACACGGCCGAGTTGGTAGCGTTCCTCTGCTCTAGTCACAGTAGCTGGATAACTGGCCAGATCCTGACGTCGGATGGCGGCTGGTCAACGCTGCGAGTCTAGATCACTCAGTCCCCGTACCCAGGGCGGCCTGCGGATGCGCTGCGTGTCCGGTCCCGCGGCGGTCTCGATAACATAGGCGTCACTCCGTCAGGAAGTCCTCGACGGCCTCGATCCATCGGTCCGCGTCGTCGACGTGCGCCATGTGCCCGGCACGCTCAATGATGACCGCGCGGGGGCCGGGAACCCTATTTGCCGCTTTGGCTGCTAGCTGCGCCGGGAAGGTCGTGTCCTGCGCGCCGTGCAGGAGCAGAACGGGAATGCCGAGCTTGGCCAGCCCGGCCTCGGCTGCTGGCGGGCGCGCATCCGGCAGGATGCCAGCGCGCCAGGGCCCCATCCACTCTGCGCCGAAACACACATCCTCGAGCCGGTGCAGGTATCCGGGCAGCTTGTCTTCACGCCACACGTCTGCGGAAGCACCGGCGATGGCTGCGGCGCGCACCAGCTCCGTGCCGTGCAAGGTCGTATCTGCCCAGGCAGCCCTCCGCGCTGCCTCGCGGATCAGCCGTTCGGGCCAGTCGGCGTAGGCGTCCGCCGGGACTGGGTAGATGCTGCTGGAAGCGATGATCAGCTTCCGGACTAGGCGTGGTGCTCGGAGCGCAAGGCGCTGGGCCAGTAGCCCTCCGTAGGAGAAACCGAGCAGATCGACCATCTCTACGTTCAGGACTCTCATGAGGGCTTCGAAGTCCGCGACTGCCGCATCTGGCGTGTAGTTCTCGACTGCAAGCCCGGCTGTCGACCGTCCGCAGCCGCGGATGTCCGGCATGATCAGCCTGTATCGGTCGCCTAGCCGGGCCAGGGGATCACGCAGGTAGGTGTGGTCCCAGTCCGGGCCGCCATGGATAACCAGCAGCGGTCGGCCGGCTGGTCCGGCGGATTGTGCGACGAGCAGTTCAACGTGCGGATGATCAGAGACCGCCGCCAGCGTCTTGGTGAGTTCAGAGGCCGACGTCATGTCGTATGTCCAAGCTGATCGCGGCTGCGCGCCGTCATGATCGGACTCTCCCCACTGCCGCGTGCCGGTGCCAGCGAGAGCCGGAAAATGCGTTGGTGGCCACCCTTAATGCCGGCCACGATGACGGCCATGGACAGGTCAGCCATCACGCCAGGGCTCGCATCTCGCCTGATCGCAACTCAGTTTCCGCAGTGGGCCGACCTTCCCGTCCGCCCCGTTGAACTCAACGGGTGGGACAACATCACGTTCAGCCTCGGCGACAACATGTCTGTCCGGCTGCCCAGCGGCGAGAACTACGTCCCGCAGGTCAGCAAGGAGCAGACGTGGCTGCCGGAACTCGCGCCGAAGCTGCCGCTGCCCATCCCCGAGCCACTCGCGCAGGGAGCCCCAGGGTGCGGCTACCCGTGGCCGTGGTCTGTCTACCGCTGGCTGGACGGCAAGCCCGCAGTCGCCGCGAACGTCACCGACCTAGGCCAGTTCGCAGCCGACCTGGCTGACTTCCTCACGGCCCTCTACCAGATCGACACCTCTGACGGCCCAGCGGCCGGGTATGAGACCTGCTTTTTCGGAGTTCCGCTGGCCCACTGGGATTCCCAGACCAGGGAGTCGCTCGCGGCCCTGGGCGGTCAGATCGACACCAGGCTTGCAGTCAACGTCTGGGAGGCAGCCCTTGCCGCGGCCTGGCGCGGCCCGGCGGTGTGGTTCCACGGAGACATCAGCCCCGGCAACCTGCTGGTCTCTCAGGGCCGGCTGAGTGCCGTGATCGACTTCGGCGTTTCAGGTGTCGGAGACCCGGCCTGCGACACGGCGATTGCCTGGACCTTCTTCTCGGGCCAGAGCCGGACGACATACCAGACCCGGCTTGCCGCCGACGATGCGACGTGGGCGCGCGGGCGCGGCTGGGCATTGTGGAAAGCGCTGATCACGCTCGTCCGCGTTGCTGACGAGGATCCAGGCGAGGCGGCATCGAGCAGGCGCGTCATCGAAGCGGTCCTCGCCGACCACGAGGACGCTGCATAGCCACGAAGGTCTAGCTACCTTGAGCTGACCACCAGAGAACAGGCGCGAGTGTCGGAAGCGCGCCGCCTCCAAGCGCCAGCGGGCTCCCGACGCGCGCTTACATGCCATGACCTGGGCCAAAGCAGTTCAGGCTAGTGCGGGCCGCAGCCTTCCAAGCTGGGGCGCGCGCCTCTCCTCGCTTCCCATGATCTTGGCGTGGCCGTCGTGTCAATGCCGAGCCGCTACGCGGTCGCTTCGCGAGCTTTGACACGACGGCCACGGTCAAGGGATCGCAGCCATGAGGGGGACGGGGAAGGACCAGAACGCCGCAGGTCAAAGAGCCAATGGTGCTAACGAATCTGCTAACGAGACGATGCGGGACGGGGGAGACGGAGTTGTGGGTCAGGATGTCGACCGGGACCAACCCGCGCCCCTGGTCAGAGAGACGAACAGGTCCGCCAGAGACACAGAAGACGCGCGTCGTATGTCTCATGACCCAGAGGTCGCAGGTTCAAATCCTGCCCCCGCTGCCAGGAAGTGCAGGTCAGAGGCCCGATCGCTAGGACAGCGGTCGGGCTTCTTGATCGTTTGTACGCGGCTCGTCCGTGGAATCTGGCCCTGAAGCGCGACACCGAACGGCCGATGCGCTCATCCCGGTATGGGAGTTCGCACGCCGGCTTGAGCCGTGCGCTTCAAGATCATTAACGGCTGTTCCTCCCGCCGCTGGGCGCCTATTGTTGATCCCGTCATTCGCTGGTTTCTCGCTCGCGGCGGAGGCTGGTCAGGTCAGTCTCCGCGGCGGCCGGCGTCTGCTGAGCAGCGCGGAGCAATGAGATGTTCGAGAGGTTTACCGACCGGGCGCGGCGGGTTGTGGTCCTGGCTCAGGAAGAGGCCAGGATGCTGAACCACAACTACATCGGCACCGAGCACATCCTGCTCGGCCTGATCCACGAGGGCGAGGGCGTCGCGGCCAAGGCTCTGGAGTCGCTTGGCATCAGCCTGGAAGCAGTGCGCCAGCAGGTCGAGGAGATCATCGGGCAGGGCCAGCACGCTCCGTCCGGCCACATCCCGTTCACTCCGCGGGCCAAGAAGGTGCTTGAGCTGTCGCTGCGCGAGGCGCTGCAGCTCGGGCACAACTACATCGGCACCGAGCACATTCTGCTCGGGCTGATCCGCGAGGGCGAGGGC